>Ga0157365_10001049_pt1 | contig 11563 bp, 8 predicted proteins | sample AttsexASBM3_FD_111478 | JGI IMG/M metagenome (GOLD analysis project Ga0157365, IMG submission 111478) | Fungus gardens microbial communities from leaf cutter ant in Ribeirão Preto, State of São Paulo, Brazil - Atta sexdens ASBM3 | ecosystem: Host-associated > Fungi > Mycelium > Unclassified ... | reverse complement strand
GCCTTGCGCGTGGCAGCGGCCTGCGCATTCTGCAGGCTACCGGCGGCACGGCGCGGGCGGCACAGGCCAAGACGCTGGGTGAAGGGGTGGCGATCGTGGTCGGCACGCCGGGGCGGATCATCGACCTGGTCCACGGGGGGGAACTGGACCTGTCCACCGTCGGGCAGTTCGTGCTGGACGAAGCCGACCGCATGCTGGACCCCGGTTTCGCGGAAGAAATGCTCGCCCTTGCCGCAGCCCTGCCCGCGCGGCACCAGACATTGCTGTTTTCCGCCACCATTCCCCCGGCCATGGCCGAACTGGCCGCCCGCCTGCTGCACCGTCCGGTGCGTATCAGCATGGAAGTGGAAAACGCCCCCGCGCCGCGCATCGCGCAATACGCCATTTTCGTTCCCATGCGCCACAAGACCGAAGCAACACTGGCCTGCCTGCGGCAGTACGGCATGCAGCGCGTGATGGTGTTCGTCCGCACCCGCAACGAAGCCGACACCATTGCACGTGCCATAAGCCCGCTGGCACCCGCCGTGGCGATTCATGGCGATCATTCACAGGCGCGGCGCGAACGCATGCTGCGCGATTTCCGACAGGGCCGCGTGGGCGTGCTGGTAGCGACCGATGTCATGGCGCGGGGAATCGACATTGATGACATCGCCCTTGTCATCAACCATGACATTCCCGCCCAGCCCGAATCCTATGTCCACCGCATCGGCCGTACCGCGCGTGCCGGGCGACGCGGGGTTGCCGTCGCCCTGTGCGCACCGGAGGAACGTCAGGCGCTGAAGGATATAGAACGCCTGACGGGGCAGCGCATCCGCATTGCCAGCCTGCCGCAGTAACGGGCACGGTCATACATTTGTCATACATCCCTTGTCCCCACGGTCTTGCCGTAGGGTAAAGGGTGGATAAACTGCCAGTCATGATGAACATCCATGCCATGCAGTCACGTATTCCGGCGCATGACGGGACAGACGCGGCCATCGACCGGGTCGCCCTGGCATGACATACGGGCGGGACAACGCGCCCCGGCTGCCGGTTCGCGTGGCGCGGCCCACCACCTTTCTGGAGCGCCTGCCCCCCCCTCCGTCCAGCCTGCCGCGCTGGAAGATCAGCATTACCCCGCCCGACCTGTCACCATGGCTTGCGGGAAACTGCGGCATTCCGGGCGTCATGCATTACGAAGGCCGCAGGCCGGGCCCGCATGTCGTCTGTGTCAGCCTGATCCACGGGAATGAATTCGCGGGCGCCATCGTGCTGGACCGCCTGCTGCGACGCCGTATCCGCCCACGCGCGGGACGACTGTCGCTGGTATTCGCCAACCCCGAGGCCATGCACCTGTTCGACCCGTGCAACCCGGTACGCGCACGCTGCGTGGATGAGGACATGAACCGCGTCTGGCTGCCCGCCATGCTGGACAGTCACCAGACATCGCACGAACTCGACCGGGCGCGCATGCTGCTGCCGGTCATCGTGACGGCGGACAGGCTGCTGGACCTGCATTCCATGTTATGGCCGGGTGAGCCGCTGGTGCTGTCGGGGCTGCCGCCTGCGGGTCGGGCCATGGCGCGGCGCATTCGTGGCGTGGATGTATGCGTGGCCGATCGCGGGCACCGCAGCGGGTGCAGGCTGATTGATCACCCGCGTTTCAGTGAAGGGAATGCCGCCGCCTGCCTGCTGGAAGCCGGCCAGCACTGGCGGGAAGACACCGTCACGCGCGCCATGCACGCCGTCCTGTCTCTGATCGGGCCATGCTGCGGCATTTCGGCGGGAACGGAGGGCGCGCTCCCACGATACGACATGGTGGTAACCGATGTGGTGACGGCCCGGACAGGACTGTTCCGTTTCGTCACGCCCTTTCACAGCGGGCATGTCGTGGACAGCGCGGGCACGGTGGTGGCGTATGACGGCGGTGATGAAATCCGCACGCCCTATGACCGGTGCATGCTGGTCATGCCCAATCTGCGCCCCGCCCGTGGCCATACGGCCGTAAGGTTCGCCCGCACGGATGCCGGGCCGCCCGCCCCGGATCAGTAACCGGAACGGGCGACCACCATCATGTTCAGGCGTAGATGGGGAAACGCGCGCACAGCGCCTTGACCCGTTCGTGCACGGCCTGCTCGGTTTTCGTGCAGCCTTCCTCGCCCGGGGTTCCGGCCAGCGCGGTCAGCACTTCGTCAATCATGCGGCCGACTTCACGGAACTCTTCCGCGCCAAAGCCACGCGCCGTCGCAGCCGGGCTGCCCAGGCGGATGCCCGAGGTAATGGCCGGCTTTTCGGGGTCGAACGGAATGGCGTTCTTGTTGGCGGTAATGCCGGCGCGTTCCAGCGCGCGTTCCGCCGCCCGCCCCGTAACCCCCTTGGGCCGCAGGTCCACCAGCAGCAGGTGGCAGTCCGTACCCCCGGTCACGATGTCGAACCCGGCCTGCACCAGCGTTTCCGCCAGCACGCGGGCATTGTTCGCGACCGCTTCCTGATAGGTCTGGAAATCAGGGCGCAGCGCCTCGCCGAACGCCACGGCCTTGGCGGCGATCACATGCATGAGCGGACCGCCCTGCAGGCCGGGGAACACGGCGGAATTGATCTTCTTCGCAAGATCCGCGTCATTGGTCAGGATCAGCCCGCCACGTGGCCCGCGCAGGGTCTTGTGCGTAGTGGAGGTAACGACATGCGCATGCGGCACGGGCGACGGGTACAGGCCTGCCGCAACCAGCCCCGCGAAATGGGCCATGTCCACCATCAGGTACGCCCCGACCTCATCCGCGATGGCGCGGAAGCGGGCGAAATCAATGATACGGGGATAGGCGGAGCCACCGGCAACGATCAGCTTCGGCTTCTCGGCGCGGGCAAGGCGTTCCATTTCCTCATAATCCAGCAGGCCGTCTTCCTTGCGCACGCCATACTGGACCGCATTGAACCACTTGCCGGAATAGTTGGGGGCGGCGCCGTGGGTCAGGTGGCCACCGGCGGCCAGGCTCATGCCCATGACGGTATCGCCAGGCCTGACCATCGCCATGAAGGCGGCCTGGTTGGCATTGGCGCCCGAATGGGGCTGCACGTTGGCGAATTCCGCGCCGAACATCGCCTTGACTCGTTCAATGGCAAGGGTTTCGACCTTATCCACTTCCACGCAGCCGCCATAATAACGGCGACCGGGATACCCTTCGGCATACTTGTTGGTCAGAACGCTGCCCTGTGCTGCCATGACGGCGGCGGAGACCATGTTCTCACTGGCAATCAGTTCAATCCCGTCGCGCTGACGCACCAGTTCCGCGTCGATAATCGCGGCGACATCGGGGTCGGCTTGGGTCAATGGGGCGCGGAAAAACTGCTTGAGGTCAGTCTGGCTGATGGGGTCCGACACCGTTATGTTTCTCCATTCATTGGATGATCTGTCATTTCCGGGTAGGCAAACGGACATGACACGTATGGGGACAGGCCTGCTATGTGCGCCATATCGTGGCGTCAAGACAACGCCAAAATGATGGAGACCGGCTGATTTGACCGTTGTTATATTCCTTTCTTCCGTCCCCGCCGTCCCGTGCGTGGCGATATGAGCACCGGCATGACGCGCGCGTTGCTGCGCCGGCTGCCGGTTGGCGCACCGACAGACGATGCGGGGCTGAAACGCGTTCTGGGCGCGGGCAGACTTGTCGCCCTTGGCGTCGGGGTCACGATCGGGGCGGGCCTGTTTTCGCTGACCGGCATCGCGGCAGGCAGCAATGCAGGGCCTGCCGTACTCATTTCCTTCGTGCTGGCGGCCATGGCGTGCGCGTTTGCCGGACTGTGTTACGGGGAACTGGCGGGCATGATCCCGGCGGCGGGCAGCGCGTATGTCTATGCCTATGCCTCCCTTGGCGAACTGGCGGGCTGGATCATCGGGTGGGACCTCGTTTTGGAATATACGGTGGGGGCATCGGCCGTATCGGTCAGCTGGGCGCGTTACATGCGCTCCCTGCTGGATGAATGGGGCATCCACCTTTCGCCCCGCCTCATGGCGTCGCCGTTCGAAGTCGTGGGCATGGTGGATGGACAGCCCGTCCACGGTATCGCCAACCTGCCGGCCGTGTTCATCATCGGGGTGCTGTCACTGCTGCTCATACGCGGCATTTCCGAATCAGCGCGGCTGAACGCCATCGTGGTGGTCATCAAGCTGGTGATCATCGCCGCCGTGATCGGGTTCGGGCTGCCCTATATCAAGACCGCCAATTATACTCCGTTCATTCCCCCCAACACTGGCGAGTTCGGGCATTACGGCCTGTCTGGCATCCTGCGCGCGGCGGGCACGATCTTCTTTGCCTATCTGGGGTTTGACGCCGTTTCCACCGTGGCGCAGGAAACACGCAATCCCGGGCGCGACATGCCCATCGGCCTGATGGGCAGCCTTGCGATCTGCACGTTTATCTATATCGCCTTTTCTTTCGTGCTGACGGGACTGGTCAATTACCGCGACATGATCGGGGATGCCGCCCCCGTGGCCACCGCCATTGACCAGACGCCGTTTGGCTGGCTGAAGGCAGCTGTCAAGCTGGGGATCATATGCGGGTTCCTGTCGGTCATCCTCGTCCTGCTGCTGGGACAGAGCCGGGTCTTCTTCGCCATGGCGCGGGACGGGCTGCTGCCACCCATGTTCGGGCGCACGCATGCGCGTTTGGGCACGCCGGTCGCGTGTCACCTGTTCTTCATGGGAGTGACGGGGGTGCTGGCCGCCTTCCTGCCGATCGAACAGCTTGCGCACATGACATCCATCGGCACGCTGCTGGCCTTTGTCATCGTCTGCGTGGGGGTTATCGTGCTGCGCGTGCGTGAACCCGACCGCCCGCGCGTCTTCCGGGTGCCCGGGGGGGCCACGATCCCGGTTGCGGGAATCATAAGCTGCGGGGTCATGATGCTCTCGCTGGACGGGCTGACATGGCTGCGGCTGGTTGTGTGGCTTGCGATCGGGCTGGTGGTGTACGCAGTATACGGCATACGCCACAGTCGGCTGGGCGCCGTCATGCCTGCCATGCGCCCGAAGCGCTGAACACCGGGCAGGTTACCGGATCATAATTTGGCACGGGGGCGCTGCAGGATCATAGTCGCCCCGTCCCTTGATGGAGTTGGATTAGATGAATATCGGTCAGTTTCCCCAAACAAGGCTGCGCCGTAACCGGCACGACCGGTTTACGCGGCGTCTGGTGTCTGAAAACACGCTATCGACCGATAACCTGATCTGGCCGATTTTCGTGACCGAAGGCACGGGATCAGTCACCGATGTCTCCTCCATGCCCGGCGTGCAGCGTGTCAGCCTCGACCGGCTGGCTGCGCATGTGGAACCCGCGGCGAAGCTGGATATTCCTGCCCTTGCCCTGTTTCCCATCACGCCCGCCAGCCTGCGTGATGAAGCAGGCACCGAAGCCACCAACCCCGACAACCTGATGTGTCGGGCGGCGCGCCTGCTGAAAAAGGAATTTCCGGAAATCGGCCTGATCGGCGATGTGGCGCTGGACCCCTATACCAGCCACGGCCATGACGGGCTGATTGAAGACGGTTACGTGGTCAATGATCCATCCGTCGATATTCTGGTGACGCAGGCCGTCAACCAGGCAGCCGCCGGGATCGACATCATCGCCCCGTCCGACATGATGGATGGCCGTATCGGGTCGATCCGTACCGCGCTGGATACGAGCGGCCTGGTCAACACCCGCATCATGTCCTACGCCGCCAAATACGCCAGCGCCTTTTACGGCCCGTTCCGTGATGCGCTGGGGTCCGGCGGGCTGCTGACGGGCGACAAGAAAACATACCAGATGGACCCCGCCAACACGGACGAAGCCCTGCGTGAAGTCGCGCTGGACCTGCGCGAAGGCGCGGACATGGTCATGGTCAAGCCAGGCATGCCCTATCTGGATGTCATCCAGCGCGTGCGGGCGGAATTCGCGGTGCCGACCTTCGCCTATCAGGTATCGGGCGAATACGCGATGCTGATGGCCGCGATCCAGAATGGCTGGCTGGACCGTGACCGCGTGATCATGGAAAGCCTGATGGCGTTCCGCCGCGCGGGCGCCAGTGGCGTCCTGACCTATTTCGCGCTGGACGCCGCCCGCCTGCTGCGCGCCTGACCACGACAAAAGCATGCGCGCGCAGCCGGATAGTTGATGCCTGCAACAGGAAGAATATGATAACCGTATAGGCATACGGGCAGTCTGTTTTTCCTGTTTTCTGGGCTGCTGCTTCCTGTTTCCCGGCTGGTGAGAGCGCATGACCTATACATCGCCACGGCATCCACAGCTGTTCTATACGACGGCGCCCATGCCCTGCCCCTATCTTGCAGGACGGATGGAACGCAAGGTTGTGACCGAAATTGGCGGACCGGACGCCGTGCCGTTCCACAACCGTCTGTCGCGCGCCGGTTTCCGCCGCAGCCACACCATTGCCTATGCCCCGGTCTGCGCAAGCTGCACCGCATGCACGCCCATACGCGTGCCCGTGGCGCGGTTTACCCCCAGCCGCACGCAGCAGCGCGCCCTGCGCCGCAATGCCATGTTACACGCCACCCGTGTCCCGCCCACGGCCACGCCCGAACAGTTCACCCTGTTCAGCGCCTATCAGCAGACCCGGCATGAAGGCGGGGACATGGCGTCCATGACGTTTCCCGACTACCGCGCCATGATCGAGGATACCCCGATCGAGACCTTCATGATCGAATTCCGCGATGCTGAAGGCAGGCTGGCCTGTGTCGCGCTGGTGGACCAGCTCGATGACGGGCTGTCGGCCGTCTATGATTTCTATGATCCCGCGCTCCAGAAACGTTCACTGGGTACGTTCGCGGTGATGCATCTGATCGACTATACCCGCACGCTTGGCCTGCCCTACCTGTATCTGGGCTACTGGATCAGCGAGAGCCGGAAAATGGCCTACAAGGCCCGCTTCCGCCCGGCCCAGATCATGACGCGTGGCGTCTGGCACGATCTGGACCCGGCCCATTACGAAGCACGTGAAAGCGCCTTCCTGCCGGACGGACTGTTCCGCCCGGTGGAATGACCCCGGTCAGGCGCGCAGTTTGCGGGTTGCCCATGCGGGTGCTGTTTTGCCCATATCCGCCCGCTTGCCCACATAATCCTTCAGGTCCGCAAATGAACGGGTGCGGGCCGGATCGGGCCATGCAACCCCCTCGGCTGCCGTAAACACGACTGCATCCCGCAGGCCGCCGTCCTTGTATTTCTGCACGATCACCCCAAGGCCGCGCGTCATTTCAGGCAACTGGTCCAGCGGGAAGACCAGCATGCGCCGGTTCTGGCCAATCACCAGCACATGGTCACCCGCAGCGGGGACGCAGACCTGCGCGCTTTCGCCGTCCTTCAGGTTCAGCACCTGCTTGCCGGTACGCTTTTCCGCCGTCATGGCCGATTCAGCCACCACCATGCCGCGGCCCGCGCTGGACACCAGCAGGCGCTTGCGCGCGTCCTCGACCGGGAACATCGTAATGATGTCCTCATCGTTGGACAGGTCGATCAGCAGCCGCAGGGGCTGACCATCACCGCGCCCACGCGGCAGATCCCCCACGCGCAGCGTAAAGGCGCGCCCATCGGTTGCAAATACGCACAGCCGGTCATTGCTGTGGCACTCAACCGACATGCCCGGACCGTCGCCTTCCTTGAATTTCAGCGCCTCCGGGTCCTGTCCATGTCCGCGCACGGTCCGGACCCATCCCTTCTGCGACAGGATGACCGTCAGCGGATCACGTTCGACCGGCAGGGCGGCCTCGACATCGATTTCAACCGGCGCATCCGCCAGCAGGCTGCGTCGCCTGCCCAGCGCACCACTGCCAAAGGTTTTCTGGATGTCCCTGATCTCGGACGCGATACGCTTCCACCGCAGCCCCTCCTGCTCCAGCAGGTCGTGCAGGGACTGTTTTTCCGCGCTCAGCTTTGCATGCTCCTCGCGGATTTCCATTTCCTCAAGCCGGCGCAGGCTGCGCAGGCGCATGTTCAGGACGGCCTCCGCCTGCAGTTCCGTGAGATCAAAGGTTGCGATCAGCGCCGCCTTCGCATCATCCTCCTCGCGGACAATACGGATCACTTCATCAAGGTTGAGATAGACCGCAAGGAACCCGTCAAGGATTTCCAGACGACGGTTGACCGCCGCCAGCCGGTTGGCGCTGCGGCGCTGCAATACGTCATGGCGATGATCAAGCCACGCCTGCAGCACGTCCTTCAGGCTGCGCACGCCCGGCACCTGGTCCGCGCCCAGCACGTTCATGTTCAGGCCGAAGCGGCTTTCCAGCTGCGTTGCGCGGAACAGGGTTTCCATCAGCACCGCAGGTTCGATCCCGCGTGACTTGGGTTCCAGCACTAGCCGGATGTCCGTGGTGCTTTCATCGCGGATATCGGCCAGAAGGGGCAGCTTCTTCTGCTCCATCAGATCCGCGATCTGTTCGATCAGGCGCGATTTCTGCACCTGATACGGAATTTCGCTCACCACGATCTGCCATGTGCCGAAACGCCCCTGCTCCACATCCCATTTCGACCGGATGCGGAAGGAACCGCGTCCCGTCTCGTAGGCACGCGCAATGGCGTCGCTGTCTTCCACAATGCTGCCCCCCGTGGGGAAGTCCGGGCCAGGCATATGTTTCAGCAGTTCGGCCGTGGTCATGGCCGGCCTGCGGATCAGGGCAAGGGCAGCGGCACAGATCTCGCCCACGTTATGGGGCGGGATGGAGGTCGCCATGCCCACCGCGATGCCCGCCGCCCCGTTGGCCAGCAGGTTGGGAAAGGCCGCGGGCAGGACGACGGGTTCCTGTTCCTCGCCATCATAGGTGGGACGGAAATCAACGCAGTCCTCACCGATTCCTTCCAGCAGGGCCTTGGCCACTTCGGTCAGGCGGGATTCGGTGTATCGCATGGCGGCGGCGTTATCACCGTCGATCGAGCCGAAATTGCCCTGCCCTTCCACCAGCGGATAGCGGACGGCAAAATCCTGCGCCAGCCGCACCAGCGCCTCATAGACCGAAGCATCGCCATGCGGATGGTATTTACCGATCACGTCGCCCACCACGCGGGCGCATTTCTTGAACCCGGCAGACGGGTCCAGCTTGAGCTGCTGCATCGCATAGATCATGCGACGGTGCACCGGCTTCAGCCCGGCGCGCACAGCCGGTAGCGAACGCGACATGGTCGTTGCCATGGCATAGGCCAGGTAACGTTCGCTCAGCGCATCGGCCAGCTTGGTATCTTCAATATGACCGGCTGTTGTGTCCACAGGCATGCAATCTCCCTCCCGCAGGTGAACAGATAGCGAAACTTTACGCTTTGTCCAAGGCTCGTACTCAGTCTGTAGCGGTCGTGGTGGCGTCAGGCGCGGCATCTGGCGGGGAAATGTCCGCCTCCCGCGCGATCATGTCCAGCAGCCTGCACCGGGCTTCGGGCACGGGGCGATGACGCTGCCCAAAGGCGTCACGTTGCAGGAAGTGACCCGTCAGGCGCAACCCGTCATACCAGTCCACCGGCGTGCCGACCTGATCGGGATGCAGCACGAAACCGGGCAGCGGCAGCAGGCGGCTGCGCCATTCCCCCGCCCGTTCGTCCGATACCGCCCGCCCGGTACGCGGCGATACCCAGCGCAGGTCGTCACGGCTGCCACCAAGGGCGCAGTGGCCCAGGTCCAGCCCGAAGCCGAGTTCGGACAGCAGCAGCAGTTCCCAGCGCACGATTTCGGGCATGGCTTCGGCTACTGCCCATTGCGGGTCAAGGCTGATCCGCGCCAGCAGGCTGGCCAGCCCCTGAAATACGGCGGGGTGGGGTTCGCGTTCAGGCAGGCAGCCATCGGCCAGCGCACACAGCGAGGCCAGCATGGCCAGCGGCAGCGGGTCGTCCAGTATGCGGGCGGCGGATGCGTGGACCGTCTCTGCCGTGATGTTACCCAGCTGTTCAGGCAGGCGGGCGGTCCAGCGCGCGCGCACAAGGTTCCCCGTCTGCCAGACCGGGCGGCCCCGTCTGGATGATCCCCCACGGGCCAGACCATGATACAGCCCCTGCTCACCCGTCAGGACATGCACGATCGCGCTGCCTTCCCCATACGGGGTGGCGCAAAGCACAAGGGCGGGTGCTTCCCATTCCATCAGGAAGCACCCGCCCTTGCGAAAAGAAAACCGGAAACCGGCAACGTGATCAGTTGCCGGCAGCCTTTGCCACTTCAGCGGCAAAGTCGTTTTCTTCCTTCTCGATGCCTTCACCCAGCTGGAAGCGGTCGAAACCGGTCAGCTTGGCGCCAGCCTTTTCCACGATCTTGCGCACGCGGCTTTCGCCATCATGCACCCAGACCTGCTCCAGCAGCACAACTTCTTCATAGAACTTGCGGATACGGCCATCGACCATCTTTTCAATGATCGCATCGGGCTTGCCCGACGCCTTGGCCTGTTCCACCAGCACGGCGCGCTCACGCTCAAGCGCCTGCGGGTCGACACTGTCCACATCCAGCGCGGCAGGACGGGTTGCGGCAACATGCATGCCGATACGGCGACCAAGGTCTTCCATCGCTTCGCTGGCAGTCGGCGCCTCAACGGCAGCCAGCACGCCAATCTTGCCCAGACCCGGGCTTACGGCGGAATGAACATAGGTCGCGACCACACCCGACGGCACGCTCAGCACGCGCGCGCGGCGGATGGACATGTTTTCGCCAATGGTGGCGATCAGGTGCGTCAGTTCATCGGCAACGCTGCGGCCGCTTTTCAGCACGGCGGCCTTCAGCTTTTCCAGATCGTCGCCAACGTTCAGCGCTGCATGCGCCACTTCGGAGACGAAGTTCTGGAAATGCTCGTTGCGGGCAACGAAGTCGGTTTCGGCATTGACTTCGACCATGGCGGCCTTCTTGTCAGCCTGCGCCACGCCAACCAGACCTTCCGCCGTAACGCGGCCGGACTTCTTGGCGGCAGCCGACAGGCCCTTCTTGCGCAGCCAGTCGATCGCGCCCTCAATGTCGCCTTCGGCCTCGTTAAGGGCCTTTTTGCAATCCATCATGCCCGCGCCGGTCTTCTCACGAAGTTCCTTGACGAGGGCTGCGGTAATCTGCGCCATTATCCTGATACTCCTCACGACAGGCGCACGCCCCGCATCGCTGCAGGGCGTGTCCTTGCTGTGTCAGTTACGCCGGGGGGCCTGTTCAGCCCCTGCCAGCGTTCATTTTCATTCCGCGCTTGCGGCGGCTTCCGTCACGGCCGTTTCCACGGCGGGGTCGACCGGCAGTTCCTCGGACGCGCCGAAGTCTTCGCCCGACGCACCCAGCTCGGCGGAGATACCGTCGAGGACAGCGGACGACACCAGTTCGCAATACAGGGCAATGGCGCGGATGGCGTCATCGTTGCCCGGGATCGGATAGGTCACGCCACGCGGGTCGGAGTTGCTGTCCAGCACGGCTACAACCGGGATGCCCAGCTTGTTGGCTTCTTCAACCGCCAGCTTTTCCTTGTTCGTGTCGATCACGAACAGGATGTCCGGCAGACCGCCCATTTCCTTGATGCCGCCGAGCGAACGCTCCAGCTTCTCACGGTCGCGGGTGATGTCCAGGACTTCCTTCTTGGTCAGGCCCTGGG
>Ga0157365_10001048_pt1 | contig 11565 bp, 12 predicted proteins | sample AttsexASBM3_FD_111478 | JGI IMG/M metagenome (GOLD analysis project Ga0157365, IMG submission 111478) | Fungus gardens microbial communities from leaf cutter ant in Ribeirão Preto, State of São Paulo, Brazil - Atta sexdens ASBM3 | ecosystem: Host-associated > Fungi > Mycelium > Unclassified ... | reverse complement strand
GAGGGCTGCACGGGCCTGATGCGTGGATGCATGCCGATCTCCGCAGGAAGTTTGGAGCCCTTGATCAGGTTGCAGGGGCTGCACGCCGTCACGACGTTCTCCCACGTGGTGCGTCCGCCCTTGGCGCGTGGAATGACATGATCGAATGTCAGTTCATGCGTCGGCAACCGGTCATGGCAGTATTGGCAGGAGAAATTGTCGCGCAGAAAGACGTTGAAGCGCGTGAAGGCAGGCCGCCGTGCTGTCGGAATATATTCCTTGAGCGCAATGACGCTGGGCACGCGCATGACGCAGCTCGGTGAGTGAACCTCGATGTCATCATATTCGCTTAGAACCGACACGCGGTCGAGAAACACCGCCTTGACGCTTTCCTGCCAGGACCATAGCGAAAGCGGGAAATATGAAAGCGGACGAAAATCCGCATTCAATACAAGGGCGGGGAAATGCTGGGCGCTGGCAAGCATCGATCGCATCCTCTTTTACAGGGCGGCACGATCGGATTATCTCAAGCGCGACGGAAAACCAGCGCCTATAGATACGCGCCGTCTGTCTGATGGCTTCGACTATTTCAGCTTTAGGTGATCAGGGCAAGCTAAGGTTTGATGACAGGATTTCGTACACGTTTCGCGCCGAGCCCGACCGGCTACCTGCATCTCGGTCATGTCGCCTCGGCCTGTCATGCGCGAGACTGCGCGGGCCCAAAAGGGGCGTTCCTCATCCGTATCGAGGATATTGACCCGCAACGCTGTCTGCCGGTCTACGAGCAGGCCCTGCGTGACGATCTCCACTGGCTTGGCTTCGAGAGTGCGACGCCGGTCCTGCGCCAGTCCGATCATCTGTCTTTTTACCGTGAGCAGCGCGAGCGGCTTCATGCCATGGGGCTGCTTTACCGCTGCGCCTGCTCGCGCGCCCAGGTTCAGGCAAATGCCTTGGGGCGCGCGCCTGACGGCAGCGCTATCTATGGAGGGGCGTGCAGGGGACGTCACGTCGATGGGGCGCGCCCTTATGTCTGGCGCCTCGATATGAAAAAGGCGCTGGATCGTCTGGGCGGTGCCCCTGCCTGGACCGAGCTGGATGGTCGCATCGTTGAAGGAGATGCCGCAGCATTTGGCGATGTGGTGATCGGCAGGCGCGATAATGGCGTTTCCTACCATCTATGCGTGACCTGCGACGATGCCCGACAGGGTGTGACACTTGTTACGCGTGGGCAGGATCTGTTCGAGGCAACAGCCGTGCATCGCGTGCTTCAGGCGCTCCTGGGCTATCCGGAGCCGCTTTATGCGCATCATGGGCTGATATGTGACGAAACGGGGCGCAAACTCTCGAAGCGCGACGGGGCGGAGAGTTTGCGTGCGCTCAGGGAAAAAGGCATGAGCCCGCGCGAGATTATCGCACTCGCGCAGGCTTCGGTTGTCGCCTGACCGGCTATTCCGGCGGGTAGCTATGCGGATAGGTGATCTTGCTGGCCGGACCGGGCGCGTGGGGGGCACCTTTTTTGCCGCAGGCGGTCAGTATGACGCTGCCGATCACAAGCAGGCAGAGCAGACGAGCAGGGGTCTTCATGCTGCGTTTTCCTCAAGGCGTGACAGCCAGGACTGAGCCGCATGTCGCACGTTATCAGGGGCCGTTCCGCCTTCGCTGGTACGTGAGGCGAGAGACGATTCAACGGTCAGTACATCGAAAATACTGGCATCGATCTTCGGTTCGACAGTCTGCATTTCCTCAAGGCTGAGATCGGCAAGATCGCAGCCCTTGGCTTCGGCCATGCCGACAAGACGCCCGGTCACATGATGCGCCGTACGGAAAGGCAGGCGGGGCACGCGCACCAGCCAGTCTGCAAGGTCGGTGGCTGTGGCAAAACCGGCACCGGCAAGGGCGCGCATCTTGTCGGTATTGGCGCTCAGGTCACGGATCATGCCGTCCATGGCTGCCAGAGACAGGGTGGCCGCCTCGGTTGCGTCGAAAACGGGCTCCTTGTCTTCCTGCGTGTCCTTGGCATAGGCGAGGGGCAGGCCTTTCATGACTATTAGCAGCCCCATGAAATCGCCTGTGATGCGGCCCACCTTGGCGCGTACCAGCTCAGCGGCGTCGGGGTTTTTCTTCTGCGGCATGATGGAGGAACCGGTGGTAAATCCATCGGACAGACGCACGAAGCTGAAGGGCGCCGAGCACCACAGAACCAGTTCCTCGGACAGGCGTGAAAGATGCATGCCGAGCAGGGAAAGCGCCGAGAGATATTCCAGAGCAAAGTCGCGGTCGGAAACTGAGTCGAGCGAGTTGGCTGTGGGGCGGTCGAAGCCGAGCGTCTCAGCGGTAAAGCGCCGGTCGATCGGGAAGGACGTGCCTGCAAGGGCGGCTGAGCCGAGCGGGCATTCGTTCAGCCTCGCTCTGGCGTCACGCAGGCGGTCGCGATCGCGCGACAGCATTTCCACATAAGCCAGAAGATGATGGCCGAAAGTGACAGGCTGGGCCACCTGCAAATGAGTAAAGCCCGGCATGGCATCGGCTGCGTGCTCCAGTGCGCGCGTAGCCAGAGAGCGCATGAGCGCCGTGATCTGTCCGCTGATCCCGTCAATGGCATCGCGTACCCACAGACGGAAATCGGTCGCGACCTGATCGTTGCGTGAGCGCGCCGTGTGCAGGCGCTTGCCGGCCTCGCCGATGCGTTCCGAAAGACGGGCCTCGATATTCATGTGAATATCTTCGAGATCCTGGGAAAAGGGAAAATTGCCGGCTTCGATATCGCGCGCAATACCGTGCAGACCGTCACGGATTTCCTGCTCTTCGGCGTTGGTCAGAAGACCGACACGAGCCAGCATGGCAGCATGGGCCAGAGAACCCCGGATGTCCTGTCGCCACAGTTTGCGGTCGAAATCGATCGAGGCATTGATGTCGGCCATGATGGCAGCAGGGCCGGCGGCGAAGCGGCCGCCCCATTGCGGATTGGCCAGACGGGTCTCGGTCTGGCTGGCTGTTTCGCTCTCGGGTGCGGTCTTGGTCTCGGTCACAGGGTTGTCCATGGCATAGGGATTGTGGTCAAGCTGCGCTAACCTAGTCAGTCAGCAAGGTGCGCGCAATTCATGAGCGAGCTTACCCCTCTTCTCGGCCCGCAGGACCCGCCACCCTATCGGATGACGCAGGCGACGGCCGCTTCTCCCTTCGTTCTGGTGAGCGACCATGCAGGGCGTGCCGTGCCGCGTGCGCTGGGGCGTCTGGGTGTGCCGGAGGCCGATTGGGAGCGCCATATTGCCTGGGATATCGGCATTCATGGCGTCGGTGCGCAGTTGCAGGCGCTTCTGGGCGCCGATCTGATCGAGCAGGTCTATTCCCGCCTCGTCATCGACAGCAATCGCGCGCCCGGCCATCCTACCTCGATCCCTTCCGTATCCGACAAGACCACGATCGCGGCCAATGTGGCGCTCAGCGCGGCCTGCCGCGCACGTCGTGAAAACGAAATCCTCCGTCCTTATCACAACCGGATCGCCGCTCTGCTTGAGGCGCGCAGACAGCCAACTGCCCTGATAGCCCTGCACAGCTTTACCCCGCTCATGAACGGGATTGCGCGCCCTTGGCATGTCGGCATCCTGCATCATCGCGATACGCGCTCGGCCCGTATCATGCTCGACCTGCTGCGCAGCGAGGGCGATCTGTGCGTGGGCGATAATGAACCCTATGTGCTGACGGCGACATCGGATTATACCGTGCCCTATCATGCGGAACGGGGCGGTTTGCCCTATCTGGAGATAGAGATCCGTCAGGATCTGATCGAACACGAGACAGGACAGCGATCTTGGGCACAGAGACTGGCGCGGCTATTGCCGCTCTACTGGAACGCTATCTCGGCGGGGCACTGAACCTCGATGAGGCAAAAGAGGCACTCCATACGCTTCACCCTCACGGTGTGCCCCGTCTGGCGGCGGTAACGGGCTGGCCGCTTGCCTATACGCGCTCGCCCATCCTGCATAATTACTGGTGCAAGGAATATGGAATAGACGGTCTCTACCTGCGTCTGCCTCTGGCACCCGATGCATTCGAGGCAGGTGTGCGTGCGCTTCAGGCTCTGGGTTTTGCCGGGCTCAATGTCACGATCCCGCACAAGGAAGCCGCCTATGCTCTGGCAGATCGTCACAGCCATGAGGCGCAGCGCGCGGGCGCAGTCAACACGCTCGTTTTCTCCCAGGACGGTTCGATCCTTGGGGATTGCACCGACGGTGTCGGCTATCTCGATTCCCTGCGTGAGGCGGGTGTCAGCCTGCCGCGCCACGCGCTCGTGCTTGGCGCGGGTGGTGCGTCCCGTGCGGTGTGCGCTGCGCTGCTCGATGCAGGCTGTGAGGTTACCCTCGCCAATCGCACGCGCAACCGCGCCGAGGCACTTGTAAGTGCGCTGAACGGAGGCCGCGTGATCGACTGGCAGGACTGGCCACAGGCGCTCGCGGAGGCCGAACTGCTGACCAACACTACCTCTGTCGGCATGGCCGGTCAGGACGGGTTCGACTGGGCAGGCTCCCTTGGAAAGGCGCAGAAATCGCTCGTCGTATCGGATATTGTCTATATGCCCCTCGAAACGCCTCTGCTCGCCGCCGCACGGGCACAGGGTCTTGCGACGGTCGACGGTCTCGGCATGCTCATTTTTCAGGCGCGTCCGGGGTTTCGCGCCTGGTTCGGGCGTGAACCTCAGGTGGACGAGACCTTGCGCGCCAAACTGATCGAGACGATCGACTGATCATGCGCGTTCTGGGTCTCACTGGCGGAATGGGAGCAGGCAAAAGCACGGTTGCACGTTTTTTCCGCCGTGCGGGCTGGCCCGTTTTCGATGCGGATCTTGTCGTTCATTCCCTTCAGGCGAAAGGCGGGGCCGCGGTACCGGAAATTGCCCGACTCTGGCCCCATACCGTCAGGGATGGCGCGGTCGACCGTATGGCGCTTCGTCGTGCTGTCATCGGCTCCCCCGACCAGATTGCTGCGCTTGAGGCCATCATGCATCCGCTTGTGCGACAGGCGCGACGGCGATTTCTCAGCCGTATGCGACGGCGCGGTGTCAGGACGTGCCTGCTGGATATTCCGCTTTTGTTCGAGACCGGTGCCGATCGCGACTGCGATGCCGTGATTGTGGTAACGGCGCCGCTTGCGGTCAGACTGCGCCGCATCATGCGCAGGCGTTCGCTCAGCGAGGAGCAGGCGCGCGCGCTGCTGGCGCGACAGATGAGCGACAAGGAACGCAACAGACGTGCCGATCACCTGTTGCATAATGGTCTCTCCCGCGGCCATACCGCCCGACAGATGAAACGTCTGATCTCTCAGCTGGAGACCATGCCATGAAACGGTCGATCCTTTTCGATACGGAGACGACAGGTCTCGACCCGAAGACGGGCGATCGCGTGATCGAAATCGCCGCACTCGAACTGATCGACGATCTGCCGACCGGCGAAAGCTTTCATGTTCTGATCAATCCCGAGCGCGATGTGCCCGCCGAGGCAAGCCGGGTGCATGGGTTCACGCTGGACGATCTGCTCGACAAGCCCAGATTTGCCGAGATCGTGGACGGTTTTCTCGATTTCATCGCCGATGACGAGATGATCGCCCATAATGCGCCGTTCGATTTCGGCTTTATCAATGCCGAGCTCAAGGCCTGCGGCAAACCGCCGCTGGATCGCGGGCGCATGGTCGATACGCTGGAAATGGCCAAGAAGCGCTATCCCGGCCTGCCGAATTCGCTCGATGCGCTCTGTCGTCGACATGATATCGATCTGTCGGCACGCACGACCCATAACGCATTGCTCGACTGCAAACTTCTCTCTGAGGTTTATCTCGAACTGATGGGCGGGCGACAGCGCGGTCTCGGTCTGGCCGTCTCCGGCAGTCATGGGGGTGTTGCGACCTACCGTGCCAATCCCGAGCGCAGGCCGCGCCCCATGTCGCCTCCGGATGAAGAAACGCGAGCCGCCCACGAGAAATTCGTGGCCGGTCTCAAGGAGCCGATCTGGCTGCAATGAAACGTATCCTTTTCATTACGGCGAACCGATTGGGCGACGCGGTTATTTCATCGGGCGTTCTGGCCGAGCTGATGCGCCGTTACCCCAAAGCGCGTATCACGGTGGCCTGCGGACCGGTCGCTGCGGGTTTTTTCGCGCCTTGTCCCGCCGTGGATCGGGTCATTGTCCTGACGAAGAAACCCTATGATCTGCACTGGCTGGGCCTGTGGTGGACATGCGCTCGCGTGTTCTGGGATCTGGTGATCGACCTGCGTGGATCGGGGCTTTCTTTGTTCCTGCCAGCCATGCGCCGGCGCATCCTGCGGGGCGGGCGTCGTCCGGGGGCTCGTATCGGTCATCTCGCCGGGTTGTTTCAGGGCAATGTGACGCTGATGCCCCGGACATGGAGCCGCCCGGAACAGACGCGACTTGCCGCCGAAATCCTTCCCCCGACGCGCCGTTACGGTGCGATTGCCCCGACCGCGAACTGGGAAGGAAAAATCTGGCCGGCTGAAAACTTCATCGCGGTTGCCCGTCGAATGCAGGTGCAGGGCCTGACGCCTGTCGTCTTTTACGGTCCGGGTGATGAGGAAAAGGCTCTGGCACGCCCCGTGCTGGAGGCTCTTGCTCAGGATATGCCGTCGGATCGGGAGACGGTTCGCGATCTGGGCGGTCAATACAGTCTCGGGATGGTGGCAGCACTTCTGGCGCGTTGTTCGCTGTTCGTCGGTAACGATTCCGGCCTCATGCATCTTGCAGCAGCAGCGGGAACGCCAACGCTGGGGCTGTTCGGGCCGAGCCGCGCTTCCGAATACGCGCCCACAGGACCACGCGCATGCTTCGTGGCTGCGCCCGGCCCGGAAGGCGAAGCACCTATTGCCGGTCTGACAATCGAAACGGTGTTGCAGGCTGCTGCATCACTTCTGGCGAATGAAGGATAAGCCCATCATGCCTTTGGCAGGCACCGAACGACTGACCTCAGCATCCCGTATCGATGATCTCAGGCCGCTTCGTATCGCGCATGTCATGGCGGGCGCGCCCAGCGGGGGAGCGGAGCTGTTCTATGAGCGGCTTTGCATGGCGCAGCACGAGGAAGGCCATGATGTTCTGGGTGTGCTGCGCCGCGATGCAGGGCGTGAGGCCAGGTTGCAAAAAAGCGGCGTTGCGACCCATGCACTGCGTTTCGGCGGTCGGCTGGATCTGCTGACGACGCCCCGTCTGCGCCGGAAGCTGACGGAGTTCCGCCCCGATATTGCGATTGCCTGGATGAGCCGTGCTGCGCGCATGATCCCCAAGGGAGTCTGGCCGATTGCCGGTCGGCTCGGAGGCTATTACGACCTCGGCAACTACAGACGATGCTCCGACCTCATCGGCAATACGATGGGTCTTGCGCGCTGGATGATCGCACAGGGCTGGCCAGCCGAGCATGTGCATTATCTGCCCAATTTCGCCACCGACCTTGCCGGGGCGGTGCCGGTTCGCCCCGATTGCGTGCCGCAGGGGCGACCGTTCATTCTCGCGCTCGGGCGCCTGCATCGCAACAAGGCGTTCGATGTTCTCATACGCGCCATGAAAGCGCTCCCCGGTGTGCATCTGGTCATCGCAGGCGAGGGGCAGGAGCGTGAAGCGCTGGAGTCCCTCTCGCGCGATGAGGGGGTCAGCGATCGGGTTCATATGCCAGGCTGGGTTCAGGATAGCGGCGCGTGGCTCAAGGCCTGCGATCTGCTGGTTTGTCCCTCACGCATCGAGCCGCTCGGCAATGTCGTGATCGAGGCGCTTTCTGCCGGGCGCCCTGTTGTGGCCAGTGCCATACAGGGGCCGCAGGAAGTGCTTTCGGGCACGCAGGACGGTCTGCTCGTTCCTGTCGAGGATCCGACAGCTCTGGCCGAGGCCATAGGCAGGGTACTTCATGACAGCGATCTTGCGGCACGTCTGGGAACGAACGGACGCGCGCGTTTCGAACGTGAGTTCGCCGCCCCGACGGTGCTGGCGCGCTGGAATGTTTTCCTGCGCGACATCGTGTCGCGTCATGGCGCGGCGTCGGGGCGGGGCATTTAGCCGATGTGCGGTATTGCAGGCATAGCCTGTCTTCCCGGTTATCGACCCGACGAGGCGCTCTTGGGTCGCATGGCCGAGGCGCTGGCGCATCGCGGCCCCGATGGCGAGGGTTTTTTAGAGGCGGGGTCGGCTGCCCTCGTGCATAGGCGCCTGTCGATTGTCGATCTCGAAGGCGGGGCGCAGCCGCTTGTTCAGGGGCCGGTCGCGCTGGTGGCCAATGGAGAGATCTACAACGATCCTGCCTTGCGCAAGGCGTTGCCGGAGGCGCCTTTCAGAACGCGTAGCGATTGCGAGGCGCCGCTTTTCCTCTGGCCTGAATGCAACACGAATTATACCCTCGAATTGCGCGGCATGTATGCCATCGCCCTGCTGGACGAGACAGGGCCGGATGTCGTGCTGGCACTCAGCCGCGATTCTTTCGGTATCAAGCCGCTTTACTTTTCCGAGACCGACCAGGGCGTGATTTTCGCGTCGGAGCCGCAAGCCCTGCTGGCGACGGGCCTCGTATCGCGTGCCATACGTCCGCAGGCACGTGACCAGCTTTTGCAGGTCCAGTTCGTGGCCGGGCGCGAGACGATCTATCCCGGTATCATGCGTGTTCTGCCCGGTGAGACGCTGCGTTTCGTCAATGGCGTGCTCGACGATGCAAGAAAACGGCCTGCGTGCCACGGGGCAATCGCGGAAAACCTGACAGAGGCTCTTGCACTTTCCCGGCTCGATGCCGCGCTGATGGATAGTGTCGCCGCGCATGAGAGGGCCGATGTGCCTTTTGGCATGTTCCTGTCTGGCGGTATCGACAGTACAGCTGTCCTCGCCGCAATGACCCGTCTGGGCAATGGTGCACCGCTTGCCTGGACCGCGCGGTTCGATACGGGTGCGGTGGATGAGAGCGCACAGGCTGCGCAGATCGCTGCGACACTGGGCGCGCGTCACCATATCCTGACTGTCACGCAGGAGATGGTCTGGGCGCATCTGCCGCAGATCGTGGCCGCACTGGATGACCCGGTTGCCGACTATGCGGTGATTCCAAGCTGGTTTCTCGCACGCGAGGCGCGAAAGGATGTCACCGTCATTCTCAGCGGTGAGGGCGGAGACGAGCTGTTCGGCGGCTACGGGCGCTACAGACGTGCCATGCGCCCCTGGTGGCTGGGCGGCCGTATGCCATGGCGTCGTGGCACTCTGGACGGGCTTTGCCGCCTGCCGACCGGCAAGGCGTGGCACCGGGATTTCATGTCGCATGACGAAGGGTCGCGTCTGCGCTCGGTGCAGGCCATCGATATCGATCAGTGGCTGCCGAACGATCTGCTGGTCAAGCTCGACCGCTGCCTCATGGCTCATGCCATAGAGGGGCGCACGCCTTTGCTCGACCCGGTCATAAGCGCTCTGGCCTGGACATTACCGGATCGTCTCAAGGTCAGGGGCAAGCACGGCAAATATCTGCTGCGTCGCTGGGTGGAGCAGAATGTCCCCGGTTCGGCGCCATTTGCACCCAAACAGGGCTTCACCGTTCCTGTCGGTCAGTGGATTGCCGGACAGGGAAGTAGGCTCGGCCCGCTCGTGGCGCGATGCGCGGCTTTTCAGGGCGTGATTGCCGAAGAGACGATCACAGGAATTTTCACCCGCGCGACAGGACGGCGGGAGCGCCATGCGGCCTGGGTTCTGCTTTTCTATGCCCTGTGGCACCGCCTCCATATCGAGACTGTCCCGTCAGGGGGTGACGTGTTCGACGTTCTGTCGGCTCCCCGACCCTGATCCCCAACCCTGAGCCCCCGAGGAGATTTCCATGCATACGATCTGATCATCAGGCGCGGTCTTTGCGTTTTTCCCTGGGGAGAAGCGCAGGCCGATCTGGGGATTGCCGACGGTCGCATCGCCAGCCTGAGCGTTGGCTCCTCCGACACGGCCGAGCGTGAGATCGATGCCGCTGGCCTGCACGTGCTGCCCGGCATGATCGATTCGCACGTCCATCTGCGCGATCCCGGGAATGCCGCAATCGAATCGATCGCGACAGGAACGCGTGCAGCGGCCCTGGGCGGCATCACCATGGTCTTCGACATGCCCAATACGTCGCCGTCCATCACGTCGTCGGAAACGATTGCGGACAAGCGTCGCACGGTTGCCGAGAACGCCCTGATCGACATGGGTCTCTATGTCGGCGCAACGCGCGCGAATACGCCCGATCTTGCCAGGCTGGAGCAGGAAGAGGGCGTGTGCGCCATCAAGGTTTTCGCAGGATCATCGACCGGGGATCTGATGATCGAGGACGATGACGGGATCGAGGCCGTTCTGCGCAGCGGGCATCGTCGCGTGGCCTTCCATTCGGAAGACGAATATCGCCTGCAGGCGCGCAAGCCGATGTTCGAGGTCGGCATGCCGCATGTGAACCATATGATCTGGCGCGATGAGGAGTGCGCATTTCTCGGCACGCGCCGTATCACCGCTCTGGCCCGGAAAACCAATCGACCTGTCCATATCCTGCATACGTCGACCGCAGAGGAACTCGACTGGCTTGCCGCTCATCGCGCTCATGTCAGTGTCGAGGTGCTCGTCAATCATCTCACCCAGGTCGGGCCGGAATGCTACGAGACGCTCGGGGCTTATGCGGTCATGAACCCGCCGATACGCGACCGTCGTCATTACGATGCCTGCTGGGCGGCTGTGCGCGACGGACGCGTGGATGTGGTGTCGTCCGACCATGCTCCCCATCCACGTGAAGCCAAGGAAAAGCCCTGGCCGCAATGCCCGGCCGGTCTGACAGGGGTGCAGACGATCCTGCCCTTGATGCTCGACCATGTGAATGCCGGACGACTGAGCCTGTCACGCCTTGTCGATCTGATGGCTGCTGGGCCTGCCCGTATTTACGGGTTGCAGACAAAGGGGCGTCTGGCTGTCGGGTTCGATGCGGATCTGACCCTGGTGGACATGAAGGCGAGCCGTGAAATCCGCAATGACTGGATTGCGAGCCCCGTGGGCTGGACGCCTTTCGACGGCAAGCACGTCACGGGCTGGCCGATGGCGACCATCGTGCGCGGGCACGTGGTAATGCAGGACGACGAGATCACTTCTGCACCTGTTGGCCGTTTGGCCCGATTTGCGCCGTAATTCTTGCGCAATCCAGCATTTCGTTTTCCTCAAGCAGATCGTCCGATCATGAAACGCATCGCTCTTACGCTTCTCTCGTCCTCGCTCGTTCTTGGCAGCCTTACTGTGAGCGCTGCCATGGCTGATCCGCGCGCCAAATGCGGACAGGAACCGAGTGCCCCTTCGGTCACGGCGACCGACACCGCGCATTACAATGCGAGCGTCGACAAGTTCCAGGCTTATGAAAAGGAGGCCCGCGCCTATAACAGCTGCGTTGCAACGCAGGCGCAAAAGGAAGAGCAGGCCATCAGCGAGGACGCCCGCGACCGTATCGCCAAGATTCACGCGGTGAGCACGGGCGTTCAGCAGCGTATAGCAGCAAATTTCAGCCATATCTCGGCAGAGCTCACAACGGCCGGCAAGAAGCTGGCCAAGCACTGAAGGAAGCTGAGCG
>Ga0157365_10001047_pt1 | contig 11569 bp, 8 predicted proteins | sample AttsexASBM3_FD_111478 | JGI IMG/M metagenome (GOLD analysis project Ga0157365, IMG submission 111478) | Fungus gardens microbial communities from leaf cutter ant in Ribeirão Preto, State of São Paulo, Brazil - Atta sexdens ASBM3 | ecosystem: Host-associated > Fungi > Mycelium > Unclassified ... | reverse complement strand
TGCTATGATAGCCGCATCAGGAATTTCCCCGCTCAGGAGATCGGTCATGGCACGATATGGATATGCTCGGGTCTCAACCGACACCCAGACGACCGAGCCCCAGATCTTGGCTCTTCGCAATGAGGGGCTGGAAAACATTGTCGTGGAAACTGTTTCCGGTTCCGTTCCAGCTCATGACCGGGTCGAGCTTTCGTCTCTTCTCAAAACGCTGGAATCAGGGGACAGCCTGACTGTTGCACGGCTGGACCGTCTTGGGCGTGACACAGTCGACGTACTCGAACTCGTCAGGCTCCTGGACCAACGAAATATCCGTCTGCGTATTCTGAATCTGGGTATCGAGACAGGCACGTCGAATGGACGCCTGTTTCTGACCATTCTCATGGCCATGGCAGAATTCGAACGAGAGCTTATTCGTGAGCGGACTCAGGCAGGCATCGCCGCAGCTCGGGCGGCAGGCAGGCTCATCGGACGCCCACCCCGCCTGACGTCCGTTCAGCGTCAGTGCATTCGCGAGATGGCGCAGCAGGGCAAATCTCTCAGGACAATTGCCAGGCTGTTCTGTGTTGGACGAAGCACTGTCCACCGCATCGTGCAGCAGACAGCTTAAATCACTTGTTCTCCTTGCATACGATTATCCTCAGCCTTCTTAAACAGGAAGGAGGTGTCTAACCCACTCTTCTTTTAATCAGAATCAAAAAGGGCCTCTGGATTTTTCCAGAGGCCCTTTTCTTTAGGACAAGGACAGAGTGGAGCCGGGAGGTACCGGCCTAAGTAACCTGCGGCTTTAGGCCTCTTAGGCAGCGACCGTCATCGGCTTGCCGTTCTCCATGATCGGCGGGGTGCGGTCAAAGGTGTTCAGTTCCTGCGGCGTGATGTCCAGCTTCAGGTTATACAGCTTGTCCAGACTGGCATCGAGACGAGTCCAGCCCGGATTTGCCAGGATGCTCTTCAGAAGAGCCATCGTGTAGATGTACTGGCGAACCGTCATCCCACGACCGTTCATGCCGTGGTGAGACATCAGACGCTCATCCAGAACTGCGATGCTCTTACCCTGACGAGCCAGAAGCTCCGTCACCTTCAGAACAGCAGAGGTTGCCGTTAGCTTGGCCAGGTAAACCTGACCCTGCTTGCGCTCACATTCCTCGTCAGCCTTCAGACCGTCAACCTGCTTGAGCAGAGTCGTGATCTTTTCGACCAAGCGAAGGTTGGCTGCGTACATTTCGTCGACCTGAGCCTGTAGGTCTAGCTGACGAGCACGTTCGAGGTTTCTACGGATACCCGCTGCCCATGCGTCGTGGGCAGCGCTGGTAGCACGAGTGAAACCGGGGGTGAGGCAAACGCCGAGAGTTTCAGTAAGCATTGGTCTGTGTCCTTTTCTTATGCTTGTGAAAAACTGCATTTCCTCAAAACAGCTTTTGCGACGCTCTTTTGAAAATGCTGCCCTAGCCTGGCTCCGGACGACGCTGGGTTTCACAATCCGTCGTTTTTGGGACAGTCTAGGAAAAGCGGGCCTTGCTGTTCCGAAATCCTGTTCCGGAACGGAGGGAGGTCAAAAGCATGACACGGTATGGCTATGCACGGGTTTCGACAGAAGATCAGGTCTGTGATGGACAGGTCGCGGCGCTTCAGAAGGAAGGTGTGACCGAGATCGTATTTGATACGGTGTCAGGGAACGTGCCTGTTGCCAGTCGACCGGGCCTCTCGGGCCTGTTGTGCCGCCTCAAAGAAGAGGACAGTCTGGTTGTGACGTGTCTGGACAGGTTGGGTCGCAACACGCTCGACGTTATGAGACTGGTGAGCAACCTGACAGACCGCCACGTCCGGGTGCGCATTCTCAATATCGGGATTGAGACGGGCACCCCGAATGGTCAGTTGTTCCTGACCATCCTGGCAGGCTTTGCACAGTTTGAACGGGAACTGATCCGCGAGCGAACAAAGGCTGGGCTTGCGGCTATTCGGTTGGCCGGAAAACAGCTTGGGCGACCGCATGTTCTGACGCTCCGGCAGAGGAAACACGTCAAAGAGCTGAGTGCTGCTGGCCGGTCACTGGGCGAAATCGCAGGAATTTTCCGGGTCAGCCGGACGACCGTCTGGCGGACGGTTCACTGCGGCCTCCACTGTTCCAATACCCGGAGTTAAGAGACAATACTCGTCGTCTCCCTCAAAGTGTTATTGACAGCATTCCACAAATGACCGGTTTCGGAACAGAATAACGCAGATTAGATAGTCCAGTTGCTAAAGGAAAAGTCGATATGAATTCAGATGTGGGAACTAAGAACTGAAGGTTAGCTTTAAGGATATTCCTAATTGACAGCCTGCGCACCTGATCCAGACTGTGTCAACGTGCTGGCGCGAAGAGGGGCTGTCAGAGATTTACGGCGGAGCAGCTCCGCGCAATGCTGCGTGAGATCGAGGCTTTGGTTGGTCGGGGTGCACCAACTCGTGCAACAGGCTACGACCGCTCAGGACAAGCATATATAGTCCTCTGATTTTGTCGAAAACCGCACACGAAAAGGACAAATATCTGTATGCTGAGCATCATCGACGGATTAGGTTAGAAGTGTGTGGCGTCTGCGGTCGTCGGACATGGTCGAAATTTTGGTTCGTATATTCGTCGAAAACGGGAGTAAAGACCGTATCTGGTCGGAGAATGGGCCTGAATTCGTCCCACATACCGTGCGACGTGGTTGAGGCGGCGAGGGTGATGACCGTGTATATCCAGTCCGGACGCCCTTGGTAGAACGGACATATCTTACAGGGGTACTCCTGAATAGCAATCTACCCCTGCAACCGGGACGAAGTGCACTGCATTATCGTTAACTTGTTCGTTCGGTGCCGCTATGCGATACCTCATATTCATGCTGGAAACGGAAGTCCACTTCGACTACCTATGCAACCGGACCAATGAGTGCGAACGGGGGCACTGCCAGTAATATTTATGACGTCGTATTGTCGACAACTCTTGGGTGCGTATCACACGATGTTTGATGTTGCTTTGATGTTCCAATACGATTGCGATCTATCAAAGCAAGACCGAGTAAAATGATCACAAGCAAAAATAAACCTTTGGCTGTTGATCTATTCGCTGGCGCGGGGGGGTTGTCGCTTGCCGCTATAGAAGCTGGTTTTGAGATTACTCTTGCGGTCGAGAATGATGCTTACGCAGTAGAAACTTATAAGAGGAATTTACTAAGACTTGAAGGTGCGCGCAATACTAAATTGCTAAACCAGAATATATTAGAATGTTCAGCAGAAAAAATCCGTCATGAAATCTTGAGAAATAAAAATTGTGATCTATTATTGGGAGGTCCTCCCTGCCAGGGATTTTCGACTCATCGAATATTAGATGCGGGAGTGAGTGATCCGAGAAACGAACTTTTGCTATCGTATTTTAATTTCGTAAAAGCCTTTCGGCCTAGAGTATTTCTTGTTGAGAATGTCCCTGGACTTTTATGGGAGCGTCATAGTGATTTCCTCAAAAAATTTTATGATGAAGGGAAACGTGCGAATTACCATTTATTTCAACCAGTTACTCTCGACGCTCGCGACTTTGGCGTCCCACAGCGCCGTAAGCGCGTATTTATTCTAGGAGTAAGAGATCTGGAGAGCTTGAAAGGATTTCATTGGCCACCGGCAGCAACACATTTTTCCGCTAACAAGGCGGGCAATGGGAAGAAAGTCTGGTTGTCTTGCAAGCACGTTTTTGAGCCTGCGCCGGATAAAGATGAAAACGACATTCATATGAAACATGGAGCAGAATTAGTAGAAGCTTTTCGCAAAACTCCTCTAAATGGTGGGAGTAGAAAGGATTCTGGCCGCATTCTTCCGTGCCACAAAGAACACGACGGACACAAAGACGTCTATGGCCGGATTGATCCAACTGAGCCAGCTCCGACGATGACTACCGCATGCATTAATCCTTCAAAGGGCCGGTTTGTTCATCCAACCGAGCACCATGGCATCACGGTTCGGCAAGCTGCTAGAATCCAAACATTTCCAGACAGCTTCAAATTCGTAGGAGGCTTGACCGCCGCCGGTCGCCAAATTGGAAATGCTGTTCCGGTAGAACTAGGAAAGCACTTGATTTTACACATCAAAAGACATCTTATTGATAATTATGCTGATGCTTTTTCTCTTCAGTCGAATTCGGAAGCTGAGCAAGTCGAGTGCGAAGCTATATGATTGAAACTCTATCATTTCAAACACAGGCAAGGACGGTCGACCATTTGGGTCGAGAGCAGATCGCCGACTGTCCGACGGCGATTTCGGAACTCTGGAAAAACGCTTACGACGCCTATGCTAGGAATGTGAGTCTCCACGTATTTGATGATCCGGAACCCGTCGCCGCGATTTTTGATGATGGTCACGGTATGAACTATGATGAATTCGTTCACCGGTGGCTCGTTGTTGGAACTGAATCAAAATTCGATAAGAATACATCAGATCAGGCGGATCGAGACGGTCTTCCGAAACGCACAAAGCAAGGGCAAAAAGGTATAGGTCGGCTATCTTCGGCGAATCTGGGGCCGCTACTGCTCATTCTGAGTAAGCGAAAAAACGAAGATTTCGTCGCTGCATTGATCGACTGGCGTATTTTCGAAAATCCCTATCTAGTTCTCTCGGACATCGAAATCCCCGTCACAACATTTGCTGATAAAAAAGTTCTTTTTGAACGGCTCCCCGAGCTTTTTGACCGTCTAACAGACAATATTTGGGGTAATCTAAATGACGAGAAGCGCACGAACCGACTAAAACTGGCATGGGAGACCTATGATGAGGTTTCCAAAAACGAGGACCTCTTTTCAAAAAAGCCGTCAGAACTCATAGCTGAAACAATTGTCGCAGCACGATTTGAAGAGCGGCATCTAGCGCCTTGGTCAGTTTGGGACGGTGTATCAGAAAAGGGCACAGCACTTGTTGTCTCTGACCTCAATTTCGATCTGCGTGCACTATTATCTTCATCAGAAGACGACAGTAATTCCAAGAAAACACGCAACGATTTTATTTCCACTCTCTACGCATTTACTGACCCATATGTAAATCCAGAAGCTAGTGAAATCAACGCGATTGACCCTGAGTTTTCCTATAAGGTGAAGGCTTGGAAGGCTGACGTTTCGCGCGATATTATTGAAGATGACTTGGTCTCGGTAAGTAGAAAGATCACCGAGGAGATGGAACATGTGTTATCGGGAAATGTCGATGAAAACGGTTTGTTTCGTGGTCAGGTCAAGGCATTCGGAGAATGGCGCTGTCTAGGTGGAGACTACACAATTTTACCACCTCCTGATCTCGACATACCCCATGGCCCGACTACCTCTGTGGGGCCTTTTAGTCTGTATTTAGCAACATTTGAGCAAATGCGCGGAAGCTCGGTGCTTTCAGATGAAGATTTTGCTTACTTTAATGAGCTGGAAAAGCACAGCGGGTTTCTGATTTTTCGAAACGGCCTTCGTGTGCTGCCTTATGGTCGCGAGGCGAACGATTTTTTCGAAATTGAGACACGACGTAGTTTTAATGCAGGCCGCGAATTCTGGAACAAACGTCGTATGTTTGGCCGGATCGCGTTGTCGCGAGAGCTAAACCCCAATCTACGCGACAAAGCTGGGCGAGAGGGTTTCATTGATAACCGTGCGGCGAAGGTGCTGCGTGCGCTTGTTATAAATATCTTAAAACGTGCTGCGCGCGAGTATTTTGGTCACGCCTCTGATCTTCGCAGGGAGCTCTTGCCAGATATTCAGGCACAAAATACGAAAGAAAAGGCCGAGCGTGAGCGCAAAGAGCTTGGAAAGAAGAACGCCAAACAGTTTCGGTCTCGCCTTAAGAAAAACTTACCAATACTTTTCAATCTCTATGAAAAAACCTCGAATCTTGTCGCAAGCATGCAAATTAAAGATGAACAAGAACTCGAGAATGCCCAAGGGCTTATTTCCGACCTAACTATGCAGTTGGCAGAGCTAAGGATTCCAGGAGCTCCTGCAAACTTGGGGTCTGTTGAGGAAGATTATCGTCAGTTCCGCACAGCCCTCGCGGGGATGACAGATCAGATCAAGGCATTAGAGGAATTGCGGGCCCAAGCAATCGAACGCATTAGCCCCGCCAAACCAGAAGAAATCGCTCAGAGGCAACTCAATAGTCATGCAAGCCGAATTCACGCGAAACTGCGTTTGTGGCGCAAATCTATCGATGAAGTACAAAGCGCCGAAGTCACCCGTGTTGCAAAGCTATTTGATGAACGCAATAAAATATTTCATCAGGATGCGATGCCGCTTGTGCATCAAGTTAGGTTGGGACACCTTGGTCTTGATGATGCTTTAGAACAAATGAAGTTAATCTACCAAAATCTCGATAGTAAAAACGAGGATACTTTCCAGTCCTATTTAGATGCACTTGAAGTAATGAGTGAGAATATTAACATTGAGTTAATTGCAAGGCAGGGAACAGCGGACAACATTGCGCTGAGAGATGACCTAAATCGCCTTAACCAAGTTGCGCAACTCGGCATTACGGTGGAAATTCTGGGACATGAATTAAACTCTAATGAACGAATGATCCGTGAGGGTATCCGGCAGGTCAGGCAATCGAAAGATATTCCGGGTACCCAATTGATTGAAACCGGGTTCCAAGCCCTGAGTCAGCAACTTGAGTTTTTATCTCCACTCAAGGTTTCGGGAACGCGGACACGACGTGAGATCTCCGGCGAAGAAATATTAACTTACCTGCAAGGGTTCTTCGACGCTGTCGTGCGTAATCGAAGAATTAAGATCGAAGCATCAGACGAGTTCAAACATTTCTCTATCTACGAGCAGCCATCTCGTATACTTCCCGTATTTGTCAATTTGGTGAATAATAGCATTTATTGGCTAGTAACATCAAAAATTCTAGAGCCCGAGGTATTCTTATCGGTCGAAGAGCAAAAAATCATTGTATCTGACAATGGTCCTGGCATTGATCCAGTGGATCAAGAAAGTCTATTCAAAATGTTTTTCACGCGGAAGTCGAACGGCGGACGTGGTATTGGACTTTATCTCTGCCGTGTAAACCTGATGGCAGGCTCTCACACCATCCATTTCACGACCGAACGTAAATTTCGAAAACGGAATGGTGCTAATTTCGTGATTGACTTCAAAGGAGCTAATTTTGTCTGAAGTTACAAGTCTGGAGGACCTTGTAAGTGAGGCATTTATTGCGCCTCTACGTTCTGTTTTGATCGTGGATGATCAATATCCAACTTGGGAAGAGATCTTCAACTCAAAGTTTGATGGCATCTCTCATTCACAAGAAATGGAAGATAAGTCAAAAAATAAGAAGTGGCGCACAGAAGAAACCACAACGAAAGAGGTTTTCGACTTAGTCAGGGAATTTCGATGTCAGAAGCCTGGATTGATCATCGATATTCATGATGGAGTATCCACTGAAACTGATGGAAAAAGTGCTGGGAGTGAAACTCCCGATCAATTGGCTGACCACTTGCACCAATCGGATTTGTTGATCCTAGACTATAATTTAGAAGGAGCGGAGGCTGGAACCGGCGGCGATTTAGCTAGGAAGATACTAAATGCGGTATTAAGCAACCAGCATTTTAACCTAGTTGTTGTTCACACAAGTGAAAACCTCGATGATGTCCTGAACGAGTGCGTCCTCTCTCTAATGGGCAGTTGCACATCGCGCTTCGATCAGAGAGTTATAGGAAACATAACTGCCATTGAGCAATATTTGGAGGAAAATAATCCCGAGTTTTCTGTTAAGGAAGTACTAAAATGTTTTGATAAGGAGATGTATGTCAATATCCGTTCTCATGGAGACGATTGCCTCGTTAAATCAATTTCTGAATACATGAGAGGTAAAGGATATTTTCTATCTCTTTCGAATATAGCTAGAGATCTTGGCCTAGATTCCGGCAAGAAGAAAAGGTTCTTCTTCTGGGCAATTAATAAATACGAGGAATCTATTGCGCGTAGCTTTTGCGCACAAGTTCCTCCTAAGAGCCTTATATGGAAGAACACTGACGGCCAGAAATGGCTTCGAACTTCTCGGGGCTTCGTTTGCTTTGTCAAAAAGGGGCCAGAGCGGCTACTTAAAGATCTTTTGTCTTCTCTGGTAGATTGGAAACCCACTCCGTCTAGATTGATTTCGGCGAAATATCGTGACGAAATGAGTCGAATGGGAGCTGACGTCGAGGACGAAGCACTGCGCCAAAATTATGCTCACGCAAAATTTTACGATGTGATCAAAAAACCTACCGATAGCATCGTTCTCAAAGATGATAAGCTCACAGAGCTTCGGAAATTGCGGTTGCGCGAACACGTTGGAAGACAGTCTGAGATGCTGTCTTTCTTGATCGAAGACCAAGTCGCAGACTTTGGTAGCCGGATTTACCAGTGCGACCAAGATACCGATGGCAATTTTGCTTCCTACTACGGAGTGGATTTGGCCGAGAAAAGCCAGCTACGCGAAGCGGTCGCTCGTTATAATCATCACGTCTGCGCCCTTCCATCGAAGCAAATGCATGATGGGAGAGACCTAGTCGAACAACTTGATAGTGGACATATTTTTCAATTCAAAGGCGCTTGGTGGGTCTGTGCGACGCCTGCTTGCGATCTTCAGCTGGGACAGACAAAGATCGCTTTTTCGGAACAAGCGGAGAGCTCGCTCCGGCCATTTACGGCTCTTCAGCTACAAAAGGTTTCAAACTTAGAAAAGATTACTTCTGATCATATCAATAGTGGAACTTATTGTTTTATTGAAGAGGAGGGAAAAATAATTGGCTTGGGGATAAAAGACCCCGATAAGGATGTAAAACAACCTGCAAGTTCTAAGGTTACTTGGCGTTCCATGATTGCTAAGAATGCGGGGGAAATTATTAATGGTAAGTTTCTCGTACTCGATGTTGTTTTGGAAGGTGATAATCTTTCATCTAGAGAAGAGCTTGCTATAGTATACGCAAGACTACGATATGAATATGCACTTAATTTTATTCAACGAGTTGGTGGAAGTGTCAGCCGTATCGGTTTGGGATATGTGACTTAATGCTGCTTTCGCACTACCATTGTCTTAAAATAGTGAATGGCAGATCTTCTGAACTAAGCCGCAACTATCGCCGGTTCGGATACATGCCCAGTATGGGCTCAGTGCTCAGATCCGCCTCCCTTGACGCGATTACTTTTCAGTTGCTTCGGCGTTAGTCGATTTGTCGTGGAGCTACCAACCGCTTGCGGCTATGTTTTTTGAAACAGCCATGTCTATTATCAAGATACAAGTGGAAGCGTTTTATATTTGAGATATAGGCGAAAGCTGAGGGTTTGTGACTTACAGTAAATCCTCACGAATTTTATAAAAGCGCGTCTCTGCGATTTCCCACGACACCATACTTTTCGAAATCGCCATAATGTTCTGGAGGCTGTATTGCTGTGTCTTTTCGTAATAGTTGCCGGTGCCTAAAGCTAGCCATCCACCCAGGCCTTGCGCTGCCAGTGCATGCGCTACGCGAGAAATATCTTCTTCGGTTGGGCTTCTATGGCGTCCAAGAAGAACGTGGCGACCGTCTTCTGCGAGAATAAGCCAATCCTCAAATTGCACTTTGTCCGCAGATGGTGGCATCGCTAATAACCTCTCATTGTTGTAAAGAGAGTGCATTAGATGTTTCCTAGAGGAGAGGAGAGACAGAAGGCTGGATATCGAATGGCTTCGACCGTTCTTTGCAAGTTGGTAAGATCAATACCACTCAGATATGTCGTTGCCCCCTGACTCCTGTGACTAGATTCATGACCTAACAAGGCATCAATCCAGATTTCGCGAATGTCACTGTCCTGATTGCGCAGAAGTGTTGAGACTGTATGCCGGAAACCGTGGAACGTCACAGCTGGAGGAAGGTCCATTGCCATTTTGTAACGAGAGAATGCCCGGCTGAAGTCAGCGCCACGGTCACCGTCCCGTGAATCTTTAAGGTCGGAGAAAAGGTATTTCTGATTGGTTTTCCGAAAAGTCAGAAGGCCCCAGTCTAACAAAGTAGAGTGAATGGGGACAAGGCGTTCTCCTGCTTGAGTCTTGGGCGACCAATTGTCTTCTGGATGGGCACAAATTCGGAAGCATGGAACACCATCCACGTCTTTGATGTCTTCATTTCTCAGGTTGCTGATTTCTCCAAGTCGCATACCGCTATAAGCGGCAACCATTATGATCCCTCTGAAAGTTTCGCTAGAAATACTGTTTATAGGCCAAGGTGTATTGGCAAGCGTATTCATCTCTTCCTGCGTCCAGGCGCGACGCGATAGTTGCTTGGTTAGATTGAAATCCCAGCCACTCCAGGGATTTTTCTCGACCATGTCCCGTCTTAGAAGGTCATTCCATAAAGAGGACAGGCGCATAAAGTGGTTTTTTACCGTTTTAGCACTCAGTAATGGCAAATCCTGAGAAGCGGCACGATCGATCTCTTCTTGAAAAGACAGGTTGCGGTTTTTGCCGTGCGACGCCGGAAGGGAAAAAAGGACGTCCCGGAAATCACCTGCAACTTTGCCATTAACCTTGCGAATGGGAAGATCTCCAAATGCCTGAACGAAAAGAGCGGCGGTTCTTCTGGTGTCTCGCTGGGTTTCGAGACTTTTAGCAGGCTTGGAGTTGAGAAAGCGTTTCAGAGCCGTCGATAGCAAAACAGGTGATGGAGCCTCTGGTGATGGTTTGGTTGCCGTGCTCTCGGCGGTTGAGGGCGGTTTCGCTTCGGAGCCGGGAGATTGAGCAGTTGACGGTGGTCGGGATGCTGCGGCTTCTATAGCCTTTGTTACGGTTGTAATAAAAGTATTGTGAAGGCGTTCAATTTCGCTTTCTAGGGCTTTTTTTTGAGCGCTCGTCATTTGTAATGCCTGAGCGGCATTGCGTAGCGAATGTAGAAGCTGTTCCTGACAATCTGAAGACACTTCTATAATTTTATAGATACCAGAAATGAGAGTATCTAAATGTTCGGAGTGTTTTATGAGAGTTTGTTGATGTTTTAGTTCTGCCGTTGTTTCAGCAGCTCTTACCTCACTTTTTCTGACAACTTCCTGTGTTTTTATAATGTCTTCGTATCTTTGTATTAATCCTTTGTAGACATCAATTTCGGTCTTGAAACCATACGCCTCCATAAACTCTTTGATTTCGCTAGGCGATAGAGTGAGCGTTTCAGAAGGCTGTTGTGTACCGCTCACACTATAAAGTCCTTTGAACAGGTCAGTCATTTGTCCGTGTAGCTCTGCTGCACGACGTCGTGCCTCGACTTTGCCTGCTCTTCCCAGGGAAATCCAGATCTCGCTTTTTCCAAGAATCGGACGCAACGGGGTCGGGACGACGCGCCGAAAATGGAATCGTGATCCGACCAATTTGAGCATAAAACTTCTCCAATTTTGGAGAAGAGCTTTGGAGAAGCAACCCGCATTCTGCAGGTCGCACCGTCATATTTTCAATGAAATCAAGAAGTTATGTGGTGCGAGCTGCGGGACTCGAACCCGCACGCCCTTACAGACTCGAGATTTTAAGTCTCGTGCGTCTACCATTCCGCCAAGCTCGCACACGCCTCATGCTGCGCGCAGCAGGGCGG
>Ga0157365_10001046_pt1 | contig 11574 bp, 13 predicted proteins | sample AttsexASBM3_FD_111478 | JGI IMG/M metagenome (GOLD analysis project Ga0157365, IMG submission 111478) | Fungus gardens microbial communities from leaf cutter ant in Ribeirão Preto, State of São Paulo, Brazil - Atta sexdens ASBM3 | ecosystem: Host-associated > Fungi > Mycelium > Unclassified ... | reverse complement strand
CCACCACCAGCGCCTGATGCGCCCGGGCGAAGCTGTCATCCGCCAGCATCACCCCGAGGCCCGCCGCCGGCGCGGTCATGGCGCCTGCGCCCCGCGCCCGTGGCAGACGGGGCATTCCGGGTCCGGCACCAGTGCGATCGTGTGAAACGACGCCGACAGCGCGTTCCAGATCAGCAGACGGCCAGCCATCGTGTCGCCGATATCCAGCAATTCCTTCAGCACTTCGGTCGCCTGCAACGTGCCCAGAACACCGGTCACGGCACCGAACACCCCGGCCTGTGCGCAACTTGGCGCCATGTCGTCGGGCGGAGCGGCGGGATAGAGGCAGCGATAGCACGGCCCGCCCCGATGCGGGCGAAAGGTGGAAAGCTGCCCCTCGAACCGCAGCACCGACGCCGAAACCAGCGTGCGCCTTGCGGCCACGCACGCATCGGCCACCGCATAGCGGGTGGTGAAATTGTCGCTGCCATCGCACACGATGTCATAGTCCCCGACCAGGGCGGCCGCATTTCCGGCATCCAGCCGCGCGCGGATCGGCACGATCTCCACGTCCGGGTTCAGCGCGCGGAGCGCCTGCAGCGCGGAGTCCACCTTCGGCTGCCCGACGCGCCCTGTCGTGTGCATCACCTGCCGTTGCAGGTTCGACAGTTCCAGCGTGTCATCATCCACAAGCCCGATACGCCCGACCCCGGCCGCCGCCAGATACAGCGCCAGCGGCGAACCAAGGCCGCCCGCCCCCACCACCAGAACGCTGGAGGCACGCAGCCGGGCCTGGCCCTGCGCGCCCACTTCGGGCAGCAGGATGTGCCGCGCATAGCGCTGGATCTCGTCCTCGCGGAACTCAAGCATGGTGTGCTCCCGTCAATCGCCGGGCCATGAACCAACCCGCGCCCCGAACGCTGAATCCCATGCACAGGCCGGTTCCGCCATCGCCCTTGGAAGGGGTCACATTTTCGTGATACCACGACAGGGGATCATGAATTCCGTGCAGAGCTGATCTGCGTCCGGCTATGCTGAGAATGTCAGGGAGGGTTATGTTGCTCAAGTTTCGTCCTGCTTTCCAAACAGCCAGAGACTCCCGTTCGGCCTGTTCCCTGCGGTGTAACGCGCTGAAGCTTAGTGCAACATCTGCGCTGTTCGGCGCAGGGCTGTTCATTGCGTCGCCGTTCGTGGCGCTCTGGAATGTCTCGCACGCGATCGAGACCAAGGATATGGCTGCCCTCAATCACCAGATCAACTGGCGCTCGCTGGCGCGTTCCATCAAGGATCAGGCGACCGGCCCGGTGCCCGACATCCACGCCGCCAGCGACGATCTGCCGGATTTCGGGTCGTCTTTCACGCGCAACGCCATCTCGAATGCAGTGGATCTTGCGGTTACGCCGAACAATCTCTCGACCATCATGGACGAGGCCATGCCCGAAACCGCCCTGCCCGGCCCGCAGATCGGCCACATGGGCGGGATTGGCGTCCTGCGCCACGCCCACGCGCATTTCGTCTCGGCCAACCGGTTCGAGGCCAGCCTGCGCCTGCCGGGCCACGAACACGAGACCCCGCTGCGCATCACCATGAAAATCGAAAGCTGGCGCTGGAAGGTGACGCAGGTCCGCTTCCCCGAACGCAGCCCGCGGACCGACCATCCGATGATGGAAGCCTCCGCAAGCGCGTCGCACGCCTGAACGCCGGGGCGTCAGCCCTTGGCGGGGGGCAGGTCTTCTTCAAGCAGCGTGATGTGGATGGCGTAGGAAATCTCGCCCTCGTCCTCGTCACGGTGGACCGTGCCGATCACTTCTTCATTCACGGCGATCTCGACCGACAGGCCAGAACGCGGCGGTGCCTTGACCTGCAGGGCCGGCGAACCCAGAAGGCGCCGAAGGCAGACCTGCAGACGTGAAATCTCCGATGCGGAAATGGTGCTCATACCACGTGCTTCCCTGTAACTGGTTGTGCGCGCCCACACGAGCGAGAGCCAGCGCGTCCTTGCGCCCACGCTATACGGACGTCGCAAACCCTCCGCAACCTCGTGTCATGCAGATGCCACGCGCGCGCCATCTTTCCCCCGCAGCACGGCAGGGCCACCCCGTCCCCAGAGGAACGATCGTGTTTCTGTTCACCCGCCTTGTCCTGCCTGCGCTGGTCTGTGCGCTTTTGCTGTTTCAGCGTTGGGACGCCGCTGCGGCCCCCGCCCTTGTGGTCGAAGCCGCGACACCGCTGAACGCCCGCATCCTGCAACAGCGGATCGACAGCGACGGCCCCGAAGCCGCTGCCCGGTCGCTGGACCACGATGGCGGCTGGCTGCGGTTGCGGCGCGCGGTGGGTGCGGGCTGGATCAACTGGATCGGGCTGGTGCCGCCGCTGATCGTCCATGCCCCACCGACCGAAGCCGGATCGCTGCGCGGGGCGCTGCGCCGTGCCCTGCCCACGCGCACGCGGCAGGTTCTGGGCGCGCTGGACCCCAAGAACGGCCCGGTGTTTGGCGGCAGCGTCGTCTGCCAGCGCCATGATCTTCTGCCGGCATCGCGGCTGAAGGCGATCCGCGCTGTCGAGGCCGAGCACGATATCCGGTATGAGGAACGCGCCCGCGACTGCCTGCGCGCCCTTCAGGGACGCTGAGGCCACGGTGGCGCGGCGCATGACCGTCAGGCGCGCGTGCCGCCACGGGCTTTTCGTGCTGTTCTGCGCTGCAGCCCCGTTATCGGCCCGGGCGGGCGACGGGTTCGACCTTGTGGTGCTGGGCGCACGCGGCGGAATTCAGGACGGCAACCTGTCATCGGTTCTGGTGCGGCCGCACGGCAAGGGCCCTTATGTCGCGTGTGATGCGGGAACTCTGGTGGCGGGCCTGATCACGGCCGACCGCGCGGGGGCCTTTGCCGATGTCGTTCCCCCTGCCGGCAGCCACGAAACACGCGTGGGGTTTCTGCTGCGCCATGAAATTGCGGGCTATCTGATTTCCCACGCGCATCTGGATCATGTCGCGGGGCTGGTCATCGCCTCGCCCGATGATGCACCCAAGCCGCTCTATGCCCTGCCATCGGTGATCAGCACGCTGGAGCAGCATGTGTTCAACTGGGCCGTGTGGCCAAATTTCGGGTCGTCCGGTGTGGCGCCGCTGCTTGGCACCTATCGTTATGTTCCCCTGTCCCCGGCGCAGGCGCTGCCGGTTGCCGGAACGGGCCTGACGGTCGCGGCCTATCCGCTGGATCACGCAGACATCGAATCGACGGCGTTCGTGCTGACGGCGCAGGACGATGTTCTGGCGTTCTTCGGCGACACCGGCAGTGATGCGGTGCAGCACGACAGCAGGATGCACGATGTCTGGCGCGCCATCGCCCCGGCCGTCCGGGCGCACCATCTGCGCGGCATCATGATCGAGGTGTCTTATGATGACAGCCAGCCGACAAACCGGCTTTTCGGGCATCTGACGCCATCACTGCTGCTGGCATCGCTGCATGATCTGGAAAGCCAGTCCGGCGGCAAGGGCAGCCTGCGCGGCCTGCCGGTTCTGGTGGAGCACGTGAAATACTCGCTGCAAGGCGGTCCCTCGCCCCAGGCGCACATCATGCGGGATCTGGAACGCGGCAATGACCTTGGGGTGCGCTTCGTCATGCCGGAACAGGGTCTGCGCGCACGGTTCTGAAAAAAGCCCGCAACCGCGAGGGGCTGCGGGCCATGACGCCTTACCAGTAACGCCAGTAGTGGTGACGGTGCCAGCGGTCCCACGCCCATGCGCGGTGGTGCCAGTACTGGCCGTGCCATCTCCAGCGTGGCGGGCCGTATCCCGGCGGGTGTGGGGGTGGCGGCGGTGGACCATAGGCCGGCGGCGGCGGGGGTGGCGGCCCATAGGGCTGGGCCATGGCCGATGGCATGACAGTCTGGGCTGCCATCACGACAGTGCCCAACACGACCGCGATTTTCAAAGCTCTCAAGGCATACTCCTTCCAGCCGGAACAACCGACCACGTATGATGCCGCAGGAACGCGCCAGGCAGCATAAAGATCAAAAGGTTAAGACGTTCTCTATCTTCTGGGGCCGACCTTGCGGAGCCTGCATGCTCCCGCCTGTCACCAGCCGCAACGCGCCCTGCTTCACCAGCGATGACGCGCCCCGTCTGTGGCAAATCTGGGGCCTCTGGCGGGCAGCAGGCGGGTTTTTCCGGGGCACGGATCGCGCCCCCGTTGCGACCGGGGTGGTTTCCCGTTGCGGGCGCGTGGTCGGCCCGATACGCTCGGGTTTCTGGCAAGGCAGATTCGGGTAATGGCGTCGTTGGATCTCGATCGGCTGTGGAAAATATGGATGCTTGCCATCGGTGCCAGCGAAGGCGAGTCGATCGCCGCCTGCGCGCGCGCCGAGGCCATGGTCCGCCCGTTCGGCTATGCGCTGGCTGACATCCCCGCCCTGCTGGCCGCCCACCACGCCCGTGCGCCGGACATCGACATCGCCTCGATCGTGCCGCGCGAACTGGGCCGCCGGGCACAGCGTCAGGCCGCGGCAAAGGCCGAGGCCGAGCGCGCGGCCGCGCAACAACGCGCCCGCCCGGCCCCACCCCCACGGCAACCTCCGCCAGAACGGCCCGCCCGGCCTGCAAATCCGCCACAGCCCCGCGAACAGGCGACACACCCCGCCCCGGACCAGCCATGGCGCGACCGCCACGGGGCCGACGTCGAAGCCATCATCCGGCGGCATGGCGGCATGGCGCGCGTGTTTGAAAAAACACCCGAGGAACTGGCCCTTTTTAACGCGGTGCTGCCGTGGCACGAGATCTCGACCAGCCGCGACGCACCCGGCGTTCAGGAAGAACGCTGGGACGGGCAGTCGGCCTTCCGCGACCCCACACCCCGCGTGCGCGATGCGCTGTCGGCGACATTGCCGCTGCCGCGCACCATTGATGATGCGATCGCAGAAGTGCGCCGCTGGATACGGCTGAACCACGAACGCAGCCTGGTGGCGCGCTATCGCGACCACAAGGCCCCGGACTGGGACTTCATCGCCGGGCCTGTGCATATGCGCGCATCGATCGTGCGGGGCCTGGCGGCGCGGTCGCTGGCGGCGCGGTCGCTGGGCGAGGTTATCGCGCGGGTGCGTTTCCAGCTTGAACACGACATGCAGGGCACGCAGGAAAGCGAGGCCGTGCTGCATGATCTTCAGGCGTTGCAGGCCCATCTGACCGCCACCCCGAAGGCGGAGGCCGCGAAGTCCGCCAGACCGTCTGCCCGCAGGGAACGGCGCGATGCCGTGGCGCGCCTTCTGGCCACGGCCGAGGGCAAGGCCATGTCCACCCGGCAGGTGGCCGAGCGCACGGGCGTCACCGCCAAAACCGTGCAGTCGGTCATGCGCGAGATGGAACAGAGCGCGCTGCTGATCTGACGGGGATCAGCCTTCGTCCAGAAGGGCCGCGATCTGGCTGGCGTCGGTCGGGCGCAGCAGTTCGAAGAGGGATTCGGGCTCGACCCTGAAATAATCGCCGCGGCCGCCACCGCGCAGCACCGGGCGGGCGCCGGCCGTGCGATAGATGCCACCTTCCAGCAGATCCTGCCGGATATGCACGGCCACGACCTCGCCAAAGGTCATGCGGGCGGGGACCGGCTGTCCCGCGCTGTCGGTCAATTGCACGATCTGCGTCACACGGCATTCCATGTGCACCGGGCTTGCGGCCACACGCGGCGGGGCCACCAGACGGCTGGGCAGGGTTTCAAGCCGGGCCAGATCGAACTCGCTCTGGCCATGGGGGGCGGGAAACGCTGTGACATTCATCGCCCGCACGGTGTCCTGCGTGACCAGATTCCACACAAATTCACCCGTGACCTGTGCGTTGGCCAGGCTGTCGCGGCCGGAGATACTGCTGAAACCGATAATCGGCGGGGTATAGTTAAAGGCGTTGAAAAAGCTGTAGGGTGCGAGGTTGGTCCGCCCTTCGGCGTCGAGGGTCGAGATCCAGCCGATCGGGCGGGGGCCGATGATCGCATTGAACGGGTCGTGCGCCAGCCCGTGGCCATGCGAAGGTTCATAGACATGAAACCCGTCCTGTGTCCGCGTCATTGCCGCAGTTCCTTTTTTCTGGTGCACGGCACGATACACGGGCCCGGCACGTCTTGACAGACGGGGGCGCCGGGGGTCGTCTCGCATCCGAAACTGATCAGGCGGCGGGCGGGCATGGCACGAAACATAATGGTTCTGGGTGCGGGCATGGTGGGGATCTGCACCGCGATCCACCTTCTGCGGCGGGGCTTTGATGTGGCGCTGGTGGACCGGCGCGGTGCCGGGCAGGAGACGTCCTATGGCAATGCCGGGCTGATCCAGCGCGAAGCCACCCGCCCCTATGCCTTTCCGACTGACCTGCAGGATCTGCGCGATGTGGCGCTGGCCCGCAACAACGACGTGCATTATGCGCTGGGCGCGCTGCCGGGCCTTTCGGGGCGGCTGGCGCGTTATGCCGTCAATTCGACCCCGTGGCGGTATCGCCGGGTCTTCCCGCGCTGGCGCACACTGATCGAGACATGTCAGGCCGAGCACAAGCCCCTTCTGGACGAAAGCGAAAGCTGGGATCTGGTGACGCGCGGCGGATGGCGGCTGGGGTTTCGCACCGACGGGCGGGATTTCGACGCTGCCCGCCGCGATGCCGAGACACGGATTGCCGAAGACGGGCTGGCCATCGAGATCGAGGACAGCCAGACCCTTGCTGCGCGTGAACCGGCCCTGCGGCGCCCGATGGCGGGGGCTGTGTGGTGGAAGGACGCCTGGGCGGTGAACGACCCGGGCGGGCTGGCGGGCCGGTATTTCGAGATTTTTCTGTCGCTGGGGGGACAGTTCGTGCGCGGCGATGCCACGAACCTTGCCCAGACCGCGGGTGGATGGCGGGTGCGCACGCCCGATGGCGTGATCGAGGCCGCGCAGTGCGTGGTGGCGCTTGGCCCATGGTCGGACGTGATTGCGCGGCCGCTGGGATACCGGTTTCCGCTGTTCGTCAAACGTGGCTATCACGCGCACCATGCCAGCGCGGCGATGCCGTCCGTGCCGATGCTGGATTCGGATTACGGTGTGATGATCGCCCCGATGCGTCAGGGCCTGCGCCTGACCACGGGGGCCGAGTTCCTGCCCCGCGATGCCGCGCCGACCCCGGTGCAGCTTGCCGTGGCGCAAAGCCGCGTGGGCGACCTGTTCGATCTGGGTGAAATGCTGGACCCGGCCCCGTGGCTGGGCTGCCGGCCGATGCTGCCGGACATGCTGCCCAACATCGGCCCCGCCCCGCGCCATTCGGGGTTATGGTTCAATTTCGGGCATGGGCACCAGGGGTTCACGCTGGGGCCGTCATCGGGGCGGTTGCTGGCGGACCTGATCGCGGGGGAAACCCCGATGGTCAATCCGCAGCCCTATCGCCCCGATCGCTGGTTCTGAAACGCGGGGTCAGTGCGGGCGGCGCTGCGTGGTCCCGCGCTCGTCCTCACGCGTCAGGGCTTCGAGAATTTCGGGCGGAACGGTTTCGTCCAGAATGTTGTCGAACGCACCGTGAAGGGTGTGACGGATCCAGTCCGCGATGGTGTCGGCGCCGGGGCGGTCTGGTCTGTCGGTCATCATCAGCAGCATAGGCAATCGTCCCCCTTCCCAGACGAGTGCAGCTAGAGCGAACGTCGCGGGCAAAAGTTCCGCCGGGTGTCCTGCCTCCCTATGCCTGGCACGCGCGACGCTCAGGCCGCCCGGCGGCGGGCGGCGCGGTCACGCCCGGGCGGGGTGCCGAACAGGCGTCCATATTCACGCGTGAATTGCGACAGGCTTTCATAGCCCACGGCAAAGGCGGCCTCCGTCGCGCCCGCCCCTTCGGCCAGCATCAGGCGCCGCCCCTCGAGCAGGCGCAAGTGCTGGCGGAACTGGATCGGGGTCAGGGAGGTCACGGCCCGGAAATGCTGGTGAAAGGACGAAGGGCTCATGCCCGCCACATCTGCCAGCGTCTCGATCGACAGGGCTGCGGTGAAATCGCGGCGCAGCAGAGCGACGACACGCCCGATGCGGTGCGCATGGCTGTCAGGCATGGCGGCCGCGCGAATGCGCTGCCCCTGCGGGCCGGTCAGCACCCGGTAATGCAGTTCCCGCAACAGTCCGGGCGCCAGAATTGCGCGGTCCTGCGGGGTGTGCATCAACTCGATCAGGCGGTGCGCGCACTGGGCCACGCGCTGGTCGGTCAACGCCACTTCGGCCCGGGGGCTGGGCACCGGCGCCGGTGACACAGCGCCGATTTCGAGCGCCAGATCGCGCATCAGCGCCATGTCGAACGTCAGCGCCAGCGCAAGATATGGCGCCTGCGCACTGGCACGCGTGACCCGTCCGATGACGGGTGTATCGGCGGAGACCACAAGGGACTGCCCGGCCTCGAAGGCCAGCATCTCGTGCCCCATGACCACCTGTTTGGCGCCCTGAAGGACAAGGCACAGCAACGGGCGATAAAGCGCGTGGATCTTGTCGGTGGGGGTAAAGCTGCGCATCAGCCCCAGACCGGGCAGCGGCAGCTCGGCAAAGCCCTGATCGTCTGCATGATCGTGTGCATGGCGCAGCAGGGCATCGAGCATGGCGTTCATGGGGGCGTCCTTTCCCGGGGGCAAAGCATGAGGGTGTTCTATCACCCTGCGCAGCAACACACAGCAGCGTCGGACCGGGTTCTGCAGGATCGTGCAAGAATTCGCGGCGATCGTGCCAGCCAGGCCCGGGGTGGCGCGATAGGGTTCGCCTGTCTTCGACACAAGGACAGGAAATCGCACATGTCAGCGAAAATCGCACTCGTGACCGGGGCAAGCCGTGGGCTTGGCCGCAACACCGCCCTGCATCTGGCCCGCAAGGGGGTCGATGTGATCGTGACCTATCGCACCGGCCAGCAGGAAGCGCAGGAGGTGGTCAATGAAATCCGCGCCCTTGGGCAACGCGCACAGGCGCTGGCGCTTGATGTGGGCGACAGCGCTGGCTTCGCCGATTTTGCCGCACGCGTTCGGGCCGCGCTGGCCGAACACTGGTCGCGCGACGGGTTCGATTTTCTGGTCAACAATGCCGGGATCGGGCTGAATGCGCCCATTGCCGACACCACCGAGGACCAGTTCGACCGGCTTGTGGCCATTCACCTGAAGGGCCCGTTTTTTCTGACGCAGCATCTGCTGGGGCTGATCGTCGATGGCGGGCGGATTGTGAACCTTTCAAGCGGGCTCGCGCGTTTCAGCCTGCCGGGGTATGCGGCCTATGCGATGATGAAGGGCGGCACGGAGGTGTTCACCCGCTATCTGGCGCGCGAACTGGGGGGGCGCCGCATCACGGTCAACACGGTCGCCCCCGGTGCGATCGAAACCGATTTCGGTGGCGGCGCCGTGCGCGACAACGCGGACTATAACCGCCGGGTGGCCGAGGCCACGGCACTGGGCCGGGCTGGTGTGCCCGACGATATCGGCCCGATGATCGCGGCCCTTCTGTCTGACGACAATCGCTGGATCAACGGCCAGCGGATCGAGGTTTCGGGCGGAATTTTCTTCTGACCCGCCGGGGTGTGGCCGGTGTGAACCGGCCACAGGGTGGTCAGCCCTGCACGCCCTGGGCCAGCGCCGCACGCACGCCCTCGGCCCAGGCGGGATCGGCCTTGGCGAAATGCGCCAGTTGCCGCTCCATGATCGCGCCGGGCACGCCCTGCATCGCGGCTGCGATGTTGCGGAAGAAACGCGCACGCTGGCCAGCATCGAACATGCGGAACAGGGCGCGCGGCTGGGTGTAGTCGTCGTTGCCGTCGCGATGGTTGTAAAATGCGACGTTGCCGGTCAGGCGTAGCGGTGGTTCCTTCGCGGCCGGGGCCTCGACCGGACCTCCGAAGGAATTCGGCTCGTAATAGGCATCGGTGCCGCGCGGAGCGTCAAAGCGCATCGGGCCATCGGCGTGATAGCTGTGGACCGCAACCTTCGGGCGATTGACCGGCAGCGCCTCGTAATGCGTGCCGACGCGATAACGGTGGGCATCGGCATAGGCGAACAGCCGGCCCTGCAGCACCTTGTCGGGGGAATAGCCGATGCCGGGCACGATGTTTGACGGCGAGAACGACGCCTGTTCCATTTCCGCGAAATAGTGTTCCGGGTTGCGGTTCAGTTCCATCACCCCGACCTCGATCAGCGGGAAGGCCGCATGCGGCCACACTTTGGTCAGGTCGAACGGATCGAACGTCTGCTGTTCCGCGTCGGCCTCGGGCATGATCTGCACGAACACCGTCCAGCGGGGGAAGTCGCCGCGTTCGATGGCGCCATAAAGATCGGCCTGTGAACTCTCCCGGTTCTGACCCACGATTTCGGCGGCTTCCTCGTTCGTCCAGTGGCGGTGCCCCTGCCGGGTCTTGAAGTGGAACTTCACCCAGAATCGTTCACCATGGTCGTTCCAGAACGAATAGGTGTGGCTGCCATAGCCGTTCATGTGGCGATAGCCCTGTGGCAGCCCGCGGTCGGAGAACAGGATGGCGACCTGATGCAGGCTTTCGGGGCTGAGCGACCAGAAATCCCACATTGCGGTGGCAGACCGCATGTTGGTGCGCGGATGGCGTTTCTGCGTGCGGATGAAGTCCGGGAACTTCATCGGGTCACGAATGAAGAACACTGGCGTGTTGTTGCCCACCAGATCCCAGTTGCCTTCATCGGTGTAGAATTTCAGGGCGAATCCGCGGACGTCACGTTCGGCGTCGGCGGCGCCGCGTTCACCGGCCACCGTGGAAAACCGCGCGAGCACATCGGTCTGTTTGCCGATTTCGCCAAAGATTGCGGCACGGGTATAGCGTGTGATGTCATGCGTGACCGTGAAGGTGCCATACGCGCCCGAACCCTTGGCATGGACCACGCGCTCGGGGATGCGTTCGCGGTTCTGGTGCGCCAGCTTTTCCAGCAACTGGTAATTTTCCAGCAGCAGCGGACCGTGCGGGCCGGCACTCTTGCTGTTCTGGTTGTCGGGGACGGGCGCGCCCGCGGTGGTGGTCAGCGTCGGGGCCTTGATTGCGTCGGACATCGTGCAAAACTCCTTTGGCATTGCGGTGACGTCATGCGTAGGCGACGAAGAACCATAAGTGAATTTGATTTCATTTATGATTACGATCGTTTATGCCGATGATATGATGATGATATGATTCAGGACCATCTCTCTCTTGCCGGCCTGTCCTTGCGGGATCTGGAATATGCGATGTCGGTGGCCGAACACGGGCATTTCGGGCGCGGGGCATTGGCGTGCGGGGTCAGCCAGCCGGGGCTGAGCGAACAGATCCGCAAGCTGGAGGCCATTCTGGGCTGCCCCCTGTTCGAACGCGGGCGACGCGGGGCACGCCTGACGCAGCGGGGGGCGGCGCTTCTGCCGGCCATCGAATCCGTCGTCGCCGGCAGCCGCGCCCTGATCGAGGCCGCCCGCGCCGATCACGGCGGGTTGGACGGGGAATTACGGCTGGGCGTGATCCCGACGCTGGGTCCGTATTACATGCCGGCCCTGTTGCGCAGTTTGCGCACGTCGCATCCGGCCACCAGCCTGCGCCTGACCGAAGAACGCACGGCCATCCTGACCGAGCAGATGCTGGCCTATGGGCTGGATGTG
>Ga0157365_10001045_pt1 | contig 11575 bp, 14 predicted proteins | sample AttsexASBM3_FD_111478 | JGI IMG/M metagenome (GOLD analysis project Ga0157365, IMG submission 111478) | Fungus gardens microbial communities from leaf cutter ant in Ribeirão Preto, State of São Paulo, Brazil - Atta sexdens ASBM3 | ecosystem: Host-associated > Fungi > Mycelium > Unclassified ... | reverse complement strand
GATGTATATCAGTTCTCTTTGTACAACAGACACACACGAGGCAGCTATTTCATCGTATTTTCCTTTGTGCATATGCCTCTTTGTCTCATAAAAGAGATGCCACTACAAATTGAAGTAGCTCTATCGGAGATTTCCGATAAGCAAAGTGTTGTATGCACGTGATGCCGTATGATTGACGTGTCTGCTACGACAATTTGGCTGTGCTCTCGACTTCTGCGACGAAATGTGGATTGCGACCATTTGGAGCACACTAGTGCTCTTGGCACCTCTCGTAGCAGAGGCGTCAGTGCTGGCTATCGATTATGGTGCGGACTATATGAAGGCGTCGTTAATGAAGCCCGGGACACCGTTCGATGTGTTATTAAATAAGGACTCGAAGAGGAAGATTCCGTCTGTTGTTGGGTGGAAGAAGACGGATAGAGTCTTTGCAAGCGATGCACTTAACTTGGTATGCTTGCCGCCTTATCCTTATTTCAGGTTTTGGTGTGCTAATTTGGGGTGGTGTGGCACAGGCGTCGAGATTTCCAAGTGATATATTCTTGGATGTAAAGACACTTCAAGCGGCTCCATTTGACTCTGAGGCCGTGTCGTTTTATAAGAAGATTTCAACTGCCGACGTCTCAGAAACTTCACGCCAAACTGTCGCTTTGAAGCAAAGTGATGGAAAGGAGTGGAGTGTGGAAGAATTGATTGCGATGCAGTTCTCGTATGTCAAGGGCCTCGCAGAGTCATTCGCGCAGGAGAATGTACGAGATGTTGTCGTTACTGTTCCACCGTTTTATTCCCAGTTCGAGAGGGATGCTATTGTTGATGCTATTGAGGTTTCGGGTCTCAAAACCTTGGCATTGGTCAACGATGGTACAGCTGTTGCTATCAACTACGCGATGACACGGAGCTTCAATGCTGTACCGGAATATCATATCATTTATGATGCAGGTGCATCATCAACTCGTGTCACGGTTGTTGGCTTCTCGAGTGTGGAGGGTAAGAAAGAGGGTACAGGAACACAGATTTCGGTTATGGGTGTTGGTTGGGACAGGGATGTCGGTGGATTGGAATTGGATAGGCGCTTGAGAGAGATCTTGGTTCAGACGTTTGAGGAGAAGCATAAGAAGGACATAAGGAGGGACAAGAAAGGTATGGCCAGGCTGTGGAAAGAAGCGAATCGGATCAAGGCTATTCTCAGTGCGAATCAGGAAGCTACTTCAAGTGTAGAGAGCTTGGCTTGGGATATTGATTTCAAGACGAAAGTCACTCGGACTACTTTTGAACAAGCTTGTGTGGATCTTCAACCCAAGTTCGTCCAACCGATAGATGATGCACTTCAAGTGGCTGGGATTGATTTGGACAATGTGACATCGTTGATTTTTACGGGTGGAAGTACCAGGTCTCCGATGATTCAGGCCGCGGTCAAAAATTTTGTCGGTGAGGATAAGTTGGCCTATAATGTGAATGCAGACGAAGCAGCGGTACTGGGTGCGGCATTGTATGGTGCTTCATTGAGCAGACAGTTTAAGACGAAGAATATCAAGGTTCAAGATATCGGTGTCTATGATATTCAGGCATCATACGCTGCTGTTGCGACTTCCCCCAATACGAAACCAAGGAGCATTACTACCTCGATTTTCCCCACAGGATCAAAACTCGGTACAAAGAAGACTCTGACTTTCAAGAGAAAAGAGGATTTTACGATCAATTTGGATTACAGGACTCCCTTCGCTAAGTGAGCGCCCCATCTATCAGTAACGTATGTAAGACTCATGACTAGGGGTTTCCCGACGCGAATATTGGAAGCCGAGATTGTCGGTGTGGCTGAAGCTATTGCCAATCTCACCGAGCTTGGTGCTGTTGATCCTGTTGTGAAGGCTACCCTCACGCTTTCAGAGTCCGGTTTTGTGAGCGTATCCAATGCCGTCGCATTCGGTGAGATTAAGGATGACAGTATCTCTGGTGAGGGTTTCTTTGAAAAAATCTTTGCATTATTTATCTTGATACTAGGGAAAATCAAGGGTCTCTTTGTAGGGAGCTCCTCAGTCGAAGAGACTTCCACCGAATCAGTAGAAAATATACCACCCAGAGAGACCAAATCTGCCTCCACCACCGGATCGACATCCTCTGATGTTCCCGAGTCTACACCTACAGGAAAGACGGAGAAAGAAGACAAGAAGAAGAAAGTATCTGTTGACGATACTATTGCCCTCACTGTCAATACAAAGTTTACTACTATTGCTCCTATGACCATTTCGGAGAAGCAGGAATCGCGGAAGCAGTGAGTTTTGGTCACAAATACATGACTCAGCTGATGTCATATGTAGGCTTCGCATTATTGATCAGGAAGAGGCAGCCAAGGTTCGAAGGGAGGAAGCTCGTAATACTTTTGAGAGTTATTTGTACCGTCTCCGTGATCTCCTAGACGACGAAAACAAGGACACGCCGTTCAAGAAGTGCTCTACCGAGGCCGAACGAAAAGCCATTGCTGTCAAGCTTGATAACTCATTCCAATGGCTCTTCGAGCGTGGCGACTTGGCTGAGACATCTCAGCTCCTTGACAAGCGCATCGCCCTCGAGTAGGTAATTATTCCTTTTGCACTCAAAACGCATGCTCAAATCCCCGTGTCAGAACACTAGAGAAACCGATCGTGCACCGCTACAAGGAGATCGAATCGTTCCCTGAGGTTTTGAATAACAGCCAAAAGTGGAATTGGCACACACGGATGTTCCTTGCTGAAGCACGGCAAAATCTCACAGCGGAAGCTGAGGCCGGTGTCCCCTCCAAATGGACTGATGAAGAGCTTAATGGACTGGAGCAGACACTCAAAGCACACGAGGCATGGCTTGACGAGTGGGTGGAGAAACAACGTTCAGTCAAATCGTACGAGGACCCGGTGATTGAAACGACTGAAATGAAGGCAAGAGCAAAACAACTCGAGACAAAACTTCTAAAATTTGTGAAAAGGAGAGTACCGAAAGTGAAAGCTAAGAAGAAAGTAGAAGAAGATGCACAAGCCACGGAGGAGTCAAAACCGGCATCATCACCGCCGCCGGAACAGGATCGACAACACGACGAGCTGTAGAGTGGGGAGGTTCTTGTGCCATGATCGTTCTAGTCATACCACAAGCTTACATACATACAATGATTGGATTTAATTATTCATGCTTCGTTATTTGTGACTGCTTGACATGTCCATGATCAATCAAGTGCCGCTTGGCACCTCAATCTCATTTTAACACGTCTCTGCTTGCGCATTCCGCCTGTTTCTCTAGCTTTATTGTAGTCGATGTCGAGGCGCAGTTATAATGACTTTGCCCAAAGAAAACGTCTTTCGAAGTATCGCGTGACGGACGAAGAATTATTCGAGTACGTTGGTCTTCTCATTGCATTCAGACGTTGTTTCTGACAAGAATCATGTGCAGCTACGTGCTGCGCGTTTCGTGAGTACTCTTTCAATTCCTGCTCCATATTTGAATATTGAGCCGTATGTCATCTCAGTATACTTGCTTATATCACTTCGCCCAAGCTAGTGGAATCTCAGCAAAGCCCGAGCCATGATACCATTCGAGAACGCGAACACTATTCGAGGCTATCGGCGCTTTCTAATTTCTCGCTGAGCGATATGTTTGATAGTATCCGAGATGGATCTAAGAGCGTCAAGTTTCCAGAGAAGCTAGTGAAAGTTCTGGAACAGAAGCTGCAGGCAATCGCTATGGGCAAGGAGCCAGGGTATGTCTTGTTTCTCCTGTCTTATACAAAGAAACTTAAAATTGTGACACAGATACTCAGACCAATTAGTTCGACGTACCATGGCCCGGTTCTACGGCCAGTTCTCAGTTGACAGTTTCAAGCGTCAAATGAAAGAGAACCGTAAGATTGAAGACCTGATCCTCATGTTTGCGACAAATGCAACCAGTGTACTCAAGAAAGAACCGACTTTATCAGCTGGAGATGGCTGGAAACTGGAGCTTAACAATCAAATTGCGATGTTTGTCAAGATGCTTCGAGAGTGCTTGAAGAACGTGAACCATGTATCACCCGAGCTTCTTTCGAGGCTAGACTCATATACAGCGAAGCTGGCACCTGCGACTACATATAGTGATTCGGGGTATGATTCGAGCTCAACCTCGGCAAAAGATAGAGATTCGATATATTCGCTGTCGAAAAGGATGAGTGCCATAGGTATGAATACAGCAGACATGCCACTGGCGAAGACGGCGGCGAGATTGTTGAAAATGTCGGATCATGATTTACAAGTGGAAGTGGATAAGCTCAAGAATGGGATTGTGACAGATAAGGTAGAATTCATCTTGGATTTGAATTCCAAGAAAAAGCAAGCATGTTAATTATCATGTTGACAGGCTGCTATGGCAGATCTCAAGGTGTGGGCACACAAGCTGTATCTGGGATTGAGCCTGATCAGGGTTGGACTAGACCTGTCTCAAAAATCTTACTGCCGGAGAGGCGTTTCCTGGCTGTCGAGAGGACTTTGAGAGCGACACAGCGTGGCAAAATTGGCGAACATTGGAAGCTACGACTCTTCAACAGCTTATGGTTGCGATGGCTCAAGTGAATCCTGAACTCGCCAAATCAACATCACCAGACGGCTATCCCAGCAGCAACTCTGCTCGGCCAGTCTCATTCTACGAAACTGCTTCCCGACATGGATCAATCAGTGGGAGACGATCAATGTACGATCTTAATGCCAGCGACCTTTATGAGAACGATGAAGACCTACCTGAGGGTCACCATTTTACTTATATCCCACCAAACCCGAGAAGGTACTACAAACGCCTTGTTGAGTATTGTCTGATAGCGGATCTGGAGATCATGCTGAGCCCTGAAGTGGATGATAATGACGAAGTGTCTTTGGGAATTCTTTCACATGCACATTTGGAGCTGATCAATGAATGCGCCTTGCGGTGGCGGATTGGACATCCGCATAGAGTGGTATGCTTCTTGGATTTGGTGATGCAGTTTTACGAAAGGAATGAGGTTCCAATGGAGTGTATACCGGAGGCGTTGCACGGGGTGTTCAAAGTATTGGGTGAAACCTCATTAGAGTATTGGATGATTTCAGATGTGTGTCCCTTCTCAATGCCCTGTGCCTATTCACTAACGGGGTTGTTCATAGATCGACTACCTCGTGAGCACTTGCGCGAGTCTCTTCAATGTCTTCCTATCCTCCCTGTATCACATTATGGATGCTTTACCCAATCTCAAGGCAGCTGATGTCAATTCGTACGTAGTTGTGTTGGAAAAGATACGAGATAGCGGATTGCTGGAAAGGTCAGATATCGATATAACAGCGCGAATGGGGGATATCCAAGAACGTGCAAAGCAGGTCACAGCACAGTGGTACGAAACAAAGTTGGCAGAATTACAATCGGCACCTGGCGTCAACCGGGCATTGCCTTTATTGCTGATGACGGATGAGCTTGAGAAGGCGGCAAAGTTGTTGGATAAGAGGTTTCCGGAACCTGCATTGGGGTATGGTCATCTGCTACGTCCTTTTTTTGTGATAAGCTGGCCTGACCTATTTTTGTATAGACAGATTGATATTGTGTCACTGTTTGTTGAGATTACAGTGCCATATCTGGTAACGGAGATACAGAACTCGCAAAAGAGGCTTTTTGATTCGTCAATGAATGGTCCCGTATCGGATGTACCAATTCAGGATATTTTTGCGTTGTATCGACGGACAAAAGTCATGTTGGATGTACATCAGGCGTTCTGTCCGCAGTGAGTAGATCCAGCTTTGGCGTGGTAGTTCATCACAATATGGTCTAGGCATGATCTCCCCTTCAACCTCTCCGGATACTTTGAGCCTTACGTGCGGCAGTGGTTGCTAAATACAGAGAACAAGACTGAGCAATGGGTCGAAGCAGTGTGTATTATCTACACTATCCTTGGGTTATGTTTCGATATGACTATCACCAGGCTATTGCAGCTGATAAATTTGAAGCCGAAGGTTCCGAGGGCCACAGTTCTTCTATTGTCGATTTGTTTGACTCGTTGCGAAGTCCAATCAACTTCTTGCAAGATTTACAATGGTCAGACGAATATCAAGAAGCACGTTTTTTCACCCATCTTTCCAAGGCAAGTTCTCTATAATACCAACAACACGCGATGACTGATGTAATCGTTTAGAGCATATCAAGTGCTGTGGAGCAATATCGCCGCAATGTCGAGTCGCTTTTCCTCACGGAAATGTATCCACGACCAAACGACTATCTTCAGCCCCAGAAATCTTCCGCCTGGCTCGAAAAGGCACGGCAACTCGCTATTCAAGGCGAAAAGAAAGTCGAGCCATTTAATTTCTTGCCACAATCGTGTGTGAAGCTCAATAACATCGAAGCTGCAAGAAAATTGCTAGATAACATGTACCAGCAGATGGATGCGGATAAAGTTTCTGATGTGTTGAAGAGGGCGCCACCGATACCTGAAAAGATTCAGCGAGATACATTTTTGTTTTCGGTGAAAATTGTGATTGCAGAAGATTTGGTGCCATTGGATGGTAGTCCGTCAAGTAAACTCGATACCTTTGTGACGTTGAGTGATGAAAATGGAAAGAGGATGGCTAAGACGAGAACGATATATGAGTCACTAAATCCAAGATGTATGTTCTTGCTTTATCCTCCACAATATGCTGACGCAGAACATAGGGGATGAGACATTTGATATCTCAGTTGAGAAACCGCTGTGGTTGATGGTCAGTGTACGTGATAGGGCTCTAGTCGGGAAACACGACATCGTTGGACGAGCATATGTGTGCCTTGATCCTCGACGATTTGGAGATTTATTGACACACGAGTTGTGGATGGACTTGGATACCCAAGGAAGGATCTTGGTAAGAGTGAGCATGGAAGGGGAGAAAGATGATATTCAGTTTTATTTCGGTCGAGCGTTTAGGTCACTGAAGAGAGCTGAGGCTGATATGCTCAGAATTTTCATTGACAAGGTACTTTCATGTCCGCTATTCATCAATTTGTCGTTGATTCTTGGCTGATGACGAGCAGATGTCTCCTTTCATTCAACAATGCCTGTCTCGAAACATTCTCAAGTCACTTCTCAAGTCCCGAGAACAAGGAATAGATTATAACAAAGCCTTGGGCAATGTAACAGCACTCTATCGTTCCGCCGTCGGTGCCAGCGTTGCTGATCCGCAAATACCACTCCCATCAAATGAGAAGCCCCGCATCCGACCAGAGGAGTTAACAGATGTTGAGATTGAACAGGCCATCTTGCCTTTGTTTGATTACTTTGATGCGAATTTACAGACACTAAATACGTATCTGAGTGAGACGGCAAAAGAGATGGTGATGACGAGAGTGTGGAAGGAAATCTTGACTGTGATCGAAGGGTTGTTGATTCCTCCGCTTTCGGATGCGCCAAGTGATATGAAACCGTTGAGTGATAAGGAGGTAGACATTGTATTCAATTGGCTAAAAGTAAGTGATGTTTTTGCTCCATTGCTCAGTCATACTGAACTCATGTGGCTTCTTCTAGTTTTTGAGAGATTACTTCTATGCTAACGGTGAAGGACCTGTTCCGCTAGAATCACTACAAAATCAGAAATATCGTGAAGTACTTTCGATCCGGTTGTACTATGACTGGCACACGTGAGTGAATTACCTCGCTTCTAATTCGGCTCGATTGGTGACTGATTGTAGGGATGCATTGATGGAAGAATGTGTACGGATGATGCAACAGAACTTGAGACAAGCTCCCACGATGAAAAAACGCGCAAAAAGTGTCTATCAGCAACGAAATCTCGGGACAATTAGAGAGAGGAAGAAGGAAAAGAAGGAGGAACCTGAGCCCACGAGCGAGCAGACCATCATGCGAATTCTCCGCATGAGGTATTTTTGAAGCTCAATCTTTTTATATTGCATTGCTGACTCAATCCCTATCAGACCAAGGACACAAGATTTCATTGCCCAACAGATACAAATCTCAATGGCGATGCAAGCAGAACAGGAACAGCGAGCGAGAGAGGCAGAAGAAAGGAAGGCGAAACGTGCTACATCGGCAGTGAATAGGAATAACCGTGCCTCTGCTGTGCCACATTTACCACCTCTACCGCAGAAAACTCTGCCAGGTTAGGACTGGCATTGCTGATTGGGACTCTTGCCTAGAGATTACACGGATGTTGTCCAGTGTATACTCATCTTTGATTGTGGTGTAGTGGTTCAGGCGACCACTTTCTCCATCAAGTTACCCCCGTTTCTCGTTTGTACTTCATTACTGATACATTCTGAGGTCGGTGACCCTCAGTCTCCTTCCCCGTATACCATATAATAATGATGACTTTGACGATGCAATCCAAATTCAGAGACGTGATTGGGAAGTTTATTGTTCTGTCACGAGAATGTGACTTGTAGCTTCTATAAATAGAAAAGAATAACGGAGGGCTTGTAGAACAATGCCAAAGCGTGAGATCAATCATTCTCCCTTCCTTTTTGCTCGTTATACTTAAACAAAGATATGGCCGTTTTATCATCTTCTCCTTGTACTCATCGTCGCGCATCGATTAACTTTTCAAGCACATTCAAATTCTGTGCAATCTTCTTTCCAGTCGTGCTGGACACCATCCTATTTTCTGAACTACCTGGGCAGCTCAAGTTTTCTTGACGATTACTTTGTCGAAATACGCCCCCGTACACTCGTTTGAACTCATATCCTGACGTTGTACATTTCAAATAGTCTGGAAATCCATTTATGCTGCCTCCTCGCGCCTGTTAGTTACTCTCGTTCATCTGCCATTTCCCTGCGATATTGACCTTCTCTTGAGCACAGATGTTTTTCTTGGTCTTAATATGGTCCGGCTTCTCAGTATGATTGCTTGTATTCTAGTTCTGGCGAGCAATATTGTTACCCTGGTAGAAGACGTCAAAGCAGTAAACAAATTTGAAGCCACTGAAGGCAATAACCTCATGACGGAAAGTAATGACAATTCGACAATGGTGAATATGAATTATATCCCGTGCGTGGTTTCTCCTTTCTTCATTCTGGTGAACTTTATCCCTGAGTGGTTTTGACAGTGGGAGCACTGTTCCGGATCAGCCTGCTGGTGCTTTTTGGGCAGTACTTAATAGACTGTTGATTATCGGCCAAGTGGTTGTCTTGCTCTTCTCTGAACTCAGCTGGCCTGCAAAATTTTTCAGCAGATTCTTCCCTGTCTTGGGAAAAGAATTTGGACTGGGTGCACTAGGTGTTATACAGATGCTGTAAGAATTTTACACCGAAATTGATCTATGCCGAATGTTTATGAGGCATCTCCAAAAGCATAGGAGCAGCAATCCTTTCGCACCATGTTGACACGTTTACCCTTGTGTCGGCTTTCTTTCTCTTCTCGGTTGGATGTCTCAACGTCCTCCTCGGTCTTATCTTCCGTGAACGTGCAAAAGCGAAACGATCCATAACATCCTGGAAGGAGCAGGCCAAGAGCGCTCTTCCTGCTCCTGTTCAACAAGGTCTGAGCGCCGCAAAGACAGTATCATCTCATCTAGGTATGTGGCCGGGAAGTGATGACGAGAAGAAAAAACTTGGGCATGTATTCGAGAGTTCTTTGTCAAGCAAGCATAGTGTTGGAAGCAATGGCAGCAATAGCAGTGGTATGACTCTCAAGAGGGATTTCTCAGGAATGGGATTTGGCAGACAGGGAGAGAAGGCTGCACGTCTGAAGGGATATTTGCTTGCAAGGCCTGTTGAGAGCCTGCCGAAGTATGCTTCCAGTCCAGAGGCCGGAACTTTACCTGCCGGTACAGGGGCCAACGGGTGTACAATGACGTAGAAATCCATTATCTTGGAGTAGATCTAGGAGAGCTCCTCTACAATGTGGATGATTCTCTTCCAACCTACAATATCGGTAAAATATAACCAAACGGAAATGGCTTTTGTTTGACTTCAATCATTGTCGCTACACGCAAGATATCTAGATGTCTTTCACACATGCTGTTTGATTTCTGATGGCATCTCTTGAGATGAGATGAACCACTATGTGTGAGTAAGTCTTTCTCACCTTTCACACCATCATGAGAGATTGATACCCGACAATGGGAAGGTCACTGCCAATTGGACTATGAGTGAATGATAAAGAGTGTTCATACTCTCTCCCTGAAGCCGGGCTAAATATTGTAATGATCCTGTGTGTGCGCCTCTGAGTCAAAGAAGATTGGGCACAAGCGCTAATTGGCGTGAGAGATTTGAGAGATTTGATTCACGATTCGTTTGCCAAAGCCTTTTACCTCCGATGTTCAAGAAACCTCTCAGCCAGCTGAAAACATCGGCGCCTTTACGCGCCTCAGATAGACGTAAACTCAAACAACGCGTCATATCTATGTTCTCGGTTAATCCAGAAGATGGTGATACGCTCGTACCAGATGGGATTCTGATGGCCAAGTTTTTCTCGTATGCAAAAGAACCTGGAGTACGTCTGTTGATTGTGTTTGTGTTGTTTGAGATTAGAGCTAGATCTTCTCAGATCCTGTACCTAGAACCTGGCAATGGGAATCCTCTTTGGTTTACGATTGGGAAAGGATCTGACGACCTGATACCGTCGGTTTACACTTTATGGAAACTTCAGAACTCGAGTCTTTTGCCATCTGTGCTTACTCCAGCTGCGGTGATTCCTATCCTTGTCGGTGGTGCTGATCTCATGATACCGGGGGGTCAGTTAGTCCTGTCCTCCAATATATGATGAGGGATGAAGATCACTGAAATGAAATCAGTCATCACACATTCACCAAGTGAACTCTCTCAAAACCAAGTTGTTGCAATTCACCAGTTTTCAAGTGCGGAAAATGATGGTGGTGGAACGGGAATCCGTCTCGTTTCTCCGCCGCTAGCTGTTGGTAGAATGGCGGTTTCAGGTCACGAATTAAAAGTGAAGAGAGAGGCTGATGAGAAAGGTAAAGCTGTGCTAGTGTTGCATACTTGGCAAGATAATTTGTGGGAGATGGGGCAAAAAGGCGATGTTCCACCAGGTACTCAATTAGATGCTAAAGATAGGACTTCCGAGAACCAGGCGGATGAAAACGTCCAAATCGGAGAACAAAAAACCGAAGCTACAAGAGAAGAACACGAAACGAATGAGACTGACTCGACTTCCAAAGTCACGTATACTAGCCAAGAGATTACAGATCTACTTACTAGATCGCTCGTTCATGGAATTTCAGTTCAACTGTCCTCTCTTCCGAAGAGTCCTTTTCCGATCCCCTCTTCACAGTTCTACGCGAACTACATACTACCATGTCGACCTGCATATCCCACCTCTGTTTTGATGCCTGCTGCTGCTTTGGCATATCCTGACGCAGAAGTTGATCCTGCTGAAATACATATAGATCCCTCCGACATTACGATCAAGGCCTCCTCGCACAAGTCTTTGTCCACCTTTCTCAAAGCTGCAGAGAAGTCTTCGTTACTCTCGCTAAAGCTCGCGAAACAGAAATCCGGAGGGGATTTGATTGTCACCAGCGTGAACACTCGACATCCAGAAGTCCTATCTGCAAAACCGTACGTTACTATTGCAGAGATCGAGGCGAAGAGGGCAAAGAAACAGGCCAGGGAGGAGAAAGAGAG
>Ga0157365_10001044_pt1 | contig 11590 bp, 19 predicted proteins | sample AttsexASBM3_FD_111478 | JGI IMG/M metagenome (GOLD analysis project Ga0157365, IMG submission 111478) | Fungus gardens microbial communities from leaf cutter ant in Ribeirão Preto, State of São Paulo, Brazil - Atta sexdens ASBM3 | ecosystem: Host-associated > Fungi > Mycelium > Unclassified ... | reverse complement strand
GTGATGAACCGCGGACTCAGCGGTTATAACACAGATTGGGCATTGCCTGTATTTGAACAGGTGTGAAAATGTGTTCGGTCGGTACCATTTACCTCTTGAACTCGGACTAGATATTCCCAAGGCAGGATGAAAAGGGGCCTCGTGTCCAGCTCCTCACCATTTGGTTTGGTGCAAATGATGCATGCATTCTTCCATCACCCCAGCATGTTCCTCTGCAACGGTTCAAAGAGAATCTGACTAAAATGGTCAAAATGGTCAAGTCGCCTGATTCAGAATATTACTCACCCTGCACCAGGGTGATCCTCTTGACTCCTCCCCCCATCAACACATATCAGAGGCTTGTCGATCTGCAATCGCGTGATCCGCCACTGGCGCTGGATCGATTGTTTGCAACAACAAAAGAATATGCTGACGCAGTCCGGGAAATTGGCACGCAACACGATGTTGGCCAAGTGGATGTCTGGAATCTACTTTGGGACGCAGCCGGCCATCAAGAGGAGTCCTTAGTCGCGTATCTTATTGATGGATTACATCTCAATGCAGCTGGATATGAGGTGAGTTGTTCGTCCAGTATCACTTTACATCATTCCGCCGCATGTTGTAATAGCAGCAGAAAGAGCTGACTGACTTTGCCAATCAGATCGTATACGACCACTTGATCGAAACAATAAAGCAAATGTATCCTGAGGCGCATTATGAGAATCTCCGACCGACATTTCCGCTGTGCGCTTTTATCCTTTCGTTTATCTTTTCTGGTGGTTGAGTACGATTTAGATGGTCGCAGATCGATCCAAAATGCCCCAGCAAGAGCCTGTACGTCAAGAACGATTGAGCTCAATTTGTATGTAATACTGCTAGGAAGGTACCGGCGCGATCCAGGAAGCTCGCACTAAGCCACCTAATAAAGTATTTGTGCAACTGGACCACAATCAATTGATGAAAGCGTTTCATCTGTCAAGGGCTCTGATTCGCGGTCATGTGACAAGTTGAACATTGGCCAAATAAAGACATTAGAACGGCCGTAATGTACGCTTCGTTCAACAGAATCGTGTGCAGCATAAATATCCGACTCCCTTTTGCTCCATAAAAACGAAGCATACTTTTATCGCCATTTTTGTGAGTACCCTCGCTCTGGTTCAGGCATAGAAATGCCAACCTTCTCGGTAGTCGCTAGAGCTGGACCCACAAAGCTCAGCGTTCTTATCTGGAATTTCGCGAATTCGTGAGAGCCTTCAAGACACACGCCAGCACTGTTAGAAGTGTCTATTGACACCTTCTCGTCATCAAGAGCGGTTGTCCTATCTACTGCACACAAGGTTCGTCCCATTTGCAGGATGCTGGACTCCGTGATTGGTTATTGCAATCGGATTATGTCTTTTGGGTTTCGGTATTTGATATGTGCAGCGAAAGCCATTTCAGTGCTGTATATGTCTTTCAGTAGTATACCACATCGCTAACAATAATGTCTATAATCCAGTTGACGGTTCACTCTCGAACCAGCTAACATTAACAAACTTGCCCAGAAACTGGTTCGTGTTCTCTAATGTGTTGTTACAATTTGGACTTAGCACCTTTTTCCACAATCTTCTGAACTTGAATAGCTCCCTAACAATTCGCCGATACAAGCCGACATTGCCATTTACTCAGTCCCCCTTGCTCATCCGAAGAGAATACGTCGTGCGAGGCTTCCGACGAAATGGCGTCTTTATTTCGAACAAAAAATCAACAGCTCATACAACCGTCTCAGAAGCGCAGTCACCGCTTCGACCAGTGCGATGTTGACGAATTCCTATCCTCAGATTTAGAGATATCATTTGCGTCAACTGTCTCGTTAAACTCTCCCTCGAAGGATGACGCTCCTCTTACTCCAGACCGTGAATACGCCGAACCGATGGATATTTCACCTCTTCCTCCAACCAACTCTCAGATTAATGTTGGAGGACGGAAATCTAGCTCTCGCTCTCGTGCTTACACAAGCAGTGCAAGACTCTTCGGCAATGACCTCAGCAACAATGTGCCAAACCTTCCGATCCCCTCTCAAGCAACACATTGTAACTATACCACTTCAAATACCTCAACACAAGGAACCAAACGTACACAACGTTCAGCCTTACCAACTGAATGGCTGATGAGAACAGGTGCTTTTGAAACCAAGCTGAAGGTAAATGTTGAATAAATCCATGTTTGCTGTCAACCAACTTATACATCTGCTTTAGCCCGTACCAGAACCACTTTCTCCTGTCGGCGATGCAATGGATGTAGATTCCTCATTTTCAATGGGTTTGGACGCGGTTGCTCCTCTCTCGTTCTCACCGATACCTAAGATGTGCCATCATGCATCCAGAGGATTTGATGCCTTGTTCCGCAACACTTTATCTCCTCGTCGATCTTTTGAGTCTCCTCAGGCAAATAAACCCAGAGAGCGTCGTTCTGTCTCCCCAGATGCAACGCTCAAATCTGAGACAGAGCAGGATTTTCCTTCTTCTCCTGGTTTCTTTCCCTCTCCCTTGGAGTCTAAGGTAGATCGTTTGAGAAAAGGGAAACCAATGTTACAGGGACTTGGAGCTCCACCCTTATTTGCCCGGCATAATCGGCGGCCTGTGGTATCTGCCGCATATCAGACTTCAGATGTACATCATCCAGTACTTTCTAATGGTCAATTTGATGCAGCTACGGCCTGTGGCGGACTTCCTGCCCGCCGAGCTGTTTCAGCCCTCTTGTCTCCCTCTTTCACTTCCGACCCCTACTCTGAGGAATCATCTTTTGATGGCCCTGATGAATCATCTCCAGCACTGTCTTATGCAAAAAGGCAGCAAGGCAGAACCCTCAGGCGTTGTGATGGCTCCGAGAGCCTCAGGTCTGTGTCTGATGCTATCGCAAGGGAAAGTCCTAGTCGACTAGCCAGTAGCCCAATGTCCAAATATATGGCTCCTGGACTAGGCGGATTTGGTGACAATGAAGCTCATGGAAAGATCTTGCCGTGCCATAAAGTTACCGAGGATGGTTTGATGCGCATCAAAGCCGAAACTGTACGTTCATGTTAATTTGTAGGGGATCGAATTTCTTAATCACTCACTCCCAGCTTAACGCTCTCATCGACGGCGAATATGACTCACAAATACACGACTATCATGTTATTGACTGCCGTTTTGATTATGAGTATCACGGTGGACATATCCCCGGTGCTGTAAATTTGAATACTACTACCGCTCTGGAGGAATTATTGTTGGGCTCAAACTTGACAAAACCAAAGCCCTCCGTCAGCGGTGATGCTGTACGGAAAACGATCCTTGTCTTCCATTGCGAGTTTAGTGCCAAGAGAGCACCTACATTGTGAGTTGGTTGTTGTCGTCGCGAAGCGTGTCTTCTCATATGGTGCTTCAGTGCAAAACATCTTCGTGCCAAAGACCGTGCCACTAATAATACGTACTATCCCAAGATCCATTATCCCGATATCTACATCCTCGAAGGAGGATACTGCGCTTACTTTAAGGCATCCGGGCACCGATGTGAACCACCCGACTACGTAAGGATGGATGATCCTAATCATGCTATTGCTCGGAGAGAAGACCTCGACCAATTCCGTAAGGTCAAGCTTGGAAAGCACAAGTCCTATGCGTACGGGGAGGGTGCAAGCAAAGCCAGCTCAACCACCGTCAATACTGTGATATCAACATCTCAATCCCAAGTTTCTCAGTCTCAATCAAAGCGCAATACCGCTCCATTAACAAATTCATCCCAAATGTATGCTGCTGCAAACATTGCACGCGGCCGTCGTACTCGACTTTTGGCTACGTTACAAGAGGATGCCGGAAACATGATAGCGGAAGCCGAAGACACTGACACCGATATTGGTGATAGCCCTTGTCCTCCTACAAAGAATGGCATGCTCAAGGGGAAAAGGAATGCTCGTGTCTCAGTTTCAAGAGTCGAAACGTATGGGTCTGATCGTATGACTCTGGGATGCTAAGTGTGGTGCTGTATCAGTGGCGCGACTAGCCCCCACTGCTTTGATCATATATAACGGAGTTGCGCCTGTTGTATCCCAAGGGGATGTCTTTCAAAGGGACCCCCACATATTCTCTGTCTTTCATGCTCGCCTTGTTCGTCTCAATTATTTGTTCAACACACTCATGCTACCTGCTAGGGATCAATCTCGCATGAACCGACTCTTACCCTCGCTGTAATATCAGCCCGTCTCTATGGCCTTGAGGTCGGCGACAGCTTGGTTTTTTCTTCCTGGTGGCATCTTCATTTCAAGCATTTTTCATATGATCTCACCTGCATGCATAAGATGTAATTTCTGATCTTTATATGGATTATCAATCTCTCGAGCTGTCCAATGTTTGACTGATTTTCCTAGGCATATCGAATACTCATCTCTCGCCTGTTTCCATATTTGTTTTCAGCACCGAACTTTTTTCTTCCATACTCATCTTAATTTCCTTCTGTAGGTTGACTCTAGCCAAGCTACACTGTCGATCGCGTTCGCTAGTATTTATTTACTTTGCCTCTGGCGGAAGGCTGAGCTCTTGATGCAGCTTTGTCTATCCATGGACACTTCTCTTTGTCTCCTTTTTTCTTTTTCCCAAGTATGTTTTTTGGAGTAGTGGCTCCTTTATTGTTGTAGTGGTTCATGTTCACTATTAAACTCAATTTGCCCATATAGGCTTTGGTAAAATGTTGATATGCTGTGTCTTTAATTTCTTCGCTCATTTATTTGGTTGTGACAAATAAATAGACGCGTCTTCATAATGATTTGAATTCTATTGATCTCACTCACTGAGGCTCAGCTTCAACGTGCCTCTCATCCTAGTTCATCATGTTTCAACGAGATCCTCGGGCCGGCGCATTTCTTGGAGGAGATCGTGTCTCTGGACAAGATATCCGTGACCAAAATGGTACAGTGACTCTGTTCTGTTTCAAAGCATTTCACTGATCCTTACATAGTCATCGCTGCGCAATCAATTGCTAATATTGTGAAAAGTTCATTGGGACCTCTAGGTCTCGATAAGATGCTTGTTGACAATATTGGTGTATGAGATCCTGATTTTCCTCTGTACATATCAAAAAGTCTAAATAACTCGAATTCAGGAAGTGACGATTTCCAATGATGGCGCCACTATTTTGTCTCTGTTGTCAGTTGAACATCCTGCAGGACGTATTTTCGTCGACCTGGCCCAAAAGCAAGACAAAGAAGTCGGTGATGGAACGACGTCTGTAGTGATTATTGCTGCAGAACTTTTACGAAGGGCAAATGAACTAGTCAAAACCAAAATTCATCCTACAACGATCATCACTGGATATCGATTGGCTTGTCGGGAGGCAGTCAAATTCATGCAGGATCAACTAAGTATCAAAGTAGAGTCTCTAGGGAGGGAAGCATTGATCAATGTCGCGAAGACGACTATGGCGAGTAAGATCCTTGCAAAGTGAGTATTGTTGGAAAGTCAGTGTTGATATCGTTTTTTACTGATAAGAATTTGGGATACAGTGACGATGATTTATTTGCGCCTATGGCTGTTGATGCTATGCAAGCCGTGAAGACGATAAACCTGCGTGGTGATATCAAATATCCCGTCAGGGCTGTCAACGTTTTGAAGGCCCATGGCCGCAGTGCTCGCGAATCCTTGTTTGTTCAGGGTTATGCTCTTAACTGTACCGTCGCTAGTCAAGGTGCGGTAACTTACTTTCCTTTATCGGTAACGGCTTAGTTGAGGCAATTGCAGCTATGAAAAAACGGATTGTTGGTGCCAAGATTGCGTGTTTGGACATCAATCTACAAAAAACTCGCATGCAGTTGGGTGTGCAGATCCTGGTAGATGATCCTAATCAACTTGAAGAGATTCGAAAACGGTAATGTATCGCGCAAGTCCTTTTATCAATTCTATCGTTCATCCGTGCTGCAGGGAAGCGGAGATGACTCTTGAACGCATCCGGAAAATTCTTGCAGCTGGTGCTAATGTTGTTTTTACTACCAAAGGCATTGATGATCTGTGTCTGAAGGAGTTTGTCGAGGCTGGAGCCATGGCTGTCTGTCGATGTAGGAAGGAAGATCTGCGTAGGATCGCAAAAGCTACAGGGGGCCAGTTCATTACGAGCATGGCCAATTTGAATGGGGATGAAACTTTTGAGCCTAGCTACCTGGGGACGGCTGATGAAGTTATCCAGGAACGCATCTCAGACGATGAACTTATCTTGGTCAAGGGTACCAAAGTCGTGAATTCATCGTCAATTGTCTTGCGTGGTGCAAATGACTACATGCTAGATGAAATGGAGAGGGCTCTTCACGATACCCTGTCTGTCATCAAACGGACGTTAGAAAGCGGCGCCGTAGTGCCAGGTGGTGGAGCTGTTGAGTCGGCACTTAGTATCTATCTGGAGAACTTCGCAACGACACTGGTAAGGCATTGTTGGATATCTTACAATTTGTAGCTTGACGTCTTGATATGGATCTAGGGTTCAAGGGAGCAGCTTGCCATTGCTGAATTCGCAAGTGCTCTGCTTTCCATCCCCAAGCAGCTTGCCGTCAACGCCGCGAAGGATTCCACTGAGCTTGTGGCTAAATTACGCTCATACCACAATGCGGCGCAGAAATCACCGCCTGGAGACCCCAAAAAAGCCTTTTTGCGTTATGGGCTTGATCTCCTGAATGGGGAGGTACGGGACAATGTCACTGCTGGGATCCTAGAACCTACAATGGGTAAGACCAAAAGCTTGAAATCTGCTTATGAGGCTGCTATTGCACTGCTTCGCATTGACGACGCAATCCAATGCGTTCCAGGTGAGCTTGGTGCCAATACATCGCTGGGTGATCCGCTCACGAAGCTCGGCAGAGCAACAGGGAGAGCGAGACCCGCATGGACATTAGAGATTTATTGTAGTAATACGAGTTGTAGAGAGCACGTGACAATGAACCGAGTGTTTTACAGAATCATCTGCCTTGTTCGGTTCCAACGCGTCAAGAAAGGACCTTGCGACTGGTTTGAAGAGCGCAGATTTGACTTTTATGATGCAGACAGACCCCTCCTCGCATTCTTTCTTCCCATCTCTCTGCCAGCGCTTTCAGTCTCTCGTCTGGTTATGTCTTGATGCTGATCTCACAATGTCAGCTGTCTTTCATGCCGAACGCTATTTTGCGATCGATCACACAAACCATGAATCACGACATCTTTATGCAATTGCCTTGCTTCGCGAGGGCCAGGTCTACTCTGCTTTGAATCTTGTCAATTCAGCTCAGGACAGACAGTGTACGGGATGCTTGGAGATCAAGGCCAAGTGCTGCACCACCCTCGGTCGACACAGACATGCAAGAGAAGCATTGGAGGCAGCGCTCAAAGACGTAGCTTTCGTCAATTCCGGTATGTGAAACACCTCTTTCTCGATGTGTTCTAAGGAAGGGTATATATATAGCGTTTTCTGCAAGTCGAGTGGCTCACCCCTTCCCCGAAGAAGCGGCACTTCGATGTAGAGCTGGAAATATGGCACTGAAAGGAAATCTTCCTGACAAGGCATCGCGAAGTTATAGAGAAGCCCTTTTATCCAACCCTTATCTCTGGGAGGCGTTTGAAGGGCTCTGTGCATCGGGTACTTGTTCCATCCTTTTAGCTCGTTTCATAGCATATCCACGATCAGCATGTCATTACAGGATCTTTTCCTGAAATCGATGAAATATTTCCTCCACGTCCAGTTCCCGTCAAGTCAGCGTCTCAGCACGAGGGTCCATCAAAAAACAAACCAACATCTACTGGTGTTGGTTTCTTTACGCCCGACGGTGGAGGTGGCAATCTATTCAAGCCCTGGAAACCGGAGGGTCAACCCAAAGCCGTCCGAATAGGCTCCCGTGATTCTCTGTGTGTTGATAAGTGCGTGTCCTGTTGGTGAAACGTGCTGACATTTCGCTAGTGCCACAAATGAATCTTCATTCTACCCTCTTGAAAACTCCTTCCAACAGCCGCCACCCCCAAATCCCCGAATTACTCGATCACAGCAAGTCAATGCTCCTCTTCAAGCCCATATCTCCCGACCACCCTCTTCTGCCGACGAGGCAGGTCCAGTACCTAAACGGTTGCGCTCGACGTCGCATCAGGCAGAGGCCATCAAACTCAAAGGCAGTAAATTGAACTTGGACGACCCCTCGAATAAGGCACGCGCACGCCCGGCCTTGCTATTTGCTAACATCTTCTCATCTTCCGGTCGTCATTCTCAGCATACGGCGCCTTCTAGGAATGTTAATGCTCCTGTCAAAGGGAACACTCAACCTAATGTACCTACACTCGCTCCTAGAAGGAGTACTCGCTTGCTTGGTGGTGCTAACGCAAAACAGCCTCATCAAACCACAAAGGTAGATATGTTATTCTTTTCATCTGAATTTCCTGTCCTTGTGATCAATGATTGACTTTGAGCCTTTCTGCCAGCATGGCACTACTCGAGAACGACGGCGACAGGCAAGCAACACACGAACTGTTTCTGCAGAGTCCGACAAAGACGATGATCTTCTTCCAGGCGGGGATATGAACTACTTGCCATCACCACTGCCGCCGCCGCCGCCACTACCATTCCAACGTGAAGCCCACAATGCCTGGCTTACTGCCCAGGAAATTTATGAAAGTGAACTGGCAGAATATTATATCTACGACCTGATACGACGCTTTGCCACCGCAACCAGGGCCTTGGCCAGATATGACTGCCGCAAGTGCCTACATGAGCTCAGCCAGCTTCCAAAACCTCATCAAAATACACAATGGGTCCTTGCCATGGTTGGCAGGGCTCATTTTGAACAGCAGGATTACTCTTCTGTACGAGTCCTCAATTGTACACTCATTTTCCTTTTTAACCATTGCACCTCTCAGGCCGAACGTGCCCTCAAAATGGTGCGGGTTTTGCAACCGCACCGGCTGTGGGATATGGAAGTCTATTCCACCCTTCTGTGGCATCTGCAGAAGACTGTGGATTTGTCCTTTCTGGCACAAGAACTTCTCAACATCGATCCTCGGTCGCCGCATGCATGGATTGCTATCGGAAATTTGTTCTCGCTGCAAAAGGAGAAAACACAAGCCCTAGCTTGCTTTCACCGTGCAGCTCAATTAGATCCATCATGTGCATACGCGTATACATTAAGTGGTCACGAGTCGATTGATGAGGATCTGGATAAGGCGATTACCTTCTTCCAATCAGCACTTCGAGTTGATCCTCGTCATTATAATGCATGGTACGTATCAGCCGTCGCTTATCAAGACGTTGATGGTCCTTATTATTTTTCTAGGTATGGACTGGGGACATGCTACCTACGTAGGAGCAAAGTCCGCCTGGCGGAATACCACTATCGAAAAGCACTAGATATACATCCCAGAAATGCTGTTTTGATGGGATGTGTAGGAATGGTAAGTACAAGTCATAATAACATTCACAAAGGATGCATCTGGATCTTTCGCAGGCTGTCGAGCGTCGTGGTGACCGGAAAGCAGCTCTCGAACTCTTCGACAGAGCAGTGCGGCTCGCTCCAGAGAACGCATTGGTTCGATACCGCAGAGCGAAAATTCTCGTCTCTATGCGGAAGTACCAAGTGAGTAACGTTCGCAATACTGGCGATTATGGCGTAATATGTCACTTCAGCCAGCGATTCGTGATCTGGAAGAGTTGAGGATGATGACCCCAGAAGAGTCGAATGTAGTGTTCCAACTCGCCAAGGTGTACAGACTTGTCGGGAATGAGGTCAAGTCTGCGCAAATGCTCGCGATTGCACGTGACATTTCGCCGAAAAGTGCGAACAAGATCAAGAAATTGCTGGATACGGCGAAAGACGAGCTTGTCGGGGATGACAAAATGGATGAGGGATGAGTACCGTGTGGTGATAAGCTTGTAGCTATTCGTGGTTGTTCTGTCCCCAGTGCATATGATATGACACTGTATGATAAACCCTGTGGAGTCCGAACTGGTTTGCCTGGCACGTGGGAAAGGGGCTCGCTGATCTGTTTGGTCGTTTATTTGGTGATCGAGTCAGTTGGCCAGAATGTATATAAGGCTAATATCACTGTGTCTCCGCCTTTGTCCTTCTTCCTCAGTCCGTCCCCCAATGTCCCACTAAGTTGCCTCGCCCTCCTGCACCCTTTGACTACCCAGTCAGATATCAGACTGTCCGATCCAACCCCGCACCGGAAATGGTCAACAAGCTCATCCGTACTAATAAACACGGAGCCCTCCTCTTTGACCCTGACGTCGTCTATCGTATATAACAGTTGTCCTTCTCCTATCCCTGGTGTGTTTCTTCTCGTTATTCAATGCTCTTAGTCGCGTTAACCTGTACCTATCGAATGCAGACACTACTCCACACTCCACAACCCACCTACCCAGACGCATTTGTCGTTTCCAGATGTCCAACGAAACTTCGCTTCTATACTCAATAACGCGTTCCAAGCTGCATGAGTCCACTAACAAGGAACAATGCAGCTTGCATCGCTGGGTGCTGCTCAAGAATTCCATCCTCTCTTCTTCAAATTTACAGAACGCTGCCGTGTCGGAATACTCTGAAACTATCTCTAACGTTAATGAGGAGACAGATGAAGAAGTAGCAGAAGAGACTGTAGTTGATGCATTTATGTTTCCTGACGCTGGAAACTTCGTATCCTCTCGTTCAGCAGAAGCAGAAGCACAGTGGCTTGACTCCTTGTTAGAGACCCTCGCTGAGGACGAAGATGATGATTATCCTTCGGACTCAGACCATCACTCTGTTTTGCCCGTCGATGAGGATGATGACCAGTTGCTCAGTCCCTCGCTGTCGCCTCTGGCTTCCTCTGAGGACCTATATCAGTCTCGTTTTTTCTCATCTTCTGTTTCTGTGCCATACTCATCTTATTTTGATTCCACTCTTGCCCTTGCTCGTCATTTTGAATCTGCTTTGGACTCTCCTGCTCCCTCTGTTTCAACTTCCATCCAAGACGCTCCTCCCTACCATGGTTTCAATGGCATAGAAAGTTCTTCAGTGCCCGATGCTATAGAAGACATGTCTGACGACGAGTCCGACACTGTTTCAACCCCTTCCTTCGGCCGGTCGATTGCCTCCTTATTTTTTGATTCGAGTGCCGATTCTGTTTCACCAACCTCATCAGCCGAACGTAATGCTTGGAAGAATTCGTCAAGGTCTAGGCCCCCGCACTATCTAAATCCGTTCGAGTTGGATCCGCTTCCCTTCGCTGATGAATCATCCCGTCCTACATTTTACAACGGTCACTGAACGTCGAAGTTCATATCTCACTCTATTTTTCCTCTTGTCACCGTCACATATGCTTTTCCTTGTATCTCTTCATGTAGCGTAATAGGCTTCTTGCAGTATTGGCTTTCGTACGTATCTTATAACCGCTACCATATGCTTGCCTACCACTCAATACAGTTTTGTTTTATGATTAACCCCGTTCTCGTCGTACCTCCCGAGGATTCAAGTAACCTATTGAGGTAACGATAGTGTAATTGCGTCCTGCGCCGTAAACCAAGTTTTCGGCAACGTATTCGGTTGGATATATTGGACGGCAATGTTATTAAAAGCAGTAGGCCATGCCTTGGAAAGAGGCAGAAGATGGCTAGCCAATTGAGG
>Ga0157365_10001043_pt1 | contig 11595 bp, 13 predicted proteins | sample AttsexASBM3_FD_111478 | JGI IMG/M metagenome (GOLD analysis project Ga0157365, IMG submission 111478) | Fungus gardens microbial communities from leaf cutter ant in Ribeirão Preto, State of São Paulo, Brazil - Atta sexdens ASBM3 | ecosystem: Host-associated > Fungi > Mycelium > Unclassified ... | reverse complement strand
TCGGTCAAATTTAGTCTCAGTAAAACATAAGATTCCATCTCACTGACCAATTACTTGTTCCTTAAAAGGGACTTCTTTAGAGCTTGTTCTAGTATCCCCAGGAACTTCCACAATCCGTTGCTCTGGCCCAGGCGGTTCATATATAGAGGATGATTGTGCTTCATTTGAATAGGTAATATCACGATCACCCTGTGAACGGCCGTCCCCGGGTTTTGTCGCTGTTGAGACATAATAAGTATTGATTGCCCCACTTTTTGCACGTTTACAATCACTCAGCTCACCTGGTTGATGCAGGTCGTCGACTACGGTCGGAGGAGCGAAGCTAGAAGGTAGCGGAATGGCTGGTGGGAGACTAGATTTTTTCGCAAGTTCGTTGGTAGGTGAGGACATGAATGGTTGACAGATATTACTGTGCTTTGAATTTACATTGGTGTATGACATCATGGACATCCAAATGAGACTAGAAACAAAAAGTAAATTTAGTTCTTCTAGGTAACCTATTTTCATCGCTCGGCATATCTTGAGATTCACATCAGTTACTACACATTGCGTCTCTTGCCCCAATCCCAGTACCATCAGCCGTCCAAGCGTTTGTCGCAAGCCGAATAGGAATGAGGAGTCGGAAATCCTCGAAAGGAGATTTATGATAGTCTGGAGGTGTCATCGAGAGCACGATACAGTCCTCAAAATCAAAATTAGTTTTACTGATGACATGCCACTTCGGAGACAAACTTTGACAGTGAGGTCTGCAGCTCTGAATCCACAAACTTGAACCACGTCGAAAATACCAATTTCCCCTGAGAAGGCGGAGGTCGTTTTATCGCTGCCCTGGGTAGATGCTATGAATCACAGCTCATAGCAAAGATAGTACAAACTCACGAGATGATTATCGAATCTCCCTTCTCCGATACAGTCAACTCTCCACATATCCTCACTCACCCGCTGGCGGGCCGCATTCTTAAAACTCCAAAGTCTTGGAAATTTGATGCATCAAACAGTATCAACCACGCTTACCTGACGTTGACAGCAGTGTGTCTCAATACCTCAATTTTTGTAGCAGCTTTCAAGTTCATAGGCCCAAATTTCGGAGCGAAAGGCAGGAACGCTGCGAGGCTAACAGGGGAGGATTCGATGGTGAGATAGAAGGGTATTCTTTGTGCAAGATAGAATGTCCTTGATTTTGGAATGTAAATTTTGACTACAATGTCCTGTAAACGAGATTGCTTAGTCTTTGAGACAACTTCATAAGTGCTCCATTCATCCAGGGAGCAGAATCCATTCGTAGGTGTCCAGGTCAATGTGCGTGGGAGAGGAGCGGGAGGACGACTACGAGGGTAATATAGGAACGGAGTACTGACAGCACTAGGAAGATTGAGCTATATAATGCTGATGCTGATTTCAGTCAAGGCAATATACCTCGTCCCGATGTGTAATCCAAGCGATTTCGAATTGACCAATGGACCCAGAGTAGGCACTATATTGGGCCTATTAATCAAAGCAGAAACAGAATACTATAAAATCGCTGCAGAGTAAGTAAAACCCCCCACTGTAGGAGAAGCAGGTATACCTCGATACAAGCAGTAAATCCTGGGATACCCTTCAGCTTGACTTTGAATGTTGGAGGTAAAGGCTGTTGATATCCGTGAGATTACTGGCAAGACTGGACGTTACGAGATGATCTCACATAGGTGTTGCCCTCACTAGTCGTAAATGTGGTGGGAAGCGTCATCTGGAAATTGATTGATTTTGGGCACTCTGAAGAACCCGGTCCCTTGACCCAAAGTGATTTCGTATCAAGGACCAGTTGGGCAGTTGAATCTCCAGACTCTCCCAACTCATGCACTTTCAGATGCCCTTCGATCTGTGGCCTAGCTCGTTAGTATCCCATGCTCGATGATAAAACCATACCTTGACTCGAACGTTATCCACACTCTCTGTCTTCGTGTCATTCAGTTCAATAACACCCTGCACCAGCCCACCAATCCCATATACCGGTACTTCCACTCCCTCTTGCTGACCGATCAATTTCAGCCTTGCATACCCATTTTTACTATGCTTGACAAAATCTCCTGTACGTCTTCTCAATCGTTCGTTAAATGCGATAGTCCGCTCATTCTCGAGTGGCTGAGAGGCATAGGACGGTGCAAGTAGACTTGGTGTAGGCTGAGTAGTGTAGGAGATCAAGCTATGCGTTGACATCTTCCTCCTTATTTCCAGAAATTGTAGGTCGAGTTCAGCTGAAGCACTGAAAAGACCTGGCTGTAGACAGGGAGAAATAAGCCAAGGGATACTGTGAAGGGGCGTGACCTCACTTCATGTGGATAGTCCCACAGAGACTTTACAGAGAAGAACCTGGACCATATGGATATCCTCTTATAGCTGAATAAACATTCTCAGGACAGGCTATGAAGATATAATTGATTCCAGGCCATCATTCTCGCCTCATTCACAGGGTATTAAACGGTCTTGCACAATTGCTATAAGTCACTACTGAAACAACGGGTGCAAAAAATTAAATGTAGATGCTATCTATGATACTATAGAGCAAGCAAAAACGTGTTTCTGATACTGATAATAATACAACAAATGGAGCGATAAGCAACAGATCAAATCAAAACCATTAAGAGTGAACACTACGTTCCTCCTGGAGGACGACGAATTGGTACAGGCCCTTTGCCTGTCCCTTCTGAAGGCTTCAGGCGCTTGGCAAGAGAATCTTCGGTAGGGACATTCCCTTCCTCGCGAGGCCGCTTCGCGGCGGCACCCATGATCGACATCCCTGCAGGGGAGCCAGTAGCATGAGAAAGGAGAACTCTGCCAGCAGTGGCTCGCACAGGCGGTGTTCTCACTGCTGCGGCTCCACGTGCTCCTCCCCTCCCAACGACGGGGGCGCTACCTCGTGAAACTCCTGTGGGGGATAGACCAGCTTGCATTGAAGGTCTCCGAGGAGGGGCTTGTACAAGTTGTGAGGTGGAAGCAGCGCTTGTCGAAGCCGTGGGTTGGATTTGAGTTGGTGTAGCCGTTTGCAGAGAGGTCGGTGTAGTGGTAGTATTGGGGGTAGTAGGGGGAGCAGCAACAGGCGCAGTTGCAATGGTGGCATCTTGCGGTAGAGCACCAGTGTTCTTCCATTCCAGAATTTGAGCTTCAAGGTCCTTGACCCGCTTTTGTGCCTTAGCAAGTTGAGCATCCTTCAACTTTCCTTTAGTCATCTGCTCTCTTCTTCCACGCTCGACTGCCGACTCGATTTCTGCCTCGTGTTGAGCTTTGACCTTAGCATCATATTCGGCGATGGCAGCATCAATGGTAGGTTGTTTTTCGGAATCAACAATAGCATCAAGAGCTTCCTTCTTCATGGCCTCAACGGCAGCATTTACAGCGGCTTTTAGATCCTTCTGGTGTTGTTCAACCAGCTTCGTCTGCAGGGCACTAAGCTCTTCCGTGTGCTTTTTAACTAAGGCTTCCTTTTCTTCTGATGAAGAAGTCGGGCCCAACTCGCCCTTGAGTTTCGCCACTGCCTCCGAGACAGCGTTAGCCTGTTGCGCAGCAGCTCGCTCCGCATCGGCTTGTTTAGATTTGAGAAGATCATGAAGACGAGCTTGAAATTTCTCCTGAACAAGAGTTAGCTTCGAATCAGAAACAAAGCAGATAGCCAGACATTTTGGAAACGAAGATTTTTGGCATCTTCAACCGCTTTGCGGGCGTCTTCCATTGAGGTCTGGAAACGATGTTGGTCATTGCACACAATGGGTTATGTAAACATACCCTCAGCTTCTCCACAGCCTCATCTCTGGCCTTGACAAGCCCTATTTTCTCCTTCTCCCAAGCGCTTGGATCAACACCTTCTACGCTGACTTTGGTCCATTTCTCCTTTTCTGCCAGCAGCTCGTCTCGTTCTTTTGAGAGAGCGACCTGCTGAAACCCTCAGTTGCTGGAGAATGAGATAAGATATTTACTTACAATAGCGGTGGTCTGCTCAGCTGCTTTCTTCAAAGATTCTGCATTGGACGCCGCACTTTCTTTGGTAACTTGTAGTGAATTAATTTCAGCCTCAAGCTCCTTGACACGCGCTTCCAGTTTCTCCTTCTCCTCCTTGATCTTGACATTCTCCTGCCGTGAAGCTTCCATCCGAGACTTGAAGATACTGTTATTCTTCTGTGCTGTGGCCTTGAATGAATCGAGCTAATGAAATCATAAGCACACAATCATGAAGTGTCCTGTGAGGCTTACGCGAGTCATTGCGTCAGTTACAGCTTGGTTATGCTGAGCCTCAGCAGCCTCAAGAGCTACCTTCTTGGCCTCCAAGTCATTGTTCGAGGATTTCAAACGATCAATTTCGTCCTTGAGAGCCTGGACTTCAGCGGGGTCGATACGGTCATACTACAATATTTTCAATACATCTGCATGCTTTCAAATACAAAAATGACTTACCTTGGTCAGCAGCTGAGCACTACGCTCTTGCCACTGGCGGCACTCTTCTTCCAGACGTACCAATTGAGCCTTTGTGACATCTAGCTCAGCTTGTGTGACACGTATCTGTTCTTGGGAAGGCTCGAGCTCGCTTGTGACTTTCCTGAGCTCTGCCTCAAGTTCGCGAGACCTCTTGGCATAATTCTCGCAGTCAGCACGCAGTGTGGCATTGCTCTCTCTGAGAATGTTGAGTTGAGTGATCCTCTCCACAAGTTCAGCATGCTGGGCGGCAGAAGCAGCATTATCAACAGCCTTTTCGCGTTCCTGGGGAACAGTGGTTAGCTAATTTGCCTACATAAGCATTCAGATAGGAACCCTACCTCGAAGAGGGTTGCTTGAGTCTCTTGTAATGATTTAGTCAGATATTCAATCTGGCGTTTGAGTCGAGCATTCTCATCGGAAGCGAGTTGCAACTGAAGGTCAACGATACCCTTCTCCCTGCGCAACCATGAAACAACAGATTGCAACTCAGCAAGTTTCACATCCGAGTCTTCATCACCCGTTGCTTGTGCTTCGGATGTTGAGCCGGCTGCCTGTCTGATGCGTGCAGCTTGCATACTGACGGACTCAAGATGCTGATGAAGGACGTTATTCTGAGTTGACAAATCCTTGTACCTGTAGGTGGGATACATGATGAGCACTGGACATCCAATTTATACAAAAGGACTTGCCGATTGTTGAGATCACTGATTTCCTTGTCTAACGCCTCCTTCTGGAGTTTCCAACTACTCTCTGAAGCTTCGAGTTTTGCTTGAGCTGTCTCAGCGGCAGTCGAGTTATCACGGGCTACACTTTGAGCAACAGACAGATCTTTGCGAAGTGTCTCAATAGTTTTGATGGATTCGGCATGAGCAACCAACTCATTCGAGTAACGATCCTCGGCGGTCTGACAAGAAAAAATTGGTTTATCCAATAGTTTATTCCTTCGCGATAACATACCCTCGCACGCTGTTCTTGTGCCTTCAAATCCTGCTCCCACTTGTTCTTATCCTCCTCCGAATGCTTTTCGGATGTACTCATGTCTACAATCGTGCCCTCCAGCAACTTCTTGTCACTAGCCCAGGCCGCACGTTCTCCGTCGAATGTTTTTTGCAGCTTCTGATACTTGGCCTTGACTTGCTCAAGTTCTTGTTGTAGACCAGAAAACTTATCTTCCAGTGACTTCCTTTCGGTCTAAACACAGGTTAACAGGAATGATCACAAACATCAAGACTTTGGAAAACCTCATGGCGTGCAACCTGAGCCTCAGTTGAAGCCTTATATTCGTCAAACGTGCCACTAAGGTCTGATAGTGCCTCCTCATTTGCCTTGGAGATGTCTTGATATTGTTGGACATGCTCTTTTGCATTCGAAAGCTCGACCTCAACAACCTTGATCACCGATCTGTAAGATAGCGACCGCGTCAGAACAAAACGACAAGGGAGCAGAAAGGCACACCTTAGTTCGGCAACCTCAGCCTCCAACTGCTGCTCGCGTGATATGTTCTCATCCGTATTCTGCGACACCACAATCGATCCAGACCTCCGTTCGTAAACCGCCAACTTCTCTTCATTACCTTGCAGCCGTTTCTTCATGTCATCGAACTTCTCTTCTAGGTGCTTCTTTGTCATTTCAGCCGCCATGAGGTTCTCGCGATTGCGAGAATATTCTTCGGCCTATTGAAGACATCTTAAAATCTTGAATACTCTAGAAAGTTTCGACCTACAACTTTATCAAGACGATTTTGGAGATCTTTGAGATCAAGCTCCTTTTGAAGTTGAAGATTACGGATGATGTCACGCTCTTGTGAGAGCTGAGCTCGGAGATCTTGTGCCTGGGTTTCAAGGATTTGGAGTTGACTCTCGAGCCGTCGGCGATCATTCTCCCCTGACCTTTCTAGATCATTATGCATCTTCTGTACATTAGCTATGAGATCAGACAAATGTGAGCGGTCCAAAGATAATGTTCGGTTCTCTTCTAGGAGACGGTTTTGTGTGCCCTGGATCAGGTAGTTTTCAAAAAATTTTCCATGAGAATTGACGACAGAGAAGACGAACCTGCCAAATGTCTTTCTCAGCACGTAGATTTGCATTCTCGTTCCTAAGCTGTTCGACGCGACCAGTCGCAACCTGAAGATCTTCAGTGAGACGGTTGCATTCGATATCAAGACGCATCCATCGATCCTGGAGCTGGTTGTTACGTTTGGTGAGATTTTCAACCTCACCGAGGCGAAGGTCAAGTTGTTCTACGTGCATGCGACTGCGTTCTGTACAAGATTTAAAACAAAGGTTCAAAGGCCAGAATGATCACATACCACTCATGTACTGGAATTTGGCCTCCACCTTGGCAAGAGCTGCGGTGGCAGTTGTTGCTTCTCTTTGTGCCTGTACAAGGTCCTCCCTGAGCTTCAACGCGTCCAGGCCCATCTCTGTCTTATATGCCTCAAATTGACTCTGAACCTCAGTCAACTCTTTTGCGAGCTCATCTTGACTTTCAAAAGAAGTAGGATTCTCAATAGCTTGAGATGTGACCTCTGGAGGAGGTGCAACATTACCAGAGCGAGCAACCATTGCTTTGAGGGCCTCACGCTCCTTCATGTATGCCTGTATTACCTTCGCGTGATGAGCCTTCTCTCTCTCCAACGCGGAAGCAAGCTCCTGAATGGCCTCATGGGCCTCCTTAACGGCCTCTGCCTGCTCGCGCTCCATCGCGACCTTGTACTCTTGTTCCTCGTTCTCCAATCTTGCGCCCAAGTCTCGCACAACAGATAGTAATTTTTGATTTTGAGCCTGCAATCCATTGATGTTCTTGAAGAGAACAAGATTGTTCGTGATAACCTGGTTGACAGCAACAGGCTCAATAGTGGCTTCCTCAAAATCTTCATCAGCAGGAATAGTGGGATCATCGTGACGGGCAATTTCTCTAAGAAGATTTTGCACCTGTTGCCCAAGGTCATGGAGTTGCTGTTGGAGAAGTTTATTCTCAGCAGTGCTCTTATCATATTTCTGTGAGCTCTCTCTGGCGAGACGTGCTTGAGCATCCCGTTCAGCAATGACCTGAGAAAGTTGTCTTGCGAGCTCAGATGCTTCAGTCTGGAGCCGTTGGTACTCGGCACGTTGTTGAGACAGTATTGGTGCCTGATGAATGTATCTGAGTGAAAGAGAAGAACTGACAACAATATGATACTCACACGCTCTTGTATCTGTGCGAGCACTTCCTGCAGTGTCCTTTCCATATGATCACACTCCATTACCTTCTTGGCGTAGTCTTCCCGAAGCTTGACGAAGTCAGTGTAAACCTCTGTAAAGGTCTTTCCACTCTTCTGTGTCCGGCTTGCAATGGCGATCGTTGGGCTCAAACTCCCGAGCCCATCATTAAAGAGGTCACCAGGGGTGCCAGGAATTTGCATGGGCGTAGCAGGCAAGCTACTACGGGCAGGAGTAGCAAGTTCTCCGCGTCCCATACCTTCAATAACAGCCTCGAGATTTTTTATCCGCTTCTCGGCTTGTTCCCGACCTCTCTTCTCCTTGGCGATTTCATCCTTTAGTACTGCTTCTCGTGCCTCAGCCTTTTGTCCGACACCAGCCCACTCATTCTCGAGGTTTTCAACACTCTCCTTGACTTGCTTTTCACGCTCCTCCATCAGACTTACTAAACGTTTAAGACCACTCGCTTCATTCGCGAACTTGGTCTCCTGTTCGGCAAGTTGACCGGTAAGGTCCTGAACTTTGGACAAAGCTTGGGTGAGTTGATGGGATTGGGCTGAATGTGTGGATTGCAAGGCCTTGAGAGACACTTGAGTAGATTCAGCAGTCTGAGTGAGAGAGTCATGGGCAGCCTGGAGTTCGGTGAGCTCAGCGTGTTTTGTGCGACGGTATTTAGTAAACTCGTCAATCTTTGTGTTGAGTTCATCACTATTGCGCTTCGCCTCGGCCTGAGCAAGCTCCAACTGTTTCGTAAGGGTGTCGATGCTAAACTAAGGGACAGTCAATGAGCTGTTGTGGGAGTCGAACGCTTCATGCGACGACGCACCTTGTTGGATGTCTCGGCTGAACGAAGGTCGCGGATCTGAGTGTCCAGTTTTTGGTGCTCCTGCCGTGCCTCCTTTAAGTTTGCACGAAGTGTTGTCACCTCATCTGCACAAATATGAGAAAAGCGTTAGGTACGAAAGACTCAAAACTTGCTTGTTCTTTGAGCACCCTCCTCTTTTAGCCTGCTTACTACGCCAACGAGATCACGTTTCTCTCGTTCAACATCTTCTACACGGTGCTTCAAGGTCTCGGTCTCAGAAACCGTCTGTGATTGTGAATGCTGTTGTTCGGCAATGTCATTTTGAAGCTTAGACTTTGATGCAACTATCAAGCGATTCGTTGGATGAATACATGGGGCACGAACAGTTATGACATACCAAGCTCGTCGCGTTCAGTTTTGACTCTCTTCAACTCCTCTTGAGTTAGTTCAATCTGCGCCTCTACTTTCTTGATCCCTGTCTCCCCATCCTGCAATGCCTGATCCAACTCAACGTCCTTCTTCTCTACCTCTGCACGTGTATTTTCTAACTCATGTTGGATTTCTTCGAGCTCTGATCTTTGCGAAAGCAAAATTCTGTACAAAGAAACGACTGCATCAGGAGAAGGGGAGGTGATACTAATGCCAGGAAGAAGATCGGAGAGCGTAGCGTGGTCAATGTCATCTGGCACGAGTAGTGTAAGAGAACCATCAGTAGACTGGAAGGAGCCTTCCTGAGCTTTTCGTTTCTGACGCGTCATCATCACCCTACCCGCTGCTTGCTGCCTGAGCTCGCTGTAACAGACGGTGAGTGTGAGGCAGACTCGAGTTCTTTCACGCCACACGTGCTGCTTAGTCATTTTGAACTCCCTCCAATTTTCACGGCATGGGTAAGAGTGCAAAATTGCATAAACGTTTGGTGAGCTACATTTGTTTTGGCATCCTTCCAGCAGGCTTACTCTGCTTATTGTTAGCACAAAAAGCTGAAATCCTCTGCTCGTGCCCCTGCTCAAATCCAGGTACAGAGCGCTGAGAAGAGAGCTTCACGGCAGAGCAAAGCTACAATTATTAAAGGAAAGAAAGGAGAGGGGCATGTTCTTGGAGGTGCTGACTATGTTACACTCATGATGAGTGGTCGACGGAAAGCTCAGGATGAGGCAACCAAACTCCCTCAGGATCAGGGTGCCAACATGTAACCCCTGTTCTAAATATCCTGGAGAATTATTTTTCTGTTTCGATCTTCCAAGTCCAGTGAGACTGGAGAAAGGACTTGAGTAGGGCAAACTAATCCTGATAATATGTTTCTAATAATAGTATCTTACCTCTTGCCATTAAGATGTCCTTGTTTCTCAACCATGATCCGGACAGCAGTTGTGACTTGCAGGACTGCTGGACATGTTCCTCCAAGGCGTAGCTTCTCAATCCATGGGCCAATGCAGAACAGTCTGCAGACAACTAACCTTCCCATTGTCAACAAACTTCAATTCATTAATTCGGTGACTGGTTCTTCAACCCGAATACCAATCTACCGTGTGCTAGACGGAATCGGGAAGCCAATCGAGGGTGCAGAACTTCCAGAAGTGAGTTTTTGATAGAGATTGGAACTTGAACTCAGTGTCAGTACTTCCTGTAGATTGACAAAGTGTATGCACATCGTCTCTATGCAAAGATGCAGTTGCTTCCTGCTTTGGACAACGTTTTGTACAACATCCAAAGGCAGGGAAAGATCTCATTCTATGTGAGCACAGATGTAGCAAACAATGTACTGCACTGACATGTGAACCTCTCCAGATGACATCTGTGCGTCCTCGATCACATTCAGTATACAAGAAACCTGATGGTTCGCATAGCATGGTGAAGAGGCAACAGTCATAGGCTCAGCAGCGGCTCTTGCAAACGATGATGAGTGAGTGCGGTAAATTTTGCCATAAGCTGATCCTGACGCTCTGCAGGGTCTTAGGTATCTTGTACTTCCCAACAATAACATTGTGCAACTAAATGGAGGACAGGTCAATATCGTGAAATGGGTGTTCTTCTCTGGCGTGGCTTCACGGTTAACGATGTGATGTCTCAATGTTTCGGGAACGAGAACGATAAGTCAGGAAAGGGTCGACAAATGCCTGTCGTATGTCAATAACTTGCATTAACCATGCAAATTATTTCATGAATTCTTCCGAAAAATAGCATTTCGGGTCTCCAGAACTCCACTTCCATACCATCTCTTCAACACTTGCCACTCAGATACCCGCTGCTGCTGGTGTGGGGTATGCGCTGAAGCGCGACCCTCAGCGTCGCTCGAAAAACATTGCTGTGTGTTACTTCGGAGAGGGTGCTGCATCCGAAGGAGGTGTGTTGATCCCTGTCGGACTTGAGGTTGCTTTTTTACAAGGAGGGATCACAGATTTTCATGCTGGACTCATGCTCGCGTCGACTATACCTTCACCCACATTGTTCATCTGCCGCAACAATGGATTTGCAATCAGTACACCTTCCACGGAGCAATATAATGGCGATGGTATTGTCGCCCGGGGACCAGGATATGGTATAGACTCAATTCGCGTTGATGGAAATGACATCCTTGCTGTCATAAATGCCGTGAAGGAGGCACGGAGACGATGTATAGAGCAGGGTCGTGCGGTGCTAGTAGAAGCTATGACCTATCGGTACGTTCCAAACAACCATCTTCAGTGGCCTATAAATACAAACACAAAACTCAGGGTTGGTCACCATTCAACCTCAGACGACTCCTTTGCTTATCGAGCGCGTTCTGAAGTTGAGGATCGTAAGCGCATAGATAATCCGCTAATGCGCTTCCGTCTCTTCATGGAATCCAGTGGATGGTGGAATGAAGAGGCGGAGGCCAGACTTAAAGCTGATCTCAAAGCAGAGGTAATGCAATGCTTCAAACGAGCCGAAGCACTCAAATGTTGTGAACTGGGAGAACTTTTCACTGACATTTACGGCGGAGAAGAACCTTGGAACATTGTGAGTGTGAATTCTCCCTGGGAGTGTCTCAATTCCCTCACGTCAGTGCCCTAGAAAGAGCAACGGGAGGAGCTTACTGGGCTACTCAAGAAGTATGGACAAGTATGGGAACCATGGCGCTCAGAGCTTATGAAATTCAAGAACAATGGAAAGGAC
>Ga0157365_10001042_pt1 | contig 11600 bp, 14 predicted proteins | sample AttsexASBM3_FD_111478 | JGI IMG/M metagenome (GOLD analysis project Ga0157365, IMG submission 111478) | Fungus gardens microbial communities from leaf cutter ant in Ribeirão Preto, State of São Paulo, Brazil - Atta sexdens ASBM3 | ecosystem: Host-associated > Fungi > Mycelium > Unclassified ... | reverse complement strand
TTTTCTTTGATAAGGCTGTTAAAGAGGTACACTTGAAAGTAGGAAGACTCCATACATCAAGCAGTCAATGTAGGCGATCAAAGTTGAATAGCTTGTTTTCTGTCGGTTTGTGGCTCTTCGCAAAGTGTTAATGGCGTCATCTGGCATTTGCGCTAGCCGCTCATACTATTGGGGACATAAAAAGTGAAGGAAGTCAGGGAGGCAACTCTAATCGGCTTACAACGTCAACGAGGGCTTTTTCAAGTCGCAACTGTGTATCGCCCTGCTTGGAAACTAGACAAATTCAGGTCGTGGCTAAGTGCAAGAATAGATAGACACATACTCTGTAATGTCATTTCAACACCACTTTCTAGGATTCCAATCAAATTCACCAATCCGTCCTCATCAGCTTTCCCAGCCTCAATTCTCCTTCTCTCATAACTGGCCCTCGCAAGGATTAATGGTATCAACTGTTCTAGATCTTGTTGAACTACTTTAAATTCCAATGCTCGTGCATACACATCGTGAACGGACTCCTTCTCGTCTTGTTCTTCCTGTTCTTGGCCTTCAGATAAATCTTCCAATTGCTCCTAAGTGTTTTAATCTATCTCATGACATTAAGATTCAGGTCAGGAGAATAGCTCACAATGATTCTTATATACCGAGCCCAGACTTCTCCTGATGCAGGCACACTGCGAATAGCTCTCTGCACAATCAGCAGTCCTTGATCAGGACCAACATCAGCTGAAAGCTTTCAGTTCGATCTTGATGAGAATACAAATCTACGACGAAATTGGGACGTTAACCAACCGCGGCATCCAGATATCCGGTCCAAAACGATCTTAACGTTTGTTCTGCTCCAGGTTCTCCTTTGAACCTTCGTGATGCAGCTTCAGTGATGGCTCGTTCATATATGCCGCTCGCTGTGAAGAAGTCCATTCGTTTTGTCCTCCACTCGCCCGCAATGTAAGCTCCAAAAGCTTGCAGAGATGACTCCTGCTCCTGGAATAGATGTTTACCAGGAGATTCAGAAAGGCTTTAACTGGTGGGCGTACCAAGGCGTATTCGAAAGGTTCTCTGCGCTCCCATGACCGGATAGAAGAATTGCGACTTTTTGAGGCAGCAACAAGTGATTTCTCGTATTCAGTAGGCGGCTTGTAATTGGTTGTAAAAGAGGAGTAGGATTGGAAGGTCTCATCGTTGTCTAAAACGCCTTCAGCAGGGTATGATTAATAGAACGATACACTCACTCGAATGAGGCTGTTGAAGACGATCAAGAAGAAATTGTTCGACGTACTCTATAGCCGAAGTTCTATTCGATAGCTTAAGTGTCTGCAAGCGGGACACGTTGATGAGAGTACCTCTCTTCCTTTGATGTTTCTGCAAGCCTCTCCAATTCCCAGTCGCGCTGAACATCCCAGAGCAAACAACTCTACCATCGTCAATGTACATATTTGAGCCTCATACTGAGATGTAGGTACCTGAGTCAGATGGTTTTGGCCCTTATTGACAACACCTTCCATTCTCTCCCTCGTTCGTTCCTCGGAGAACATGTCTTCAAGTTCTGCAGATTTCATCTCCTTATCGCCACCACAGTGCCTTGCATAACCATCGATGATAAATCGCAAATAACTTTGTAATAAAGGAATAGCTGATCAATTATTAGCGAAAGCCAATGGTCATGGATTATGTACTCACACAGATAATCTCGCACTGCTCGTTCATAGAGAGTAATAAGCTCTTCTACACCAAGTGTGTCATCCAAGTCCAGTTTCTTCTGCTTCTCGTAAATAAGTGGCAGCCATACGTGTTCTGGATCAGCAGCCAAGAATTCGGTCATCATTTCCAAAGAGGACTGAAGTTCGGTGTTGAGGGCTGGGTCCGACTGTACTAGCTGGATATGTTGAGCGTGCAGAGCAACATTGTAAGGTTGTTCAGCTATGTTGGAAAGGATACCACTAAGGGCATTAAGAGAGTCCATAACGCGCTATCGTGACTAGCATCTCGCGCAGACCGAGAAATGTTCCATCACGTGTTATGAAACTAATCTTATTTGAGTATACTTTCCTTCTTCTCTGAGCCTCTCAAGAATGCAGTAAGACGTCTTGCTGAATGAAGGGACTGACCAACTGCTTTTGTCTACGTAGAGATGCCTGTGGGCCTCTCGCGTAAGCCTGACGCTGAGGTCATCCGAAGCACGGCACTTGGCCCAGGACATACAATTACGATCGGCAGCCTCTTCATGGTTTATATATATCTGACCTCTATTGCCAATCATTGGTAAAGGACGCCATTCCAAGCTGGTTCTCATTTCCCAGTGTCACGATGGTGTCCCTCTGGGCCTTATAAGCCATGTCGTGCAAACCGAGGACCCTTGTACCCTTTTTTATCTTGACTATGCCTTCTACACTGCGGAAGACACAGGATCGTGCTTTGAAAATCAGCCGCTCTCTGGCCAATGCTCTCAAATCTAAGTTCATATCTCGGTAAGCCTCAGCTCGTCTCCGGAATAATGGTCCTCTGAACATTTATCAGAGCAAGCAAGTCACTGCACCCATATCCATGTACCAGCTCAGACTGTGATAATATCAGCCGACCCAGAAACCTCCGACGCGCAGTTGTGGTGCCCACTGCCAGTACCCGCATCAGACCCTATTGTTGGGTTCACCAATATCTTATCCATCGGCTACCGACTGAACTTCTCTCTCATATATTTGTCCTTGGCGCAGAAGAAGATCCTCGTTTTCCTCTCTTAGTTTGCCGAATTTGCCGATCCTGGCGTCACATCGCACTGTCAACACCCACGTTGTGGCGTCGCATCGTCCTGAGTCCACATAAGCATATGTGGAGAGAGCACATTCGCCGTGCACGAGCCTGTACCCTCGACATAGAGCTTCTTTCCACCGCACTTGCTCCTATGCGACCGCGCCCTCAACACTATTATCCGCGGAGGCACCTCGATTTTTACACTGTACAATGGCTTATGCAGTTAGCCCTGCCCCATCTCCATCGATGGCGTTCATTTTCAGTGATTTTTACAGAGCAATCTCCATATATATTAAACGCTTCCCTATCCTTCTTGGCTAATGTTCCATCCCCTCCTTCTTTACAAGAGATAACCTTGATTCACCGCCTCAACGAGGATCCGCAACCATTTACCCTGTTCAATGGATTTATACCTTCCCTCAAGCGTCTTACGATTGATGGTCCACGGATAGCGCTGCTTCCTCACATGCTCACCAGTCTGATCTTCCTTGATTATACCCACCACCGTTTCAGCACGGGCTCCGATACCATACACGAAATACTCTCCCTTCTTTCCCTCTGCCCCAACCTACTATTCCTTCGCTTACTCTTTCCACATCAATTTACAGACCACACTACCGTGTACCAGAAACCCACTAGATCTGATCCTCGAGTCTCGCTATCTTCCCTGAAACAATTGCATCTAGCCCTCGATCCAAACTCTCCCGATATTCCTTACGAACTCGCCCTTCTCCTGACACATGTATCGACTCCCACATTACATACGGTCATCTTCTCTGATCCCTGCCGACGACAAGTCTCTTTCCCGAACCTCAAATCATTTTTTTGGATGTACGCAATTCCAAGATCCCTACAGTTTATTCGCATTGAAGGTGGCTGGTTCGATCAGGGAATGGTTGATCCCATGGTGAAATCACTCCCTAGGCTTAAGAGAGTCATTCTTCGTCGTGGAGGACGGAGTCCTGAGCGTGTGCTTTACAACAGAGGCTGGTACTCCATGCATAGATGATCGCTTTGTGTCGGCCTCAGAGAACGGATATGTGGGCATCGAGCTCACACCAAGATCGAATATGTTAGAGGGTTTCTAGGACACACAATCAATGCCTCTAGTTCATGTGAATTCATGCGCTTATTCATGACACTTCCACTTCACAGTACCTGAATTTAACCCGAACTTATAGCAATATCATGTCTTTTGTATTTGTGCATACTAATGTTTTTCGCGTTGTATTTTTTGCATGCTGAATATCAGTCTGACAATCTACTGTCAAAAACTGGAAATGGGCGAAAGGGGAGATGGTGTTGAAAAGCTTCTGAGATATGAATACTAACTAAAATGTCCTGGAAACCATTAGATGAATATTAATTCCTGGGAAAGGATAATGATATATAATATATTAATTGATTTTTTCCCCAGGAATTAATATTCATTTCATTTTTAATAGCAAGCTACTAAATAACTCATCTACACTCGTAGGGCATTTGCCAGGTTACTTGATAGTTTTTAGAAGTATAGCCGCAAGAGGGAACCAGACGATGTGTCAGGTGAGCAGCGATTATCGTTTTAATTATCCGCTTGATCAAACATTCCATAATAATTCCAGAATGGAATCTATTGCCGGGAAAAATATTTCTTCATCTCTTTCTTGCCTTCCACTGGGACTGACTGTCATCCATTGACATCCCATTGCGCAAAAACAGATATGACTGATATCTACGATTCCTACAATCCACAAAGCTTGTTCAGCCTACATGGCCGTATCGCCCTTGTTACAGGAGGCGGAACAGGTATCGGAGCGATGATCACTCGTGGATTCGCCGCAGCTGGAGCAAAAGTATACATTACTGGCAGAAGGCTTAACACCTTGGAGAAAGCCGCATCGGAGTGGAACCAGTCGGGTAAGGGTGGCCAAGTCATCCCGTGAGTCTACTCAAGCATTCGATAAGCTGGATGATTCGATTGAACTGGTCCAGACTACCTATGGACGTCACGAACAAGGAAAGTATATTGGCTGCAAAGAAGATTATCGAGCAAAAGGAAGGAAAGTTACATGTTCTTGTGAATAAGTAAGTGTAATGTTTAGCTTACCACTTATGTAACGTTGATGGACAATGTTCCTAGTGCTGGTCAAGTAGGCCCTGTCTCTCCCTTCATGGGTGATCCAGGTGCACCAGAACGCAAAGATGCAGAGTCGTTGGGACTCGGTTTGTTCACCGAATCACTCGAAGGCTGGGCAGATCTCTATGCTATCAACACGTTCTCCGTTTTCTTCGTCACATCGGCCTTCCTAGGGTTACTAGCCAAGGGATCAGAGGATGTCAAAGACTATTGGAGCAGTGTCATCAATATCACCAGCATCAGCGGTCATATCAAAGTTGCGCAAAATCATGCAAGTTATTTTGTCCATAAAGAAACAAGGCGAAGCTTACGTCACGGTAGTTTTGTTACAACAGTGCCAAAGCCGCAACCTCGCATCTGTCGAAGCTGTTAGCTGGAGAGATCAGCTTGAAGAAGATTCCTGTTCGCGTAAACGCTATTGCTCCTGGGGTTTATGCTTCCGAGATGACGTCTGACAAAATTTCCAAAGAGGAAGTTGATAATATTGGTAAGGGCGTGATGCCGGTACCCATGGAGCGGGACGGATCGTGAGTTTTACTGCTGTGATTGTCTGTATCCCAACACTGACCAGGTTTTTCAATTCAACAGGGGAGAAGAGATGGCGGGAACAGCACTTTATCTTGCATCCAAGGCTGGAGGTTATACCACGGGACAGGATATTATTATTGACGGTGGTTACGTGACTGTGAACCCCGCAGTCGTCTAGATGCATGATATCCGCTGCGGAATGCTGATCGATAAAATGCCCTTCGTGTCCCGCAGCCTATTTGGATCACTTGAAACTTTGTACTTATGATATAATCGTTCCTGTCTCAAATCGGTTCCAGATTTAGTGTTTTGTGGATGACGTAGGCCTGGATTCAGTATGTCAAAATCGCTAGAGCAGGTTCTTCCGTAGGACTAGTGGAAGAAGATTTGTACAAGATCGGTACATGCCAAAAGTGTCGCTTCATTTCGGATTAACATTGGGACGTCCAAAATCAGATGTTGAACATCCAGGCGTCTTTGGTGACTCCTCGAGGTCCTTTCACCCAGGGTAACATTGCCTCGAGGTGCAACAATACAGATTGTGTGATAATATAAGATTGTGGAGATTTGCTATGTCTCGTGAGAAGACATGGTCCCTGTCAACTGAGTCTCCCAAATTGAGTTGTAACAATTTTTCTTCTACAACCATGTCTCGGCCTCATCGACGCCTGGCACGGCAACCTCAGCAACCTCAGCAGTATTCAGCAGTTTCCCAAGCAAGCCCTGGTCGTCACGAAAGCCATTCTAGCAGTCAACAACATCCCTATCAACAAGCTCAACCACAACACCAATATCAACCACAACAACACATACCTCATGCAGGTGGACCAAGATCTCCACCTCCACCTCGGTCATTCTCGGCTCAGAAGAATACTAACAGAACATCTGGGAGAGCGGGCTTGACCATGGGGGTGGTCACTGGCGCTGTTGGTGCCGGTTATGGACCTTATTCTGTGAGTTATTGCATTTTGCAGCACGAGACTTCTAAGATTTCATCTAGTATGGCCTCACCGAGGCGCGTGAAGCAGGAATGTTTACAGGCTCACGATTCAGCAGCGCACCGTCCGATGTGTCGATAGCAACTTCGAATCCCTCATATGAGAAAGAACACATTCCTATGCCTGTCCCTGTTTTGCCGCAGGCGCCCTCCGTCCAGGCCGCGCAGTCGACGCCTCAATACTTATACGACAAAGATCCTGATCTTGACGATGCCCTGCATGACCCTAATCCTAATCCCTCACTCGACTCGTGTACAATATTTTCACTGAGGGGATGGGTCAATATGCTGACTCTCATCTTCATTGTGACTGGACTGGTGACATTGTTTGCTGGGTACCCAATCATCTTTTTCTTCACACACCCAAAACGCCCAGTTCATGGATTCAATATCGGGGGAATTAATGGTTCGGGTCAAATCCCAGATCTCAGCCTTCCTTCTCTCATTGACCCATACACACCCGCCGACGCATATACTCGGAAAGGGAACGATGGAAAGAAATATAATCTCGTATTCAGTGATGAATTTGAAACAGAAGGCAGGTCCTTCTATCCTGGAGATGATGCCTATTGGGAGGCTGTCGACTTACATTATTGGTATGTCTATATGCTTTTCGAAAATGCTTCCTATTGAATAAAGATAAGGCCTACTGGTGACCTGGAGTGGTATGATCCCGGAGCATGTCCCTTCAATCCAGATTTAGCGACTCGACACTGACGCTCTCGCAGGCCATTACAACTGCTGACGGGAAAATGGTCATCACATTGACGGAACAATCTACGCACAATCTCAATTTCCAAAGCGGTACTTGACTCTGTAACCGCTTTGATTAGTCCTTACTTGGCTCGTTTCAGGGATGGTGACTACGTGGAACAAGTTTTGTTTCAATACAGGTTACGTAGAAGTTGCCATCAGTATGCCTGGGTCACCGCAAGTACCAGGTCTATGGCCAGGTCCGTTTACTCCCTTTCTCAATGAAAAAAAGCTTAATCAAACCGAAGGAGCTTGGTCTCTGGGAAACCTGGTAAGTAGACGTAGTGATTAGCTTGCTCTTACCTCTGAGCGCAAGGTAGGGTCGAGCTGGTTATGGAGCTACGACACAAGGAATGTGGCCCTACAGTTATGACAGCTGCGATCTCGGTACATTCCCTAACCAAACTGCTCATGATGGAACCCCACCGGCGGCAGCGACTGGTTCTAATACAGGTGGTCCCATTAGTGTTCTCCCCGGACAAAGACTCTCAGCATGCACCTGTCCTGGATCGGATCATCCTGGGCCGTCCGTTACTACTGGGAGAGGTGCTCCTGAAATCGATATCATCGAGACTCAGGTTGATTTATCGAGGTTTGTTGGCCAGGTATCCCAAAGCTTACAGTGCGCGCCGTACAATTACCAATACAACTTCGATAACTCATCCACTGCTTCCCCAATCTATAATCCCTCAACTACCCAATTTAACTCCTATAAAGGCGGTCCTTTACAACAGGCTGTCTCTGCTCTCACCGACATTAATAGTGCAAACTATAACGGCACTGGCTATGCTGCCTACGGCTACGAATGGTGGTATGATTCAAATAACCGCCCAGATAGTTTTGTTACTTGGTTTAGTGACGGGTTACCAACATGGACCGCCACATCAGCTACGATCGGACCAGATTCGATAACTGAGATTAGTGAACGATTGATACCCGAGGAGCCAATGGTGCGTTCTGATCATCAGATTTAATGGCCCAATGTTGACGATTTTCAGTATCTCATCCTGAACCTTGGTCTTGCGCCTAGTTTCCAAAAACAAGACTTCAAGCATCTTCAATTTCCAGCGAAGATGTACATCGATTATGTACGCGTGTACCAAAGGGAGGGGGTCAAAAACGGTATCACATGCGACCCTCCTAATCGACCGACAACGGACTATATCAATAGGTTTGTCGGTGAATTGTAAGGTTTCACGCTCTCGGCTGATTTCAAGTTACTAGGCACGCGCAAGCCTATACTAACGCAAATCTAACGACCTGGGCTCAGGCAGGGAATACATTTCCCAGAAATCGACTATACGATGGTTGCTAATACTGCACTACTTGTTACGCGCACACGGACACTTATTACGTTTACACACGATATCTGTACGACCCATTCATATATCTCATCATACCTGTCGTTTTACCAGAGGAACAACGCTTTGCCATATATGTTTTACATTGCCCTTACTGTATATTGATGCTCACGCTTGATATAATCTCGCACGATTTCCTAGTTGATGTTTACTGACGTCCGAATGTTGAGTGATGAGCACGACGTAAGGGCCATATTTTCCCCTTTCCCCCAGCCCGGACGCGATCAAAGGGTACAATGACATCCCATGTAATGGTTGTCAGTTCGGCAAATACCGAAGACTCACCTCTTACATGTCACTTCCGTTCCTTTGGTAGTCTCTGAGCCGTCTCTGAGCCTCCATGGCCTCCCAAGATGATAGAAATAAGATCGGGGCGCTTTCTGGAATCCATTCAAATACCTCCATTATCCCAGATCATGCAAGGTGAGTGTACATGAATTCTTTTCTCAGTTCATCCATGTTCTTATGCCGCGTAGTCGTTGGCCGAAAGTCCCACCGAAAAAAATAGAGCTAAGGAAATTTCCCACCAAGGGAAACTCTGCAGTTACCAACCCATACACGGCCATCTCACAACCAAACCTGTCCAATCCCACGGCAAACGTAACTTCGTTGAGCGGAATCACATCGGGAAAGAACAAGGTCCGGAGGCCTAATCCCAACAGACGAATTGTATCAAATCCTGTTAGTCAGGGCAAGGGCAAGGGTTTGTTCCTATTTTTTTCGCGTATAGGGCTCATATCAACTTAAATAGGTAAATTTAAAGAGCCACACCCCTCACTTCCACCCGAGATCATCGACGTTGACGCAGGTCCTGTCTCTATAGATGAACTTAACATTACCGACTCACCCTCATCTATGATGTCTCCTTATTTCGACACCTGGGAACATGGCATCAGACAATCTAAGGGGTTGGACGTGTCTGCTTCCGAGGCTTCGTTGGTGAAGGATGGGAAGAATACCGATCTTCTGAGAAAGAAAATTGAAAGTTCAAACCACACGCATGCATATCAAGGCGATCGCGAGCCCCGGAAACGGGATACCTCACCGATAGATTCGTTTTCAGATGGTGAAGCTCGGGCCAAAGAAAAAATGGAGAACTCATCTAATAAATCACCGTCACGAGTAGGAAAGCTTGTAGCCAGATATAACGGAATGGATCATACGGAGCGAGGATCCACTATATCCAATCAGCAGCCTATACCAATCATCGACTTAAAGAAATCAAGAGTCAAGGAAAGGATGCAACCTAAATCGAGTAAACTGAAGGTACACTGTCAATTTTTCTATTTTTCGTACCCAGACTCAAAAGTTCGTATCAGTTTCTACTGACCACCTCTCAAGATGTCTTGAGCAATCCCTCGGGGTTAGGCAGTGCGCAAATGAAAACTCAAATTCGTTTGCCCATCTCCTCGATAACGGTGGGAGACCAGGAAATGCATGATTATCACAGTATCATAATCGACGATAGAGAGGGGACGATGGTTTTTCAGGGTACTTCCCGTGATCGGCTGGGGCCAATTGAGCTCAACTCTACCAAGCTTTTTAAGGTCAGTGCTTTTTTTATATCGGACAGGGTTGTCTGATACTATACCAAGTACACGAAACCTCTAAACGAAAACATTGACCCTCCTATCTTTTTTCTCAAGTGCCAATCGAAAGGGAATTTTACTTCGTTGGGGTCCAGTGCTGGGAGCGTGTTCAAACCTGGTATGTTTTCCTTCAATCCTGCCGGGGTCCGATTCGCATGGAGTTCAAGTAATGACTTTTATCAAGAACAGATAAGTGTGAAGTTTGACACTTCGAACAAACAATGGAATTCGACGGTGTATCATTCGATCGCTGAAAAAATAAGTCATGTAGTTCAGTCTAGCTCCATGAGCGCGGCGTACGCACACCGACCCATTTCTCGACTTGTTCTAATCACAAATTTAGGTGTAGCAGATCGACGTGGAATCTTGTTGGACAATCAATGAAAGGCAATGCGGATGTTGAAACGCCTGAAATCAGCTCTCCACTAGATAATCGAGCTTTGAAAGACGCTCCTCCTGTGGAATCATCGTACATGTCTTCTGAATGCCATCAATCGCTGTGCTAATATTTTTTTAGCTCGAGGAAACGTCCTGTCGACCAGCTTTTGAAATATAGTCACCCTTCCGCCAGTGACTCGGTGATTTCGACTCCGAAGTCACCCTCTGATGCCAACAAGGAAAAGAATGCCAAAGAGGCAGCTACTGTTTTGGAACCTCCGTCAGTCTTGTCGTCTGTTCTTTCCCCATCTCGATTGATCCAACGTAGTATCAAAAGGCAACGTGTTGAAGAATCGCAAGCTTTCCATCGATCTGCAAGGCAGCAGGAAAAATCTTCATCTCATGACGCAGACGAAGTGTGAGCCATCCAGTCTCTCTATTGGATGATCAATCAGTGAATTGATCCTTGATGCGAAAAGAATCTTGGTGTACCCTTATGGTGTACCTGGAGCTGTCAATGTGACCGCGAGTGATCTCTCGCGTCTTCAACCTGACGAGTTTCTGAATGATACGCTCATAGAGTTTGGCTTCAAGTGAGCTACAAGCTTCCTGCGTCCTCAGAATCAAGCATTGACAGTCCTTAGGGTTTTGCTGAAAGAATTGGAAGCCACTTGTCCTGAACTTGTGTCGCAAGTCTACGTTTTTAATTCGTTCTTTTACAAGAAATTGAATAAGCGGAAGTATGCATGTTTGCTCCTTTCCTATTCACATACTCACATGAACTAGCATCAAAGAAGGCTATGATAGTGTACGTAAATGGACCTCAAAGATTGATATCTTCAGCAAGAAATATATTTTCATACCCATCAATGAACAGTGCGTAATCGGACGGGGGCTGCTCATTCGTAATTATAATTGCTGACATGATTTTTTAGTTTTCATTGGTATTTAGCTATCATCCACGAACCTGGACACGTCTTACAGGCACAGCCATCATTAAGGAACTCCGACAGCAACACTGTGACGAGAAAGCGAGCGCGAGAGTCTCTTATAACTCAGGAGGACGACAACGCCAAACTCAAATCACAACTGGAGATTCGAGGAGGGAACGAGCCGTCTAAACCTCGATC
>Ga0157365_10001040_pt1 | contig 11608 bp, 14 predicted proteins | sample AttsexASBM3_FD_111478 | JGI IMG/M metagenome (GOLD analysis project Ga0157365, IMG submission 111478) | Fungus gardens microbial communities from leaf cutter ant in Ribeirão Preto, State of São Paulo, Brazil - Atta sexdens ASBM3 | ecosystem: Host-associated > Fungi > Mycelium > Unclassified ... | reverse complement strand
TATACCACCAACGCCCAAGAAATGGATAACGCCGCCCGTAACTTGGGCTATGGTGAAGAAGGCTCGCCAGGTCGTATCTTTTCAGTTCAATATCCAGGCACTGTTCCCTTGTACCGTGTATACAGCTCTGGAGCTATGGATCACTTCTACACCGCCAACCAGGCCGAGATGAATAATGCAGTCGGAAACCTGGGATACAGTGCCGAGGGAATTTCTGGCTATATCTATCCCAATCAAGTTTGCAATTCTATTCCACTCTACCGCGCGTACAGTGGAGGAGCCACTGATCATTTCTATACCACTGACCTTAATGAATGGGACAATGCAGTGAATAACTTGGGGTACTCTGCTGAGGGAATTACCGGTTATATCTTGAGTAACTGAGCCTTTACAATGTAATCTACAAATGTTTTCTCCATCCTTTTATTGAAATCAACTTTGGGCAGTGGTGACAACCTGATGATCAGTTATAGAGGATATGAAATATTTGAGAGGAAAATAATGTAAGTGAAATGAAATTCAGAAATAAGTTCACAACGCATCCAAAGTAATATACCATATGACTGTCTTCTTGAGTTTTCGTCAAATAAATTCGGACATTGTTCATTGGCTAGAAACGACCTTGCAAAATTGAAAAGTAGGGTGCCACTTCCGAAAAACATCATGTCTGTAAATAGCTTTTGATCCGTTCCATCGTTGAATGACTCTTCCCGCCGCACGCATTCAATATGAATAGCAGATTGTTTCTCTGTTTCTCATAGAGATTTACAAGAAAAACAGAGTCTGGGGAGCAGCAGGGTGCGTAGATCAATAATCCTGAATTCTTGGGACACTGATGCATTAGTCCCAACAAACACGTACATACCAGTGGATTAAAGCGTGATCGATGCTTAGTGCTACATTCCCACCCTTAGACTCACAAAATGAACCATTCTACACATAAACAATTCATATTTCAAACTAGCCTGAAATCAAGAGAAGCCTGTCATACTCAAAGCTATAGGATGATGTCTCGCTTGGTTTCCTACATTTAAATCACTGCTTTTGTGCTTTCTTTTTCAAGATCTCCTCATCTTCTCTCTGCAACTCTGCATCAATCTGCGCGCCTCTGGATGGTTTATTCCCATGGTCCATAGCCGGCTTCAATGGATTCTTAATGGTTTGTTTGCTTTCATCAATGCGATGTTCACGTATTTCTTCAGCATTGAGCTTGTTTGACAGCGTACGTTCGTCTCTGAATACAAACGAGAGTCCGCGTATAGGGGATAGAAATATTCATCAGTGTGAAGGAGACCTACTTGGAGTCGAGGTTTCGATGAGCTAGTCCAGGACCATGTTCAAATCTTTCACGCCGCTCATGCTCGCCTTTTTGAGGACCTGTGAGTTTAGGAGGCCTGATGAGACAGAATGATGAACAATGGTGGTCAAATACGAGGGTTTAAAGCAAACCTCTGGTCTTGCGCTTCGTATACTCGATGGTCGCCAACGTTGGAGTGCATGGATTTGATAAAACAGGTGGAAGGGAGGAATGAACTGAAATTAATTTCGACTGAGACTATAATCGGACACCTTTTTGCTCAAGACATATTTATGACGTCACGATAATATCCTTCAGGATCACAAGGAATACAAAGAAAAAGAGCCTGGTCAATTACATGTCCATTGCCAATGAAAGCAATGTCCTCAAAGAGTAGATAGATAAATATCCCAATAATCAGCAAGGAGTAAAATCAAAAAGCATATAGGCATTGCTAGGGCTCGTACCTGGCTCTTGGGAAGACGCCTACTTCAAAACCCCGAGTGAAAACCACTACACTGCCACTACACTAAAACGCCGAGTTAGATAAATTAAATTATTTATTTTCAGCATCGATAGCTTATCCATTTTCGGCATACATACACTCATGGCAGCGCTCTCACTGGCACGCCCCCTTCGTCACCTACATCCGAAATCTCCCGTCTCATTCACTAGACGATGGTTCGCCGCGGTTGCCGACCTGACATCAGATCCGAGTACTTCTAAAAAGGCGATTACGACTACGGGACCTGTGGACTGGCGTAAGCAGAAAGTGCCTGTGAGAGAGGACCATGGACTTTGGGCCTTCTTCAGGAGAAGAGAGCCAGAAGACGGGAAGGAGCTGACGGGCGAGGCCAAATATATGGTTTGTGAAACCCCTGACACTTACATGGTGGATTCTGGTACGTGTCTTTCCAGAATTCTAGATTTTTGAATGACGATAAAACCGGCAGGACGTGGATGGAAAGCCGAGGAATTGCGTTTGAAGAGCTTCAAGGACATGCACACACTGTGGTATGTTCTCCTCCGAGAACGTAACCTTCTCGCGACGCAGAAAGAAGAAACCAGGAGGATGGGCGTATCAGAACGTAGTTCACGGGTCAATGGTAAAAAAGTATACCATGTGCGCCTCTTTTCCCCCACTCACTAGTCAACTTTTTCATTGACTTTGTATGTCTGTCTTATTGACAGGTCCGAAAATCTATGGCGCGCATTAAACAAGTTCTCAATGAACGTCGTCTGGCATACGAAAAAGCTTATGACATAGCATCCGCAGAGCAGGAGTCTTATCATAATGAACAAGTCCTCGCTCATCTCCGGGATACACGTCGAAGGCGGCTGGCAACGCGAGTAGCTGCTCAGGATGTGACATCTGAGATGCAAGAAGAGAAGACTACTGCAGAACCAATCGTCGAGACATCCAAAATGACGAACAATGCTACTACCAAACTGGCCGATGGAGCATCTGAAGTGGTTGAAAAAAACATTGTCTAGCTGGGGGTCTGGGTAGCTAGGAGAAAAGACGATGCCACTTGAAATGGCCCAGACCTTATAGAGGCGAGGATAGACATGATCGTATAATCTATTTTAGGGTTCAAATGTATCTTTCGAAGATGGCAATATGTAATTATCCTGCAAAGTGAGAATACAGGTAACCTAATCAACGATCTTCCTAGCCCATTTCCTCTGACTCCCAGCAGAGAAGTTTCTCGGAGGTGGTGTTGTGAGCCGATGCATAGGTTGAGGAGAATCCCCAAGTGCCTCATAAGCACTCGACTTTCCATTTTCCATTGCTTTCTCTGCCTTGACTTGTGGCGATGCAATTTCTTCGCTCTCTTCTACCTTCGTTACTTTTCTGGTAGGCTGGGCTTTAACCTCATGGCCCCAGTACATCCACATCTGAGACCCTAGCACCAGATTCAACACGAGGGCTAGTGCAAATCCAGACAATACGAGAGTATCTCTGACTTCTGTCGCTGTTGTGAACAGACAAGCAACACAGCCCAGAATTTGAGCAAAAACAGCGATGGTGCTGAGTTGACCCGTGCTTCCTGCCCGTGTATTCTGCACAATTTGTGGGACTTTCGAAAACAGTGAAAGTAGGAGAGTAGAGAACTGCACTGGGGCGAGGGTGGAGAGAGGTAGAGACCACAACAGATATGTTGTCCCAGCAATAGCGAGAGATGCAAGGGATAGATCTCGAGGTCTACTCGACGTCGTAGGGGCAAATACGATGATGAGAAGGGTGATCAGGATGTCCTGTATAGTCAGGAACAAGTTCTCGCCATAGGTCGAGAAAGGAAAGTTGCTTTTTACGGAGTATGCAAGCGTGATTGCATAAGAGAGCGTTTCGAGAATATAGGCCGTCAATGACAGGCCTTCTGCTGAGCCTGCGTTGAGAACTGCAAAATAAACGGGTTTTAACTATCAAAGCGGTAGAAAAGGTGATTGACACACTTAAAAGCATTTGCGGAACTTTCATGATTGAGCCACCAACAACTATCCCAATGCCTAGTCCTTTGGATACTGCGAACTTCAGGCAGTCAATGTCTCCGATATTGAGGTTTTCAACCAGAGATACATAACATTTCTATGGAATAAGTCAAGACAAGGAAACAAGATGGGTACTGAAGCTCGCCTTCCCGACAATAGATATACCTAAATTCTTGATAAAAGGAGGGAGATTACGTGTTACAGAGGCCATGGTGGGTAGAAAGACGTTACAGGCGCAATCGACGTGTAAGTCCACGTGGTATTAATATGTGGCTGTGCGATACATCACGATACAGATAACGATGCTTATTGCAGAGCGTCTGCAACCAGCTCCAAAAGCTCTTTAACACTTTTTCCTTTATGCGAGTCGTCTTTCACGATACTCTGCCATACGGGCGAATGATGAGGTTCTGCGGAAACGCATTTGTTCCTTACGTCGGCTCTCTGTTCTTCCGTCCCATGCATTCTCTCAAATTTCAGCCACCAGCCCCATGTATCACCAAGATCGGGGGCTGTAGCAGCAGCCCTAGCAAACCATTCTCTTGCCTTTTCAATTTTCCGTTCTGCCCAGAATAGTCGCGCAACTGTACAGATAATAAGTGGATTGTCTGCACTCTTTTTCAATGCGTCGACGGATCGTGTTTTGCGCATAGGTCGTGGCTCGGACCAGATAGTTAATGACCACAGGAAACCTGATGTGGGACATTCTTGCAGTCCACGAGCAAGCATAGCTTTTGCTTGCACTGTCCCCCCTGAACGTTCTTCGACGCCTACAGCTTCAGCCCAGAGTCCATCATTTGCAGGGTTCACAAGACGAGCCTTTTCAAGTAACGAGCGCGCTTTAATACTCTTTCCATCGGCTTCTTCAAGGCGAGAAGCGAGAATCCAGAGCGTGGTGTTTTTAGGGCATGCTCTGAGACCCGCAGCGAAGGAAGCGCGTGCTGCTGAGATATTCTTCAGTTGTTGACGAACTTGACCTTGGATCATGTAGAGCTTGGCGAATTTCGGGAATTTAGCGAGGGCAGTCCCAAGGGTATCGAGCGCGTCTTGAAGGTGGCCGAGTTGTCGCTCAAACACAGCAGATTTCATCCAAATCTATGATAAAATAAGTTCAAGTACTGGAAGAAGTGGAGACTTACTCTGTCTGTGTCAGCAACATCTCTGGCGCGCTGAAGAAGTTGTCTGGCAACATCCATGTTTCCATTTTCTGACTCAAGCTTGACAGCGGCCAGCCAGATTTCCTCGCTCTCAGGGTTGACATTGAATGCACGCTCGAGAACCTCACGAGCCGCAGGAACATCTCCAGCCAGCCATTTCTCTTTCGCAGCCATAAGCCAAAGAACCTCTGCTTGAGGACAATGCTTGACAGCCTGGTTGAGCAAGGTATCCAGAGTCCCCCTAACAAGCAAACAAAGAACGTTATTAATGAGGTGAAGAGAAAACAGTCACGCACCTTGTCCCATGAGCTTTCTCAAGCTCAGCTGCTCTTCGCCACAGGCTTCTTCTATCGGGATAGACTTTCAAAGCATATGCCAGGATAGCCCTAGCAGTCCCAACCATCCCTCGACTTTCTGCATTCTCAGCATCACCAACCCAGGTGTCCAAGCGATCTTCTTCTTCGATTTCCATTGCCACTGTCGCTTTTATGATAGCTTCACATGTCCTCAAGCTGCCCTGGCTCTCACATTTCTCAGCCTCCTTGAGCCACTGGTCTCTTGTGAGTAAGACTTGATGCTTCCGTAATTCACGAACGCCGAGTTCAATCGTTCGGTCAACCATATCGAGTTCCTTGGTCTTTTGTTCTTCAGTTTTGACTTCAGGCGCCTGTGGAGAGGTAGCCTCTTGTTCAAGTAAACGACCGGCGGCAATCCAGATTTCGTGGCTGGTGGGAACGGCTTTTCGGGCCTTGTTGAGAACTGCCTTCGCACGGTCGGGTGTTTCCAGGCGAGCAAGTGCAAGCCAGAGTTCTACAGACATAGGGATAACTTCTACGGCGCGTGCGAGAAGAATTCGAGCGTCTGCTGCTGATTCTTCGAGGTTGACAGTTTCTTTCCAAAGTCGGACCGAATTCGGAATGTGCTCCAGAGCTGGTGAACGTGGAGAGGAAAACAGGTGGGAGGATGAGATTAAGCATGAGATTGTAAGGGAGATTAACGGACCTTTTCGTAATACGCGCTTTTTTGCTTTCTGGTCATTCTCGAGGTCAGCGGCTGTCATCCATATCTTGACGCTTTGTCCGACGTATTGGACTGCATTGGCAAGAATGATTTTCGCATCATGGTTATTCTGTATCCAAGTGAGAGTCTCGTCGTCTATCAAATAGATTGAACCTACATGAAGACGTGCGGCTTCTAACCAAACATCTTCGCTCTTCGGGCAATTCTCGCAACCGGCCTTGATTATTTTCCGAGCAGTAACCATGCGGCCAGCGTGTTCTTCGAGGCAGGCCGCCGCAATCCACCCAGGTGCGTGCTTCGGATTGGACTTGACAAGGGAATCGAAGAGCATGCGCGCACGTTTGATGTCACCTATTTCTGCTTCGGATTTGATAACAACACTATCGAGGGAAGTGAGATAGCCTTTTGGATCGACTGAAGTGGACGTTCCTGACGTGGACGCCGTTCCAGATATCTGTAAAGACAAATGAATACTTCTGTTATAGGATACATTTAAGGACTGGAATATACTTGGTCGAGTTTGAGGGAAAGCATTCTATCTCGAGCTTGACCAATTTCCCTGAAATTTGTAAGGGTACCAGATTCTGCAGGTGTAACAAAACCGCCCACCTGAGAAACAGCGTTATTTTCCTGAGTTTTAACTATTTTCGTTTGAGAGAGGACGTACTTCTTGTTGTCGAGCATCCAAACTGTTCTCGTACTCCCCCTTTGCTCTATCACCGACAATCACACTGTCTGGTACAGCAAATGACCTCTCCTCTTTCCTCCGTTTCTTTCTAGTGAGATTCCCTACCTCTGGAATATTTTCCCACTCAGCATCCGACACAGCAGCCAAACCGCGCTTGAGGTCAGCGAATTGCTGTTGGATCTTCGGTCTCTCAGCACGATGTTTCGCTAGTTCTTCTTGCTCTCGTGCTTCTCTGTGGAAGAAAGGCAAGTTGTTGTCAGTCTAATCAAGGAATATAGTAGTAAGACTAACCAAGGACACACCTCCGTTGTTTCCTCCGTGAATCCATAGCTTGGTCAACCTTTTCGTAGATATTATCTGCTTCTTCGTCATCCTGTTCGTATGTGGTGCCAGCAAAGAGACCAAACTCATTATCTGGGTCTTGAAATTGTTCGGGGTCTACTTCGTCTTCACCTCGTCGGGCACGAGCCTCACTGAGAAGTTATCAGAGCTTGATCAAAGATCAGCTTATCCAATGATACATACGCGATGACTTCCTCAGAGGGACCCTCTCGCGCAGGACCGATATCTGAACGTGTTGTGAAACCGGAAGCACTAAGTGTACAATGTTAGCACTTCTTCCGCTGATTCGAAACTGGACACACCCTCGTCCAAGACCAGCAACATAAGATGCAGGTGCTGGCATAGACAAGAAGGCTAGTTTGTTTGGCCTGTTATTCGCCGCCATGGTCACAGTAGAAAGAGAGAAAGGTCGATAATTGAATGGTCGGAAACGCTGCAAAATCACAGTGACTGTCACGTGATATTCATAGTACTCCGCGACCAACCTGCGTGTTCTGTTAGTGAATACACTATTGTCGTTGATGGCACACCTGGACAAACTAGCAATTCGTGGAATCCGCTCTTTTGACGACAAGCAAATTGCAATCGTCGAGTTTTTCTCACCTGTGACTGTCATAGTTGGCCACAATGGCAGCGGCAAGACCACCATCATAGAATGCCTCAAGTATGCAACGACGGGCGACCAACCACCAGGTACTCGAGGAGGCGCTTTTATTCATGACCCGAAGATGGCAAATGAGAAGGAAGTGAAGGCCCAAGTAAAGTTGAGATTTTATGCTGCAAACGGTATCAAGATGCTGGCTGTGAGAAATTTGAGTTTAACAGCGAAGAAGACAACAACGACGATGAAAACGCTAGAGGGTGTTTTATCTCTGGCGAATGAGTCAGATAAGACTGGTAAAGTATGGCCCGTCTTCCGCTGAATTTGGACGCTTTATCCATAAATTATCATTTCAGCGCGCGACTATTTCTACGAAATGCGCCGAGATGGACATAGAAATACCACAATTGCTTGGTGTGTCGAAGGCTATTCTTGATAATGTCATCTTCTGCCACCAGGAAGACTCCTATTGGCCTTTTTCTGAACCATCGAATCTTAAAAAGAAATTCGACGATATCTTTGAGGCGACAAGGTGCATCAATTGGCTCAACTTTGTCTTCAATTAATTTCTCTCAAATTCAGGTATGCAAAAGCGCTTGACAACATTAAGAATTTGCGCAAGGAACGTGCATCGGATCTCAAGGCAGAGCAGGCTCGGCTCGGTGGACTTAAACAAGAGAAAGACAGAGCTGACGATGTCAAGAAGAATCTCGCTGAGACCCGCGCAACGATTGCAGACAAGGAAGCAGCGTACGAGCAGCTCAAGAATCAATATGATGCACAAGTTGTGTCTAATCAGCAATTCTACGAACACGCGACTAAATTTCGAGAGACATATATCCATATCGAAAATCTTGCAAAGCAAAAAGGTCGTTTGCAGGACGATTATAAGGAACTCAAACTAAATTTGCAAGAGTTGAATGGTACGTCTTCTGCCTTGAAAGGGGAGAAGGAGTATCCTCACACAACATAGGATCCGACCAAGAGCTTGACACACGTCTCGCTAATTTTGATGAGTACATTGTCGTGCAGAAACGTAGGTTGCAAAGTGAGATCAACAAGAAAGCAGACGTGGAAGAAAAGATCGTGGGTGTACGACAGGAGCATACCGAATGCGTTGGCCTACATGGAAAGCTACTAGGGGAGCAAGAGGCACACAGTCAACAAGTCGCTGAGCGAGAAAAGCTGATTATCGAGCTTGGAGAGAAGCATAAGATCAAATCTTCTAAATATTCTTCCTCATCTGAATTTATCGTTTGCTTGGACGAATTGCGTCGTAGGCAGACTGAGGACCTCGAGAAGTTGCAAGTATGTTGTATCCCTTCAAGCTGAAGACCTCATTGACCGACACGACCAGACGGAAATCAGAGACAGAACTAACGCACATCAGCGCAAAATACTTGAAATGGAATCTGACCTCGGAAACAAGAGGTTGAAAAGAAAGAATCTCGAGGAACAAATTGTATGACTTTTACTGTTTCGATTTCTTTTGCTAAGAATTTTATACCATCAGCAAGAGCGCCAGATGAACATCAGACGAACAGAACGCCAACTCGAGGACGAGCAAAGTATCCAATCTGAGCTTTCCCTCCTCCAGGGTGACATCGAAGAAAAGAAATCCCGCCTCAAGAAACTCAGATCTGACTTCTCCGGAGCCAGTTATGACTTACGTTTGCAAGAGAAAATTGACAAAGGAAAGAGGTTAGAAGAGACCAGGGAGAAATTAAATATGGAAATACGCACGTTGAGCCTTCAGGCTGACTCGAGAGCACGCTTAGATGTCAAGAGGGCTGAAGTAAAGAGCAAGACAAATGAAGCCAGTAATACGTAAGCTTAATATCTTTTGGACTGTGATATTCTATTTCTACCGTTCGAGTAGGTTTAAGCTCACAAACGAAAAATTCCTGAAGTTATCTGGGAAGGATTCAACCCAGGACAGTATAGAGGAAGCGATTGACGAGTTGCTAGGACAGAAGGAAAGAGATAGTTCTGCAATCAACACCCGTCTCGCCAACTTGTCAGCAGAAATCCAATCTGTGACCAAGTCAAAAGACGACTTAGCTCAAGATAAACAGGCAAAGCTCCGTGAAATTGAGTGTATGTACACCATTCTCTACACCCCCTTGGAGTCGCTCGCCCTCAAACTCAGTGTCTCTATACCTTCCCAGCCATCAACATGAAAATAAAGGCAGAATTGACAGACGATCTTGAAGACATGTCTTACCAGGAAGCTTTGGAAACTGTTTCAGTGGAGCTTAATATTCGTCGCAATGATGTTCTTCTTGGCCAAGCCAACCAGGTATACGAGAACCTGATCAAGGTCAGCAAAGAAAAGAAAAAGTGTCAGGCGTGTTGTCGCGGAATGGATGATCAGGAACTCGCTATCATGGAGGGGACTGTATGTGCACTCATACCTATAACTAAACGCAATCAAGTGATGCCTTAGCATAGCTGAAAGCGCTCATCAAACAAAATGAAGCTGTTAACATTGCAAATGCCAAAGAAGAGGTTGCCGCTTGGGAAGAGATGTTCGAGAAATTGCAGAAGCTGTCCCCTGCGGATGCCAAAAGAAGAACATTGGAGTCTGAAGAAGTTCCAGCACTTGCTGCAAGGATCAAAGAATTCGAAAAGCAAATTCCCGAACTCAGGTTCAAAGCTGACGAGGTATGTCCACTCAACCATTTGACTGCTGTTTTCAGCTCGACATGAAACACACAGGAAAAAGAGAAACTTGATGAAATCAAGCTTCATATACGCGATCTCAATAGCCTCAAGCAACAAGCTACAACAATTGCACGTCTCCAGAAGGAGGCAGAAAAGGCTCGGCATGAGGCGACTTCCATAGAAAACGAACTCATGAATACTGGGTCAAGCAGGACAGCTGATGATGTTCAACTAGAGCTAGATGGACTTTCGAGCGCATTGTATGTTCTTCCAATGATGATCATCTGAGAAACAACTCATTCGCTCCACATCTAGCCGAACGATTGAACGCGAGAAGCAGAATATCACTCTAGAGAGAGATCGACAGAATGCGACAATCAGAAGTCTGGAGGATAACTTGCACGAGATGGAAAAACAGGAATTAGGGCTCTCGAATAGGCTGCGCGGGAAGGAGGTTCTGGATGAGAACATTGTAAAAATGAGGAAGGAGGTGACTTCTTTCACAGAACTTATCAAGGTTAGTGTGGAACGAGGTATCATGACATATCATTTTGTTTCACATTGACTTAATCTATCACCAGGATCTTGACAATCAAATCAATGAAGGAGAGACCCCAATAGAGGCATTGAACGCCTCATTTCAAGATGTCCAGCTAGAGTTAAACAGCAAAGTCAACCAAATCTCGGCACAAATACAGGAACTCAATACCAGCAACAATAAACTCAATCACATCCATAAGGGTGTAGAACGGTAAAATGTCCGCTTCCTAATCACTGCATCTCACGATAGATTTCTTTTGACAGGTACATCAAAGAACGACGCGCCCAAGAACTCAAGACCATTTCGGAGCGAGTCGAGCAACTGGACTTAGAGTTGCAAGACCTTAATAAGCGGCTCAATGACATCCGTGACGTTATGACTGATATTCAAAAGGAGATCAACGAGAGCGGTGCTTCGGTAGCAAACCTCAGGGATAATATTCGTGCGAGGAGGCTTTTGAAACAGATTAATGAAGTGCAGACAGAGATAGATTCCCATGACATGGAAGAGATGGCTAAGGCTCGGAGGAATTTCGACGAGAAGTACAAGCTTGCAAAGGAGAAAGAGGATAATCTACGTGTTGAGGTATGGATAAATTCGCTCGATGGTTTGCCGATCTTTTATCCCTTCTCTCTACATCCTATGTCGTTACAGTATGGCCGTGTCCGTGGAGAGCTTGATACCTTAGAACAGCAAGTCGACAAATATCATTCGGATCTCAAGAGAAACTTCAAAGACATCAATAAACGGTATACAGATCAGCTCGTAAAAGTCAAGGTAACTAATCCAATTTAATTCTATATTG
>Ga0157365_10001038_pt1 | contig 11627 bp, 8 predicted proteins | sample AttsexASBM3_FD_111478 | JGI IMG/M metagenome (GOLD analysis project Ga0157365, IMG submission 111478) | Fungus gardens microbial communities from leaf cutter ant in Ribeirão Preto, State of São Paulo, Brazil - Atta sexdens ASBM3 | ecosystem: Host-associated > Fungi > Mycelium > Unclassified ... | reverse complement strand
GGCTTCTGGCTGGAAGAATTCGCTGCTCCCTACTACGTCTTCAAGGACGCCGGTGCCGAGATCACCCTGGCCTCCCCCGCCGGTGGCCATCCGCCGCTGGATCCCAAGAGCGACGCCCCCGACGCTCAGACCGAGTCCACCGAACGCTTCAAGAACGATCCCGAAGCGCAAAAGGCACTGGCCAACACCGTCAAGCTCGCCGAGATGCGGGCCGAGGACTACGACAGCGTCTTCTATCCCGGCGGCCACGGCCCGCTCTGGGACCTGGCCGAATCCCCCGATTCCATCGCCCTGCTCGAAGCCTTCGCCCAGGCCAACAAGCCCTTCGGCCTGGTCTGCCACGCCCCCGGCGTGCTGCGCCACGTCAAGGCCGCCGATGGCACCCCGCTGGTCAAGGGCCGTACCGTCACCGGCTTCACCAACAGCGAAGAAGCCGGCGTGCAACTCACCGACGTGGTGCCCTTCCTGGTGGAAGACGAACTGAAGAAGCTCGGCGCCCGCTACGAGAAGGGCCCGGACTGGGGCGAGTTCGTGGTCGAGGACGGCAACCTGGTCACCGGCCAGAATCCGGCCAGCTCGGAAGCCGCGGCGGACGCCTTGCTGACCAAGCTGGGTTAAGAACTGCGCACCTGAAAAAGCCCGCCAACTGGCGGGCTTTTTACTGCGCCCCGCCAACGCCTGCGCACGGCAGTTTTCCGCGCGGCGCCCCCGCTCTGCTGACCAGGTGCCACTAGTCGTAAAGATTGCAGAATTCCTGGCGCCAGCCGACAGCCTCTCATGAGCGCAGCCTTAGCCCTGCTCCGCCCAGGCTGGAAAGGATATTCCGTGCAAGCTATTACCTGGTCGTATTTTCAGAGCCCTGCCCGATGAAGAGACTCCTGCTCGGCGTGCGCGCCCTGATGTCCGTGCCCAAGGACAATCCTGGCCTGGTCAAGGCGCAATACCTTGCGCTGTCGCGCCAGCTGCCGATGATGTACTTCATCCTGCTGACCAACACCCTGATGCTGGCCGGCACCCACTATGCCGTCGCGCCACGCTGGCTGGTGCTCTACTGCCCGCTGGTCATGACGCTGTTCGGTGTGATCCGGGCGGCCGAGTGGTTCCGCACGCGCAATCAGCTGCGCAGCCCGACGCAGATGCTCACGGCCCTGAAGCGCACCAACCGGCTCGCGCCCTTCGTGGCCTCGGCCTTCACCGCCTGGGCGCTGGCGCTGTTTCCCTATGGCGACAGCTACACCCAGGCGCATGTGGGCTTCTACATGGCCATCACCGTGATCGGCTGCATCTTCTGCATGATGCACCTGCTGCCCGCGGCCCTGGCCACCACTGCCGTGGTCAACACCGCCTTCGTGGTGTTCTTCGCCTCCACCACCATCAGCACCTTCGTGGCCACGGCGATCGACGTCCTGCTGGTATCCATCGCCATGCTGGTCATCCTCAAGGCGCAGTACGGCGACTTCACCCGCCTGGTGAACATGCAGGCGCAGACGGCGAAACTCAGCGAGGAAAATCTCAAGCTGGCCAACCAGGACAGCCTGACCGGCCTGGCCAATCGACGGCAATTCTTCTCCCGCCTCGACACGCTGCTGGCCGACGCGCGCGCCCAGGGGACCCGCCTGGCCGTGGGCCTGATCGACCTGGACGGCTTCAAGCCGGTCAACGATCTCTATGGCCATAGCGTGGGCGACCGACTGCTCTGTCAGGTCGGCCAGCGCCTGAGCAGGCTGCTGGGTGAGGACGTCCACCTGGCCCGCCTGGGTGGCGACGAATTCAGCCTGATCATCACCGGGGTCTTGAACGATGAGCAGTTGCGGGCGTTTGGCGAAAGGGTCTGCGCCAGTCTGCGCGAGCCCTTCCTGCTGGTGGACCTGCCCATCCAGATCAGTGGCTCGCTGGGCCTCGCGACCTTTCCGGACCAGGCCTTTTCCGCTACGGACGTCTATGAGCATGCCGACTACGCCCTCTACCAGAGCAAGCGCCACCGCCCTGGCACGGCCTGCCTGTTCAGCACCGCCCATCGCCAGCAGCTCAACCGCGAAGGCCTGACCGAACAGGCCCTGCGCCGGGCTGACCTCGAGCGCGAGTTCTACATGGTCTTCCAGCCCATCGTGGACATCCGCAGCAAGCAGACCGTGGCCTTCGAGGCCCTCGCCCGCTGGGAAAGCCCGGAGCTGGGCAACGTCCCGCCGGGTGATTTCATCGCCACCGCCGAGCGCGTCGGCATGGTCAATCGCCTCACCCTGCCTTTGCTGAACAAGGCCCTGAACGCCGCCGCGCGCTGGCCTGCCGGCATCCGCCTGGCCTTCAACCTCTCCGCCCACGACTGTGCCTCCGAGGAAGCCGCCCAGCAGATCGTCGAACTGATCAAGCACAGCCCGTTCGACCCGGCCTGTCTGGATCTCGAAATCACCGAAACCGCCGCCATCCAGGACCTGCCCCAGACCCAGCGCGCCATCAGCCGCTTCCGCGAACTGGGCTGCGGCATCTCCCTCGACGACTTCGGCACCGGCTATTCCAGCCTGAGCCAGATCCACGCACTGCCGCTGACCAAACTCAAGGTGGACCGCACCTTCGTCACAGACCTCCACCTCGACCCGGCCAGCTTCAAGATCGTCAAATCCCTGATCGCCCTGTGCCAGGACATGCAGCTGGAATGCATTGTGGAAGGGGTGGAGACGGTTACAGAACTGGGTGCGCTGAAGAATCTAGGCTGTACAAGGGCGCAGGGATATCTGTTCGCCAAGCCTATGAGGGCGAGTGAGATTAGGGGTTGGTTGGAGGGAGAGCATTTGGCTGAGGTGTTGGCGGTTTGACTCGTAGGGGGTATCAGGTGCGATAAGAGCTCTTATCCAAGCAGTGACCTCTGGCTTAGCCGAGTCCGTTCACAACCGTAATCCCGGAATACCTTGCCCCCGCTCGGGTTTACGCAGGCACTCATGCCACTTCATTCAGAAGCTTGAAGAAGTTTAGGTTAGGTCGATGAGTATGGGCTTAACCCTGCAAGTCTGTAGACCGCGAAAAGCTGACAGAGACATTCTCGCCTGCGCGACACTTTCGGCCCGCCGGGCCTAGAGCATGAATACCGTGATGTGATCATTCCGTGTCTGCTGGCGGCCAGGAGCTGACGTCCAGGGGGCATCTGATCACTGAAGCCGCGGGCGCTAAAGCAATGATTGTAAGCGTCCTTCCACGGACCTCTGTGCGAGTCGGGGTAAAAATTAAGGTCCGATCAAAATCCGACCTACCCCCGTCTGTAGTCTGCTCAAGTTCGGTGACCGTTTGCGAGCGGCGGTCAAGATGCTGCTGGATTCGCGCGAGATGCCAGCGTAAAGATCATTTACTCGAAACCGTTTATTTAGTTTCGGCGTCTAGGATCATCTTTCTGATCAGCTTCACATCCATCCCAACGTTCCCATAGGTAAAGCTCGACTCGACGATCTTCTTCTTGGACTTTCTCAGGTCAGGATGGAGATGGTCTGGACCGTAGGGCACCTTATGATGGTTAGCTGAGTCGACTCGAGACAAATTCGTTCCGTCGGGGGCTTGAACGTTGTAAGCGTAATTCATCGGCGATACGTACCTGACGATAATGGCCACCCCGGAAGGCCTTCTGGCCGTGATGGTTTGGTCTTGCACTTTCTCAACGGTGCAGTCCAGTTCCGTTTTGAGGGCCTCGCATGCCAGTTCCAATGCCTCACTCACGCTTACCTGCTGGAAATTGTCGAACATCACCATACCCCCCAGATGCCTGGCGACGTAGTTCAGCAACGTTGATTGCTCTTGCGCCTCTACTTCATGTGTCGAGCAAAGTTGCAATCCGATTAACAGACCTGAGCCTCCATGTAGCGTAGTCGTTGACATCCGATCTGTTTCTGCTCCGCACACCAAACACTTGCCATTGGATGAAAGCCAGATCGCTTCGTCTACCACCGTATTTTTGCGACGGCCGTTGAAAAGCCCTTCAAATGAGCGGGTGTCCTTGTCGCACTCCTGGCGCCAGGTCCTGAAGCGCTGAGGATAGTCACGATCTTCGATAAGCTTGGAGAAACCAGCATCGTTGATCGGCTTGAGGGTCAATCCGTTTGTCCTAAGAAATACGCCAATACTGCCGACGTCCAGCAAATTTTCGGTTTTTAGGTAATAGATTCTCGCCGCAGGAAACCTATCGGCCGGTTTGTAAAGGGCGTTGAAGTGAAACACTCCCGAAGCCACGTAAATATTAACATCGTCTGCCCCTTGCATCATCCACAGCAGCGTTTCCTTGTCCCGAACCTCAATCGGTAATACCGGCTTTTGTTCGGAAATAAAATTTCCGCCAAAGGCTTGTATCGCGCCATCAGTCGCACGGCCATCAAGCTTGAAGGTTATGCAGTCTTTAATTACATCATTGAGCTTCAACGTTTCTGATTCCACGCGTGTGATTGTCATGCATACGAGATGGGGGCAGCCAGGCGACTTCACAAGCCGTCATCATCGACAGAGCTTCGTCGCCGCGGCAGTGCATGAATCGCCTCTAGATTTTTCTCTGCTTTTTCTAAGGACGGCTTCTGGCCGCTAACGGCCAAAAGCGGACGTCTATTCTTCAGGCAATTACGAGCCGGCAGACCAATCGGCCGCCCCTCGCCTGAGGCGCCGATCGAGCGCAACGCAATCAAGTCGTTAAGGCTGGACAGTGTTCGGCGCGGACGGGCGTTCGCTCATTTTCTTGAAGATCAATGGCATCGCTTCTGCATTCAAAGCTTCCATGTCGACCAGACGTAACGACTTCACCATCGCCAACGTCGAGCTCTTATACTTCTGGAAATGGGGCGATTTTATATGCGCATCGTAAGCATCGTGGCTCGCATAAATTTCCAGAATCCTGATGAGCGTCGGATTGTCCTTTTGTGCGGTCGGAAAAATGCAAAGAACCCCGGGCTCGAGGCGCATGGAGACTTCGGCCTCTTCGTTCAAGATGCGCTGATATTCTTCCAGGTGCTGATTGAATATCTCGATTTCGGAGATCCTGACAAGCATTTTTGGCTCCTGTGCATAAAGATCACCCAACGGTAGCAGTGCGACCAAAACGACGAATAGAAAGATTGCTACGCTGCGGCGCTCCAGGAATAGACTCGACATAATCTGCTTCCAGCTTCGTTTTTTCCAACGAGCACAACGGGTCATGCATGAATCTTCCGTCTACAACGAAGGATTGCTCGCGCAAACGCGCATCTAGTAGCCAAGCGGCTTGATCTCCCGAATGTATTCGAGCAAAAGCTTCAGCCCCGTCGGCAGTTGCCGGCGACTTGAATAATAGATGTGGAATCCCTCTGCCAGCGGGGCCCATTCAGTAAGCACCAGACGAAGCCGCCCAGCGTTCACATAGGGCGCAACCAAAGGCTCCGGGAAATACATCAAGCCTGCCCCGCCCAGCACTGCGACCAACCCGGTCTCCGCTTGATCGACTGTCACGGAGGTCGGCACGGTGATCTGCAGCGCTTCTCCATCGCGCTCCAACTCCCATCGATAAACCCGGTCGTCGCCCAGACGGTTGCTAATGCAGCGATGGTTGAGCAGATCGTCCGGGTGTGAAGGGGAGCCATTGCGCTCCAAATAATCAGGAGACGCCGCAATAACCCAGCGGATGTCGGCCGACAGCCGCCGTGCCACCATATCCTCAGGCACCGTGCCGCCATACCGAATGCCGGCATCAAAACCCGCGTCGGTCACGTCAACCAGGCGATTGCTAGCCACGATATCGAGTTCGACGTCGGGATAGCGGTCCATGAAGCCGGGCAGGATCGGCGCAAGGAGCAGATTGGCCGCCTCGACAGCTGCATTGATTCGAATCCGTCCGCTAGGGGTGTCGCGAAACCGGTTGAGCGTTTCCAGAGCCTCATCGATAGCTTCGAGCGGCTGACCGATCGCTTCGATGAGCGCCTCCCCTGCCGTTGTCAGCGTAACGCTCTTGGTGGTCCGGTTGAGCAGTCGGACCCCAAGCCTGCTTTCCAGTCCCTTCAACGCATGGCTCAGTGCCGATGCGCTGACGCCAATCTCGACAGCCGCGCGGCTGAAGCTGCGATGGCGGGCAATGGTCCGGAAGTAAATCAGATCGGCAACATCAGCACGCTGGGTTTGCATAAAGGCCTTCCAAATCGAGGGTGTCTAGCTTGGCGCTCCGATCGGGGTATTCGCTCTGACAAATCTTCGGTCCGGGTCCCGCCGGGCGAAGCCCTTGAGTCGGTGAGCCATTAAACCGCCTCATTACAACGTCTGCTCATGAGAATTTCTCACAAGTCTGTGCAAGAGCAACCCGCTAATTCAGTCCCATGACGCGCGCTATCGTTGGTCACCTGCGTCAACCGGAGCAAAGGGCTCCGACGGGCGCCATCACGTCATGGAGCAAATGCATGGATTACACGCATCTCGGCCGAACAGGTCTCCAGGTCAGTCGCCTGTGCCTAGGCACCATGAATTTCGGCGACGTCTCCAACGAGACGACGAGCCATCGCATCCTCGACGAAGCGGTCGAGGCAGGCATCAATTTCATCGATACGGCCGACGTCTACGGGACGGAACAATCACCGAACATCCCGCAAGGCTCTGGCCTTTCCGAAAAGATCATCGGCCGCTGGCTTGAACAGGGCGGCCGACGTGATCGCATCGTCTTGGCCACCAAGGTCTATCAGCCCATGGGGCCGGGGCCGAACGATCGGCGGTTGTCGGCCTACCACATCCGCAAAGCATGCGAGGACAGCCTGCGTCGGCTGAAGACGGACCACATCGACGTTTACCAGATGCACCACATCGACCGTCACACGCCCTGGGAAGAGATCTGGCAAGCCATGGAGATTCTCGTCCAGCAGGGCAAGGTTCTCTATATCGGCAGCAGCAATTTTGCTGGCTGGGATATTGCCACCGCGCAGTCGATGGCCAGTGCGCGCAACTTCCTTGGGCTGGTGGCAGAGCAAAGCCTCTACAACCTGGCAGCCCGAACGGTGGAGTTGGAAGTGATTCCCGCCTGCAGACATTTCGGACTCGGCCTCATTCCGTGGAGCCCTCTTGCCGGCGGCCTGCTAGGCGGTGTTTTAAAAAAGGCCACCGGCGGCCGGCGCGCAAGAGTCGCGTTCACGAGCCTCATCGAACACCATCGGGTGCAGTTGGAAGCGTTCGAAAGCCTCTGTGAGGACTTGGGCGAGGCTCCCGCGGATATCGCGCTGGCCTGGCTGCTGCGCAACCCCGTCGTCACCGCCCCGCTGATCGGCCCCCGCACCGTGGAGCAACTTCAGGACGCGCTGCGTGCGACGACGATCACGGTGTCAGAAGACACCGTGCGTTGCCTGGAAGAAATTTGGCCGGGCCCCGGCGGAGAGGCGCCTCAGGCCTACGCCTGGTAGCCCTTTTCCATCCCACATGACACTGGGACCTTTAAGCTTATGAGTGAACACATTTCCGGCACTTTCTCCTCTGACGATTCGGTGTCCATGGATCGTCGCCATTTCATCGTTACTGGAACCAGCTTGCTGCTGGCGGCAAGCGCGTTCTGGAGGCCTGAAAATGCCTTAGCACAAACGATAAGTATCAGGAGCGGCAGCGCGCTATCAGCTGGAGTCCCCGTTGAGGAGCAGATCATGGGCACGCGTAGACTCGGCTCGCTGGAAGTCTCCAGGATGGGACTTGGATGCCTGCCGATGGTGGGCTACTACGGCGGAGGTCCACGCGACCGCAAAGCGATGGTCTCGCTCATCCGCGCCGCTTTTGAACAGGGGGTCACGTTCTTCGATACCGCCGAGGTCTACGGCCCCTACCTGAGTGAAAAGTTCGTCGGCGAAGCCTTGGGCCCCATCCGTGATCAGGTGGTGATCGCTACTAAGTTCGGCTTCGGCGTCGACGAAGGCCGACCCACAACGCTCAATAGCCGCCCTGAGCATATTCGCCTGGCCGTAGACGGTTCGTTGAAACGCCTGAAGACGGACCGAATCGATCTTCTATACCAGCATCGCCCCGATCCCAGCGTGCCGATCGAGGACGTAGCGGGTACGGTGAAGGAGCTGATCCAGGCAGGCAAGGTTACGCACTGGGGCCTCTCAGAGGCCAGTGCCACTACCATCCGCCGAGCCCACGCAGTGCTCCCTGTCACTGCCGTTCAGAGCGAATACGCCCTGTGGTGGCGGGAGCCGGAAAGTCAGATATTCCCGACGCTGGAGGAGCTGGGAATTGGCTTTGTTCCCTACTGCCCAACTGCTCGGAGCTTTCTTGCCGGTGCAGTCAACCCAAGCCAGCGTTTCGACAAGACTGATCGCCGGCATAACCTGCCGCGTTTCCAGCCCGACGCCCTGGCAGCCAACATGCCGCTTCTACATTTCGCACGGGGCTGGGCTCAGCGCAAGAACACCACCTGTGCCCAGTTCGCCCTCGCCTGGGTCATGGCCCAGCGTCCGTGGATCGTACCGATCCCTGGGACCACTCAATATCCGCATTTAATCGAGAACATTGGGGCGACCAAGACCCAACTGACGGCTGACGAATTGCAGGAGATCAACGCGAGCCTGGCTCACATCTCCATGCATGGCGGCCGCGCCGACCCGTACACCGAGAGCCAGTTCGACCACAGCTAACTATTCACTACGGGGCCTATATCCGGCTGTGAAGGGCCCGACAAACGTGAAATACCCGTCTCATTTGGCGCAGACGGCAATTTTCATTGTTTAAACGCCTTCACCCTGCCGACAGCCCCCGTATCACATACCACGCAATTGCAGGATCAGCTCCAGATCTGATCAATCACGCAATCCCTTATTTGGAGATAACTAGCATGAGTAAGAAAATTGTCGATGTTGTCCTGTGCGGAGCGGCCATGCAGGCTGCCGTTGCAAATGCCTCTGAGCCTGCAACTGTAGTTGCAAACACGCAACAGATCAGCCGTGCCGGGGCGCAGGCGTCGATAGCAGGTCCAGAGCAGTACTTTACGGGACGCGTACGGATCGATCCGGTCTGGCCGATCGACGATCAGATCAATGCCTCTGGTGGACTCGTCACCTTTGAGCCAGGTGCGCGTTCGGCCTGGCACACCCATCCGGCAGGCCAGCGGCTGGTAGTCACCTCCGGGGTTGGGTTGGTCCAGGAATGGGGCAAGCCGGTTCAGCTAATTCGTCCTGGCGATGTGGTCTGGTGCCCAGCGGGCATCAAGCATTGGCATGGCGCCGCACCCGGCACCGCTATGACCCACTTGGCGGTTACCGGCTCGGTAGATGGGAAAAATGTCGAATGGATGGAGAAAGTTACCGATGAACAGTACAACGCCGACCGGGCTGATTAACCCGTCCTGGGCGGCCCGCGTACTTGGGACTGCACTCTGCCTGGTTTGCGCACTGGGCTTCGTAACACAGACATTGGCTGCACAGGAGAACCAATCCATGGCCGATAACCAAACATTAACCCTTCACAGCAAAACGCTCGATAATCGTCAGCAAAGCATCGTTCCCATTGCCGCCTTCGCGGCAGCCGGCGATATTGCTGGTCTGAACCGCGCGATCAATCAAGCGCTTGATAACAGCCTGACCGTCAGCGAGGTACGCGAGGTACTGATCCAGTTGTACGCCTACGCAGGCTTTCCTCGTAGCCTAAATGCCCTGGGCGAGTTGATGAAAGTGGTACAAGCTCGCAGACAACAAGGAATCATGGACCAACCCGGGCGCGAACCCACCAAATCGATTCCAAAAGGCGATAATTTGCTGGCAGTCGGAACTACAAACCAAACCAGATTATCTGGCGGACCCGTCGAAGGTGCATTATTCGACTTTGCTCCAGTCGCTAATGAATACTTACGCACCCACCTTTTTGGCGATATATTCGAACGCGATAATTTGGACTGGCAAAGCCGGGAAATCGCCACCATCGCGATGCTTTCTGCGCTGGAAGGCGTGGCGCCGCAACTGCAAGCTCATATACGTATCGCAATTAACACTGGGGTAACTCCGCATCAACTCCTCCATCTTAATCAGGTGCTGTCCGAACACGTCAGCGCCGATGCATCGCGGCGTGCCAGCGACGCATTGGAGCTGTATATGGACGTGCAGTAGACGCGCTCCGCTTTGCCTGAGGCCAGAAGATTAATGGGGCTTTGCAATGTTCACTCCTCGATTAGAAATGTAGTCTTATAGGGCAGCTTTGGGTCGATTCCTGCCAGTCAAGACCTACCCGAACGCTGGTTACATCCGATGCGAATGGTTGGTCACGTCAGATGCAAACGGTTAGTCAGCATCCATGAAAATCGTTCTGGCGGAGGCGATTTCCCATCAAGCGACTAGTTGTAATAGACGGAAACCACGCAACCTACCCAATAGTTCTCCCCGATTGCCTGAGCGTTCATTCATCAATCACATCAGCCTAATCCTGCCCCATCGCACGACGCGGATCCTGCCACGACCTTGTTGTAAACAGTGCGCATGCTCCGCTGCTGGTGCGCCGGACACTTCTCGATCCAGGCGGATTTGTAGCCCACCACGTGCGAACGCTGCTGGCCGTGCGGCGCAAGTCATGGAGACTGCTAGGATTCACGGTCAGCAAAAAACCAAAAGCCCGCAATTACGCGGGCTTTTGGCTTTTTCTACTAGACGTACCGGCCTATGCCGACCGCCGGATCACTCCCACTCAATCGTCGCCGGCGGCTTGCTCGAGACGTCGTAGGTGACGCGGGAGATGCCGTCGATTTCGTTGATGATGCGGTTGGAGACCTTTTCCAGCAGCTCGTAGGGCAGATGCGCCCAGCGGGCGGTCATGAAGTCGATGGTTTCCACCGCGCGCAGAGCAACGACCCAGGCGTAGCGGCGGCCGTCGCCGACCACGCCGACGGATTTCACCGGCTGGAAGACGACGAAGGCCTGGCTGACCTTGTGGTACCAGTCGGCCTTGCGCAGTTCGGTGATGAAGATGTCGTCGGCGCGGCGCAGCAGGTCGGCGTATTCCTTCTTCACTTCACCGAGGATGCGCACGCCCAGGCCCGGACCGGGGAAGGGGTGGCGATAGACCATGTCGTAAGGCAGGCCCAGTTCCAGGCCGATCTTGCGTACTTCGTCCTTGAACAGTTCGCGCAGCGGCTCGACCAGCTTGAGGTTCATCTCCTCGGGCAGGCCGCCGACGTTGTGGTGGGACTTGATGACGTGGGCCTTGCCGGTCTTGGCGCCGGCCGACTCGATGACGTCGGGATAGATGGTGCCCTGGGCCAGGAACTTGATGTTGTCCAGCTTGCTGGCTTCGGCGTCGAAGACGTCGATGAAGGTGCGGCCGATGATCTTGCGCTTCTTCTCCGGGTCGGCTTCGCCTTCCAGGTTGGTCAGGAAGCGCTGCTCGGAATTGGAGCGGATCACCTTGACGCCCATGTTCTCGGCGAACATGGCCATCACCTGGTCACCCTCGTGCAGGCGCAGCAGGCCGTTGTCGACGAAGACGCAGGTCAGCTGGTCGCCGATGGCCTTGTGCAGCAGGGCTGCGACCACGGAGGAGTCGACGCCGCCGGAGAGGCCCAGCAGCACGTTGGCGCTGCCGACCTGGGCGCGCACCTGGGCGATGGCGTCCTCGACGATGTTGGCCGGGGTCCAGAGGGCTTCGCAGCCGCAGATGTCCTTGAGGAAGCGCGAGAGGATGCG
>Ga0157365_10001036_pt1 | contig 11630 bp, 11 predicted proteins | sample AttsexASBM3_FD_111478 | JGI IMG/M metagenome (GOLD analysis project Ga0157365, IMG submission 111478) | Fungus gardens microbial communities from leaf cutter ant in Ribeirão Preto, State of São Paulo, Brazil - Atta sexdens ASBM3 | ecosystem: Host-associated > Fungi > Mycelium > Unclassified ... | reverse complement strand
TGCCCTCCGCTATGGCTGCAAGCGCCATCTCCTTGTGCAGGGCATTGGGCGCGGTGATGTTGATCACGTCGATGTCGGGATCAGCCACAAGGGCACGCCAGTCATCCGTCCAGCGTGCAAACCCCAGCGCCCCGGCCGCCCGTGCCGCCGCATCTTCCGAAATATCGGCCAGGCAGGCCAGTTCCGGCTGGAACGGCAGGTCGAACACCTTTGATGCGGTTGAATAGCCGAAAGCATGGGTCCGGCCCATGAAACCGCTGCCAATCAGGCCAATACGCAGCTTACGTTTGGTCATTTGACGAATTCCCTGTTCACGATAAGGGTGGGATCAAGTGTGCCAGCAAAGAAATCCAGAACATTCCGCACGCAGCCAACCGCCATGCGCTCCGCCGCCTGTGCGGTCAGCCCGGCGATGTGGGGCGTCAGGATGACACGATCCAGGCCAATCAAGGGATTGTGGACGGATGGCGGTTCGGGGTCGAATACATCCACCCCTGCCGCCGCGACATGCCCGTTCACGATGGCCGTGGCCAGCGCGGCCTCATCCACCACGCCGCCACGTGCGGTATTGACGATGATACCCCCCGGCCTGACGCGGCGCAGTTCGGCCGCGCCAATCAACGGCTGGTCGCCCTTTGGTACGTTGACCGAGATGATATCGGCCCATTCCAGCCCGTCATGCAGGTCCGCGACCTCGCCCACCGGGCCAGCGGGCCATTTTCCCCCGGTGGACAGGTAGGGATCATAGGCGCGGATTTTCATGCCAAAGCCCGCAGCCATGGTGGCAAGATGCCGCCCGGTGCGGCCATACCCCAGTATAAGAAGCCGCCTGCCCCCCACCTCGCCCGCCATGAGCCTGTTGCGCCACTCCCACTGGTCCTGGCGCACGGCCCGGTCCGCCTGAAGCAGATGTTTGGCGCAGGCGAGTATGAGGGTCATTGCGTGTTCGGCGACGGACACCGCATTGACGTTCCCCACAACACACAGGGTAATGCCGCGCCGGTCCAGCGCGGGCAGGTCGATGCCGTCATAGCCAACGCCGTGCCGGGACACGACCCTGAGCCGCGATGCCCTGCCCACCGTTACGGCCGAAAGCGGCTGGGTGCGCAGGATCAGGGCATCGGCACGGGCCACAAGGGGGGCGTAGCTGTCCTCCGATATTTCCTCGACATAGTCATAGGTCACGCCGGGGGCATGGTCGAGCAGCGCAAGACCCGCATAATGCAGGCGCCCCGCGACCAGTACGTGGGGCATCAGTACGCCCCTCCCTGCATCACGGTCACACTGTCGCGGCTGACAAGCCTGCGGAACTGCGCGACACTTGCGCCCGCCGCTGCGGCCAGCAGGCGGGAATCCCCCGACACGGTGGTCATGTTGAACCCCCAGCCAATGGCGCGCGCGGCATATTCCGGCGTGCCGCAGTGAAGGGCGGCGCGAATGCCACTATCCTGACAGGCGGCGATGATCTCGTGCAGCCTGTCGATCATCTCCGCTTCCTCCCGGTCGAAACCGGGGGGAAGGCGTCCGCCCGCAAGGCTGAACGTCAGGTCGGCAGGACCGACATAAATGCCATCAAGCCCCGGGGTCGCGGCAATTTCAGCCAGATTGTCCATGCCCTGCTGCGTCTCGATCATGGCAAAGGCAAGGAGTTCGTCATTGGCCTGGCTGGCGTAATTGCTGCCCGCCGCGAATGAAACGCGCGTCGGGCCAAAACTGCGCTGCCCATAGGGGGGATAGCGGACATAACTTACGAATTCGGCCGCCTGTGCCGCCGTATTCACCATGGGGCAGATGACGCCATATGCACCGGCGTCGAGCATTTTCATGATGATGCCGGGCTCCAGCCACGGAACCCGCGCCATGGGCACGACGCCCGAGGCGCGCATGGCCTGCATCATGGGCAGCGCACTGGAATAATCCAGCGCGCCATGCTGCACATCTATCGTGACGGAATCATACCCCTGGGCCGCCATGATTTCAGCCGTGAAGGGGTTGCCGATGGAACACCAGCCATTGAGCGTGGGTTTCCCTTCGGCCCAGAGCTGCTTGAGGCGATTGGGGATCATGTCAGAATACCACCTGTGCCAGTTTTACATCCAGATAATCAAGAATGCCCTCGCTGCCCCCTTCGCGGCCCATGCCGGAAAAACGGGTGCCACCAAAGGGCGCTTCCGCCGCGGCAAGGGCCGTGGAATTGATCCCGACCATGCCCGCCTGCAGTTCGGCCACAGTGCGGCGCGCACGCGCGGGCGACCGGGTGAAGGCATAGGCCGCAAGCCCCATGTCGGATGCATTGGCGCGGGTCAGGACTTCATCATCACTTGAAAAACGGGTAATGGCGGCAATCGGCCCGAAATTTTCGTCTGCCATCACGCGCATATCATCCGTGACATCGGTCAGGACCGTCGGTTCATAGAAATAGCCGCTGTTGAACCCCGGTGGCCGCTGGCCGCCTGTCGTCACTTTCGCGCCACCGGCCACGGCATCGGCAACAATGGCCTCCATTTCCGCCAGACGGTGCGCGTTGATCAGCGGGCCCATGCCCACGCCATCATCCAGCCCGTTTCCCAGCCTGATCGCCTTCGCGCGGGTCACGAACCCTTCCACAAACGCATCATGCAGGCGGTCATGGATAAAGAAACGGTCAGGCGCCACGCACACCTGGCCCGTATTGGCGAATTTGGCCTGCGCCGCCGTATTCAGGGCCATATCCAGATCGGCATCATCATAGACGATCAGCGGGGCATTCCCGCCCAGTTCCATCGACACCTTTTTCATTGTATCCGCCGCGTCACGGATCATCTGCTGCCCGACGCGCGTGGACCCGGTTAGCGAAACCTTGCGCACGGTCCTGGATGCCATGATCGGCCCGTAGGTCGCCTCCGTCGAGCCGACGACCAGATTGACAGTGCCCGGCGGCAGGTTGCCCGCCCGGCAGCACGCAATCATGACCATCGCGGTGCCCGGTGTCTGGGAAGACGGGCGGGCAATGACCGGACAGCCTGCCGCCAGCGCGGGCGCCAGCTTGCGCGCCAGCAGGGATGCCGGAAAGTTCCACGCCGTAAATGCCGCGACAACGCCAACCGGTTCATGACTGACCTCGAAACGGCCAGACGGGACACGGCTTTCGATAATGCGCCCGTAAATACGGCGTGCTTCTTCCGCATACCACCGGAACTGGTCAATACTCAGTCCCCATTCACGACGCGCCTGCGCCAGCGGCTTGCCTGTCTCGCTGGAAATCATCCGTGCGGCTTCCTCCGTGCGGCGGATCATTTCATTGGCAATCGCATGCAGGGCTTCGGCGCGGTCATGGGCGGGCGTGGTCGACCACCGCGCCAGCGCCGCATGCGCCGCGTCAATGGCCGCTTGCGTATCCACGGCCCCCGCGCTGGGCACATCGCCCAGCGGGCTTTCCGATACGGGACTTATGACCGGCTCGGTTTTTCCTTCCGATGCCTGACGCCACGCGCCATCAATAAACAACCCGAAATTCGTGTACATTATTGGGTCCCCATTATTCTTGTGACACGACATATGGCGATTGACCTGATCGCCCCGTCTGGTGACGGCAGACGGGAACGGCGTGCATCCCGTCCCGCAGGTAAAACTGCCCACCAGTCCGTCCTCGCCCTGTTGTCCGGCACATATCCATCGGCAGTGCCAGGCAGCAGGACCGTCCTTTCCACGCATTCGATGACGGTTCGGCCATCCACCGCGCCACTGCTGGCGCCGGGGCACCTGAACATGGGTGAACATTCATGGTCGTGGCGTCATGGTGTCATGAACCGTGCAAGCGTTACGGCGTTCACCACCGGCATACCATCTGTCCCCCTGCGTCCACATGACGGCGTCCCCGATCATCGGGCCGGGTCAGCAGGCTCCTTTCTTCCTTTTCTGTATTTGCAATTAATGTTGCGTATTTATTGTGTTGTCAACGTATATTGCATTTGGATATGGTGACAACAACCCGTCAAGGGAGGAAACAAAAATGACACAGGCGACAATCCGCCTCACGACTGCACAGGCCATCGTGCAATGGCTGGTCAATCAGTTTACGGAAATCGAAGGTCAGCGCGTTCCGCTTTTCCCCGGAGTCTTCGGCATTTTTGGCCATGGCAACGTCAGTTGCCTGTCCGAAGCGCTCGAAGCCGTGCAGGACAGGCTGCCCACATGGCGCGGGCAGAATGAACAGTCCATGGCGCTGGCCGCAACGGGTTTCGCCAAGGCCCGGCGGCGGCGGCAGATCATGGTTGCCACGTCCTCCATCGGGCCGGGCGCGCTGAATATGGTGACCGCCGCCGGCACCGCGCATGCGAATCGCCTGCCGCTGCTGCTGCTGGCAGGCGATACCTTCGCCACGCGCCTGCCCGACCCGGTCCTGCAGCAGGTCGAACATTTCAGTAATCCCACAATAACGGTCAATGATGCGTTCCGCGCCGTGACCCGCTACTGGGACCGGATCATGCACCCGGCACAGATCCTGTCATCCCTGCCGCAGGCCACGGCAACAATGCTTGATCCGGGCGACTGCGGGCCGGCCTTTGTATCCCTGCCGCAGGATGTGCAGGAAATCGCCTTTGATTATCCCGTCACCTTCTTTGAAGAAAAACTATGGGCCATTCCCCGCCCCCGGCCGGACCGCCGCAGGCTGGCGCAGGCGGTGGACCTGCTGAAAACGGCCAGAAAGCCGCTGCTGATCGCAGGCGGCGGGGTGCGGTATTCACAGGCGGAGGAAGCCGTCGCCGCATTTGCGCTAAAACGCGGCATCCCGATTGTGGAAACGATCGCGGGCAAGGGCAGCGTGACACATTACCATGAAGCGCATGCCGGGCCGATCGGCATTATCGGCTCCACCTCGGCCAATGCGCTGGCGGGGGATGCGGATGTGATCGTGGCGATCGGCACGCGGCTGCAGGATTTCACCACCGGGTCATGGACCCTGTTCAGCCAGACGGCGCGGTTCATTTCCATCAACACCGCCCGGTTTGACGCGGTCAAGCATCGTGCGCTGGCGGTTGTGGGCGACGCTCTGGAAACCGTAACTGAATTCGACACGCTGCTGGGGGACTGGACAGCGGACCCGCGACAGATGCAGCGCGCCCGGCTCCTGTTTGGCGAATGGGACGACCTGCTGACAAAGCTGCAGGCCCCCACGAATGCCCCCGTTCCGACCTATGCGCAGGTCGTGCATGCAGTCAATGACGCAGCGGGGGAATACGACACCAGCATTACCGCCGCGGGCGGCCTGCCGGGCGAAGTGTGCAAGGGCTGGCGGGTCCAGGCCCCCAATACCCTTGACCTTGAATTCGGCTTTTCATGCATGGGGTACGAAATCGCGGCGGGCTGGGGCCACGCCATGGCCAGCGAGGGACCGGGCGGGACAGGCGGCACGCCCATCGTCATGATTGGTGACGGCACGTACATGATGATGAACTCCGACATCTATTCCACCGTGCTGACGGGCCACAAGATGATTGTCGTGGTCTGTGACAATGGCGGCTTCGCGGTCATCAACCGCCTGCAGCAGGCCAAGGGCGTGCCAGGTTTCAACAACCTGCTGGTTGACTGTCACGTGCAGCATCCCGACCGGCCCCTGCATGTCGATTTTGTCAAACATGCCGAATCCATGGGCGCGCTGGGCCGCAGATGCGACAGCATGGCCGAACTGGCCACGGCCCTTGAATGGGCGAAGACCACGGACCGGACCACCATCCTTGCCATCACCACGGACGCCCATGCCTGGACGCCGGGCGATGCGGACTGGGATGTGGGGGTGCCGGAGGTCTCGACCCGCGCATCGGTGCAGGCGGCAAGAAAACAACAGGAAGAAATCCGCGCGAAACAGCGTGTGGGAGTGTAATGGCCATGAAGGCAAAACTGGGTATCGCACCGATTGCATGGTGGAATGACGACCTTGCGGAACTGTCAGATGATGTCAGCCTGGAGGAATGCCTGCGCCAGGCCAGCGAGGCAGGCTTTACCGGCATGGAAACCGGACGCCGCTTTCCCATGGACATGCACGAACTGGGACCGATCCTGAAACGCTACGGCATTTCGGTCTGCGGGGGATGGTTTTCGGGCCTGCTGCTGGATGGGGACATGGAAGCGGAGAAGGACCGCATCCGCGCCCAGATGGATTTTTTCATCGCCGCCCGCGCGCCATGCATTGTCTATGGCGAAACCGCGCGGTCGATCCAGGGAATCCGGTCCGCGCCGCTTGCGACCAAGCCGCGCCTGTCGGAAGAAGACATACGGATCTATGGCCGTAGGATGACGGCCTTTGCCGAATGGTGCGCCGATGAAGGCATGCCCCTTGCCTATCACCACCATATGGCCGCCCCGATCGAGACCGAGGCCGAGCTTGACCTGCTGATGAAACATTCGGGCCCGGCGCTGCACCTTCTGTTTGATACCGGGCACATGTATTTCGCAGGTGGCAACCTGCTGCGGGTCATTGACCGACACCATGCCCGCATAAGCCACGTGCACACCAAGGATGTGCGCAACGCTGTCATCGACAGCCTTGACCGCAACAGCGAAAGCTTCCTGGACGCGGTCGTAAAGGGGGCCTTTACCGTGCCGGGGGACGGGTCGATCGATTTCCTGCCCATTATCAAACGCCTTGCATCCTATGGCTATGAAGGCTGGTTTGTGGTGGAGGCCGAGCAGGACCCCGCCCTCAACCCGCCGCTGGACATGGCGCGCAAGGGGCATGCCGCACTGATGCAGCTTATGGCGCAGGCGGAATACAGGGTGGCGTCATGAACCGGATGGATAACAGGGTATGCGTGGTCACGGGGGCCACGCAGGGGCTTGGGGCGGCCATTGCACGCCGCCTTGCAGCGGCTGGTGCTGCAGGCATTGCCATTACGGGGCGTAGCGAGGCGCGCGGCACGGCAGTCGCGCGCGAAATTTCGGACAGTTGCGGCGTGCCCGTGCTCTTCATCCGTGCAGATCTTGAATCGGTCGCGGACTGCCAGGCGGCAATCGCCCGGACACATGACCACTTTGGCCATGTGCATGTGCTGGTGAACGCCGGGGCGCTGACGCAGCGGGGCACCATACTGGATACGGACCCCGACCTGTTTGACCGCATGTTCGCAACCAACGTGCGCGGGCCATATTTCCTGATGCAGGCGGCGATCAGGCACATGATCCGGGACGGGACTGAAGGGGCGATCTGTAATATCGGCTCCATTTCCGCCCTGTCGGGGCAGCCGTTCATCAGTGCGTACTGCGCATCAAAGGGTGCGCTGGCCACACTGACCGCCAATACGGCCTTTTCCGTCATGGGCAACCGGATCCGCGTCAACCAGCTTAATATCGGCTGGATGGCGTCGGACAAGGAACACGAAATCCAGATGGGCGAGACGAACGACCCCGACTGGATGGAAAAGGCGGCCGCAAAGCTTCCGTTCGGACGACTTGTCGCACCCGAGGAAGCCGCCCGTGCGGTGAACTTCCTTGTCTCGGATGATGCCGGTCTCATGACCGGCGCGATCGTGAATTTCGATCAGTCCGTCTGGGGGGCGACCGCCCGCAGCATGCCCACCCCGGACGGGCCAATGCGCTGGCCTGCCGGAAATACCAGCGCATGACATATCCCGCAGGCCATCGGGGCATCTGTGATGGCATATTTTTTCCCAAAGACGTTCAGGAAACGTCGCCTTTTTGAACGAAGGCGACACCCGGAAACTTACAGCCCGGTCAGGGAATTATTTCCAAACGGCCGTCACTTCTGTGTTGCGACCGGAATCCGGGGCTTGCGGGATTCATTTTGCAACCGTGATGCCAGCGCCACGATCAGCCCCTGTGTCAGACACATGGGGGCGGCCAGCGAGCGCGAAAACGTATATTCATGCTCCGGCACGGAAAACAGCACATCCGCATTGCGCGCAAGCGGGGACAGGGTACTGTCGCTGATCGTCACCACCGGAATGTTCCGGGTCACGGCTTCCTCCACGATATTGACGACCTCACTGGCATAAAAGCGGAATGAAACCGCAAACAGCATGTCCGTCGGCAGCATCGTCCGGGCCATATGGGTGGCAAGGCCGCCCGCTGCATCCAGCAGCACCGCGCGTTTTCCAAGCATGGTCAGCATATAGCGCAGCAGTTCGACCACGGGCGCTGAACGTAGCTGACCGATCAGATAAATCGTATCGGCCTGCTCCATAAGATCAACCGCCCGGGCGATCTGCTGCGCGGTCACATTGGCCAGCAGTTCCTCCAGTGATGAGATATCGCGCACGATCAGTTCGCGCATGAATCCCATTTCGCTCCGGTCCTCCCGCGTATCAAGTTCCTCCTCCAGCGCCCTGACGCGTGCGCTGAACCCAAGGGCGGCCGTGGACAGACGGTGGCGGAATATGGCCTGCAGGTCCCTGTAGCCCTGATACCCGAAGGACTGCGCGAACCGGACGCAGCCCGACGCATGCACACCGCATTTCCCGGCGGCGACATGGACCGAATCAACGGCCACATCATTCGGGTTCTGCGTCATGTACAGGGCAATCTTCTGGTAGGAATTGCTCAGCCGGGCATATCGGTCATGGATGACACGGATCAGTTCTTCATACGTGGCCGGAGGAACCTGTCCGGTCGCCGCCTGCTTCTTTTCCGATACCTTCATCGTTTCCTGACCATCCATCCTGCACGACATGACCCGAGCCGCTACCCCTGCCCCAACGTTTCCACCACCCGCACGGGACAGTTCCGCGCCCCGGCCGTCCCATGATCGCAGCACCCTCCGGTCCGGCAGGAACGGCATGATGACAGGTTCCGCACCCGGCCCCGTTCGCGCCACGACCGGGCGGCCTGCCCTGACGGCACACGGTCGTTCCGGTTCCATCGTAACGTGGATGACCGATAGTGCAACTCATCTGACAGGGTCGACCGCCCGGTCCCGGCTGCCCCAACACCATCGTGTGACCGACCGCTTTTCCGATTGCGCGGCTTTCCCCCCGGTCTGCATCATGGGACCTGTCCGCAGCAGGGAATGACGCACGTAATGGATATGAACAGGGTCATGCAGCATGTCATTATCACAGGTGGGCTGTTCCTGAGTTCCCCGGCCTGCGCACAGGGCCATGTGGTCCTGATGCCCAAGCTGGACTGGACCACGGCCGCGCATCTGGCGATGGAGGCCGTGGCAGCCTGCGCCAAACAGGGATATTCCGTGACCGCCACCGTCGTGGACACGACCGGCCACCAGCAGGCTGTCATCAAGGGGGACAATGTTCCGCTGCAATCCCTGTCAGTGTCCTACCGCAAGGCCTATACGGCCTATTCCTATGGCCTTGCCTTCAACATGAACACCACCAGCGAACTGATCGCCGCCAAGGTCACGGGGCCGGCCAATGGCGCGCTCAATACCATTCCGGAAGTACTGTTCGTGCCGGGAGGCGTCACGCTGCGCCGGGCATCGGACCAGACCGTGCTGGGTGGCATTGGCGTGTCCGGCGCGCCTGGCGGGGAAAAGGACGAAGCCTGCGCACAGGCGGCGGTCACGAAATTCCGCGGTGATTTCCGTTAGGGACACGCGCCGCCACAATCAGACAGTAGCAGGCTGCACCATTTCCATACCGGGATGTGCCGAACTGACCGGTTCAGCGCCATGACATGTCGGCCCGGGTCATATCATTCGGTACACATGGGAAAATCGGACGGAAAGCCGGGCATGGGGCCATATATGGCACCCATGGAATAATGGCCATGCAATCAGGCGCGGATAAGGCATGGACCGGGCGGCCATAAATATCCGTTCCCGCACCAGACAGCATGCGCACCATCGCCCTGCCCCGCCGTCCGCGCATTCTGTCCGCACGTTACGGGCAGATGGCATGGAGAAATCCCGCAGTCACATGCCCGGACCTGCCAGGGCGCCTGGCATGCGGCTGTGGGAAGATGCCCGCGACGGGCGGGCCTAGCCGGGCTGGATATCGATCCTGCGTTCGGTCGGCCTGGCCGGTTCGCGGCGCGGTAGTGTAACCTTCAGCACCCCGTCCTTGATACGGGCGGTGATTTTATCCTCATCCACGCCTTCCGGCAGATTGAAATGCTCGGAAAACGCACCAAAGCTGCGGGTAGAGACATGCGTCTTGTGGCCGGTTTCCGCCACGGGGCTTTTTTTCTCCCCTGAAATGCCCAGCACGCCGTTACTGGCATTAAGCGTGATGTCCTTTTCGGAACAGCCGGGTACTTCAATATAAATATGGTATCCTGTCGCGTCCTCGGTAATATCGGTGGCCCCGATACGGCCCGACCCGAACGTGTCGGGCGCACGATAATCATCAATCAGCCTGCCCACCTGACGCTGCAGTACGGCAAACGGATCTGCCACCCGCGCCGTGGTCGCACGGACCGGGGTTGCAACAAATGTCGGTCGAGCAATCATGGTCATTCTCCTGAATTACGTAACCGGGGCGGCCTGTCCGGCGACATGCCCGCCCTGTGCAGCGAATTCTGGAACCGATACCCGCCCCCGACCGTGACACAGGTCAAACCTGCCATGCGGCCTGTTCCATACAGGGCTGACCTTTACTTTATCGAAACAAAATCAGCGCAGACCTATGCCAGTTTTGACGAGAAACATCGGAATGCAATGCAGTATTGCGGCAATAAATACCCTCCCGCACTTCTGTATAGCGCCAGACAGGGTATAACCTGCCGGGTCCGTTATAACATGCGGCAGCCCGCACCGGGTTCAACCAGAATGGAACATATGCATGTCAGTTGAAAACACGCTTCGTGACGCCATCCAGAAAAAGGTCGTTGTCGGCTTTACCTTCGATGGCAAGAACTACATTGGCTCCCCCCATGCGCTGGGTGAGCGCGACGGCACGTCGCAGGTCATGATCTACCGTGGCGAGGACGCCCATGAAAAGCGCGTGCCCCCCACGGGCGAATGGAGCGTGCTGCCGCTGTCCAACATCAGCGACATCCGCCTGCTGCCGGGCGAAGCCTTCCATGTCGGCCACCCCGACGCCAGGGCAGAAAAGGACCTGCACAAGGTCACGCTGCGCGTCGCGTAAGCTGGCTGGATGCCCTGCCTGACCGGGTGGGGTATTTCCCGCATGAGCAGGGCGGCGGGTCAGGTCCCCCGGCGGGCGACAAGGCCCAGCAGGGCTTCCGCCGCCGGACTGCGATAGCGTTCCTTGTGCCGCAATCCATAAAACGACCGGGTGCCCAATGCCTGTGGCACGGCATGCAGCGTGCCAGCCTGCAACGCGGGCGCGACCACCAGCGATGACAGCGCGCCGATACCCGCCCCGGCTTCGATCGCGGTCCGCACCCCTTCGTTGGATGGCAGGACAAGGCTGACATTCAGGTCTGCCGGGTCAATCCCCAGCTGGCGCAGGCTGTCTTCCAGCGTGGCGCGGGTGCCCGATCCGGGTTCGCGCATGACCCAGATGGCGGCGCGCAGCCAGTGCGTATCCACCATGGCGGGCAGGCAGGGATCGGCCTGTATGATGGTCAGGCGATCCGTCCCGACCGGCCATTGCGCCAGGGCCGGATCATCCACAATCGCCTCGACAATACCCAGATCCACATCCCCATCACGAACGCGTGTTGCCGCTTCTTCCGTGTTGGTGATCGCCAGTTCGATCGCAACATGTGGATATGCG
>Ga0157365_10001035_pt1 | contig 11659 bp, 6 predicted proteins | sample AttsexASBM3_FD_111478 | JGI IMG/M metagenome (GOLD analysis project Ga0157365, IMG submission 111478) | Fungus gardens microbial communities from leaf cutter ant in Ribeirão Preto, State of São Paulo, Brazil - Atta sexdens ASBM3 | ecosystem: Host-associated > Fungi > Mycelium > Unclassified ... | reverse complement strand
TGCCGCGTCCGATCCATGTGAACCGTCACGACACTGTCGGCCAGAAGCTCGATTTCGCGCACCAGACCATGGCCGCCGCGATGACGCCCCGCGCCCCCGCTGTGCTCCACAAGTCCATAACGACGCACCAGAAACGGATATTCGCGCTCCATCTGCTCGATCGGGGAATTGGCGGTGTTGGTCATGTGTGTGTGTGTGGCGTCGGCACCATCCGCATCGGACAGCGCGCCCTGGCCGCCGCCATGCGTCTCGACATACGAGAAATTGCATTTGCGGACCGGGTCATATCCCCCAACCACCAGCGCGTTCATGCTGCCCGAGGATGCGGCCATCGCCTGTTCGGGCATCAGCTGGTTGAACGCCGCGATCAGCACATCGCATGTGCGCTGGCTCGTGATCGACGTGCACAGCGCAACCGCCGCAGGCTCGCGCGCATTGACGAGGCTCGCCGCGTCGCTGTCGATCGCAATGACGTCCGCGAGCCCCTGGTTGGACGGTAAATCGGGGTCCAGATGCGTCTTGGCGACATATAGCAGGCAGCTGGTCGTGATCAGCCATGTCGCATTCACAGGCCCCGCGATCTGCGGCGACGTGCCCGAGAAATCCGCATGAATGACGCCGTCGCTGATCGCAAGCGTCACGCTGATCACCAGATCGCGCTCCTGCCCGTCGGTGTCCCATTCCAGAACTTCCGAACAGGTCGCAGACCGCCCTTCGAGCGAGGCCAGGCGGCGGCGCAGCCGCTCGGCCGTCGCTGCCAGCAGCGTTTCGACCGCGCCCTCGAACGCGCCCTGACCGATGCGGCCATACAGGCTGGTGAGGCGCTGCACGCCGGTCCAGTTCGCCGCGACCTGCGCCAGAAGATCGCCCGAAACCATGTCCGGCAGGCGGCTTGCACCGGCAACCAGCGCCACGATCGTGGGATCGATCGCACCATCGCGCAGCAGCAGGAGCGGCGGCATGCGCAGCCCTTCCTGCGCGATCTCGTGCGTGCCGAGCGACAGCGACCCGGGGGCAGCGCCTCCGACATCGACATGATGCGCCATATTCGCAACATAACCGATGCGCGCACCGTCCACATCCACGGGTGCTACGATCGTGACGTCGGGCAGGTGCGAGCCGGAAATCCACGGATCGTTGACGATCCACATGGCACCTGCCGGCAGATCGCCCGACCGCGCCCGGCACCGCTCGATCAATCCGCCGAACAGCCCAAGATGGACGGGAATATGCTCGGCCTGTGCGATCAGGCGCCCCTGAGCATCGAAGACGGCGCAGGAAAAATCGCGGCGCGAGCGGATATTGACGGAATAGGCCGTCCGCACGAGAGCGGCACCCATCTGCTCGGCCACGGCCTGAAGACCATGGCGTAGAATTTCCGCGAGGATGGCCTTGTTCTGCTGGATTTCGATCATTGCTGCGACAACTCGATGACTAGATTGCCCTGTGCGTCCACCACGACGGCATCATCCCCGACATAGACGGTCGAATCCGCCTGCTCGATCAGCAACGGACCGTGCCAGCGCCGACCCGGCGCCATTTTCGTCCGATCAAGCACCGGCGCCTCACGAAATGCGCCTGCAACCCAAAGCGGTGTCGTCGTCATGACGGCATCGCCCTCGCCGTCCGCCGCCCCGCCCAGCATGGGCGAGACGAAATCGGGCGCAGGTGCGTGGCCGATGGCGCGCAACATGCGAATTTCGACCGCTTCCTCGGGCCGCTGATAGCCGAAGCGCTGGGCATGCAGCGCATGGAACGCCGCCACTGCATCACCAAGCGCATCGCTGCTGCCTGCGACATATGTCACGCCGAGATCGTGGCCCTGCCCGCGATAGCGCATCTCGAGCTCCATCGTCGTCGTCACCTGCGCCGGATCGACACCATCGATCGCAGCGCGAGCCGCGATAGCCTCGCGCGCCTGCCCGACCGCCACGTCCAGCGCCGCGCTATCGGCATGATGGCCCGATCGCACGACAGCCGACACGACACTCGCCTGACTATGCGCCCACGGAGACAGCAAAAGCCCGAGCGCACAAAGCATGCCCGGCGCCGGCGGCACGATGACGGTGCGCATCCCCAGATCGCGGCACAGATCGGCCGCATGGGCCGGTCCTGCGCCGCCGAATGCCATGCCGACGAATGTTTCGGGATCAAAGCCACGCTCGATCGTCATCCGGCGCATGCCGCGGCTCATGCTGGCGTTCACGACCGCAAGGATGCCCGATGCCGCTTCTTCCACCGAAATGCCCAGCGGCTGCGCGATATGCGCCTCGATCGCCGCCACCGCCTTGTCGCGGTCGAGCGTGATGCCGCCCGAAATCTGCCGGTTGGCGCGCAAACGCCCCAGCACGACATTGGCATCGGTCACCGTCGGGCGCGTGCCGCCCTTGCCATATGCGCACGGACCAGGACGCGCGCCCGCGCTCTCGGGCCCGACGACCAGAAGCCCGCCCGCGTCGATCGCGGCAATACTGCCGCCGCCGGCACCCAGCGTCACGATGTCGAACATCGGCACGTTGATGGGAAAGCCCTGCAATGCGCTGTCGTGGCGGCGGATCACGTCGCCGCCCTCGATCAGGCCGACATCGAAGCTCGTGCCGCCCATGTCCATCGTCACGACGTTGAGATATCCGGCCTGCCGCGCTGTCCAGGCCGCGCCCATCATGCCGCTGGCCGGGCCGGACAGGCAGGTATGAACCGCCTTTTCCCGATATGCGGCTGCAATCGGCATGACACCGCCGCCCGACTGCATGATCACGACCGGCGCCTGCACGAATGCCTCGTTCAGACCGGCGCTGAGTGCTGCCAGATAGCGCTCCAGCGGCGGCGTGAGATAAGCATTCATGACGGCGGTCGATGCGCGCTCGAATTCACCCGGCTCGGGCGAGATATCGGCCGAGCACGAGATCGACAGGCCCGGCAGCAATGCCGCTAGTGCACCGCGCACGGCATGTTCGTGCGCGGCATTGGCATAGCCGTGCAGCAGACAGATCGCGACCGCATCGACCGCGCCCTGCCGCAGGCTTTCGGCAATCAACGCCATCTCTGCCGGGTCGGGCGCCTGAACCACCTGGCCGCGGGCGTCCATCCGCTCCGCCACCTCGAACACGAGATGCCGCGATACCAGCGGGTCCGGGCGCCGCTGATGCGCGTCATAGAGCGACGGCCGCGTCTGGCGCGCGATCGTCAGGATGTCGCGAAATCCCTTCGTCACCAGCAGTGCCGTGACGCCGCCCTTGCGCTCGAGGATCGCATTGGTAGCAACCGTCGTGCCGTGGGCAAACCGTTGCAGCGCATCGGCAGGCACGCCCGCTTCGGCCCGGGCCCGCGCGCTGGCTGCAAGAACGGCTTGCGCCTGCGCGCCCACGGTCGTTGGAATCTTCACATAAACGACGCGGCCCGTGCGGCTATCCGCCAGGCAGACATCCGTGAATGTCCCCCCGACGTCGCATCCAATCAGGTAGGACATTGACTTTCCACCCTCGACTTTAAAGCTGGTCTCAAATTCGATATATCATATATCATTAATCAACAAGTTTGTTTTTGGATCATATCGACCCGGTGCGATATGCAGTCCCGGACATAGGGAGACCGACGATGAGCGCCATCGCGCAGGCCTCACGGCCACTCGTGGATCAGACGCTGTCACTGCTTCAGAACTGGACCGCGGTGCGCTCCACAGCCGAAGATACGGCCGGGCGCCGCGACATGGCCCGCGTGCTGACAACCCTCCTCCGCGACGATCTCGGCGCTTCGATCATCGAGCCGGGCGAGACCCGCGATCTGATCCACGCGCGGATCGATCGCGGCCTTCCGGTCACACTGCTGCTCTACAACATGTATGACGTCATGCCGGCCAGCGCCGAAGGCTGGGTGGTCGATCCGTTCGTGGGCGGCATCGTGGACCTGCCGGGGATTGGCGGCAGTTTCGTCGGGCGCGGTGCCGAGAACAACAAGGGCCCGCTCGCCGGGATGCTGACGGTCCTGCGCGACCTCGTGCAGCGCGACGCCCTTTCGGCCAATATCGAGATCATCCTCGACGGGCAGGAAGAAACCGGCAGCGCCGATCTGCGCGCCTATCTGCGGGAAGGCACCGTCTCGCGCGCCGATGCCGCGTTCTTTCCGTCGTTTTGCGAATATGGCGGCGCGCCGCCGCGGATCTTCCTCGGCTCCAAGGGGATCGCGCGCGGAACGATCGTGGCGCGCGGCGGGCCCTCAAGCGGCCCCACCGCCTCGATCCATTCGTCCAACAGCCCATGGATCGCCAACCCGGCATGGCGTCTGGTCCACCTGCTTGCGACCCTCGCACCCGACAGCACCGGTGCGCTCGGGCGCAGTGCACCGACACCGCAGACGCGCGACCTGATCAGCGCGCTGGCCGATCAGTTCGACCCGCAACACGAACTGCAATTCCGAAAATCGGAACGCTACGCGATCGACGGCACGACGCAGGATCGCCTCACGGCATTGCTGATGTCCGCCAACCTCAACATCTCCTCCATCTCCACCGACAAAACCGCCGACAGCGGCGTCATTTCGCCGTCTGCGCAGGCAGCGTGGGATCTGCGCTGCCCGCCGGACCGCGATCCTGAGGCGATGGTGGCCGACATCCGGCAAAAAATCGTGGATTTCGGCCCGGACATCACACTCACGCATGATGGCGGCTATGCCGGGGCGACTTTCCGCCCCGACCATCCTGCCGCCATCGCCCTTGCGCAGACATATGAGGATTTCGGGATTACACCCCAGATCTGGCCCTGGACGGTTGGCGCAATGCCGTGTGTCATGTTCCACGACGTGACCGACATCTTCCTGCTCGGGGGCCTCGGGCATGGCGGCCATGCCCATGCCATCAACGAGTTCGTGACGCTGGAAGGGCTTGCGCGCTTTACGGCCTCGCTCTCCGTATGGATCGATCGGACCGCACGCGCCCTTCTGGCGGCCCGCGCATCATGATCGTCCTGTCCGCAAACACCGTCAGCGCCCTCGGCGGCCACGACATTCTTCGCGCCATCGACGATGTTCGGCGCGCGACCGCCCTGTTTGCCGCAGGCGATGCCGGCATGGATACGGAGAATTCCGTGCCCCTCGCACCGGAAGCTGGCTCCCATGCCCGCGCCTATGCCCTGCCCGCCTGGATTGGCGGCGACTATCAGGCGGCGGGCGTCAAATGGACTGCTCACCGCCAGATTCGCCCGGATGGAGAGGGCGCATCGGTCTCCATGACGCTTGTGAACGACCGCCGCAGCGGCGCGCTGCTGGGCGCGGTCGAAAGCGACGGGCTGACACATGCGCGCACGGCAGCCGTGTCGGCTGTCGCCGTTCGTGCGTTTCGGCCCGCGGGCGTGCGCCATGCGCTGGTGATCGGGGGCGGCGCCATTGCGCGCGCGCATGTCGACATGGCCCGTCGGGCCCTCTCCGGGCTGCAGACCCTCGCGATCTGGGCGCGCGACCCGGCTCAGGCGCAGACCCTGCGCGCGCTTCATGCCGATGATCCGCGTGTGCATGTCGTGTCTGCGCTGGACGATGCGATCGGCGCTGCCGACACCGTGTTTTGCTGCACGAGTGCTGTCGAGCCGTTCATCATGCAACATCACGTGCGCCCCGGCCTCACCGTCGTTCAGGCCGGGCACCACGAAGTCGCATTCGATGCCATCACGCGGTTCGATCACATTACCAGCGATCGATGGGGATCCTTTGCCGAGCGCAGCGGCAAGAGCCTGTTCCGACTGTACCGCGCAGGCGGATTTCCGCGCGCGTGCCTCGATGCCGATCTGACCGACGCCGTGGACGATGCGTGGCAGGCGCCACCGCAGGACAGCCTCTATTTTTCCAGCTTCGGCCTGAACATTTTCGACATCGCCCTGGCCACGCGCGTCCTGAAAGACGCGATCGCTGGCGGTGCGTCCTGAAAGACGCGGAATGTGGGAGCATAGGTCCTGACAGACGCAGTGTGAGGCGATGTGTCCCGCAAAACGTGCTGCCGGGCGACAAATATCGCGAGTCGCGACGTCGGGTCATGCGTCCCGCAAACGCAATCTCGGGCGACGCGTCTCGAGGAACGCAATGTCAGGCGAGCGGCAGATCCGGCCGCGCGCCCCATTCCTCCCATGATCCATCATAGATCCGTGGTCGCGGACAACCGCAGATCGCAAACACCAGCGCCAGAATGCACGCCGTCACGCCTGACCCGCAACTGACGATGACCGGCGCATGCGGGTCGATCCCCTTCCCGGCCACGATGCCCGCGAGAACATCCGGTGCCCGAAGGCACCCGTCCGCATCCATCAGTTCCGCATAGGGAATGTTCACCGCACCCGGAATATGTCCCGCGCGCACGCCGGTATACACACCTGTCACATCGCCACGGAAAAACCCGGGCGGCCGCACATCCACAATCTGCGCGCCCCCATGCTCCACGACATGCAACACCTCCTGCCAGGTGCAGGTCGAAGCCACATCATCGTTCAGAACGACCGCCTGCCAGTCCGTGGACAGGACAGGCGCAGGCAACCCGATGTCCATGGCGCCCTCGGCGCGTTCCCATGCCGGCATGCCGCCATCAAGCACAGCCACGCGCGCAACCCCGAACGACCGCAACAACCACCAGACCCGCGCCGCGCTATAGAGCCCGTTGCGGTCATAGACGACGAGCGGCAAAGCCGGATCGATTCCCGCCGCCTCCACGAGCGGCACGAACGCATCGAGCGTCGGCCGCATCCGCCCCGGCCCGCCCGGAACTGCCGGGCGTGCGATCCGATCGATATCGAACCGCACAGCCCCGGGAAGCCTTCGGGCCGCGAATTCAGCGCTCACGTCGCGCCCGGTGGATGGCGGCGCCCATGTCGCGTCGAGGAACCGGACAGCTCCCGACCTCATGGCGTCTCGGGGTGACACAAGGTCGGGCATCGTCATGGGCTCAGGCGTCAACCAGCGTTTCGGCGAACGGATACAGCGCCGGAGAACCGCCGCAATGGATGAACGTCACCTCAGACCCCTTGGCGATCGTGCCGTCCTCCACCAGCCCGAACAGGCCTGCCATCGCCTTGCCGGTATAGACCGGGTCGAGCAGCAGGCCTTCGGTGCGGCCTGCGCGCAGGATGGCGCTGTTGCCATCATCGCTCGGCACGCCATAACGCGTGCCGACGAAACGGTCCGCAACCGAGACATCTTCCGGCTGCCAGCTGAACGTCTCGCCCAGAAGCGCAGCGCATTCGTTGGCGATCTTCGAGACGACGCCCTGGAACCAGGCGGCATCGCGCGAGACGCTGATGCCGATCACGCGCGTCTGCGGCCAGAACATTTTGCAGCCGACCAGAAGGCCCGCAAACGTGCCGCCTGAACCGCATGGCAGAAGGACAACGTCCGGCGCGCGCGCGCCGCTTGCCTCATACTGCGCCCGCATTTCCTCAACCGCACGTACATAGCCGAGTGCGCCGGTGGCGTTCGCGCCGCCTAGCGGAATGATGAACGGCACTTCGCCCTTCTGGCGTGCGGCTTCCGCATGCGCCTCCATCCGTCCCTCGATCAGGTCGAAATAGTCATCGGGGTCCAGAAACTCGAGTTCCGCGCCGAAGATACGGTCCAGCAACAGATTGCCCTGATATATGTCGGGCCGATCGCCACGCAGCACCAGCACCGAACGCATCCCGAACCTTGCGGCCGCTGCCGCAACCGTCCGGGCATGGTTGGATTGATGGCCGCCCGTCGTGATGAGCACATTGGCACCCTGAGACCGCGCTTCGGCCATCAGATATTCCATTTTGCGAATCTTGTTTCCGCCGACACCGAAGCCCGTATAGTCATCGCGCTTGATCCGGAGACCGATCCCGAGCTCCGCGCCAAGCCGCTCCATCGCCTCGACGGGCGTCGGCAGAAACCCGAGGGAAACCCGGTCGAAATCAGCAAGATTCATAGCGAACATCGTCCATTTCTCTGATTGGCGGCACGCCCGATGCGCGAAGTTCGGCCTAGCTGCATCGACGAGTTGATATATGATATATCTTTCGCAGGCGCTCCGCAACATTCGCCCGCGCATATCCACTGCCCTCCCATTGCCGGAAGCGTGTCAAAGTCATGTCGATCCACGAGCAAACCGATTCCGTAACGAAGTCCGCCTATAGGGCCGTCGATCGGAACGTCCTCGCCGTCATCTCGCTGGCGTATGTCGTCAACTGCGTCGACCGGGCGAACATCTCGTTTGCACATCTGCGGATGGACAAGGCGCTGCACCTGACGGAGACGGATTATGGACTGGCCATCGGCCTGTTCTATACTGGGTATGTCCTGTTCCAGATCCCGTCCGCGTGGCTGTTCGAGCGCATCGGCGCCGCCAAGACCTTCTCGCGCATCATGATCCTGTGGGGGCTTGCGGGCATGGCGACGGCACTGTGCACCCAGAAGGCCCATCTGTTTGGCCTGCGCTTTCTACTCGGCGCGTTCGAGGCCGGGTTTTCCCCGCTCTGCCTTTATTTCCTGCGCCGCTGGTATCAGGACAGGCGCCTTGGGCGGGCAATCTCGATCCAGCAGATCGCAGGCCCGCTGTCGGGCGTGCTGGTCGGCCTGATCTCGGGTGACATCATGACACGCGCCGACGGGCTGTTCGGCATCGCAGGCTGGCGGTGGATGTTCGTGATCGAGGCATTCCCGGCCCTGCTCATCGGCACGTGGATCCTGTTCTTCCTCCCCAATTCCCCGGCCGATGCATCGTGGCTTTCACCCGCGCAGAAAGCAGCGCTCGGAAATTTCACGCCGCCACAAAAGCCTTCGAAACCAGCGGCAGGCGCCGCCCGTCCGCAGGCAAGACGCTGGGCCGTGCTTCTGTTCGCTTTTCTGGGGATCGTCTGCGGCAACGATATCTTCAGCTTCTGGCTGCCGCGCCTTATCGCCGGGACTCATGTCGGATCGCTTCGCGTGGTCGGCGTGTTCTCGTCCCTGCCGTTCGCCGCCGCCGCGATCGCCATGATCGTGGCCGGCCGCCTGGCCGATCGCTTTTCGAAGCACCGCGTGACGCTGTGTCTGGCCGCCTGCACGCTCGGCGCCGCATGCCTGCTGCTGCTCGCGATCGACACTGCGAATATCGCCCTGGTCCTGGGATGCACGACCATCGGGCTCGCCAGCCTCTATGCGGCCTATGTGATTTTCTGGACGCTCCCGGATCGACTTCTGGGCGCGTCCGGCTCGGCTACCGCATACGCCGCGATCAACACATGCGGCATGATCGCGGGAATTATCTGTCCCATCGTAGCCGGGCGAATCCTTGATGCAACAGGCAGCTTCGTGCTCCCCTTCTGCGGCACGGCGTTGCTGCTGATCTGCAGCGGAATCGGGCTTCTCATACTCGGCACATCCCCTTCCAACGGCTTCGGCACCGCGAAAGTCACCGATCATGACGTCCAGGACATATAACGCTGCCCATTGGGGCGTTTACGAAGTCCGGCAAGGTGGTGCAGACGGGACAACGCTGGCGCCACTCGCCGCCGATCCGACGCCGAACCAGATCGGTCTGGATCAGCGCAGCCCGGATGTGATGCGGCTTCGTATCGCGGGACCGGCCATCCGCCGGACATGGCTGGACAGAAAAGCCCGAGGCCGACGGGGAGATTCCGGGCCCGATGCTTTCGTGACCGTGCATTGGGATGAAGCGGTCGAGATCGTCGCAGATGAATACCGTCGCGTCATTTCGACCCATGGCAACGAAGCTGTTTTTGGCGGCTCATACGGATGGGCCAGCGCCGGGCGCTTTCACCATGCACAAAGCCAGCTTCATCGCTTCCTCAACCTGTCGGGCGGTTATGTCCGCAGCGTCGACAGCTATAGCCTTGGCGCCGGGCGCGTCATCATGCCGTATGTGGCAGCCCCCCTCGATACGATCCTGAACGAAGCGACGTCGTGGGACGTGATTGCAGCCCACACCCGCCTGTTCGTCACCTTCGGCGGTGTATCTCCCAAAAGCGCGCAGGTGTCGTCCGGCGGGGCCAGCACGCATCGCGTGCCGCAGGGTCTGCATCGGGCGGCGGCGGCCGGCGTGCGCTTCATCAATATCTCACCCGTCGCCGACAATATCGATACCGGGGCCGACGTCACATGGATCCCGATCCGCCCCAATACCGACACGGCCCTCATGCTTGCGCTGATCCATGAGATGGACAGAACTGCAACACTCGACCGCGCTTTTCTCGAATCTCATTGCGTCGGCGCTGAGCGGTTCCTCGGGTTCATCCGAGGCGAGACCGGCACGCCGCCCTGCGACGCATCCTGGGCCGAGGGCATCACCGGCGTTCCCGCCGCCACCATCCGCGCGCTCGCTGCCGACATGGCGGCCACGCGCACGATGCTGAATTGCGCGTGGTCCCTCCAGCGCGCATCCCACGGTGAGCAACCGTTCTGGGCGATCATGGCGCTCGCGGCCTGTCTTGGACAAATCGGCTTGCCCGGCGGCGGCTTTGCGTTGGGATATGGCGCGATGAACAGCGTCGGCAGCCCGCATATGCGTCTCAAGGGCCCGACACTCGATCAGGGCAAAAACCCCGTTGCGCGCTTCATCCCGGTCGCGCGCATCGCCGACATGCTTATAAATCCGGGTTCCACCTTCACCTATGAAGGCAAAACCCACCACTATCCAGACACCCGGCTCGTCTGGTGGGCTGGCGGCAACCCGTTCCACCATCACCAGGACACAAACCGTCTCCGCCAGGCCTTTCGCAGGCCGGATACGATCATCGTTCAGGATCCGTACTGGACGCCAATGGCACGCGCAGCCGACATCGTGCTGCCCACTACCACCACGCTCGAACGTAACGATCTCGGTTATGCAACGCTGGAAGGCATGGTCATTGCCATGCAGCGCGCAGCGGACCCGTACGCTGATGCTCTGGACGATCACGCCATTCTGGCCCGCATTGCAGAAAAACTCGGATTCGTCGACGCCTTTACGGAAGGGCGCACGGAGATGGAATGGTTGCGCGCGCTATATGACGGCTTCCGCGCCGGCGCCGCTCAGCGCGATGTCGCAACCCCAGATTTCGACACGTTCTGGGATCAGGGCCTGCTCAACCTGGATGATTATGCCAGGCCCAAGGTGCTTTTCGAGGCGTTCCGCGCCGACCCGCGGGCAAATCCGGTGCCCACGCGCAGCGGACGTCTCGAACTCTATTGCGAAGCGCTGGCCGAACTAAAGCTGCCGGATTGCCTTGGCCATCCTGCGTGGCTCGCGCCTACGGAATGGCTCGGGTCGCCGCTTGCCACGCAATACAAGCTGCATCTGATCTCCGATCAACCCGCCGCACGCCTGCATAGCCAGCTCGACCACGCATCCCTCAGCCGCCGCGCAAAGATCCATGGCCGAGAGCCGGTTTACATCAGCCCGTGCGACGCCGTAGCCCGTAACATCAGCGCAGGCGATATTGTTGAGCTGTTCAATGGACGTGGCGCCTGCCTTGCCACCGCTATTCCGGACCCCGCCATCATGCCAGGCGTTGTCCGCCTTTCAACAGGTGCATGGTCCGATGCCGACGGTCTGCGCGACAATCACGGAAACCCCAACGTCCTGACCCTCGACCAAGCGGCATCCAGCCTTTCACAAAGTTGTGCTGCCCACGCGTGCCTTGTCGAAGTCCGCCTTTTCACCGCCCGACTTCCGCCGGTTGTGGCGTTCACG
>Ga0157365_10001034_pt1 | contig 11668 bp, 15 predicted proteins | sample AttsexASBM3_FD_111478 | JGI IMG/M metagenome (GOLD analysis project Ga0157365, IMG submission 111478) | Fungus gardens microbial communities from leaf cutter ant in Ribeirão Preto, State of São Paulo, Brazil - Atta sexdens ASBM3 | ecosystem: Host-associated > Fungi > Mycelium > Unclassified ... | reverse complement strand
TCCGTACGCTCATTTCGACGATCCTTATCCCTATCTTTACTCCTCGACGAGGATGAAACAGTCCTCCTATCGCTGTCATATCCATTCTTCGAAGAAACAGAGTGTGCCCTGGAAATCGACCGATCCCTATCCCTATCCGACAACCTCGCAACATCAGGTATGACAGGAGCAGCTCCAGAGGCATGGGATATTTCACTACGAGGACGACTCGTTGAGGGACGTCGACTTGGTATGGCTGATGGTGGAATGCTTGGCTGCTTCCTACTGTGTTCCGCACCAGGCGTTCGAGTGCGAGACACAGGTTCGGATCGGTTGGTGGTATTCGAGCGAGGCATGCTATCGACAACCACAGTATCAGCTTCATCTTCTGGGAATACATCAGGTTCGTCCTCATCTGCTCTATGCCCACGTTCATTGTAGATGATAGACGCCGGTCCACTGGAGTACAAATATCAGGATGAAGAGTAGATAAAGAGAACTGAGGACCGCTTACTATTTCGTCATACCCTATGAAAACAGGAAAAAGTCAAGGAAGGAGAACAACACCTTAGGATCTTGGAAACGTACATTATCTACCCATTTGATTCTAGCTTTAAATTCTGTCAGTCCAAACTGGATCTCGACAGAAAACACAATCGTCCAATATTTCCCACCCTTTCCCGCCTTCGGCTCAGCACTTGTTGCCAAAGGGGATAAATCAGCGCGCACAACGCACAGTGTTGAGAAATTATCTGATGACAGCACCCAATGAACATGAGTGGCAAAAACACAACTCCACAAGTGCGCACCAGCTTGTCTGATTATCCACAACGGTATCGTATCACCACCACCTCTATAGCACCAGATCTCGACTTCAAATACAGACAACATTGAGAGACTCGTCAATTCTGTACAGTATTTCCTGGTGAACACAGTCGATTCTTTCACCCGCACACCCTACACGAACAGTATGGTCAACGATGTCTTAACTCGATGAGCCGCAGTCTATTCTGTGCTCACCCTTGATAAAATACAATCAAACGCGTCAGGCAACAATTTGGGTCCACTCGGCAATTCACACAGCCTCTCCTTTCGGGCAACATGATCCGGATCACTAGGGTTCATTTCTCTCAGAAATTCAACACCGTACATAAACTTGGACATGCGAGCTGAAACGTGATGATCGCAGTAAAATCCAATGGCACCGTCCGCAACCGCTTTTGATCTGATGAAGGACAACATGATAGAAAACATGGTTGAAGAAAAGATAGACAAACGTACGTCTGAGTATCGGGCCTGCTGACCGAGACTCCGTATGGCGCTAATCGTTCCTGCAGCTGTCTAAAGTTAAACTAAGGAGTCAGGAGGTGGCAATGGCAATAGAAGAGCGCAACGTGCCCAAATAACCAGGGTGAAGCCGCATATCCACCAACTAAAAATACAGATTTGATCATCCCCCGAGAAACTTCGATTTGTGCTTTGATGGCACTGAATGCAGCTAACAAGTCAACAAGGAAAATGAGATTATGAGATGATGTGGTATAGAGCACGCACCATGAACAGATGGTTCAAATAGATCCGCTACTTCTTGTCCTGTCAATTTCAACTGTCCACCGCGTATACCAACAACGGGGTCTTTATCGAGGGGAGAACCAAAAGACACGAATTGCAGGTCTTTACGTTCACGGAAGAGACGTTTCGTCGTTTCGTCGAAACGGCGTGTGATATGGTCAAGTGAGTCCGGGGTGCCATAACGCGAGTTTTTGAGTTTTTCTACATGATGATAGTCAAAAATCTGAACAATCTGGTAACTGCAGCGGACAGACCTTGTAGGAATCCACGAGCACGACGAGATACGAATACAGAGCCAGCAAAAATACAATCTGGAGGAGCGATTTCTTCTATAACAAGTGGAGACGTGGCTCTGATCGCGTATGCACTGATATCAAGAGTGCCGCCTCCGGCATCAGCTATCAGAAATCCGTGCTCGGAAGGGTCCTATGATCAATGACATACCCACAACACGTGTTAGGATTTGTTCACAATATGACGGAAAAAAGGATCTACACTCACAGAAAGAACATCTGCAGCAAGGCCGTTTAGAACGCAGGCGTGGAGACTTGCTTCGCCTTCTGTAACAAATCTAATTCTAGCCTTGCCTTCGTTTGATTCGGGAATTAGACCGCCGTATATGGCTGCTCTTCGCATCTTGCTCTGCTGAGCGCCTTCCCATCCGTTTGGATGTGACAGGACGAATTGGATGTCATTCTCGACCTGGTTCCAGAGAACTGCGCCGTTGGCATGGGTGTCGGTAATGAAATTGCGTGTACAGCGATAGAGATATGCAAGAAAGTCGCCAAAGACGTGGACGGCGGTCTTGCGCTTGGGCAAGGGACCGAGGCGCATACCGTTCATGTTGAGGCGCATGGTGCGGGGGCGAAGACGAAGTTTGAAGCTGGGACATGGGTGAGTGTGAGTGTGCCGTTGAGAAGGGAGAATGTGCACACAGTTCCGCCTTGATCCATGCGTCGTCCTCAGCCTGGGCCTGGATGGCGACGGTGTCTGCTTCAGCGCCAGCAGCCATCATCTTACCATGTTTGTCGTAGTATATGACGGAGGGAATCTTTGTGCTGCCAGCGATATGCTCCTGGCCAGGGAACCTGGTTACGCCGTTTATCTTGGGAATGGTAGCTGGCTCAAGGATGGCATAAGAGACGCCGCTGAAGGTGGTGCCGATGTCGATGGCAATGACGAGGGAGCGAGTATGGCCCTGGTAGGGCTTGCGTGTGTCTGGAGAGTGGCTTGGCATGAAAGGAAGAGATATAAAAGGGATATAGATAATATATTTTGTATGGCCATGGCTCTCCCACTTTTCACTTCTCTCTACCATTATCTTACCGCCTATTTTCCTCTCCCGGCCTCCCTCCGCCTCCCCGCCGACGACCAACCCTGTATTCCGCCCGGAGACCCCGAAGCTTGGCCGTCTTCCGCCCGGCCGTCCTCGGCGTTGCCGGTCACGGTGGTTGGCGACATGCGGCGTGAACTCGACCACACAAAATCTGACCTCGCACGCTCAAATGCTGAGCTCTCTCGTCTTCACGACCGTTGTCGTCGCCTCGAACGTTCTCTCCGCGACTCCCGCGATGAGCTCAAGAACAGAGACGATGAGATCGACAAACTCAGGCGACATCTAGACAGACCCATCCTCTCCTCAGATTCTCTGTCCTCAACATCACCCGCTGACGACGAACAACAGGCAAGAGCCCATACAGCCGATGTCTATCTCACCCGCACAGATACCTGGTCAGGAGCCGAAGTCCTCCAAGCCGTACATGATATCAATTCAGGAATTCTCCAGTTCGCTGCAGCTGCTACCGAAGCATGTACATTCGACAGGAACGCTCGGCCCTCGTCGTCTCGCGCAATACAGGCCATGCACGATACCTCTGCTCGTCTCGGTCCCAATCTCGCACGGATCCTCGCAAACAGGGATCATTCACTGGATCCCATTCTGGTCCAGCTCGCCCTTCAAGGCTGCCTCACGCTCTGTGTCACCCGCGCATTGTCTTCTTTCTGCGTCGGCTTTCCCTCCAAGTCTGATTCCCTTCTTCATCAGATTCATCACCGTATGGCTCTTGCAGGTGAGCGCACTCATCTACTCTTTCCCCGTCATTTCACTTCATGATAATCAGAGCCCCAACCAACATCATCAAAGTGGCGTGCGCTAACCCATCAGCACATCCATGCCATGTACCCCTCTCTCACAGAATACTCCATAATTGAACTTACAGATACCATCCTCCGCTGGTCATCTGACATCTTTCTCATTGCTGGCTGCCTCACCTACGAATCCACCACCTCATCATCTTCATCATCTTCCTTACCAGCTACCTCACCCAACACAAGTCTCCGTTCACGCTTCGGTGATCACATTCGGCGATTCTCCAAATCTGTCATTCACCTCGCCAAAATATTGCGCGAAGAAATTCTCTCCACTTCTTTCGAACTCATAGCCATCGATCCAAACGACTGCAAATCCTCATCCTCATCAACGGCATCATCCAACGGTCTGTCTGGGCCTCCATTCCACGAACGAACAATGATAGACGCGTTCGGTGAATACGGCCATTCCCACGGTTGTGTCCTAGCTACTATGGAACTAGGATTGAGATGCGTCACGAGAATAGGTACGAGAGAAGGTGTAGGGAGTGAAGAAGAGGTATTGCTCGAACAAAGGGTGTTGTTAATGCCCAAAGTTGTGCTGGAGAGTGTTTTGGATGTTCTCGATCAATAACAGGAAGAAAATGGTAATTCTCATATACCCCCCACAGTTGGACGCTGCAGAAAAAAAGTTCGCTTTCTTTGATACCTGGCCAGGATTTCTCACAGCCTGTGCTATGGTCAACTGGCCATCAGGGCCAACTGATCACTTGCTATCGATGACTCACAACACAAAAAAAGATAAAAACAACTTTTATAGTATCTTTGACATATTCGACTCTCAAGCAAACTGATCGTAGTACTCGTGTCAATAATACAGAAGACCACCATAAACGGCAAAGGCTCATTATGGCAAGGCTCATTATGGCAAGTCAGTGTCAGTGTCAGTGTCAGTGTCAAGTTGGGGTCAGGTGAGGGTCGTGCTTTGTCGCGACTCTGTCTCGAGCACCAACAAAGACAATTAAAGTATATCAGGATCAAGAGTCTCCCGTTGATCCGACCTTTCTGTGTCCTATTTTCGTCACATCTCTGTTTTTTGTGAGCGAGTCCTCGGCTCTCAGAATAGCACAAGGTCACGACAGACAGGAACAAAGTGGCCTTTTCGTGTAGACATGACCTTCCATTTTTCTCATCAGCCCCGATCCGTTTTTTCGATCAATAGAATGACTCTAAAGTGCCTGAAAAAAGTTCGTGTATGTGATACTGCAAATCCTCTTCCGTTCCTCGATCTAGGAAGACAGGACATGAGGTCAGCTTTTGGGTCCTGTTTCAAAATACCATTTGTATCCAAGATCTCACTTGCCGGGTGAGCAACAACAACTAAGGTGGACCACCCCTAGATAACGTCCTCCCCAAGGCTTACACAACACACCCCCAATTTTTATCTTTCTCTCAAACTCTACCCATCAGATCGGATAACAAGATTCATTGATCTACATCCGGGTAACAAAAAAAAAAGCAAGCCCAAAAAATACAGACATACAGACGCTAGTACACACTCACTCAAGAGACCAATGAAAAAAAAGGAAGGATATAATGACACAATAGACATAATAGAGAGAAGAATACACAACAAACCGATAGAAACCATCAAATGAGCCAAGAGGAACGAGAGAAAGAGAAGACGAACACCAGCAGCAGCAGCAGCAGCCTCACTATCTTCCCACTCCCACAGGACTCCATCGTGGTTCAATATCAACACCTCTCCTCCATAGCTCCCTCAAAAAAAAGCTCAACATCTCCCATCCCCCCTCAGCCTAATGTAGGTATTTCTCATTCAGGGCATGTACCTCCTTGGCAAGATAAGGCCAACTCAGCGTCCTCGATAACTCTTGCTTCAGTCTGCTCTCATCTCCACCCGCACGCTCTCTCGCAAGCTTAATCTCCCATCCACAGAGATTATACAGCAATCGCATATTAGGCTGAATAAGAACAGATAATCGGCGGGATCGGACAATCAAATATGCATCGACCAGAGGAAGGTTCAAATACTTCATCACATACGCAATCTAACATCATCAACAACAACAATCAGAAAAAGGAAAGAAAAAAAGAACAAATAAAACTCACCGTCACAGTCGCACTCCTCGATACACCCACACGACAATGCACAAGCACTTGTCCACCATCCTGCCGTGCTTTATCAATCCACTCACAAATTGGTCCAAGCTGCGGCTCAAGTGTATCAATCCCATCATCACAAACACCCTTGATATCTAACACTTTGATCCTCCCCTCTCTCTCCTCGATCCACAGGTTGCCCTGCATCCATGATTCTTTTCCAGCATCATAATGCACAGAAGGAGCAGAACAACTATATGTACCTGAAGTCACAGCAGCCATGTCATAGTAACCACCATCTTCAGCAGATGGAGGCGAAGGCGTAGGAGGTGGGACAAGTGCACATTCACCAACAGATACAACGTGTGTGATACCAAGCGCATGAAGCATATACGCATTCGCCGCATGATTCCTACAGGGACGAACCAAAACGTGAGCTTAACAAACACCATTCATAAATAAATAAATAAACGTACAAATTCCCCAAATACAGAAACGGCAAAACTCGACTCGGGAAACTCCCATCAAACCTAGGATCATTGAACCATGTTTGATGATCTCCACTAAACGTGCTCGGCAACCACGGACTTGTCTTCGCTCTCGGTCGACCCTTCAATATTGAACCACTACACGGCCCTCCATTCGTTATAGGACTATTCCCATTCCCGTCCTGTGACATCGCTTCCATCTCCCAAGTTGTTGTACTATTCTCCTCAAGAGTCGTAACCTCTTGCAACATATGCACTTGCTTCTGTACAATATCAGAGCTCGCCAGTGGTTGTGGTTGCACCATAACAGTAGGTAACCGAATCATCCCAGAGATAGGCGGAAGCGTAGCAAATGATACACTTTTTGCAGTAGGTCGGTTCCCTACTCCCACTCCTCGTAAGCTTCCACGTTTACCACGTCCAACATCGGCACTTCCAACAGAGCTGTGGTTAACTTGTGCCCCACTAATCCGTTCTCGATCTTCTTTCAACCTTGCTTCAATTCTTCGTAAAATTCCGAGGTCACTGCTGTACACGAAGAAACTACGACGTTTCGCAACTTGGAGTTCTAGATAAGCTTCAGGAAGGTCGAATCCTCTTACAGCCATGAGTAGAGATAGAGCCGGGACAGAAGATTCTGTATACCCATCAGAAGAGTACATCAGAATCTTGAGAGGTCGCGTAGGTTGAGGTCGGGGCCTGGGTTTCAAAGTAGCTGGTATCGGGACGGTCGAAGGGGAAGTAAGTGATCGATTTCGGATAGGTAGTATCGTGGTTGCAGGTGTACTTCCGGAGGATAATGATAATCTCGACGCTGAAGATGTAAATGGACCGAATGAAGGCATGAAAGAAGACCAACGTCTTGCACTTGGATTGTCAGTCGTATATGATGACGACTGAGACGGAACAGGAGGGAGCAAAGGAGCGGAAGGCGAGGGGGGGCGAGCAAGGGTATATGTTGGAGGAATGACCGGTCGTAGCCATTTCTCCAAGAATCGGATCACGGGCATCAAAGAGCTCATTGTAGCTTGTGTATTCGCAGGCGAACTGGGTAAAGTTAGGTGAATGACGGCACGGGCATTTGGAGGAGGCCTAGGCAGTATATCTCCTTCCTCAACTTCCTGACCGCTATCAAAACGTTCCTGCATTTGACGTTCGTACTTCTCTGTCCACAAAAGGTCCAACGTACTCAGATGTTCATCGGCTTTTCGAAGGTGGGCAGCACTAGGGAAAGTAGCAAGTTCATGACATTCAATACAGATATCGAACCCAAGACCTCTTTTCGGGTCGTTGGTACCATCAAACTCGAAAAGACTATCGTCGGTATCATTGGTTTCCGGAGCCGAAGGCACATCGCTGGAGTTTCCAAGGAAGACTTGACCAACAACAGGGTTAAAATAGGACAAGGTCGACGAGAAATCGTTATTAGAGTTTAGTGGAGGGGAAAAGGTGAAATTCTGCTGGTGCGCTATGGGAGGTTGAATTTGAGGCAAAAATTGGAGATGAGATGGGCGAGTGGAACGATAAGGGTGATGTGATGATGCAAATGAATGGGACCGATGCCTCTGCTGGGGGATGTTCGTTCTTTCTTCGCGAGAACTTATACCAGGAGAACCGACTGGAGTGTTGGTAAGAGACATCGGGAACAAGCTGATGATTTCTGAGGCTTTTGTCAGGTCCCGCATTTCCTCTTTCTCACGCTGTGCAAAGTCAACCGTGTTATGACAAAGACGATCAGACAAAACTTGTCCTGTGGGTGTGAGTGAGGGACTATCGACGTCCATAGCCATCAAATCAATGGCATCGCCACTGGTTTCCCGTGAAGGTTCAGACTTGAGAAGTTCGACGACGTGGCCATCTGGTCCATCTGTGTGTGCACCATGTGTGTGGATCCGTCGACCAAAAAGGCCACCGGTGACTGGCTCAGCACAGATGCGCATCATCAGATGAGATAAATCCTTCTTCATATCTTCCTCCGTCGCATCAAGGACAAACACATTATACTTCAAGAGTCCATGAATATCCTCTTCATCAGGTAATGCTGAAAAGCCAAGGGATTGAAGTCGCTCCTGGCGCTTGATTTCGATTGCTCGAGCAAAACGCGTCCCTAAATTGATGGCGGCTGAGGAAGCCCCTTTAGGAGAGTATACCACGATGTCAGAAATGGTTGCATATATAGGCTAAAAATAGACATTGAATTCAAAATCCCGAAACAGGGGTATAATAGCATACCACCTGGATACCGAAGTTCCGGAGGGAAATTCCATTAGGAACGTTGGCCGGAGCAAATTCCCACTCGAGGGAGCCACCCTGCACCTTGACACGCCGCAAGAGCTCCTTGGGTCGAAACGTACCCGTGATAAGGGGGGGCGCAGCTGGATCTGTGACCTTTGCCGGGGGTAGAAGAGCTCCAGACTTGACGTCTGATGCTGAGCTGTGCAAGTAGACGTGTCAATTCATATCTTGACATGCCATTCAGGGGAAGAGCAAATATATCCGAGCTAGGTTGAAGAAACTGGACACTAAGTCTTTGTGAGAAGAAACACAATAGCCGGTTTGACATCATGAGCTGCTGAAGCTATTGACGACGACCATGGCCAAAGCCTTGGCTTCATTCTAGCCAGGTCGATTGGGGTGGGCCAGAGTCGACAAAAGCAAACCACGGTTTCGGAAGATATAAGACTCACCCTAACAAGCAGCCTTCAGGAGCGGCGTCGAGGCTGAGCGGAGCCGAAGAATCCGCAAGTGAGGATGGTGAGGGTGCTGAGTTGTCGAAGAGAAAACTAGTACCACTTGAAGCACTCGTAGAGCTTGAGAGGGAGGACGGGAGAGTAAGAGGGGCGGGAAGAGGAGGGTGGACAGTGCGGTGGGATATGGGATGCATATGTGACTGACTGTTAGGATCTGGTGATACAATCTTGTCTTTGGCTTGTTCGTTGAAAAGAGCGGAATGTTGATGTAGCACCGTCCTTTCGTCAGAACCAGCAACACATATGTGATTATCCTGGTTTGTGCTGTTAGAGAAACCTTCCATGTCGAAGTCATCATCAAACGACTCTGAGCTTGTGGAATACGTTGAACTGGAGGGAGATGGAGCGGTGACTGTAGGACCATTCTTTCGACGAAGAAGACGAAGCGACACCAGATCTCCGTCTGCTTCAATGTCTTCTTCACAGACAACGCATACGAGCCCTCTGTACTTGGGGACCTTTATCCGTGGCTTCTGTGGATTTAGGAAGAAATGAGTGTCCCGTGCGTTTGGTGCAGTGGCAAAGAATGAGTTTTGAGCTTCATTCTCTCCCTCTAAGCCGTGCAAAAATGGAAAGAGAACATGGTCCTGGGGGTGGGCAAGGATGTGGGAGAGATAGAGTTGCTCAAAGGTCTTTGCGGATAGCAGACGGACATGAGGAGAAAGCTCTGGAAGAGAACTGGGAAGACCAGGAGGATAGACGAGACCATGAACGGCGCCGGTGTGCATGGCTGCAGATTTATGCCGGCACTTGGTCTCGAGTGCAAGAACCAGTCAAGTATCTCGCCGTCTCACTCCGGCTATTCCCGAGTAGATCTCAGATCAACACCGCCTCGTGTTTGTCACATGACTATGTCCGCCGATTCTCAGAGATCTTCGCATCCCGCAGTAGCTGCCACAGAGGCACACTGTCGTATGCTATCATTTCCAACTCTCACGACTGTCTTCTCATCGTTCACCTGACCTCACCTTAATTCAACTTCAACAGTCTCGGCCCCACAAAAGGCCTAGGCAAGAATTATTAACTCTATATGTAGCTTTAATCTCCTTTCAGTGGCGGAACTGCGGCATGATGTTGCCTTCCGCTTGCTTCTTCTCCCATCATTTCCAACACGTTGAGGTTCCTCGCTTGCGTGTCTGCTGACCAGCTACGGTTTCTAAGATGATTACTCCTTCTGGTTAACAGTAAACTATGGTGTAGATTATACAGCCTGCTCAACATGATGCTTTTCTTGCATTGTACTCTTAGCCGGAAGTATTCCTTTATGGAATCTAATATTTCGAGGCCATGATCTCAGGGGTTATAGCTATCATCACCAAAAGGCTGGGGACTCGGACGAAGCTCCCATTCAGATTCTAGACGGTAAAAGAGGAAGGTTAATCGACAGCACCAGCACCCTTGAACCAGCCCAGGCAAAGTTGACTGTAAATAAGGAGGATCCTTTACCCCTTCCGCGGTATCCCCCTTTACTCCATCTTGTCGCGCTTCTATCGTTCTCGGAAGTTTGCGCATCTCCATACCCAAAATATCCGAACTTGAAGACAGCAGACGATCCTTCTGCCTCCACGACATCACATCCTCAAAGTTCACTGCTTCCTGCTCTGTGGTTTGAAGTGGATGGATGTTGAATAATGAGATCCATTTCGACCCAGGACTCAGATATCACCGAGCAGTCTGAGATCCTTAATCAATCTCAAGTGTAGATGTATGATAGGATTATTTTTATGTGATTCAGATCAGTACAAGAAGTTGTGTGGATAGAGTTCAATCGTGAATTGACCCTAAGACGTATTAGGATATTGTATTTATGTAGTTACAAAGTAGGGATAGAAATCTTATCAACTATAAGTATTCCGTCAATCAGAGCCCGAGTCGCCGTTCGCAGATATAGAAGATGGACTTGAGGCTCGACTGTCGACATGAGATAAAGTGGTTACATAGTAACATAATGAGAGATCTTTTGTGGAGAATTAAACTTCAGGGTTTCGGTGGGAATGTCAGTGTTAGACTCGTCCTAAAAGAGGAGACTAGACTTGGATACATCTGGTTCATCTGGGGACCGGTCCCTAGACTGTAGGAATCTCCGTACCTTTTCACCATATGGATCCAATGTGTTCTCAAAGTAAAGTACAATCTGAGAGCATAGTGGTCACCATAATCGATGCAGTATCTTCAAAAGATCGTCGATACGTCTGAATAGTCACCAGTAGTACGCAAGTTCACTTGGCAACACACCGCTATTACCGGATCTTCGCCAAAACAGGATTACAACGTAAATCTATGGATCACTAGATTTCGCCGGAAACAACATGTTCGGTGAATAATTTCGATGATCGGCCTGTATGTCATGATTTATAACCGGCTTCTTCGCGCATGGGCGGAAATTTTGGGCATGGCACTGCCAGGGGAGGAAGAATCTTACGCTTGTGAGTCATTTAGATATTCCCCACACCGACAGAGGCAGGAAACCTGGACAAGCGGAGCATTGAACATATATTCACGTGACATTATTGTTCTTACGTAGCGTTCATCTTTTCTTGGTCCTCAACGACGACGATTGTTGTCGAACGTAGCAATGGAAAATGACCCACCGTTACTTTCTTCTACTACGCCGTCTGCTATGGCACCTGCGGATGTTACGATAAGGCATATGTGAGTACTTGGCACCGT
>Ga0157365_10001033_pt1 | contig 11677 bp, 8 predicted proteins | sample AttsexASBM3_FD_111478 | JGI IMG/M metagenome (GOLD analysis project Ga0157365, IMG submission 111478) | Fungus gardens microbial communities from leaf cutter ant in Ribeirão Preto, State of São Paulo, Brazil - Atta sexdens ASBM3 | ecosystem: Host-associated > Fungi > Mycelium > Unclassified ... | reverse complement strand
GGATCAGCCTGGGCGGTCCACGCACGACCAACCTGCACAGCTACTGGGACACGGCGGTGGTCACGGAAATAGAACCGGACGCCCGGCATCTGGCCGACCGGCTGTTCGACCAGATTTCCGTCAACCAGAAAGATGCATGGCAGGCCGGCACCCCCACGCAGTGGGCCATGGAAAGCTTCAGTCTGGCAAAGACATACGTCTATGATTTTCACCCCCCGGCAGGGTGCGACGCCAACAGCGCGCCCCTGTCGCTGCCTGCGGGATACGATGCAACGGCGCGCACGGTCGTCACGGAACAGCTGGAAAAAGCCGGTGTCCGGCTGGCATTCGTCCTGAATCGGGATCTGGCGGATGTGAAGGTCAAGACCAGACGGTAACACGGCGGCCTGCGTGCCATATGCGGCGCATGGGCGGCCCGGCGGCATAAACCGGATTTTCCTGCGGCCTGTGCAGGAGACGGAACGGATTTCATGTTCATTTCAAAAAAGGGCGATACGCCGTGATCCTTTTTTCAGACAGCATTCTTTCGCGTAAGACCTCCCGCCACGGACGCCTGCGCTGGCTGGCGGGCTGCGCCATGGCCATAGGCAGCCTTGTCGCAAACGGCAGCACAGCCCGCGCGGATGACAGCGCGCAGAGGAATTTCCAGATCGTGGAAAGCGTGCCGGAAAATTCGCTGTACGGCCAGTCCGGCATCGCCCGCACCAAGGATGTCTGGCTGGACATGATCCACCACGCGCAGCATTCCATTGACGCGGCGGTCTTCTATATTACGGACAAACCCGGCCACAGCATGTCCGACATCCTTGACGCCCTGACGGAACGCGCCCGGGCGGGCGTGCAGGTGCGCATCGTGGTGGAGCAGTCCTTCCTGAAGGAAACCGGAAGCGTTCTGGAAAAGCTGAAGAGCGTTCCCAACATCACGACCGCCATCCTGCCCGGCCACACGCTGACGGGGGGGATCCTGCATGCCAAATACATGGTTGTTGATAATAACAGCGTATTCGTGGGCAGCCAGAACTGGGACTGGCGCGCGCTTGAACACATTCACGAAATTGGCGCACGGATCGACAATGCGCCGATAGCACGGGATTTTGAAGCGGATTTCAACATGCTGTGGATGCTGGCGCAGGGCGCGCCGCTGTCCAATGCCTATGCCAAATTCGCGGCGACACCGGATTTCGCGCCCGTAACGCAGGCCAACCCGGTTATCCTGTCGGACGGGACGCAGCCGCTGATTGCCTTTCCCGCCTTCAGCCCGGCGGTCATGATGCCGTCTTCCCTGACGACCGAGGAAAAGGCGCTGGTGGACATGATCCATGGCGCGCGCAGGACCCTGCGCCTGCAGGTCCTGACCATGAGCGCATTCAACCATTACGGTGCGCGTGGCTACTGGCCCGTACTGGATAGCGCCCTGCGCGATGCGGCGGCGCGGGGGGTGGAAACCCAGATCATCGTGTCCAACTGGTCGCTGTCCGAACCGATGCAGTCCTATCTCAAGTCACTGTCCGTCCTGCCGCATGTCACCGTCAAATTCAGCACGGTTCCCGACATGCCGGGGGAGAAGATACCATTCGCGCGGGTTGAACACTGCAAATACGCGGTCGCGGATGATAATGCGGTCTATATCGGGACCGGCAACTGGGAACCCAGCTATTTCACAACAACGGTCAATGCATCCATTTTCGTGCATGGCGCATCACCTGCGCGGGACCTGAACGCCATTTTCATGCATGACTGGACCGGACCATATGTAACCCAGCTCGAAGCGGGCAGGATCTACACCATGCCAAAGCGCGACTGACCGGGCACGAAGGCACCTTCATCCACATTCCATGGATGTGCCGCATGACGACACGGGGCGGGCTGCCCTGCCACCATATGGCGCCCGAACCGGCTTGGCACGTCCATTTTGTAATGATAAAGAAATGAAATGAATGACGATCAGGTGGCGACATGCAGGAACGGACGTTAGCGCGCGGGCTTCTTTCGGCTGTTCTCGCCGCTGCCACCGGCATGCTGGCGGCAACGGCGGCACAGGCCGCGGTCCCATCGGTCACGGCGCCTGCGGGCGTGATCTCGGGCATGCAGCGGGGGAATGCGGATATTTTCCTTGGCGTTCCGTTCGCCGCCCCGCCCACTGGGCAGGGCAGGTGGCAGCCATCCACGCCCCTCGCGTCCTATCCCGCCCCCGTCCAGGCCACGACCGCGCGCATGGGCTGCGCCGCCCCGATCAGCGCCGATGTGGGCGAGACGGTGAATGAGGACTGCCTGTACCTCAACATCTATCGCCCTGCAGGCGTGGATGCACATGCCAGCCTGCCAGTAACCGTCTTCATTCATGGCGGCGGCAACCAGACCGGCACGCCCGCCAGTTATGACGGGACGGAATTCGCCACGCGCACCCATTCCATCGTGGTCATTCCCACCTACCGGCTGGGGGTTTTCGGTTTCCTGGCCCTTGGGGGTGAACAGGGGCAGCCACAGGGGGATCTGGCGCTCAGCGATATCATATCGGCGCTGAAATGGACCCACGACAATATCGCGGCATTTGGTGGCAACGCCACGGGCATGAGCGTGGTGGGAGAATCCGCCGGGGCCGCGAACATATGTGACGTACTGGGTGCACCTGCGGCGCATGGGCTTGTAACGCAGGCGATCATGCAGAGCGGCTTCTGCCCCGGCCGCCCCACGCGCGCTGTGATGGAGGCGGTCGGCACGGCAACGGCGCAGGCGGCCGGCTGCACGGGGCCCGACCCGCTGCCCTGCATGAAGCGCCTGCCGGTTCCCGCCCTGCTGGCGGCATGGAATACAGTATGGCAGCAGCCAGCCGTCCGGCTGAAGGACGGGACATCCGTCTCCCGCCCCCTGTTTCCGATCACGCCGTCCGGCAGCACCCTGCAGCCCCAGCCGGTGGACGCGGCAATCCGGGCTGGCGCCGTGGGGTCCGTTCCCGTCCTGATCGGCTTCAACCGCGACGAACTGCGGACATTCCTTGCGGGCTATTATCCGCTGTCAACTGACCGCTACCACGCGCTGCTGACGCAGGATTACAGCGGGTTCGCAGCGGATCTGCAAAAGGAATATCCCCTCATCGCGGGGCAGGACCCGGTCTATACCCTTTCCGCCCTGCGCACGGACCAGATGCTGATCTGTCCCGCGCTACGGGCGGCGGCGGTGCTGAATGGCCCGACGCATGTTGCCGTCTATGAATTTGCCGACCGCACCGCGCCCCCTTTCCGCTCGCTTGCCATGAAACTGCCGGATGCGCCGGGATTTGACCGTGGCGCGTCCCATACGGCGGAACTGCTGTACCTGTTTGGTTACAAATCCGTTGCCGGTCCGCTATCTCCCGCGCAGCAGGCGCTGTCCGCGCGGATGATGGATATGTGGGCCACGTTCGGACGATCAGGCACGACCGCGCCATGGCCAGCATGGACCCCGCAGGCCCCCGATGTCACGGTGCTGGCGCTGCCGGCCGATGGAGGGATCCGGGTCGAAGGCGACGTCGCAACCCGTCACCATTGCGGGTTCTGGGACCATCACCCCGCCATTCCCAACAGCCTTTTCCCATAATCACACATCACCCGCGCCGAACACCCGATGGCGGGCATATGACGCGGGTCCATGATACCCAGACAGGAAAGATCCCGCCGTTCATGAATGCTGACCCCTTCATCCTGTCCCATGTTTGCGTGACAGCATGCGCCCGCAGCCGGACATCCACATTCCTCAGGCAGGCGTGCGGGTCCCGGACCCTTCTTGCCGCCCTTGCCATGCTGACATGGGGCGCCGCCGCCCACGCGGCGACGGGGCCACGCTGCACCGTGCATGCGGGCAAGGGGGAAACGGTGATCGAAGCCATTCTCCTTGACGACACGCCCGACCCGAAGCCGGGACGGGTCATCATCGACGCCCACGGCATCATCCGGTGTGCCGGTGCCACCTGCCAGCCGACCGCACCACATCCGACCGTCATCAGTTGCCCGCAGGACAGCCTCTCCCCCGGTTTCATCAACCCCCATGACCATATCGACTTCACCGGCGACGCGCCGCAGCCTGATACGGGGGAGCGGTTCGAACACCGCAATGAATGGCGCAAGGGCCTTGACGGCCATACGGAACTGAAGGGCGCCATTGGCGATACCAATCCGGAACTGATCGCATGGGGTGAACTGCGTTTCCTCATCAGCGGCATAACGTCCATGGTGGGGGACAGCATGGCGCCCGGCCTTGTCCGCAACCTGGATTTTGCCGCGGGGCTTGAAGGGCTGCCGCAACGCCCCGTCACATACCAGATATTCCCCCTTGATGACGTGTCCGGGATCATGCGCACGCATGACTGCGATTACGGGCACCACCCGTCCACCCCCGCCGATGTCGCGGCCACGCCCGCCTTCCTTGCCCATGTGGCGGAAGGCACGAACGGGGCGGCCCATAATGAATTCCGCTGCCTCAGTTCCAATACCTATGATCGCACGCCACAGAAGGGTGGCGGTGGCATCAGTCAGGACATGATGCAGCCGGGCATGACCATCCTGCATGGGGTGGGGCTGGGTGCGAATGATTTTGACCTGCTGCACAACAGGGGGATCAGCCTTGTCTGGTCACCACGCAGCAATCTTGCGCTGTATGGACGGACCGTGGACATTCCTACCGCCCGTGCCCATGGCGTGACCATTGCCCTTGGCACGGACTGGCTGCCCTCGGGGTCCATGAACATGAGCCGGGAATTCGCCTGCGCCGTGCATTACAACCGCGACCACCTTGCCAGCGCCCTGTCGTCACGTGACCTGTGGCGCATGGCGACGCAGGGCGGGGCCGAAGCCGTGCATGGCGGCAGCGTGATGGGGGCAATCGCGCCGGACCACGTGGCGGACCTTGTCCTGTTCCGTCCGCAGGGCCAGACACCGTACGACGCGGCGGTCCAGTCCACACCCGGTACCGTCGACATGGTCATGCGGGGCGGCCATGTCCTTTATGGGGATCGCAAGGTTATCCGCCACCTGCATCAGCCCGGCTGTGAAAAGGTGGTTATTGACGGACAGGCCAAGGCGCTGTGTATCCGCACGGACCAGCATTTTTCCTTCGCGCCCCTGAAACGTGATATGGCGCGGCGGCATATCTATCCGCTGGTCACCACCGGCACGCCCCCGAATGAGCCCCCCTGTGAAACACTGGAAGAAACCCGCGCACGCCTGCCCAATGCACGTCTGACAGGCCCGAAATAATAGTTTCCGGGCGTCGCCTTTTTTCAAAAAGGCGACGTCTTCCAAAGCTTTTTGAAAGAAGCTTCACCAAAAACTTTCATTTGATTTACAGGGTGTTTTGTAAATCGCCTTTTCAGGCGAACAGTCTTTCATACTTTCAGGGGATGCAGGACGGGCGACGTGGCAGCCGGGTCGGTAATGCCGGGTGCCCCCGTGGGGACCAGCCCGGCCAGTCGTGTCAGCGTATGGCGTTCGTGGCGGACAGACACGCTGAAATCGTACCAGCCGCCGCTGGCCGCAAACGTCATTTCATGCCGGATCGTTGCACTGGCGGGTACGGTCAGGTGAATGGCATGCTGATGGTAGGCGTTATCATGAATCCGCACATGCCGCGCATGATCGCTGTGATTGGTCAGTTCCAGAACAAGTGACTGGCCATCCCCCGCATGACGGGCCGCGACCATGATGGAGGATGGACCGGCACGGTGGAAACGGCGCAGGAACCCATTGGGCCCGGTCACACTCCAGACATCCACGCCATGCGGCGACAGGTCCAGCGTATCGGTCAGGCTGTCGCCCGCGCCTACCGTATGGCGGCGCGGCACGTCATCGGTATGTTCATGGTAGACATGGAAACACGCGCCCAACGCGCCGTGGCTGGAAAATTCCAGCGCCAGCGCACCTGCATCCGTGCCCGTGGTTTCGTTTACCGCCAGATCGTAGGACGTGGGGCGCAGGGGACGGGTGCCACTTTCCTGTATGCCCATGTCCCCGGCCGCGCTGCGCGGTGGCGGGGCCGGATCGACACGGTGGCGGGCCTGTTCCACCTTTTCACGGTAGTCGCGCGTATCAGGCAGTCCCCCCAGGCGCGTCTGTCCGGGGGCCGAAAAATCAAAGGCCGTGGTCAGGTCGCCACAGACGGACCGCCGCCACGGCGTGATGTTTGGCTCATCCACCCCGAAACGGGCGGCGATAAAGCGGATGACCGATGTATGGTCGAATACGTCCGAACAGACGAAGCCGCCCGTACTCCATGGTGAAATCGCCAGCATCGGCACACGTGGCCCAAGGCCATAGGGCAGGTTATCGACCGTATAGGCCTGTGGTGAGAAATCCATGAGCCGGTTATGGATTTCGCCCCGGGTGCTGACCGTGCTGCGTCCCGGCAGTACCGGGGTCGGCGGCTGGGGTGGGGGCATGTGGTCAAAATAGCCGTCATTTTCGTCATACATCAGCAAAAGGACGGTCTTCGACCATACATCCGGGTCCGCCGTCAGGGCGTCAAGGATGCGGGCGATGTAGGCCGCGCCATAATCCGGCGTCCAGCGCGGATGTTCGGAATAGGCCGCGGGCGGCAGCAGCCACTAGACCTGCGGCAGCCGGTGCCCCAGCACGTCCGCGCGCAGGTCATCCAGCGTGCGGCGCGTCATCGCCCGCCTGTGCAGGGACGACCCTTCGGGCGCATGGACGAAATTGCGGAAATTCATCAGGATATTGGTCCCGAAATTCCCGTTTTCCAGATCACGCCCTTCCAGCCCCTGCTGGTAAACCTGCCATGACACACCGGCCTTTTCCAGCCGTTCGGGGTAGGTTGTCCATGTAAAGGGCGGCGGCACGTGACCATACGCGGCCCGGTCCACCCAGTCGATGTTGTCAAGGATGGGGCCACCGCCCGTCCCATCGGCATCGACCATGCCGGTCATCAGGTAAAAACGGTTGGGATGGGTCTGGGTGGGGGTGGAGCAGAAATAATGGTCACATACCGTAAAGGCATCGGCCAGCGCATAATGGAATGGAATGTCATCCCGCGTGTAATAGCCCATGGTCATGTCGGTCTTGTTTGGCGGCCAGCGGTCATTGCGCCCTGCGTTGATGGCCGCATGGGTCGGCTTCCAGCTATGATCCAGGTCCACCACACACTGCGCACTGGTTGACCGCGTATCCAGATGGAATGGCAGGATATCCCCATGCTCCGCCTTCAGCCGGGGCTGGAACCAGACGGGCCTGCCATCGGGCCGCAGCACGGGGTGCCGGTCATTGATGCCCCGCACGCCATTCAGGTGGCCATAATAATGGTCAAACGACCGATTTTCCTGCATGAAGACGACAACATGTTCGACATCTTCGATTGTCCCGGCCCGACGGCTGGCGGGAATGGCCAGCGCGCGGTTGATGGAAGACATCAGCATGGCGGACATCGCGGAACCGGCGCCTCCCTTCAGGAAAGACCGGCGGGAGATGCGTGGCATGAACTTTCTTCCTTCTGCTATGGCTGTATCCGTACCGCATGCCGGCGCGGCGCCGCATGAACCGGACATGCCCTTCAGCCCTGCCGCGCTGGCGTGAGGCTCCCCCTGTCATCCGCCGGGGCTGGCCGCAGCATCCCGTCGCGCGGGACGTTTCAGCCTGAAAATCTGTTCCACCGTCCTGCCGGACAGCCACGATGCATGTCATGCCCCTACCGGCAGGCTGACATTACCCGTCCTGCGCCGTGACCGGCCATGTGGGAACATGGAAGCGGGCGGGGCAGTTATCCTGCACATCCGGTGATGGCAGAAAGCCCGAAGCGGCGGGAAAGCGCCCAAGATTTTTTGGGTCCAGCGTGAACCACAGCTGCGCCAGGATCGGCTGGCCCTGCGCGTCCGTATTGCAGCGGAACTGCAGTCCCCGCTCGGGCAGGGCGCCATATGTCTTTTCAAATGACCCGATCACGTCGGCCTTGCTGATGTCGCGACCGGCATCATGGTCAAGTTCACGCCCCACGGGACCTGCGGCAAAGCGGTCGCGCAACGTGCTGGCCACGTTAAAGAATCGTTCGGCATTCATGCCGAAGCACTGCACATGCTTGGTATATTCATGGGTGACAAGGCTGGAACGGGTATGGGCCACCGTACCCGACAGCCGTTTCGACAGCGCGGGGGACAGCCGCGGTGGCGTATCGTCATGCTGGTAAATGTCACATCCCTTGATCCACCACTGGGTCACGGGCAGGCCCTCATGCACCAGGTCGGACGGGCGCGAGGCCCATAGCCCATGCAGCCCGATCAGCGGCGCATGTGGCTGGTCGGGCTGGCAGCCTGACCCGTGCTGATCCGTGCAGAAGCCGGGCTGCCACGTCAGCGCCAGCGTATAATGCCCGAAATCGCCATGCCGGGCTACGGGTATCGACAGCGCGTCCGTATGGGTGGACGGCGGCATATGCGCGCATCCGGCCATAAGGCACAGGGCCGGGACAAGCGCAGCCAGCGTCGGATGCAGGCCACGAAGGGCGGTCAGGGCACGATATGGCATGAAGGGTTATTTCCCGGTGGGATGCAGGTCAAGAGCGGTCGTCAGGTCGCCCAGCGGATGGCCGGTCGCCGCCTGTATGGCACGGTCACGTACCGTCAGCCCGTCCAGCGGACGCAGGTGAAAGCGTTCGGTCAGGAATTTCAGGATCGAAGTCGTGTCCTGCACCGTATGGTCCACGTACCCACGCCGCGCATAGGGGGAGACGATGATGGCGGGAATACGCGATCCCGGCCCCCACCTGTCGCCCTCTGGCGGGGCCACGTGGTCCCACAGGCCGCCATTTTCGTCATAGGTCACGATCACCAGCATGTGCGGCCACTGGGGGCTTTTCTCCAGATGGTCGATCAGGTCGGCGATATGCTGGTCGCCTGACTGGATGTCGGCATAGCCGGAATGTTCGTTCAGGTTACCCTGCGGCTTGTAGAACGCGACCTGCGGCAGGGTGCCATGGTCAATCGCGTCGATGAACCGCGCGCCTGCCAGCCCGCCATCACGCAGGTGCGCCTGCCGCGCCGCAGTGCCGGGGGCATAGTTCAGGTAATAGTTGTAGGGCTGGTGATGATACTGGAAATCGGGGGCGGGATAGTGGTTGCCGTGGTCCAGCACGTCCTGCCATGCGCCGGAATACCACGCCCATGTAATGCTGCGCTCGCTCAGCCGGTCACCAATCGTGGGTTCGGTCTGGGGGGGAAGGGTTGTCGGGCTGGTCGGGTCGGCAAAGCGCGCATCCTGTCCTGCCGCCGCCGGGTTGCCGCTGGGCTGATAGGCAGGCTGCATGGTGTTGACGGCATGAAAGTCCGGCGTCAGGTTGCCGTCACGGACGAACTTGGGCACCCCGTCCAGCGCCGAACGCGGGGAATTGGGCGCGACCACCAGCGCCTTGCCCGACGGGTCGACCACCGAAATGACCGGATGCGCCGGGCTGGCGTCAGCCTGCGGATAGAAGGGCGCGCACGCACAGGCCAGCCACTGGTGGTTGAGGAACGACCCACCGAACGCCCCCATGAAGAAGTGGTCCGCCATCGTATATTTCCGCGCGACATCCCACATCCGCATCCTGCTGCCGTCCCAGTAGCTCATGGGCATGGCGCCGGAATCCGCCCACGCCACGAACATGTCGTTCCGGCCGCCGTTGATCTGCATCTGGTTTTCATAAAAACGATGCCACAGGTCATGGGTCAGCGTGCTGAGCGGTACGTTGAACCCCTTCGGATCATCCACGCGGAACGGCTGGTTCGGCAGGTGGGCGCTCATGGCCTGCGTCACGGCGTTACGCACGCCGCGACCGGTCAGCCCGCCCCAGACGGGGGGAAGTTCGCGCATGATGGAGCCGTCGCGGTCACGCTGGGCAAAATCGGAAAGGGGCCTGCCTGCGAACGTATCCGCACCGGGAAAGCCATTATACAGGTTATCGAACGAGCGGTTTTCGGCAAAGATGACCACCACGGTCTCGATCTGGTCCAGTTGCCCCGGTGTCGCGGCCTGCACCGGCCCCGCCGGAAGGGCGGTCAGGATCGTGCTGGCAAGTATGCCAAGACCAGGCAGCCGCCAGCTGCCACGTGCCATGAAACGGAAGTGTTCGGTAAGGATGCGTCCCGGCATGGATCCCCGATCTGCTCGACTTGGGTTATTATATGGCCCGGATCATAACGGGAAAATAACAGACAGTGCAATCAGCCGGTGGGCCATAATGCCACACGGCGGGCATCCGCACCGACGCGCCACGCATTCCGTTTGCCGCCCGGCCATGCCATGCTAACGGTCATGACGCATTTTTGAAACAGACCTTCCCCGACAGGCACGCCGCTCGTTCATGCAGACCCTATCCGATCCCAATTCATCACGCGCGCTGCACCACCAGATCGCCCAGGACCTGACCGGCCGGATCGGTCGGGAAGATGGCTATTGCGACCGGCTGCCTTCGGAAGCGACGCTGTGCCGGATCTACAGCGTCAGCCGCGTGACCATCCGCCATGCGCTCCGGCATCTGGAAAACGCCGGGCTGGTCTGCCGCAGGCAGGGCAGGGGCACGTTTGTCGTCCCCCCGGCGGAGCGCACGGCGCCCCCGCGCCCTGACCCGGTCATGGGGCTGAGCGACATCCTGCAGGCGCGCGGCATGAAGGTGGAAACGGAACTGCTGGCGTTCGGGCTGGAACCCGCGCCGCCGGAGGTCCAGGCGGCGCTGGAACCCGACGGGCGGCAGGCCCTGCTGCTGCGCAGGCGGTACCTGATCGACCATGTGCCTGTGGCGCTGACGGAAGTGTACTATCCGCCAGCCTTCCGGGCATTCATTTCCGAACACGATGCCCGTGTCCATTCATCGCCCCGGCTCATGGTGGATCATATCGGCCTGCGGCTTGGCCGCACCCACCTGACGGTGGACGTGACGGAAGCCCGGCATGCCCTGGCGGCCGAACTGGACCTGCCATGCGGCAGCCCGGTCATGGTCATGCGCCGCATTACCTGTGATGACGCGGGGACGGCGTGCGAACACAGCACCCTGCTTGCACGGCCCGGCATTGCGCGGCTTTCCATCACGGCCCACGGCGGCAACCTGCCCGATACCGATTTCGTGCCGCGTGACCCGTGGCCCCCCGGCGGGTAACCCGTACGGGAAAAGGCTGCATTCGGTTATTGATTGTCTATCGGAACGAATATAAGACAAGTTAATACAAGATGCATGCCACCTCGGCACGCGCCACGGTTGCCGGAGTGTCAATGAAGACAAATCTGCTGGAACGCCTGTTTCACCTGCGGGCAGCCGGAACCACCGCCGGGCGGGAAGTCGTGGCCGGACTGGGCACGTTCGCCGCCATGGTCTACTGCGTTGCGGTCAACCCCGCCATCATGAGCAACGCGGGCATGGACCGCGCCAGCGAACTGACGGCCACCTGCCTGATCGCCATCATCGCATCCGCCACGATGGGGCTGCTGGCCAACCTGCCGCTGGGCCTTGCGCCCGCCATCGGCTCGAACGTGGTGTTCGCCGTTGTCATGGTCCAGCAGATGGGCGTGCCGTGGCCTGCGGCGCTGGCCATCGTGTGCCTGACGGGTATCGTGTTCATGATCCTGACCGTGACAAAGGTGCGTGAACGCATGGCCGACGGCATGCCCGACTGCCTGCGGGTGGGCATCCAGATCGCGGTCGGGCTGACCATCATGTTCATTGGCCTGCG
>Ga0157365_10001032_pt1 | contig 11678 bp, 9 predicted proteins | sample AttsexASBM3_FD_111478 | JGI IMG/M metagenome (GOLD analysis project Ga0157365, IMG submission 111478) | Fungus gardens microbial communities from leaf cutter ant in Ribeirão Preto, State of São Paulo, Brazil - Atta sexdens ASBM3 | ecosystem: Host-associated > Fungi > Mycelium > Unclassified ... | reverse complement strand
TCCACCCCGATGGCAGCGTCTGGTTTACCGATCCCGGTTATGGCGACACGATCGTGGAAGGTCACCCCGATGCCCCCGGTGCACCCGCCAACCGTGGCGGGATCGAACGCTGGACGCTGGATGGGGAAGTCGTGACCCAGTTTGGCGGGCACAGGCGGCAGGAAGACCATGTGTTCCGCGTTGACCCTGCCACCGGCGATGTCCGCGCCGTCCTGACACAGCAGCAGCTGCCGGACCCGAACGGAATCGCGTTCTCCCCAGATGGAAAGATCGTCTATGTCATTTCCGATGGTCCCGGACCGGGACAGGACGGGCATGGCGGTGACCAGCATATCCATGCGGGCGACGTGGTGGGCGGCGACGTGCGCAACCTGCGCCCCTTCGCCGACATGATGCTGGATGGCCACCAGATGATCCCCGATGGCATGCGCACCGACATCTTTGGCAACCTGTGGTGTGGGGCCAACGGGCCGCTGGGGCTGTGTGGCGTTGTGGTGTACAACCCCCACGGCCACATGATCGGGCGGCTGCGGCTGCCACGCGGGGTATCGAACCTGACATTTGGCGGCCCCAAGCGCGATGTGCTGTTCATGTGCGCGGGCGATGCGCTGTTTACCCTGCAGGTGAATACGCAGGGGGCCGCGCCTTCTTAAGGTTTTGCCTGGAAAATGAAAGTTTCCGGGTGCTGCCTTTTTTAAAAAGGCAGCATTTAACGAAGCTTTTTGAAAACAGCTTCATCAAAAACTTTTATCCGTTTTCAGGCATCAGGCTCCACCCACACCCTTGCCCACCATGTCCAGCGGGCGGACAAGACGGTCAAACGTCGCGTCATCCACGAAACCCGAGGCAAGAGCGGCCTCCCGCAGGCTGATGTCGTGCTCCATGGCCTGATGGGCGATGGTGGACGCCCGGTCATACCCGATTTCGGGGCTGAGCGCCGTGACCAGCATGACCGAGCCCGCCACATAAGAATCAATGCGCTTGCGGTTCAGCTTCGTGCCCTCGACCGAAAAGACCCGGAAATTATGGCAGCCATCGGCAAGAATGCGGATGGCATGCAACACATTGGCGACAATGACCGGGCGCATCACGTTCAGGTCAAGCTGCCCCTGGCTACCCGCGAACGCCACGGTGGCGTCATTGCCCAGCACCTGCGTGCAGATCATGACCATGGCCTCGCACTGGGTCGGATTGACCTTGCCCGGCATGATGGAAGACCCCGGTTCATTTTCCGGCAGGTGCAGTTCGCCCAGGCCACAGCGTGGCCCGGACCCGAGCAGGCGCATGTCATTGGCGATCTTGAGCAGCGTGACCGCCACCCCGCGCAGGCCGGCAGATGCCCGCACCATGGCGTCCAGACCACCAAGGGCCGCGAATTTATTGGGCGCGGTGACAAACGGCCTGTCGGTCAGCGCGGCAATGCGCTTTGCAATGGCGCGGCTGAAACCCGGCGGGGCATTCAGCCCGGTGCCCACCGCCGTACCTCCCGCTGCAAGCTGCAGCAGGCCGGGACGCGCGGCCTCGACCGCTTCCAGCGCATCTTCAAGCTGCTGCGCCCAGCCGGACCATTCCTGCCCCACCGTCAGCGGCACGGCATCCTGCAGATGGGTACGGCCAATCTTGACCACCTGCATCCACTCCTCGGCCTTCGTGCGCAGGCTTTCGATCAGTTCGCGTACGCGCGGCAGCAGGCGGCTGTCGATTTCCAGCAGGGTTGCGACATGCATGGCGGTGGGGAAGGAATCGTTGCTCGACTGCCCCATATTGACATCATCATTGGGGTGCACCGGGGCCTTGGACCCGACGGTCCCGCCCAGAAGCTGGATGGCGCGGTTGGCAATGACCTCGTTCACGTTCATGTTCGTCTGGGTGCCCGATCCGGTCTGCCAGACAAAAAGCGGGAATTCGGAATCCAGCCTGCCCGCGATCACCTCATCCGCAACGCGGCTTATGACATCGGCCTTCCATTGCGGCATGCGCCCGTCGGCCGCATTGACCTGCGCCGCCGCTTTCTTGACGATACCGTAGGCCTGGCAGACCTCGATGGGCATATGGTCCCGCCCGATCGAAAAATGCACAAGGCTGCGCTGTGTCTGCGCGCCCCAGTAATGGTTGGCGGGGACATCGATTTCCCCCATCGAATCCTTTTCGTGCCGTGTGCCGGTGGCATCAAGGCCGATGGGGCAGTCTCTGATCGTGGGTTCGGTCATGCTGGCTTTCCTTCCCTTTATGGTTGAAGGGAATATGGGCACACTGCCAGCCGTTCGCGCCCCCGTCCGGTATCACAAGCGGGTGCGCGGGATGGTGGGGGCCACCAGCTGGCCACTGCCCTGCCTACATGCGCGTCAGCAGCAGCATGGCCCCGAACCCCATGAACACAAGTCCGGTCACGATGGAAAAAACCCGCCGCACCACCGGCGTACGCAGCCATGCGGACAGAACGCGCCCGCCACCGGCATAAATCCCGTACCAGAACGCCTCCACCGCCACGAAGGTCACGACCAGAACGATATATTGCGGCATGCGCGCAACGGCAGGATTGACGAACTGCGGCAGGAAGGCCGCGGCGAACAGCAGCAGCTTGGGATTGCTGATCCCGGTCAGGAACCCGTCGCGGAACAGGTCCCGCATGGCGACGGGTGGCAACGTGGCCATATCCACCCCGTCCTCCCCCGCCCCGTCCCGCGCGCGCCATACCCGCACGCCCAGAAACACCAGATACGCGGCCCCGACCATCCGCAGCACCGCAAACAGCCGGGGCGAAGCCGCCAGCACCCCCGCCATGCCAGCCAGCGATGCACTGACCACCAGCACGATCGCCAGCATGCACCCCGCCATGACCCCGACACTGCGCAGCACCCCATAACGGATGCTGGTGGACATGACGTGCATCATGTTCGGTCCCGGCATTGCGGATAATACAAAGGCAGTAGCCGCAAACAGCAGCCATGTATGAAACGTCACCTGTCCGGACCAGCCTGTTCATGATGTCGGGGTAGCACCATGCCGCCTTCCCTTGACGGTCGGCAAGTCCATGATGTAAGAATATGTTATATTATAACACTCTGGTCGTCCCCATGCCGCTTTCCCCCCCTGTTTCCACATTGCCCCCGGACCAAGGCAGACGGACAGCCATGCAGCATCCCGCCCCCGCTGTTCCCCCTTCCCCGCTGCCCCTGACATGGATGGCGCGTGCATGGTGGCAGCGTCTGGCCTGCATGACCGTGCCATGCGCGGTGTTGTGGGCACTGATCGCATGGGCCGTGGCGGCGCCATGACCCATGGCACAATCCGGCTGGAAAATGCCGCCGCCACGATGGGCGGCCAGCCGGTCTGGCAGCATGTCAGCGGCAGCTTTAGTCCCGGCAGCATGACAGCCATTGCCGGCGCCAACGGTACCGGCAAGTCCACGCTGCTGCGTGTCATAATGGGCGAACTGCCGCTGGCGCAGGGAACGATCACGCGCGATGGCCTTGGCCCGCGTGACTTTGGCTACCTGCCGCAGGCCCGCATCATCGACCGGAACTTCCCCATAAGCGTGACCGACATGGTCCTGGGCGGGGCATGGCGGCAGACCGGGGCCTTTGGCGGGGCGGACCGGACGGTGCGCCTGCGCGCGGCGACCGCCCTGCGGCGCGTCAACCTTGAAGGCCAGGCGGAGCGCATGATCTCGGCCCTGTCCGCAGGCCAGTTCCAGCGCCTGCTTTTTGCCCGGCTGCTCATGACTGATGCGCAGGTCATCGTGCTGGACGAACCCTTTACCGCGCTGGATGCGCCCACAACGCAGGACCTGCTGGCACTGGTCTGTGAATGGCATGCGCAGGGTCGCACCATCATTGCCGTGCTGCATGACATTCACCAGATCCGTACCTGCTTTCCCGATATCGTGCTGCTTCACGCCGGGCAGGCCACATGGGGTCGGACGCCCGACATCCTGACACCGGTCACCCTGCAGCGCGCCTATGGCGGGGCACGGGATCCGTGGCCGGAAACGGGAATGCAGGCATGAGCATCCTGTCCACGTTATGGGATCCTTTTGCGTCATTCGGCTTCATGCGCCGCGCGCTGGTGGCGTCCGTGACCCTTGGCATGGGGGCCGGGCCGGTTGGCGTCATGCTGCAACTGCGACGGATGAGCCTGATTGGCGATGCGATGAGCCACGCGATCCTGCCGGGGGCCGCCATCGGGTTCCTGCTGGCGGGTGGCCTGTCGCTGACCGCCATGGGGCTGGGCGGTATCGTGGCGGGACTGGGGGTGGCCCTGCTGGCCGGTCTGGTCAGCAGGCGCACCCAGCTTGCCGAAGATGCCAGTTTCGCCAGTTTCTACCTGACTTCACTGGCGCTGGGCGTGCTGATCGTTTCCGCGCGCGGGTCGAATATCGACCTGCTGCATGTCCTGTTCGGCACCATACTGGGTATTGACGCACCGACGCTGTACCTGATGGGCGGCATCACGACGCTCACCATTGCCCTGCTGTCCATCATCTGGCGGCCGCTGGTCATGGAATGTGTCGATCCCGGCTTCATGCGCATGACCGGCGGACAGGGCGGGCTGTACCACATGGCGTTCCTGTTTCTGGTGGTCATCAACCTTGTGGCGGGGTTCGAGGCGCTGGGTACGCTGATGTCGGTGGGCATGATGATGGTGCCCGCCGCGACCGCACGCCTGTGGACGCGCCGGCTCCTGCCCATGATGGCGCTGTCCGCCCTGACGGGCATGGTGGCGGGACTGATCGGGCTGCTGGTGTCCTATCATTTCCGTCTGGCGGCGGGACCATCGATCATCCTGACATGCAGCGTGCTGTATGTCCTCTCGCTTGTCACGTCGCCCACGGGCCTGCGCGCGGCCCGTTCCTGATGTCCGCGGACAGGTTCAGTGGTCGATCCCAGGATGGCCAGCCAGCCATACGAACACCCGCACATCATGTACACCGCCTTTTATTTTTCAACAGTCATAGGAAGTTCACGCCCATGCGTCGCCTGTCCCGCCTGCTGGGCCTCTGCGGGGTCCTGTCCATCATGCCTGCCCATGCGGCACCTGCGTCCCATACGGTCCAGGCGGTCGCCAGTTTTACCGTGCTGGCCGATGTGGTGTCGCATGTCGGCGGCACGCATGTGCATGTCACATCGCTGGTGCCGCCCGATGGCGATCCGCATGAATTCGAACCGTCCCCCGACGACGCCCGTCAACTGCGGCAGGCCGATATCGTGTTCATGAGTGGCGAAGGACTGGAAACATGGTTCAGCCGCCTTGCGCATGCGGCGGGATACCATGGCACGCCCGTTATCGTATCCGACGGAATCAACCTTTATACCCCGCCGGGCAGGCAGCAGGCCGAAGCGGACCCGCATGTGTGGAACAGCGTGTCCAACGTCATCGTCTGGACCAACAACATCCGTGATGCCCTGATCGCCATCGACCCGGCGGATGCCGACAGCTTCCGCGCGTCCGCCGCCGCCTATGTCACGCAGCTGCGCACGCTGGACCATGACATTCGCGAACGCATCGCCACCATTCCGGCCGATCATCGACGTATCCTGACCAGCCATGACGCCTTTGGCTATTTCGGGCGCGCCTATGGCCTGACATTCATGGCCCCGCAGGGCCTGTCAACCGAGACGGAAGCCTCGGCGGGGGATATCGCCAACCTGATCCAGCAGATCCGCCAGACGGGTGTGACCACCTATTTCCTGGAAAACGCAACCGATCCCCGCATGGTCCAGCAGGTGGCGCGGGCGACGGATGCACGTCCCGGCGGGGAACTGTATGCCGAAGCACTGTCCCCGCCCGATGGCCCCGCACCCGACTACATCACCATGATGCGGCACAATACCGACCTTATGGTTGCGGCGATGCAGAAAGCGCGCTGATGGTTCCGCCACTGTCCGCAGGGGCGGCCGGCACGGCAAAGGGGGACAGGTCCACACGGTTGACGTGCATCGCCACCACCGATTCCCGATGCGTGATGGAGACAATTGTCATGTCCGGGCACATCTGACGAAGCAGCGCGTACAGCGCCGCTTCCGATTCCGCATCAAGGTTGGATGTTGATTCGTCAAGGAATACCCAACCCGGCCGCGCCAGCAGGATACGCGCGAACGCCAGACGCTGGAGCTCACCGGGGGACAGGATCTGGCCCCATGCCTCCTCGCTTTCGATCCGTGGCGCAAGGGCGCCCAGCCCGACCTGCTGCAGGACGCGGATCACATCCGCTTCCGCGTAGGCTTCCACCCCGGCGGGATAGGTCACGGCCCGGTGCAGCGTGCCGGTGGGCACGTAGGGCCGCTGGGGCACGAACATCATCGCCACGTCCGGCTGCGTAATGGTGCCGGTGGCGAACGGCCATATCCCCGCCAGCACACGGAACAGCGTGGACTTGCCAGTGCCCGACGGGCCGGTCACCACCGTCATCTGCCCATGTTCCAGCGTGAAGCCGACATTGCGCAGCAGTGGCGCGCCGTCGGGACGGAAGACATCCAGCCCGCTGACCTGCAGGTTTGCGGTGGGCGGGGCGGACACCACCGTGACCTCGTCACGCATGGCCTGCGCGCGGTCCATCACACGCTGGAAGGTGGCCAGACGCGCGACCTCCGCATGCCATGTCGTCAGCGAGGCATAGGATGTGGACAGCCACCCCAGCGCGCCCTGCACGCGCGAAAACGCCATGACAAGCTGCATGAGCGTGCCGAACGTCATCTTGCCCGCGAAATAGCGGATCGAACCGATCAGCATCGCGAAGTTGCCCGACACGACCTCCAGCCCCGTCGTCAGCAGCCCCAGCCATTTGGTCCGGCGCATGATGACAAGGAAATTGCCATATACCTGCGAAAACGACCGGTTCAGCCCGGCCTGTTCTTCGCCCTCGCCCCGGTACAGGGCAATCCCTTCGGCATTGTTGCGGACATGGACAAGGCTGTAGCGGAAATCGGCTTCGGCGCGCTGCTGGAAAAACTGCAGCCCCGCCAGCCTGCGTCCCGCAAGGTGCGTGACCCACGTCGCCAGCACGGAATAGATCAGCGCGGCCCAGAAGAAGTAACCGGGTATGGAAATGCCCAGTACCTCCAGCGGGCCGGACAGCGCCCACAGCAGGCCGACATAACTGAGCAGCGTCACGATATTGGACAGCAGGTTGATGAACTGCGTCAGCGTATCGGTGACAAAGCTGTTCAGGTCTTCCTGTATGCGCTGGTCGGGGTTGTCGGCCCCGGCTTCCAGCCCGGACGTGGTGATGGCGATGCGGAAATAGGTCTGGTTTTCCATCCACTGCCGCGTCATGCGCTGTGTCAGCCACCGTCGCCAGCGCAGGCCCAGCATCTGCTGCAGATAGGTGGCATAGATGCTGCACAGCACCATGGGGATGGTCACGATAAAGAACCCCAGCACAAGGCCCTGATCATTATGCACATACCAGAACAGGCCGCGCAGGAAGGTCCTGGCATCATGCTGCTGCAGCGCCGTGTAATAGGCATTGCGCGAAAACGACTGCAGCAGGTCAAGCCCCACGATGGAAAAGGTCAGCACCAGTACCGCCACCAGCAGGCCCCATGCCCATTTCCTGTCCTCGGACGTAAAATAGGGGCGGGTAAGATACCAGACATCTTTCAGAAGAAGGCGCAAATGCTGCATGTTGATCCCGTGCACAGGGTTAGGGCCAAGACTGTCAGCCAAGCATTCCCACGAAGTCGGGGCGGACTCAATGTCCATTGCGCATGCATGGCGGTTTGTGGCGCAACCGGGGACAGTCTTAAGAATCCTCACGACTTCTTGACGATCGGTATGCACCGTACCCCTTCGCCATACCTGCCGTGCAGAAAAGCGAAATACCACCCGACAACAGGGGGTTATGGAACGCGGGCCTGAATAGACAAGAGGACTATATATCGAAAAGCCGAATGCCAGACATATCAGCCACACGGGTACCGGACTGCCACATCGTGTTATGTCTGACACACAGATTTACAAATGGCGGGACGGTCAGCCCTGTTCCGCCCGATAAACAATGTAAGGAAAATCAATATGGTGTCGTTCAGTCGCGTCCTGTCTGCCGGTGCGTTTGCCACAATTCTGGCAGTCGCGCCGCTTGCGGCCCATGCCGCCGAAATCTCGCCGCCGACCGGGGCCGGCGTTGCAAACCAGGTCGAGGCGATCAAGCCCGGTTCCCTGTCAGCCGACACGGTGTACTCGGCCGTGGCGTCGGCCAAGCCGGCTGACCTGGGCGGTATCCTGAACTACTGCATCCAGTCCAACTACCTGAACTCGTCCGAAGCATGGCCGGTCCTGGCGGCTCTGAACAAGAAGACCAACGACGTGCCGTCCAACCAGAAGGGCAACATGTCCTATGCCGACGGTTCCACCGGCCTGCTGAAGGTGGGCGGCAAGGCGCCGATCTCGCTGGAAGACGCATCGGCCGACATCCGCAAGCAGGCCTGCGCGAAGGTTGAAGCCCGCGCGAAGTCCATGCTCTGATCCGGGTACCCCTTCCCGTATCCGCCCCGCCGGGTTCTACCGGCGGGGTTTTTTAATGCCTGCTGCCATTGCCGGGGCTGCCTGAAAAGGCTGTGCCCGGGACACATCGCCTTTTCGAAAAAAGGCGATATCCAAACACTTTTATCAGTTCATTATCAGCACGCTCTTACTGCACCCATACCCGTGAAAACGTCATGTGGTACAGTCGCGTGGAAAAATAATTCCCCACGCGGGGCGATACCAGATCAACATAGCTTATGCTGATCATCGGGGCCGCAGGGGCAAGACGGGTAATCCGGTCATCCACCCGACGCCACAGGTCCTGCGTCACCTGCGGGTCGTGTTCGTTACGGATGCGCGCCACCAGCGCCTGCACGCCCGGGTCACACAGGCCCGACATGTTGATCGAACTGTCAGAACCGGGATGGAAACTGTCGCAGTCGAACAGCGTATCGACAAAATTGGATGGCGACACATAATCCGCATACCATCCCATAAGGCTGATCTGGACATGATTGGCGCTGTTCTGGGCATAGGACATTTCCATGGCTGCCGAAAGCGGATGCAGCCGCGCGCGGTAGCCAATATCCTGCAGCATGTCGCGCAGGTAGGTGCCCATGCTGGTTCCCATGGCGGTGGCTGGCACGATCAGGGTCACGTCCTGCCCTGCTGTCCCGCTGTCATGCACAAGCTGGCGGGCACGCGCCATGTCGGGACGGGTCCAGCGCGGGGCCGGATGGTCGGGATCGGCCCCTTCGGTCCATGCGCACTGCCCGTCACCGGGCAGCAGGCCAGGCGGCACCATGCGGCATAGTGGGGCGGCAATGCCCGATCCGCCATACAGGATGGTCATGGCGCGACGATCGAGCGCGTAGTTGACCGCCTGCCTTGCGCGGATGTCGCTGAAGGGCGGGATATTGACGTTCATGGGCAGGAACATAAGCCCATACAGCGGATAGACATGGACCTGCGCCGTATACCGCCCGCCAATTTCTCCCAGCCGGTCCAGTGGCTTCAGTCCCGCCATCCAGTCGTACTGTCCCCGCTCCACAGCCGTGACGGCATCCTCCTCCGACAGGCCATAATCATACTGTATGGCATCGACATACCCGTCGGGCTGGGCGGCGGCGTCCCATTCGTGGAAATAGGGATTGCGTTCCAGCCGCATGCCCCGGTCGGGGGTGGAGGACACGATGCGGTATGGCCCGGTCCCCGGGGCCGCCACGTTGCCAAGGTCATGCGCGGGCGTACTGGCGGGCAGGATCACCGCATGCCCGAACGCGATCTTTTGCGGGAATTCGGAATCCGGCGCGGTCAGGTGAATGATGATGCGCCGGGTGGCCGCGTCCGTTTCCACCCCACCGGCCAGCGTGCAGCGCGCCGGATCGCGCAGGCAGTCATCCGCGCCGCGTATGCCCCCATAAAACGACCCCGCCGTAGGAGAACCCACACGGAACAGTCGTCGCAACGACGCCGCGACATCCGCCACGGTGACCGGGGTCCCATCGGAAAAACGGATGCCGTCGCGCAGGGTAAACACCCATGTGCGCCCATCATCCAGCCGTTCAGGCATGGACTGCGCCAGATCGGGCACCACCTGCGCCCCGGCCGGGCCTTCCAGCTTGGGGTAGGTCAGCAGGCCGTCATACATGACGGCCACAAGCTGCATGTACTGGCTGGTGTAATTGATCTGCGGGTCCAGCGTGCCCGCGGACGTGACCGCCGTCAGCCGCAATGTGCCCCCCCGGTGGGGGCTGTCCTGCGTACCGTCAGCCGCACGGGCAGGCAGGCCATGCAGTCCCGCCCCCAGCAGGAGGAACAGGGCCGCGCCGGATGCCTGCCATGGTGCCTTCATGCGCGGTCCCGCTGTTTCAGTGCTTGCCCGGTGCGTTCATGAGTTCCGTCATGCGCGCCGTTACCTCCGCCGCCGTGGCGGTGGACGGCAGGCTGCCAGCATACCGCCCGGTGGGTGACATGATCACGATCTGGGTGGCGGGTTCCATGCTGTAGTCGCCATTTTCCCCGTCATGGCGGACGTAGGGGGCATGGTATTCCTTCGCCACGGCTTCCAGCATCTTGGGCGACCCCGTCATGACCGTGACATGCGTCCCGAACCGCAGGGCATAGGTGCGCAGTTCCTCCGTCGTATCGCGCATGGGATCAAGGGAAATGAAAATGGGTACCACCAGATGCGCGCGGTCACGGCCCAGCGCCTCCACCCCATCGGCCATCGCCTTGACGGTGGCGCCACAGACCGTATCGGGACAGTGAGTGTCGCCAAAATAGATCATCATCCACCGCCCGCGGAAATCGGTATCCATCACCGATCCGTCCGCCCCGTTAATCAGACGGAACGAGCCGCCAACCGGGTTGCCATACGTGGTCAGCGGCACGGGGGCGTTGCTGGAATAACGGTAGCCGAAATATCCGGCGACCGAGGAAACCGCGAGTATGACCAGCCCTACAATAACAAAGAACCGGTCCCGTTCATTTCGCATCATCAGTGTGCATCCGCCCAATTCGTTCCGGTCCCGGTTTCCACGACCAGCGGCACCGAAAGGGTGGCTGCGGATTCCATGACCTGCCTGACGAGGGCTGCCAGACGATCGGCATCATCCTTGCGCACCTCGAACACAAGTTCGTCATGGACCTGAAGGAGCATGCGTCCGTCAAGTCCCGCATCCGAAAGGGCGGCAGGAATTCGCACCATGGCGCGTTTGATGATGTCGGCCGCGCCCCCCTGCAACGGGGCGTTGATGGCCTGGCGTTCGGCATAGTTGCGGCGCACGGCGCTTTTGTCGGCAATGCCCGGCACCCAGCAGCGGCGGCCGAATGGTGTGGTGACATATCCCTTCACCCGCGCTTCGGCCTTCACCCGTTCCATGTAATCGCGGATGCCGGGATAACGGGCGAAATAGGCGTCGATGTAGCCCCGTGCCTCACCGGGCGGAATGCCAAGCTGACGGCCCAGGCCGAAAGCGCTGATGCCGTAGATGATGCCGAAATTGATGGCCTTGGCGCGCCTGCGTGTCAGCGGGTCCATGCCTTCGATCGGGATGCCGAATACTTCGGACGCCGTGCGGGCATGGATGTCCTGCCCCAGTTCGAACGCCTCACGCAATGCGGGGATGTCCGCCACATACGCCAGAAGCCGCAGTTCGATCTGGGAATAGTCAGCCGAGACCAGAACATGCCCCGGCGCCGCGACAAAG
>Ga0157365_10001031_pt1 | contig 11686 bp, 8 predicted proteins | sample AttsexASBM3_FD_111478 | JGI IMG/M metagenome (GOLD analysis project Ga0157365, IMG submission 111478) | Fungus gardens microbial communities from leaf cutter ant in Ribeirão Preto, State of São Paulo, Brazil - Atta sexdens ASBM3 | ecosystem: Host-associated > Fungi > Mycelium > Unclassified ... | reverse complement strand
GGTACCATCGCCCCAGGTGTAACCGACACCGACATCAGCGGAGCGTGCGGAAAGCGTTATGTGTCCGACCGGGGTGCCGAGCGTATCGGCGGCCTGCAGAGGCGTTACGGCAAGACCGGCTCCAAAAAGGACGGCTGCCAGAGTAAGGCCACGACGGGTCATGCTGATGGACATGTTCAATACCTTTCATTCGTCTGGTCGGAACTGTTGCCCCGAAAGGCAACTTGCGGACCAACGTTGGGAGCATGAACGTGTCAGGCTTCGCTCAGATGCATGAAAAGAATGATTTTCTCTATCTGCTCCGGAAACTCCTGTGCCGGAAATGTATTCTGGCGCTCAGAATTCCAAAGCGCTGCTTATACGGAAGATCTTCACTTCGTCATTTGGTTCAGGGCATCCAAACGCTCAAAGGCCAGTTTCTGCGCTTCTGCAAGTCCCGCTTCCGTCTGCTCAAGGCGCTTCCGGAGATCCAGCTCGGTTCGGGCTGCCTCCTCGCGATTTTCATCGGCTAGTTCCAATGCACTCAAACGTTCGTAAGCGAGTTCCTGTGCCTGATGCAGACCTTCCTCGGTCTGTTCGAGCCGCTGTCGAAGGGCGAGCTCTGTCTGGGACATTTCCTCGCGCATCTGTTTGGCCTGCTCCAGAGCATTGAGACGCTCATAAGCCAGTTCCTGCGCCTGACGCAGTCCTTCCTGGGTCTGTTCCAGCTGACGCCGAATGTCAGCTTCCGTCTCGCGGGCCTCATGCAGCAGGTCTCTGGCTTCCTTTAAGGCTGCTTCCAGTTCCTGGGTATGGAGGTCTGCCTTCTGGAGTTCTTCCAGGCGCTCCAGAGCCAGTGTTCTGGCAAATTCCAGACTTTCTTCTGCTTTTTCCAGCCGGTTCTGCTGCACATCGGAAAGTTGAGGATTCTGGCCTGATGGCTTTTGGGAAGACGATCCGGACTTGCCGTCACCCGATCCCGTTTTGTCATTGAGGAAGGTTTCGTAGGACTGTTTCAGAACCTGCCGGCTTGCCATGGCGGCCAGATGGCTTGACTTGGCCGTCATCGGCCATTCTGCAGGAGCCCATCGGGGTGTCTCCCACAGGGCGCGACGAAGCTCCTCACGAGTGCTGATTTTCTTCAGGATGCAGAGATTGCGGGACAGCGTCTCATCCAGTTCCGGGATGGACTGGTTCCGGCTGGCCAGAAGACCGGCTTCATATGCCCATGGCATGAGCGGCGCCGTCTGCCCGAGATAATTTTCAAGATTATGGGCTGGAAATGCAAAGTAATGGAGCTGAAGCCCGAGACCTAGGAGAAGATTAGCGCAGTCGAGAGAAGATATTTCCTCGTTGCACTCGATCCAAATCAAAGAGTTTCCAGTAGCGATAAAATTACGGTCATCCTTGAGAATGGCATATTCCATTCCCTCAGCGTCGATCTTGATCAGATCGAAAGGACCATTCTCTTCCCGGAGCTCTGTAAGGGTCAGTGTGGCCATTGCCGGAACATCATCCGGGATATCCGCAGTGGCTTCGTCATATACGAAAGAAGTCGAGCCGAGGTTCTCTTCCTGGCCATAATGGCCATGAACCTCATAGTTCTTCGGAGCCACAATGGCGTTGATCACCGTGGTTTCGGGGTGATGCGACGCGAGGGCGACGTTTGCGTTCAGAAAGGGAACAAGCTCCGGATTCCCTTCTACTTCACACAGAGATGACAGGCGGCGCAGGGAGGCAACACCCAGACCGAACGTGCCGATGAAGGCGCCAATATCAAGAACCCGTGCACCATCTTCAAGAAGAGACGCGCAGAACCTGACCTCGTTAAAGGCCCATTCCCCATAATAATCAAGAAAACGCCCTATTAGATCATGCTCTAGATCAGGAACTTTTAGTTTCCCGTAACGTGTGTCGGTATCAATGATGTGGGAAAACGGAGTTCTGGTCATATGAATTCTTGATTCGGTTAGATGTTAAATATACATATTCGGACAAGCCTGTCAGCCACTCCCTGTCCCCTCCAACTCATAGATCGGATGCCAGTTGCCTCTCCTTACAGACATGTTTGATGCCTGCTGGTATCTGGAAAACAATCCGGATGTTCGAGATTCAGGGATCGATCCTCTTGAGCATTTCATGACGGTCGGCTGGAGAGAGGGGCGGAACCCGTCTCCGGCGTTTGACACGCAGTTCTATCTGCAGGCCAATCCTGACGTTGTTGAGGCCGATCTCAATCCGCTCGAACACTTTGTCGTGACCGGGCGGGGTGAGGGGCGAAAGCCACTTCCCGAACTGCGGCAGGATATTGCGGATTCTCCGCTCGATGATGATATCCTGAGAGCATTCTTTGATGAGAAATATTACCGCGAGCAGTATGCGGGACATATTCCGGCCGATCAGGATGCCTTCACGCATTTCATGACGGTGGGTTGGCGCCGAGGATATAATCCTTCTGCCGAGTTCGATACGCAGTTCTATCTGGAGAGCAATCCTGACGTCGGGACGGCTTCGCTCAATCCGCTGGAGCACTATCTTACATCGGGTCGCGCGGAAGGGCGTGCAGGTGTCCCCGTGTTGGAGGGACTGGATGACATCCCCGTCCTGCTGCAGGATGATACGCTGGCACGAAGCATGGATGTCGTGGCCGCTGACTTCGATCCGGAATTCTATCGACGCCGCAATCCCGACATCAAAGGCAGTGACAAAGATCTTTTTCGGCATTTCATGACAACGGGGTGGCAGGAAGGACGTGACCCTAGTTCACAGTTCGATGTCAGTTATTATTTCTGGGCAAACCCGGACGTCGCCGAAGCCGGCATCAACCCGCTTCTGCACTACCGGCTGCATGCGGCAACGGAAATCCGGCGCAGTCTTCAGCCTCATGCGAAGGAACGGGCAGTTCTGCGTCACTGTCGTGCCGTTCAGGACCGGAAGCCCTTCTGGCAGCTTCCGGAGCGTGAAAAGGCTGTCGACGAATGGTATCTGGCATCCTTTCTGAAAAGGGATCGCAATAACAGAAGCCAGAACGCCGGACTGATAGTCTCAATCAGCCATGATGACTATCGCAAGGTGCCAGGAGGCGTTCAGAACTGCGTCCGTGACGAGGCCCGGTCTTTCGCCGCACAGGACTGGACTTATCTCCACCTTTTCCCGTCGCGTGCCATTTCCACACTGGCGCCTCTCCATCATGGAGAATTTGTTGCGTCAGTGAATGGCCAGTATGCTGGTCGTGTGACTGTCGATACGCTTCTGAAGGTTCTGGCACGACAGCATGGTCATTATCCGCACCGGCACCTGATCATTCACCATCTGATGGGCGTCATGCCGGAATGCGTGCCTGTCATTGCGCAGGAAATGCAGGCGGAGAAAAGCATCTTCTGGCTGCATGATTTCTTCACGATCTGCCCGTCCTATGCGTTGATGAGAAATGACATTGCTTTCTGCAATGCCCCGGTGCCAACATCGCCGGCATGCCACATCTGCGCGTATGGCGAGGAAAGACAGACGCATCTGCCAAGGATCAAAGCGCTTTTCGAAACACTCCGTCCTGAAGTCATTGCGCCGTCGCGATATACGCTGAAGTTCTGGCAGAAGAAAACAGATCTGCCTGTCACAAAGGCCTCTGTTCAGGAGCATGCTTTCATCACGGCGAAAGCCCCGTTTGAGAAGCGCATTCCTGATACGCTGAGGATCGGCTTCATTGGAACACCGGTCTTTTACAAGGGATGGGATGTCTACCGGGAACTGGCAGCGCAGTTCCTTGGGGATCAGCGGTATGACTTTTTCTATCTTGGCTCGACAGAGCAGAATGCCGTGAATGTTACCTCATTGTCTGCAACCGTAACGCAGGCTGACCGGGACGCCATGCAGAAATGCATTCGGCGGAACGAAATCGATGTCATCGTAAACTGGTCTCTCTATCCCGAAACATTCTGCTTCACGGCCTATGAGGCCATTGCCGCCGGTGCTTTTCTGATCGCACCAAAGGGCAGCGGCAATGTCGAAGATCTTCTGATTTCGTCAAAAGAGAAGATCGGATATGTTGCCGATGATGATCAAGAACTGAAATCAGTGTTTGAAACAGACAGATTAAGGTCGCTGGTGGAAAAATCCAGGAGAACGACAGGGCCCCTCGAGATCCGACCCTGCACATTTGCGTATCTCGTTCCGGAGACTGCGCAATGACCGTTTACTGCTTCACCAGCGCTACCTATTCCTATCTTGGCCGCGTCCGGGTTCTGGCAAAAACCGTCCGGGAACATCATCCGGACTGGGTTTTCTGCCTGTGTCTGTGTGACGTGGCACCTCCGGGGTTTGATACGGAAGCGGATCGTGACCTGTTTGACGAGGTTGTTCCTGTCACGGAGCTGGGAATTCCTGACCTACCAGCCTGGATGTTCAGACATGATATTGTCGAGCTTTCCACGGCTGTGAAAGGCAAGATGCTCTGCCGTCTTCTGGAAAAGCCGGATGCCGACAGCGTTGTTTACATCGATCCCGATATTGCCCTTTTCAATCCGCTGACCCATGTTGTGGAACTTCTGAAAGATCATCCGGTCGTGCTGACGCCTCATCAGCTCAAACCTGAAGTTCATCCGCAGGGTATTGTCGATAACGAGATCGGTTCTCTCAAGCACGGAATCTACAATCTCGGTTTCATGGCGATCGCCAATGTCCCGGAAGGCAGGCGTATTGCCCGATGGTGGCGTGACAGGCTTCTGGTTTACTGCCGTGATGATCCGGAAAACGGTCTTTTCACGGATCAGAAATGGTGCGACCTGATTCCTGCGTTTTTCGAGAATCCGGCGATCCTGCGGGATCCCGGATATAATGTGGCAAGCTGGAATCTGAGCCACAGACCGATCCATATCGACAGCAATGGTCAGATCTTTGCAGCCGATGCGCCTTTGCGCTTTTTCCACTTCACGAAAGTGGATACGGCGGGCGAGGTCATGCTGGAGCGGTATGGGAGTGAAAGTATCGCCCTGTTCGAACTGTTGCGGTGGTATCGTGAGGCTATCCAGCAGCAACAGCCTGCCGAAGTGCCTCCCAGATATTGGTATTATGGCACGTATGGAAACGGTGTTCGCATTAGTCGTCCGGAACGCCTGATCTACAGGGATCGGAAGGATCTGCAGATGGCTTTTCCTGATCCCTATAAGTCAGGGCCGGAAAGTTTTCAAAACTGGTGCATTGCTCACAGCTTTGAGCTGTAAAAAAGGGGCTTTATGGCCCCTTTTTCTTATGCGCGCGGTGGTGCCGGATAATTCAGATACGCCATTCGCTTCATCTCGCGTCGCCCCAGCGCAACGGTATCGAGAATCAGACCACAGGCGGCCGACAGGGCAGACAACATGATTAGTCCCGTCGCCAGTACGGCTGTCGGCAGGCGTGGGACAAGACCGGTACGGAGGAACTCGAGGACGACCGGGATTCCCAGCAATGCGCCGGCGAGGAAAAACAGGACGCAGAGAATTGTAAAAAACAGCAGCGGGCGTTCCTGTTTGACGAGATTGACGATGGTCGTAAGAATCCGAAAACCGTCGTGATAGGTCCGCAGTTTGGAAAAAGATCCAGCCGGACGCTCGATATAGGCCGTCGGGACTTCCGAAATGGGCATGGCCAGTTCGAGGGCATGTACGGTCAGTTCGGTCTCTGTCTCGAACCCGGCTGACAGGGCAGGAAAAGACTTCACGAACCGGCGGGAGAAGACGCGGTATCCAGAGAGCATGTCTGAAAGACGGCGCCCGAAAACGCTCGTCACCAACCCTGTCAGGACGCGATTGCCCAGGACGTGCCCCCGCCGATAGGCTGCTTCACGATCCGTGACCCGCGCCCCGTTTACCATATCAAAGCCGCCCTGATATGCGCATTCCAGTAGTCGGGGTGCGGCGGCAGCCTCATAGGTCGCATCGCCGTCGACCAGAATATAAAAATCCGCTTCGATGTCTGCGAACATGCGGCGGATGACGTGCCCTTTTCCCTGCATGCTCTCTGTCCTGACAATCGCGCCTGCAGCACGCGCCACTTCGGCTGTCCGGTCCGACGAATTATTGTCGTAGACATGGATGGGATAGTCAGGAAGAGCGGCCTGAAAGTCCCTGATGACCAGAGGTATGGCGGTCTCTTCGTTATAGCAGGGAACGAGGACCACGACGCGTAGCGTATCAGGAAGGTTCATTGCTCAGGTATTCTGCAAAACAGGATTGAAGGTCATTGCATCTGTATCCGCGATATCCTCACAAAAAGCAAAATGCAGACGGCCAATATGTGTCTGTCCGATTTCAGTCGGCTTTCCATTCAAAATCATGGACAAACAGCCCTAGTTCTCTTGTGTCCTGAGATCCCGGAAAAATACTAGACGGCGCATGTGGAGTACTGACGTTGAAATTGAGGGTAACACTCCCATCCGCAGCGATATCGTCAGCTGGGATCGTGCATTCCAGGTGATGCAGTTCACCGTCTTTCCAGGTCCAGCTGCAGACATTTCCTCTGCGTCCGGTCATCGAGAACCTCATGGGACGCATGCCTGTATTCCACAGGGCGTTGGCATCCAGCGCGAATATGATGCCGGAATGGACAGGAACACGGAAACGCAGCGTTCCCTGATGGTCATCGACCCATCGGCCCTCGGGTTCGATTCCGAGCCAGCCTGCCGTGCTTGCCTGTTGTCCCAGAGGAGAGGTCAGGACAATTTTCTCATTGGCTGGCAAGGAAACGGGCGGCAGCATCGTCTGCGCTGCGCACTTCCATGGGCCGAGACTGCCCCAGCAGGGAATGCCGGGTTCCAGGATGATCCGGCCGAGTTCCGGACGTCCCGTGAAGGTAATACCGTCTACCGGGGTGATGGACAGTGAGCCTGCAGGCCAGGTCCGCAGAGGCTGGATCATCATGCCGCCAGGAATGGGAAAGGCCTTGAAGTCAGCAATCGGCAGGATCTGATGCGAGCCGATCCACAATGCATGTGTTCCGAAATACATCTGGTCCGGTGCACCGGTGGCGGGCAGCGTAATGGTGTCCATTGTCCGCAGGGCAGGGAGCATCAGCGAGGCGGTATGGCCATTATCGACCTGTCCGCGCGGGCCATAGGAGACAGGGACGGCCCGCCAGCAGACCAGAACCAGCATTGTCGGTATGACAGCCAGGAGGAAACGTGGATTATAAACCACGAACCTGAGGAGGACGAGACTGTACAGCCCCAGAAAACCAAGGCTCCATTTGAAATAATGAATGTTGTGGAAGGCCCAGATTCCGGGTGCATGCAGGTCCCGGTATGCGAGGTAAAGGGCCGTGGAACTGCTGACACTCAGCAGGACAAGCAGATCGACAGACCGCCGATCTGATGCACTGGCAAAGAGAAGTCCGGTGAGACCGGTCAGTACGAAAGGTAGGCTCTGGATGATCCCGTATCCCGCGGGCAGAGCCGGTTCCGGAGCAATCATGATCTCGACCCAGTGCAGCGGAAGCAGGGCCGCATCAAAACCAACGGCCTGGGAACTGACGATATAGGGCGCCAGATGGGGCCCCCAGACTGCCAGATACAGGATCAGGGTTGGTAGCGCGCCTGCGACAACGCCGCCTCCCAGTGACAGGACGGACAGGATGCACGTCATGAGAGAGGGGCGGTGACTGCGCTGCACTATCAGATGAAGCAGCACCACGCTGCCGCAGACGCCAAGAAGCAGCGCGCCGTCAACAGGTCGGCCTCCTCCCACGATGGCTGTGGACAGACCTGTCACGAACGCAAAGAGAGGCTTCGGGCTTCGGATCCAGTACAGGCAGTACAGGATGGCCAGCAGCATGAATGGAACCGCAAGCGTGCTTGTCCAAGGCGTGCTCCATACCTGTCTGATAGTGGGAGGGCCCATTTCACAGGCTACAAATACCAGCATTCCCAGGGTGGAAGCGGCTGGAGCCTTCGGAAGGACAAGCCGTGTCAGGGTTCCGAAGATCCAGACAGAGGCCATCAGACAGATCAGATTCAGCGGTAGGAACGGATCAGGAAGATGAAACCAGACCCCCGGCACGGCTAGTGCTGGATAAAGGGGAAGATACCATTGTTCCATGGCCGAGAACTGCCCCTTTGCAAAGGACAGTGCGGCATGGATGTAGTGGGACTGATCGTAGTCTCCCCACCAGCCGCTACCCGGAACTGCTGCTGTTGGATGATGTCCGTCCTGCCACCAGCCTGTCAGGCAGATGATGGCTGCCAGAACGGGCAGAAGCATTTTCTGACCCAGAGAGAAAATTGTACTGGAGAGACGGAATCTGGAAGACGGTGCGGACATCAGTGGTTCGGATTTCAGGTGCGAAGACGCGATTTCAGAAGACGGATCACCACGCGGAAGGGGCGGGTAATACGCCAGGATGTGGAGCGGCGTACGGCATCCAGCCACATGCGGGCATCATCCCGTTCGGCAACGAGAAGGCGCAGCTGGTCGGCCACATTGCTGGGCAGAATATCCGGATGCGTTTTGGGAATATCGAGCTCATGCGATGTATCGAACAGTCGGCTTCGTAGATGCATCAGCTCTTCGCGCCCCCCATGGGACATGGCGAGACGCATGGCGTAATCTTCGCAGCGCTCCTGAAGCCGGGCCACCGAGGTATGAAGTCTTTCGACTTCGTTTTTCAGAAAAGAGGCCTCGTGCTCGGCGCGCGAGCGGGCCTCCTGTGCCAGTTCCAGAGCATTGGTCTTCAGGGATGCCGGGGGCTGCGGTGTTCTGTTCTTCGGCGCAGGACGGGAAACATTCTTGTTCTGTGCGTGATTTCTGGTCGACATAGCAACTTCTTTTCTTCTTGAGAGCTCAGGCCTTTTTTGTCAGCTCGGCAAAACGCTGCATCTGCCGCTTGAGGACAGTTTCGGCGTTGTAGTTCGTCTGGATGAACTGCTGGGCTGCAGTGGCCTTCTGCTGTGCTTCTTCGGGATTGTTCATGACATGCCGCATCAGCCATGCAGCATGTCCGATATCCGGGTCAGCCCATCTCTGACCCTCTCCGAAGGGGTATTCGCCCTTTTTGACAGGAACAAGGCGATAGCCGACGGGGTAGCCCGTTGCAGGCGAAAGCAGGTCCGTCGTTGCGGCGTAATCCGTAGCAATGACGGGAAGGCCAAGGGCCATGGCCTCTGCAACAACCAGCCCCAGACCTTCACAGCGGTGAAGGGAGACGACGCAGTCACAGCACGTCATCAGGGAAAGGGTGTCCGCACGGGAGAGAACGCCATTGATGAGAATGATGTCCGGATCGTCGCCGACCAGTTCCAGGAAAGCGTCTTCACGCTCTTTTGCGAAGTCTCCGTTCATCGTCTTGATGACCAGCGCTGCACGCTGGGGACTTCCATGCTGTCTGCGCATCTGGCGGAAGGCCGCAATGATGCCTTCCGGATTTTTCCGCTCAATGAAGGACAGGAAGTCAAACGAGAAGTAAAACAGGAATGTATCTTCCGGCAAGTTGTAACGCGCCCGCGGCTGAGCGACTGGCAGGTCGAGAGTCAGGGTGACCGGCATGTAGACAACCGGCTTGTCGATCCGACCGGCAAGCATACGCTGGATCCAGCGGGTCTGGGCCCAGACTTCATCGACCCCGTCAAAGGCCGACAGCCATTCCGTTGGAAATTCTTCCAGTTCCCAAGCTGGCATGCTGATTCTGTAGCCGGAATCCGTGACGGACTGGAGATGCTTGAGAACTGCGGGGAGCTGGTCGGCATTGATATTGGCATAAAGCTGGATACGGCCGCGGACCCGACCATTCAGCAGGTGGGCACAGCTCCTGTCTGAACGATCCGAAACCACTCCGAATGCGACGTCCACGCCTTCGACAGCCAGGCCGGACCGGGCCAAGCTCTGAAGGGTATGCCGTGCGACGGTGCCTACACCGCTGGTGGTCTGCAGGTAGCCGACCACCGAGACATCCGGACGACCGGTTGGCTTGTTGGACATGCTAACGGGGCGCGCAGGTCTGGTCTGTCCGAAACGGCATGCCACCGGTTCGATAAGCCGATGATCCAGCCCCTGCTCGAAGCGGGCATTTTTGACATACCAGTGGGTCAGGCTCGCAAGATGGTCGGCCCGTTCCGGATCAAGATTGAGGCGCTGGTTGTCAAAGAAATTCCACAGATAATGCTGGAAATTCGTGAAAACGATGTTTTCCTTGTCCAGACTGCCTTTGGGCGACGGCTGGTGGAGATAGGCCTCATAGGTCTCGAAGGGATCGGACGGCCAGTCAGGCGTATACTCCCGGAACATGCGTCTTGCATGCTCCGGAATCCGGGTTCCACTGCTGAAGGATCCATAGGCATAGAGCGCTGCAGGAACCTTGCCGTATCCAGCGTCAAAAAGCAGTTCTGAGTAGTGATCCAGCAGATTGCGAAGAGCTGGTGCAATATCCGTCCGGAAATGACGGCAGTGTTTGCTCAGACGGTCCGGATGGCGGGGATCGAAACCGCTGAAGTGGAAAAATGCGACCGGCTCGCCATCGGCCGTCCATGAACTGCCATGCTGTTCGAATGTGACCTGCGCCAGATTCCAGTAGGCGAGGTTCATCCCGGCATTGTGGATGATGTGAGTATTGGGTGCGAAGCATGGTGCAAGGTCCATGAACTTCTGATCGACGAAAATGCCCTGTTCCTGAGCATTGATACAGGTCCGATGAAGGCGCCTCATCCACCAGCGAATGACATCCAGCGTTTCCGCCGAGCGGGAGGCGCCCAAGAAACCTAGATTATACACACCTGCGCGCATGATCGTGATATCATTGGGATCTGCATCTCCCTCCGCTGGGCGGTGCAGATGCGGCGTCAGAAGAAGCGAGGCGCCATCATCGAAATGTTCGAGCAGCAGATCCAGTCTGTTGAGCAGCAGGATATCCGGATCGAAGTAGAAGACGCGATCAAACCCGCGCTCGACCAGAAGATGCTCCATCAAGAACGGCTTGATGGCCGTATTGAATTCCATGATGTCATACTGAAATGCAAAAGTCTTGAAATCAGGGATATCAAGTGTATGCGCTTCAATAACCGTAGCCGGCCCCTCGTATAGACCGTCCCAATCAACAATCGTGTCTGCAAGGCCGATAAAAAGCTCAAATTCCGGATGCAGTTTTGCAACCGAATTCATAAGAACACGGGCGGCAGGCATGTAGTTATTGGAGCAAATGGTAAAAAAAGCGACCTGGGGGCGGGACAGGGCGTTTTTTTCTGTTCCAGATGAGGAGGGCAGGGGACGGGATGAGGTAACCATAAGACGGCTGCTGGCTCCAGTAATAACTTCAACCATCAGTCACGATGTTGAAATCAGCAGAATGTGTTAGTCTTATGATATCAGGAGCGCTGCTCGACGTAAATCTTCCGTACAAAATAATGGAATGACACAAGAGCTTTTTGATTATTGCCAAAAAGAGTAGTCATATCGCATGAACGCTATTGCTATTCGCTCTGTCTGAGACCTGTTTCAGGGAATGTCAGACTGCAACATGACAGTAAGGTGGAACTGTTATGTGCTTTCGTAGCAACATAATTCTACATGCGCTGCATGACATAGTTGTTTGTGAGCGCAAATATTTTTCAATTTTCTGGAAGAAATGGTGCCCAAGGGCGGAATCGAACCACCGACACTGCGATTTTCAGTCGCATGCTCTACCAACTGAGCTACTTGGGCACCGGGCTTCAGGGAAAACCCCGTTGCGGAGATGGGGTGTAGCTTAT
>Ga0157365_10001029_pt1 | contig 11698 bp, 11 predicted proteins | sample AttsexASBM3_FD_111478 | JGI IMG/M metagenome (GOLD analysis project Ga0157365, IMG submission 111478) | Fungus gardens microbial communities from leaf cutter ant in Ribeirão Preto, State of São Paulo, Brazil - Atta sexdens ASBM3 | ecosystem: Host-associated > Fungi > Mycelium > Unclassified ... | reverse complement strand
CTCTCCATGAGACCAGGGGCGTGCCGTGGGAGTGTCGGGGTCGGCGAGGAACACCGGCCAGTTCACGATACGGTCGCCAGAGATGTGCAGGCGCTGCTGGGTCAGTTCGGTGACGAAGCGGGAATCGCCGAGCCAGAGCGCAGAGCGGCTTTGGGTCAGGCGCAGCAGTAAGGCGTTCGCCGGTTTGAGAAAGGCGTTGTGCTGCCAACTGATAACAGGAACGCCCAGCGCGCTGCCGACCTGTTGGCCGATCAGGGTCGCACGGGTGAGGGATGTGATGATGTGGGTGGGCCGGTCTCTGTGGAGTTCTGAGCGGAGCCACCGATAGGCACGAAAGTGATCCTTGCCGTCGCTCGTGCGGACTGTGACGTTCAGGCCCGCGGCCTTTAGTCGTGGCAGTGCCTTCCGGTTGCGCGGCGCCAGAGCATAGACCTTGATCGAAGCGCCGTGTGCCTCAAAAAAAGCCGTGATGGCGGGAATAAGCGCTGCTGCGCCTCCGCCTTCGAGCGAGTTGATCACATAGGCGATGTGCATGGGCCTCCGATCGGGTTGATGGCTCCGGTCTGTCTTCGGCACTATAGACGCAATTCCTGTTTGTAAGAAATCTTGAGGCACGGGTTGGTGATTATTCGACAACTTTGAAAGTTCTCGTGTGATCCTTGGGGGCTACGAACGACAAATATCGGTTGCGACTGCGCTCGGCTTCCTGTAGTGAATCCCATAGTGCCGGAATTTCGGCCGGAAGCGCCCCCTTGAGGGCGCTTTTTTTTTGGATATTTCCCAGATGAGTGATGAGCCTACAGCCCTTTGGCAGGAGCTGGAGACGTTACGTGCGACCTTGAGGATGACCGAGGATCGATTGTTGCGTCTTGAGACTGTGCAGAGCGGTCTTTCTGATAAGCATGAAGAATTACGTGATGAAGTTCGAAGTGAAATAAAATCTCTTCGAAATCAGATATCAGAATTGAAGACAAAAATTGACGATAGTCACAAAGATATTTCAGATAAATTTGTAAAAACAAATTCCAAATTAGATAAATTATTCGGCGCACGCGCAGTTGTAACAACCCTGATTACACTTTTGACGTCAATACTTGGATCGGGTGCCGTGCACCTGGCTTTTTCCGTAGGAATGCCGTGATGCTTGACCCTGTGGAGGTTGCGGCGCGCACAGCGTGGGGTGAAGCACGCGGCGAGGGCATTATCGGAATGCAAGCCGTCTTGAATACAATTGCAAACAGAGCTTCGTCCCCCGGTTGGTGGGGGCGGGATATTTCTTCGGTATGTCTGGAGAATGATCAATTTTCGTGCTGGAATATCGACGATCCCAATCGCGAAAAACTGATTAATGTCGATACCAGCGATAAGGTTTTCGCGGTGGCACTTTCGCTGGCGGCGAAACTGGTCAGCGGTGATCTGAGCGATGTGACGGGCGGAGCGGACAGTTATTATGCGCGCGGTTCACAAAAACCGCTTTGGGCGAAGGATAAATTCTTTCGTTGCTCGGTCGGTCGGCATGAATTTTATCGCATGGGTGTGCGGGGGGATGGTGCTTGATGGATCTGTCGTGTGTGCTTGATCTTATTCCCCCGCACTATGTCCCATATGCAATGTTCTTCATTATATTCTGCAAAATTCTAACGATTTTTTGGAAGCCTCCTGTCTCGGATAGCCCGGTTGGCGCGATGTATCGATTCATAAATCTGATTGCGTTGAACATCGGGTGGGCCACGAATCATGCTCTTGCCCAGAAGAGCTCTGCCCCGGCAAGGCAAGATCCGAGATAATATATTTCAGTGCGGTATTTGAAATTTCACCCGCTGCATTATTTATAAAATTGGAAAATCGAATGAATACTGTTACGCGTCGCGCCTTTGTCGGGCGCACGTCTTTGCTCGCGGCTGTGTTATGCGGTGCTGGCTGCACTGTGACAACCGATGGGAATATAACCAGCCTTACTCTGGATGTTGCCGCAGTGCAGAACTACGGGCAGGCTGGACTTAACGCTGTTGCAACGATCCTGAGCATAGGGGCTTTCGCCTCCGTGATTGGAGCGCCTGCGGTTGCTGTGATCGATGCCGCTGATGTCGCTTTGTCGGGTGCGCTGAGTGCCTTTGAAGCCGCAGCGGGAAAATCCCTGACGATCACCTATGACACGTCGTCGCCTTCCTCGGTTGTCGACAGTGTTCTGGGCGCCTTGCAGACCGTGGCAGGTGATCTTCAGGCGGCCGTGAAAACTGCCAATGCCAGCCTGTCGGATTCAGATCTATCCAAAGCGACGACTGTCTTGGCTGCCGTTGAAACGGTAGTGTCTCTGTTCAAGGGGCTGCTTGGTGTGGTGTCGGTTTCTGCGGGGCGCGCGACGATGACCGAAGCGCAGGCACTTCGTATTCTGGGAGTGTATCGCTGATGCGTTCGGATCTTCTTCATGTCGTCGCGGCGCGTTGCAACCCTTTGCGTTATAATGCCCCGGATCGTATTTATCGCGACTGGGTCAGGCACATGTTGGCCAGCGGGGTTCAGTTGACGGTCGTTGAATGCCAGTATGGCGAGCGGCCTTTTACCTCGATGATGCCCGGTGTCCGCCATATCGGCGTGCGTGCGAATAGTCTGGTCTGGGAAAAGGAGCGTTTGCTGAATATCGGCATCTCTTCTCTGCCACATGACTGGCGATACGTCGCCTGGGTGGACAGCGACATTTTTTTCCGTCAGCCGGATTGGGCGGCGGAGACAGTGCATGCATTGCAATTGTTCGATGTCGTACAGCCTTGGTCGACGTGCTACGATCTGGGACCGGACGGCGAGCACATGCAGGCGCACCGGTCATTTTGTCGCATGTGGATGGATGGCGAACCCATTCAACAAGGCACGAAAGCGCACCGTGCACCTTATCGTTTTGCCCACCCAGGCTATGCGTGGGCTGCGACACGGCAGGCATTGACCGGGGTAGGGGGGCTGCTCGATACGGCTGCTCTGGGTTCGGGGGATCACCATATGGCCCTGGGGTTGATCGGTCGTGCGGAAGAAAGTTATCCAAACCGCATTTCTGATGGCTATAAAAGGCATATCCTGAAGTGGCAGGATCGGGCGCAACGCTGTATCGACGGGAACATCGGTGCGTTAAGCGGCACGATCGAGCACAGGTTTCATGGGTCGAAGCGCGAGCGCGCTTATGAAAGCCGCTGGGATATTCTGGTGCGTAATGATTTCGACCCGGACAGCGATCTGGTTCGCAATACGTGGCAGGCCTGGGATCTGGCGTCCGGAAAGCCGAAATTACGTCGGGATATCGAACGCTATTTCCGTTCCCGTAACGAGGATTCCAACGTCGCATGAAGAGTGCTCGTATCAGGCTCTATACCCCGGCGGACTGGTTCGGTCGTGCAATCTGCTGGCGACTGGAATCCCGCTTTTGCCACGCTGCGATCGAACTCGACGATGTTATCTACAGCGCAACGTATCCTCGTATTCTGATGTTGCCGGACCAGCAGGCCGATGTTGGCCAGCCGCCGCGCGGGGGAGCAGTTTTTGAAATTGCGCTTACGGACAAGCAGTTTGACGCGGTGCGATATTGGTGCCGCTCCCGTGTGGGTTCGGAATATGACTGGCTGTCGATGGTGGGTTGGTTTCTGCGGATACAGAGCCTGCAACTCCGTCGGCACATGTATTGTTTCGAGTTTGTCTTTGGCGCTTTGTCTGCAGCAGGTTTGGTGCCGCAGTCCAAGCAGTTGATCACAGGTGATGAACTGCTTGTGCATCTCCTGGAGCAGGGAGCCAAACAGTTGCCGCTGCAAGGCGGTTATCCGCAGTGTTGAGGCTTTGAAACTGCCGACCTGTCGATCATTCGATAATGGCGTGACCGCGAGATGTCAGCGTGCTGCAGGTCGCTGTACGTTGGCTAACCGTCATCGTTGCGAGGTCGATCGGGTTTGGTGATTGATTCCGGATCAGTCCCTGGCCCCCCAGCGAATAATTCTGGTCTTCCCGCACATCCTGGCGGGTGGCGAGTACACGCGCGATGTGACGCGTCGTCGTATCGTCCAATGTCCCGGACCGCACGCAATATGCCAGCAGACCAGCGATATTACCGTTGGACAAAGTTCCTGGGTTAGCCGGCGAGTATTCCGGGTGTGTGACTGTTCCACTTCCTATCCCGCCGGTATTGCGGACGATCTGGACGCCAGACGTGGTCTGCGGCGCGGCGCTGACCACCTGAGCGGTGTTTTCGGGGCGATAGAGCAGTACGGAGCCAGTGGGCACCTGATCGAGGCGTGACTGGGCATGAGCGGCGCTGATCGAGCCAGTAATCAATACTGCAAACACTGCGCGCCTGACGTTCATTTTGTCGATCATTCCGTGCCCTCCACTTGTCGCGATGCCATCTGCTCGCGTCGCAATCCTGGGCTTTCAACGGAAAGCGGTGCCTGTCGGTTCCTTTTCAGAGATGTGCGCCCGAATGATGGGCGCTTTTACAAGAGATTTTCATGAAAAACATTAAACTCGGTGCGTTGCCGGCGGTCGAGCGCCCCCGCCAGCCGCGCCTGTCGTCGCTGCATATGATGGCGCGTACTGCGCCGGAAACACTGCTGCGGAACGGGATTGACCCGGCCCCTTTGATGTTGGGTAACGATACTCTGGGCGATTGCACTGCTGCGGGGTTAGGCAATCATATCCGCGCCACGTCTGCACTTGCGGGCTATTCGGTGGAGGTGCGGGACATCGACGCGATCCGGTTTTACGCGCAATCCACGGGGTATCGGGTCGGCGATCCGGCAACCGATTGTGGCGGCGTAGAGGCCGACGTCCTGACATTTGCTGGCCGCAACGGTTTTACGCTGCGCGAACAGGTGCTCTATCCGGTGTGGGGCACCGTCGATCCAACGGATCTGAACGGGATGCGACTGGTGATGGCGTCGCTTGGCCCTGCATATCTCGGCGTGCAGTTGGCCATCGCGGATCAGGCACCGGGTGTCTGGGATACGACAACACCCGGCGATCAGACCCCCGGGTCATGGGGTGGGCACTGTCTGCTGGCCTGGGCGTATGAAGGCATCGGGGAGCAGGATCTTGTGACGTTGATCACGTGGGGTGGCTTACGCCAGGCGACCTGGCGTTGGGTGCGATCTCGCATCATGGAATGTCACGGTCTGGCGTGGCGGCAGTTGATGCCGGCGAACGGACATATGTCCGGTGCCGACTGGCAGACACTTGTCGAGGCTAACGCCGCTTACCTCTCCGGAACATCCTGAACGGATCCACAGTCGATCTGCATGAAAAAGCCGCCGTGACGCTCAGGCGTCGTGGCGGCTTCTTTGTTGCGTTCAAGGCAACGAGTCTCAGTGCGTATCGAAACCCAGGAACCCGACATCCGGACGTGGTACGCCGCCGCTGATGTGGGGTGTGACCGTCTTGCGGCTGCTGACCTCACGCACAGCCTGCCCCTTGATCGAGGCGTGGCCTTCATCTGCGCTGTCCGTCTCCGAAGCGAGGCGGGTATCGCCGGTGTCGTTGTACGTTCGCATCGACAACAGCAGGAAGATAATGTCGTTGCGATTAAGGTCGATCGCGAGATCGATGGGCTTCTGGCCAAGGACGTTCCTCGCGCCCATGTCGGCGCCGCGGTTCAGGGATTCCTTGGCGGCGTTCAGGCTGCCGCGATTGATCGCATCGAACAGGGCCGCCGTCGGGTTCAGATCCTTGTTGGCATGGCCCGCATCTTCTTCGGCTGACTCGGCACCGGGCAGCGCAGCTGGCGGTGCGGCGGCGCGCGCATTACGGCGGGCCTCGGCCTTTTTCTGCGCGGCTTCTGCCTCGGCTTCCGCCGCAGCATCGTCGTCGCTTTGAGCGTGGGCATAATGCGTCGGCATCACAGCCACCGCTCCGAGTGCAAGTCCGGCGATGGCCAGCATGAGGTGCAGGCGACGGGGTCTGAATGTCAGGCTCATTGTGCGTCCCAGAGGGGTCGAAGACAGGGTGTCAGCGCTATTATAGGGGTTTCGGGACGGATGCGAAGGCTTTCTCCGTGCCGGCTTGTCACAAACGTCCCTCGCGCCACCATCCTGCTGCCAGCAGCAGAGCGGTCAATAATAGTGCCAGCCACCCGGGACACAGGGGGCGGGCGCTCTCGCCAGTCACGCTGTGCGCGTTGCGCTGCGTCAATCCGATCCAGTCGCTGCCCTTCGTGGCCGCGCCCGACGAGACGAGGCGAAGGGCCGGGGCGTGTGCCGGGTCGCCAGACCAGTAAACCGCGCCACCGGTCTTTTTCACGATATCCGAAAGCGGCTGCGCGGAAGCCCGGAGATCGGAGAACTCCAGCGGGTCCGCGACGCGCGGCCCGGCATAGGCGTGCAGGGCTCCGTCGGTAACCTCCCACAAACCGGGTTGAGAGGCAGGCATCTGGGCTGATGCGGTTCCAGGGCCGTTCGACGTCAGTGTGAGTGGCGTCTTGCGCCCGTCCGGTGCCGTGACCGTCACGGGCGGCGGTGGCGCGTCGGAGACGGAACGCCGCACAACGCGCAGTTCATCGCCGGTGATGGAGGCCGTGAGCTGTTCTTCCTCCAACTCCGGTTCCTTCATGAGCCAGTGCGACAAACGGCGCAGCAATTCGGATTGCGGGCCGCCACCATTTTCCCCATGCGACCACAGCCAGATCTGGTCCGAAAGCAGAAGTGCCACCCGCCCCTGATCCACATGGTTCAGCAGCAGCAGGGGGTTGCCGTCCGGTCCTGTCATTAGTGTTTCACCGACAGTAGAATCCGGCTTCAGCGCCCTGTACCAAGGTCCCCACGTGCTTTGGCCGTCCTTGCCATTCGTGGCACCGGGCAGGTCGGCCGTCACGGGGTGGCGACGCCCGATCGGGCTGAGTTCGGGGCGGAATGCCTGTTCAATCAGGCCGCCTTCCTCCGGCACATGGGCGGGCAGGATATCGCCCACCGGTGTGTCCTGCAGGGTCCCCGGGCCGACAAATTCCGGGCCGCCGATCAGCAGTAATCCACCGCCACCGCGCACATAATTCGCGATGTTCCGCAGATAGGCGGGTGGAAGAATGGCCCGATTCTGGAACCCGTCGAGAATGATCAGATCGAATTGGCCGATTTTCTCCTGAAACAGTTCGGCCACCGGAAACGCGATCAGCGCCATGTCCGAAAGCGGCGTTCCGTCATCCTTGTCTGGTGGACGCAGAATGGTGAAGTGGACCAGATCGACCGAGGGGTCGGCCTTGAGTAACCGGCGCCATACACGTTCACCCTGGTTGGGCGTGCCGGAAACGAGCAGCACTTTCAGACGATCGCGCACGCCGTTGATCGTGATGATGTCGGCGTTATTGCTGGTGGAAACTTCCCCCGGCAGTTCGGACGCGGAAAGTCCGACCAGCAGCGGTCCGGGACGCATGACGGGCAGGGTGATGTCTTGCGGCTGTCCTACCCTGATCTTGCGATGTTCCGCCGAAGCGCCGCCGAGGGTCAGCGTCAGATCGGCGGTTGCATCGGGCGATGCACCCGGGCCCAGATCGTCGATCTGAACGCGGATCACCGCGTCCTGCCCTACGATCGCATAGGGCGGGGCCGAGAGAATGCGGAGCCGCCGATCCGTCTCTTCGCCGCGGCCGGTCAGGATGACATCCAGGGGAACAGGCCGCGACTGTCCGGTTGGCTGCAGGGCTTGCGGTATGCCGGTGGGCACGTCGTGTACCTGACCATCGCTGAGCATGATTGCTCCGGCCAACCGGTCAGGCGGAATGTCTGCTGCTGCCTGCGACAGGGCGTCGAACAGGCGCGTTCCATGCGCGCTTCCGGACTCGCTGGATGGATGGACGGTAACAACACGCAGATCCAGATCCGGTCGCCCGGCGGTTGCGGCTTCGATCTGGTTCGTGATCGCGCGGGCGAGGGCGTCGCGCCCGCGCAGCGCCATGGATGGGGACTGATCCACCATCAGCAGGGCCGTCTGCTTCAGCGGGCGCCACGTCGCCGTGATCAACTGGGGCCCCGCGAGCCATCCGATGACGACCAGGGCGGCCGCCAGTCGCGCCAGACTGCCGGACGCGCGCCGGACCACGCCATATACCCCGAGCAAAACGGCGATTGCCGCAAGCGCGACAAGCAGCCAGGCCGGCAGCATCGTGGCAAAGCCGATGGAGTGCTTGAGTGAGGTGGGCAGCATGGATCCGCCGTTCATTGGCCAAGCCTGTGCAGAATGGCCGGGACGTGGACCTGATCTGCCTTGTAGTTCCCGGTCAGGGCATACAGCACGGCGTTGACGCCGAAACGGTAAGCGAGGCGACGCTGATCGTCACCTCCGGGCACGACGGCAAAGGGCGTATTGCCATCAGCATCGACGGCCCACGCATGGGCCCAATCTGCGCTGCCGATAATCACCGGACTGACACCATCGTTGGATGCGTCGCCTGCGCGCGCAACCCACACTGGTTGTCCGGCATAACGACCCGGAAAATCATGCAGCAGATAAAAAGTGTGCGACAGGACATGATGATCGTCCAGACGCATCAGGACAGGGATGTTCAGCGCCGCCGTAACACGCCGCAACGCCGCCGAGACGCCGGGATTTTCGGGTGTGAAATTATCGCCGCTGCCATTCTGCGATGCCGGGTCGGAGCCCATCGTGTCGATCAGCAAAATACCCCCGTGCGCCATGTATGTGTTCAGGGCCGCCGCCCGCTCGGGGGACGATGCCGCATCCGATGTCACGGGCCAGTAGAGCATCGGGTAGTAAGACAGATCGTCCACCCCCGGTGTCACCGCATCGGGATGTCCGAGGGCGGCGGACGTGCGGGCATTCACATAGTCCGACAGTCCCTGGAGGCCTTCGCGCGCGACGCTGTCGATATCGTCGTGCCCGGAGCGGATATAGGCCAGACGTGCCTCTAGCGCTGCGGGCGGCACTGTCTCGGCGTGGCCGATGGCCGGACCCGCTGCAATCAGCATCGCAAGGGTCAGCGCGAAACGGTGAAGATAGCCGCGCATGCCGAGGCTCAGCAGGGCGTCGACCAGCAGAAGCGCCAGCCCGGCAAGCAGCAGATACGGTGCCAGCGGCGTGTCGTGTTGCGTCGTATCGATCGTGACAGGCACCCCAAATCGCGGTGCGGACTGCAGTGCCCCGAGCGTATCCCCAAGGTTCAGTGCGCGCCGGGACTGGCGAGGGCCGTACAAGCCGGGTGGATGCGCGGGCGACGGCGGGGTGTGGGTGAACGCTCTGGCCGCAAGTCCCGTCGCTCCGGGTTGCGGGGGGCCGAGCACGCCATCACCGTCCAGCGTCAGGGTGGGTGCCAGCAGGCTGCCGTCAGGTGGGGCCTCGATCCCCGATGCCTGCTGGATCAGGCGGTCCAGCATCTGCACGAACAGACCGGACAGCGGCAGGCTGGACCATGCGGGGGTACTGGTCACATGAAACAGCACGATCTGCCCGGCCCCCAGCGCCGTATGAGTGACCAGTGGCGTACCGTCCGCCAGCCGTGCCCAGCTGTGAGCGTCAAGTGTTGTCGACGGTTGGGCGAGCACCTGACGCGAGACGGTCACATCCTGCGGCACCTTCAGGTCATGAAAAGGTGACGTCGGTGCGAAGGGTGCAAGGGGCTGCGGTTTGCCCCAAGACATTGCGCCGCCAAGCTGCCGCGTGCCATTAACCAGCGGCACTGGCAGAAGTGGCGCGTCACCCTTGCGGTTCGCGAGCACGCTGTCATCGAACTGCGCCAGATCGTCGCCTGCAAACCGGACCAACGTGCCGCCCTTGCGAACCCATGCATCGAGACGGGCGCGTTGGGAGGCGTCGTTCAGTGCGCCATCCGGGGCCATCAGAACCGACAGCGGGCTTTGCAGCAGATGGGGCAGATCACCTTCCCGCACGTCGGCGGTCGGCGTCAGGGCACGCTTGAGATAGAACGCCGCACCGACCAGAGGCGTGTCTGCGGCTCCGCCGGTTATCAGGCCCACCGGGCGACGACGTGACCCTTCATCCAGAAGATACAGCCCGCCAATCCCCTCGGCACCATCAACCGTCAGACGGTCGATCTCGTTATTCACCTCGGTCGGCAGGGCGAAGGTGACTTCGCCCGCACGCGCGCCCGCCGCCAGGGTCAAATCCTGCGCGGCCAGCGTCCCGCCCTGTGCATTGCGCGCCCGGATATGAAAAACGGAAGGCGTATCGAGCGGCAATGTTACGATCCGCGCCGTCAGATGGCCGTCCTGTCCAAGATGCGCGGTAAGGACCATCGTGAGGGCGCGCGAAACGCTGGCGTCCTCGACCGGTCTGCGGTGTTCCAGTGCGTCCGTAAAAGCCTGATCGCCCGGCGTCGCCAGACCATCGCCCACGTAAATGACCCGGCTGACGGCAGGGAATGTGGCGATGCGCGCCGCCGCCTCGGCACGGTTGGTGGCCCAGGGTTGCGGACGCAGGGTTTCGATCATCTGCCGCAGGGACGCAGGGTCTCTGCCCGTCAGGGCAGCGGGCACATGACTGTTGCTGTCCGGTGCCGTCCGGATCAGCGCAGCGGTGCCGGAAGCACGATCGATCTGGTCCAGTTGCGCGGTCAGAAACCCGATTTTCTGCCGCCAGCCGACGGCGGATGCCCACCCGTCATCCAGCACCAGCAGCGTGGTGCCGGAGGCACCCGTGGTCGGTTCCCTGTGTGTCAGGACGGGTTGGGCACAGCCGAAGACGATCAGCGCACAGATCAAAAGGCGCAGGATCAGCAGCCAGATCGGCGCCTTCACCGCATCCCGGCGCTTTGGCCGCAGGGCCGCGATCCATGCAATGGGCGGAAAAGATTGCGTGCGGGGGCTCGGCGGCGTTGAGCGGATCAACCACCATACTGCCGGAAGGGACAGCAGGCCGAGCAGCGTCAGCGGGGCAAGAAAGATCATGACCGGCCTCCGCCACGGGCCAGCTTCTGATGAAGCGCAAGGGCGGCGCTCTGTGTGCTCTGGTCGGTCGTGTGGACGAACAGGTCGGAACCGGCGGCATGGGCCATCGTGCTGAGCCCTTCGGCTCGCGCCATCACAAGCGCACGATACTCGTCACGCAGGGTTTCGACCGCGGGCAGGACCTGATCGGGTTCGCCTTCCAGACCGGCAAAACGAACGCGCCCGGTAAATGGCAACCCGATCTCCGCCGGATCGAGCACCTGTGCCAGGTGCACGCGCGACGGTCGCGCAGCAAGCAGCGTAATGGTCTCCCACAGACGCGGCGTCTCCCACTGAAAATCGCTGATCATCACCGTCCGGGCGTGGCGTGGTATTGCGGCTGGATCAGGAAGTGCCGCGTTCGCGTCAGTCGCCGCGCGGCCGATGTGATGGTGCAGCGCGTCGATCAACCTCGGTATAGCCGCGCGACTGGTAAAGGCTCCTGAACCGGCAACGGAGGGCAGGACAACCCGCTCGTTCTCCCGCAGTGCAAGTTCCGCAATCACCAGCATCAGCACCAGCGCGCGATCGACCTTGCGCGGGAGTGTTGCGGCGGATCCCCAGAACATCGAGGGCGAGACGTCGCACCACAGGCACAGGCTCTGCGGTGATTCAGCTTCTGTTTCCCGCACCCATGCGTGGGTGCTGCGCGCTGATTGCCGCCAGTCGATGCGCCCCGTCGGCTCGCCGGGCATCGCGGGGCGGTATTGCCAGAATTCCTCGCCCACGCCGGAGCGCCGGGCGCCATGCAGGCCGAGGGCGACATTAGACGCGATGCG
>Ga0157365_10001028_pt1 | contig 11713 bp, 17 predicted proteins | sample AttsexASBM3_FD_111478 | JGI IMG/M metagenome (GOLD analysis project Ga0157365, IMG submission 111478) | Fungus gardens microbial communities from leaf cutter ant in Ribeirão Preto, State of São Paulo, Brazil - Atta sexdens ASBM3 | ecosystem: Host-associated > Fungi > Mycelium > Unclassified ... | reverse complement strand
TTCTCGGTGATTACCTCGTAAACGAAGTGTATTCGATACATTGATCCTTACAGCCAACAGGATGCGGCCCCGGCCACTCAAAGGAACCTGTTGACACTCTTTGCTGCAGCAATAATTCCGTTACGGAAAGAGGTCAGTATTCCTTCGAGTGGCATAGAGTGATGGATAGATAATCCTCGATAGGTGCGACCTGTTGTCTTTGAAGTCAACGCATTTCTCGAAAAAGTGCTATGGTGGAGTCTAACCAGTGCCACCACTGATTTCCAAAGAAAAGCGGCATTACAGCTGCTGGCGTCCATCCTCAATAAGCGCATGGACGTTGATGGTACGGCACTCGTCGTGATTCATGGCATGTAAAAATCAATCAACACTTGCTAGGTTTGGAACCTTTTGCGAACATGCTTCTGTCATCATTTTGGGAAAAAGAGATCCTTGATGGTAGTCTCATTAGCGAGAGACGGCGACATGCCATTGAGGCTTGGATATGGGTTAGTTACCGCCGAACGATCATGGAATTTTAATGGAACATTCATGTCACAGGTTTCAAAAGCGCTGCTCATTCAGAGTCACGCACTGGCTCTCTCCTTCACGGACAAACTATTAGACGCTTTGAGTGATGAAATTATTGGCTGGGATGTCGCGAGAGCCCTCGGGGATGTAGCAGCTACAGATGATGTATTGACGAAGAAACATCATGCAGTTTTCAGGGTGTGCTGCAGTTCTCCACTCGGTTTGAAATGGATTCTTACATCTATCTTAGTTACTATATGCCCAAAAATTTGTCAGCTGTATTCTTCCAAGAATCATCGAATATGCGAAAAATTTCAGCGGTGAGTGTGACTTGTAAGTCAAGTCTTTGAATCAAAACTTATTATTGAATTCAAGAACCACGACGTCAAACGGCATCATTGGTTGCACTGACTTCATTGATCAAATCAATCCCAAAAACAACATATCAGCACGAACTTCCAGGAGTACGTTCCAATGCCTTGGGTCATTCGCATCTGGAACTGAAGGTTGGCTTAGCTCATTCCTTTACTCCTTCGGGGGCTTCAGCTTCCAGACACGGGCATCCGGTCCAATGTGATTGAGACGTTTCTAACTGCTACAGAGGGTGACTCGCCTGAAAGTAGCCTAGTTGCGAGCCATGCTTCGACGCTCGTGGCATTAATGTTGAAGAATAGTAATGTTATCGAGATGCCATCATCAGTACGTGCGTTGTACAGACCTCAAACTCTTGAACTCATCTTTCGCAGAAAGTAAGAATTTCTGCCCTTAGATATTTGGGGAAAATTCCCTCAATCGTGCGGTACGATATACTGCACTCCACAAAAGCGACTGTGATCAAGGAGCTTGCGAAAGCTGTTGATGATCCAAAACGGGTGGTTCGGAAAGAGGCTGTCGATGCCAGGACGGCTTGGTGAGTTCGACTTTAGTAGATCTATAGCTTCTGTTCCCAACAAACATCGCAGGTTTCGATATCGGGGTTCTGCATAGAGAAATCGATCAGCTCACTGAATACCGTACATAGATATATATAGATGTATACATAGGGTGGTGTATCAACCGGCGATGTCCGTGCTTGTTTGTTACCGCCCAAACGCGTCCAGTGGAATATCACAAAGTTCGTAATTCACCAATGCCTCGTTGTACAGACGAAGACGAGGACAATTTCTTTGCTTCCTCGCGACAGTCAAGTTTCTTTGCTTCTTCCAAGTGCGTTCCTCGGAGACCATCGCGACAAAGCATGGTTACGACTCGCAAAGCAACAGATTCTCTCCTTGGTCTGGCGCAAGCTCTCGACATTGCGGGTGGAATCGAAGGCGGAGGTAGTGGTGATGATGCTTTGAATGGAACTATGCATGGCGGAAACAGACACCACTCTCTTGCCCATGAGCTCGCTTATGCCTTGATGCCTGAACCTAGCGCAGGGTCCAAGTTGCTTGCGGAAGAGTTGGGTATTGAGTGTGATGAGAGTGCTGATGAACCCATGGACAAACTAGATCGAGTGTCAAGAAATACAGAGGTTGAATTGAATGGCGGACATGAGGAACTTCTGGAATCTGGTAAGAACAGGAAACAGCCCATTGAGGTGCAACGACCGGAACCAGATTCCATGGATGTACTAGCACAAGATCTAGAGTCGACAGAACAATTCCTAAAGCACCTCAGGACACTCGATAATGAATCCACTAGTGGTACTACTTCCAGAGGGACGCCTTCACATATGGCCCAGCAACCGGCCCTCGAGCGCTTCGCACTGGATATCATTCGTAAAATTGATGAAGCAGCTCGGAACAGAGAAAGTCAGCTACGAGAGCTGCTGGAGTACGACAGGGAATTCAAGAAGATTGCTGGTGAGGTAAACGGGACAGAGGTTTTAAGCCAGGTTGACGAGCTTCCTTTGTTTAATGAGGACGACGTCGATGCGGATCACTACTTTGCGTCAAGCACGACGCTCGTGCAATCAGAATCTTCATCTAGATATACCTTGGATACTGTAACCGAAGACCCGGAAGACGAAGTACAGCAAGGTGATTGGGATGATCCACATGCACATCTACATCACGATTTAGGCGAAGATATCTCTCCTGCACCTTCCAGCACACCTACGCCAACGAAAGCCGTGTTTGCACCTCTGCCTCCCTCCCCTTCTATACCTACACCCGCTAAAACAACACCTGCCAATGCAATACTTCATTTGACACATGTCCGCACATTTACCTCGTCGCTCATCTCATCTCTAACAACATTATCGGAACAAGCACAAGTGAATGGTACTGCAACTACGGAGGCTGGAAGGAAAATCAAAGCCCTGAAGAATAAGATGGGTGGATGGCAGTCTGAGTGGGAAAGTGCCGAGAGGAGTAGAGTCAGGATCGAAAGATGGGAAGCTGGGATTGTAGACTGGCAAAATGGCGATGCTTTGGAAGAAGTGACACTTGGGAGTGTGAGCCCCGCCAGATTAGCCATAAGAAGGAGGGTGGATGGGAGGAAGCTAGTAGAAGAACACTTGAGTGCATCCGAGAAGACCATTAGAGAAGCCACAGAGAGAACCCAGGCCATCATGGCACGGTAATTTATCTTGTTCTAGATCCACATTTCTAGACTTTTTTAATTGATATCAGACTACATGATTTTGGCACCATTCACACGGATGTATTTGAAGCACCTCGTTTTTTTTCTCCTTTCGTGTGTATATACCTTACTACTCTATTTATATTTACGAAGAACTAAGTACTTGTCCTCCTGGTCATCCTTGTTTCAGAGAAAGGGACGCGTTCAAAGTCCAGCCTTGGGTTCATTTCTGTGAACTTATTTAAAACTCTGAACTAGGCTTTATACACAACTATGAATGCCATGCTACTGTTTCGAGAAAAATATTAATTTTTGTTCTCAATTTATTTGAAATATGGTTTCAATGTCGAATAATGGATTTATTGCTACAGTGACCCCAGCAAGGACACGATTCTTCCAACATCCTTCACCCATTTTTCCCAATGGGGAAGACATATCTTGATGTTTGACGATCTCTGGGAACAATAGGTGCAAATAAGTATGGACAACTGTTCTGCGAGGGATATGCCCTCCTATTCTGGTCATATTCTCAAGCAATTAGCTTGCCTGGCAGCCAGTCAAATATGAACATCTGGGTCCGTGAACCTCCTCTTCTCTATACAGATCTGGTGCTGAGCAGCTAGTGTTGCTAGACGGAACATCGTAATCCAGAAGGAAGAACCTACTGGTTCAATACCGGAACAAAGCAGAGTGTCTGGGAGAAACCTGACGGTGAATTCTCTTTTTTTATGGTGCTTCAACGCGTCCTGGAACTTTGATTATCATCCCATTTAGAGCTCAAAACGACTTGGGAGGTCAGAGTTGCTTCCTTTGCCACAGTCGGTCGATTCACATTTTCTTTCCGCAGCGAGCACTCGGTAAGACCAAGTGGAAGGAATATTTCTCTCATGGGAAGAAATACTATTATAATGTCTGTTTTTTTCTCATCTTGTCAGATACAAGTCATGTTATTCAATTTCGATGATTAGACCGAGACCAAAGAATCGAAATGGGAATGCCCCGAAGAAGTGACGCTGTATCTCGATGAGGCGCAGGAGGAGGCCAAACAACTTTCAGCACAGACGGGTAGTGGAAGGTATTTCGAATTTATAGACCCAGTTTCATGCCGGGACCGACTGACACACATACTGTGTATAGCCAACAATTTCGAGCCATTGGTGCTCCAGGATTTACGCCAGTCGGAGGAACAACTCAAGGTGCACTCGTCCCCATGGGAGGCGCTGACACGTCCTTATCTACTTCCCAGCCTCAACAAATGAATGGCAGTAATTCAAGTAATGGTACCCCTCTCACTGTCGGTGCACACACAGGTAGCAATGGCTTACCGCTTGCTGCAAACTCAGTCTTGCCGGCGCGTCCCCATTTGCCGGACGATCCTGTGATTCCTCACAATGGTTTTGCTACTGTAGAAGAGGGCGAGAAGGCATTTATACATTTGTTGAAGAAGGCGGGTGTGGATGCAAATTGGACTTGGGATCAAACCATGCGTGCTATCATTACTGATCCATTGTACAAGGCTCTGAATACGCTCGCTGAGAAGAAAGTCTGTTGGGAGAAGGCAAGAACATTTCTTTAAAACTGAAATTATAATTCTTCGCTGATCAACTTGTAATTCAACAGTATACGAATGGACTAAGGGCAAAAGAGCAGGAAGAAAAGGAGGCCAGGCTTGCCAAGTTGCGTCCCGCTATTCGAAATATGTTGAAAGGGAATCCAAACGTGTTTCATTATACGACTTTCCGCACCGCAGACAAGCTCTTTGCTCAGCACCCAATCTGGCAACAGGCCCGTATCGAAGCTGAAAGGAAGCTTATATTTGAAGAGTACATAACCGAATTAAAGCAGCGTGAGATGGTACGTTGTTTCTATCGCATCTGCCGGGTGCGCTCTTTTATCCATCTTGTTTTTCTTTTCGCAACGCATATAGCAAGAGTCCCGTGCAGCGCGAACGCGCAGTGTATCAAAGGTTGTCGTGTTGTTCAAGGACTTGAATGTGGATGTTCTCACTCTTTGGAACATCGCGCATGGAATGATCGTGGAGTCCGAACAATACAAAGTAGATTCAGAGTTGCAGAAGCTGCCAACTTTGGATATTCTGTTGGCATTTGAGGATTACAGTCGTTTGAGGGAGAGGGAATACGAGGAGCAAACGAGGAGAGCCCAGGTTGAAAAGACCAGGAAAGAGCGGAAAGCGCGGGAGGCATTTAAGGTAGATCCATCTCTCACCAGTTGGGCTTTTACTGAATAACCCGTACAGGCCCTACTGCAGGGACTCGTCCACACAGGAGAGATTAAAGCCAGGTCCAAATGGAAAGAACTCTATCCATCCTTCAAGGACGATGAACGGTATCTCAATATGCTCGGCAATCCTGGTTCAAACCCCCTCGAATTATTCTGGGATACTGTTGATGGGCTTGACCAACAACTAGATGCCAAGATTGCTGTAGTTGAAGACGTTATGAAACAGTGGATTCCGCCTTTGAACCAAGTTGACATTGATCAGGATGGGGATGTCAAGATGAGCAATGTGGAGAAAGGATTCTCGGTGGAGGTTGATACGACTGTAGATCAATTTTCAAAGGCCCTTGAGCAAAATGTCACAGATGCTCTGAGAAATCTCCAGTTGGAGGATATGGTTGAGGTATTTACTGAGGTGTGTTGTGTTTGCTCTGATTCTTAAATCTCTCGTGGTTCTCAACTGTCATTTAGCTGAAAAGTGTTGCGACTAAGAAGAAGGCTGATGAAAAGAGACGAACCGAGAGGAAGCAAAGACATTTACAGGACGATTTGAGATACGCATTGAGGAAGTTGTCCGAGCCCGTTGATATTGCACTTTCTTATGACCAGGTGAGTCCGTACTGATGTCATGCTGGGCTATCTGACTGCTGTCTAGGCTGTCCCTCTGATCCAGGACTTGCCGGAGTATAAAGCTCTCGACGATGAGGGAAGGCGAGCTGCCTTTACCAAGTATGTGAAGAGACAAAAGGTAGATAGTCCTGGCCTGTGTCAACACTACGAACTGCTAACTCAAAGTGACACTATAGGAACGAATGCGTGAAGTTGCTTCCGAAGATGGTGGTTCGGCCACCAGCAGGAAGAGAAAGGAGCCACACAAAGAAGAAAGAGAAGGAAGGGACAGGGACAAGGAGCGTGATCGTGAAAGGGAAAGAGAGAGGGAGAGGGACAAAGAGAGGGAAAAGGACAAAGAGTACAGGGAGAGAGAAAGAGAGCGCGACCGGAAAGATTATGATCGAGGGACCCGTAGTTCTCGGCACCACCGGTACGACGACAGGGAGAATTACAAATCACGACACAGGGAGGACGATAGGAGACGGGACAGTGGTCGCAAAAGCTCGCGGGTCGAATTTCACGGTAAAGAATGGGATGGTACGCCAACGCTGAAGAGGGAACGTGAAAGGAGTATGTCTGTATATAAAGAAGATGGGAGAGAAAAGAGGGAGTTGGACAAAGGCAGCCATGAGGACAGAGCAGAGAAGGTAAGGTTTTCATGTCTGTGTTTATTAAGGATGTACTGATATTAATATCATTCAGCGACCTCGGTATGATCGTGACGATGCACACAGTGAACATATGGATGATAGACGTGCTTCCACCCGTGCTGAAACGCCTGAAGAAGGCGAAATCTGATTAATGTTATGCAGTATGACCCCGCCATGCAGCTGATATTGTGATAGGAATAAAATTTACAATGCTTTATGAGTCGAGTCTAAAGGAATCTCTATTCTGCCAATGCGAAGGCGTGTGTAAGGCTGTTTGTGCTGGATGGTCTTCCTGTAACCCTTTCTCCGTTTCTTCTTAAAAATGAACTCCATTGGACCCTTTGTGTGCTCGACGACGGTGGCATCTACTTTGACCTTGGATGTAGGTATCGTGGGACTTCCGCGAAGTGTGTAATCGCGTGAGCCGAGCTCTTCAATGGCGTCGAGAGTCAGGACATCGCCGACTTTGACGTCAGGAATGCGGGGTACAGTGAGGAGGTCGCGTGGGGTCAGGATATATTTGCGGCCTAGGAAATTTGCGATGACATATTGGGAAGGTTGAGAGCAGATGAGGTGGAGGGCAGACGGGGTTGATTCTGGGGTGAACGTCTGAGTATGGAGGGACCGTGCACAGGATACTGAGGACGTCGTAGGATTAATTTTCTGCACAAGCAAGCCAAGAAAGACGACGTACACCGCCTGAATACGCTTGCCAGCGCCGCCATGTCCGGACAAGAAAGTCGTACTGTGGGAAATTGTCAGAATTGAAGCGGAGCCTAAATATTCCGAGTAAGGCCGAATGCGAACCCTCTCAACCGAAATCTTCCCTTTATCCTTCTTTTTTTTTCTCTTCCTCAATCCACATGCACCGCATCGCACTTAGAAATTCAACACGCAATGCACTAACGGCTTTTAAGGTGTGTTTTGCGCCAGCAGGTGCATTTTTTTTATCTGTCTGTTCTGCCTGGATTCCAAGAAGAAACTCATTCGGTGCAACCAACTTGTTTATGTGTTTATAGAATGCTCGCTCTTATGCCACTGCAAAAGCTGGTGAGTCACCTTTTGTATTCATCACACACATGGAGGAGCTGACTATGCGCTTTTTACTTCCTGCATCTGAAATTACCACGTCACTCAATTAGCCGCTTCCGAGGTCACCTCCATCCTTGAGTCTCGCATCGCAGGCACTTCCGTTGGCGGCAATGTCGAGGAAACCGGTCGTGTACTGAGTAGGTTTCCCTCCCGCGCCATGTACCCGCTAGGGATTTATTCCGAGTTCAGGTGTTGGTGACGGTATTAGTCGTGTCTGGGGTCTGAAGAACGTGCAGGGTTAGTGCAATCGCTTTTTTACGTGAAATGAGGGTCTTACCACGCGTCCACAAACTCAATTCTTCAGCTGAAGAGATGGTGGAATTTTCCTCGGGTATTCGCGGCATGTGTTTGAATTTGGAAGCCGACAATGTTGGTGTCTCCATCTTTGGTAACGATCGTCTCATCAAGGAGGGTGATACCGTCAAACGTACCGGCCAAATTGTCGATGTCCCTGTCGGTCCCAACCTTCTTGGTCGTGTTGTCAATGCTCTTGGTGATCCTATCGACGGTAAAGGTCCCATTGAGGCTGCCGAACGTCGCCGTGCCTCTCTCAAAGCTCCTGGTATCTTGCCCCGTCGCTCCGTCAATCAACCCATGATGACCGGTCTCAAGCCCATCGATGCTATGGTTCCAATTGGTCGTGGCCAGCGTGAACTTATTATTGGTGACCGTCAAACAGGGAAGACTGCTGTTGCCATCGACACTATTCTCAACCAGAAGAGGTGGAACAATGGTAATGAAGAGGAGAAGAAGCTTTACTGTGTTTACGTTGCTGTCGGTCAGAAGCGTTCCACTGTCGCCCAGCTTGTCAAAACTCTTGAGGAGAATGACGCCATGAAATACACTATCATTGTCGCTGCTACTGCTTCAGAGGCTGCTCCTCTTCAATACCTTGCTCCCTTCTCTGGATGTGCTATGGGAGAGTGGTTCCGTGATAATGGCAAGCACGGTAGGTATCTAATCATTCACTACGACTGTCAAAGATTTATGCCTTGTAGCCCTCATCATCTACGATGATTTGTCTAAGCAAGCTGTTGCTTACCGTCAGATGTCTCTCCTTCTCCGCCGTCCCCCTGGTCGTGAAGCTTATCCCGGTGATGTCTTCTACCTTCACTCACGTCTCCTCGAGCGTGCCGCCAAGATGAGCGATAAATTTGGTGGAGGATCTCTCACTGCTCTCCCTATCATTGAAACTCAGGGTGGTGATGTGTCTGCCTACATTCCCACCAATGTATGTTTCTGATTTTCATCATGAGAAAGATCACTTTTTACTGAGCACTTTTCAGGTCATTTCTATTACCGATGGTCAGATCTTCTTGGAGGCTGAGCTCTTCTTCCGTGGTGTTCGTCCCGCCATCAATGTTGGTCTCTCTGTCTCCCGTGTCGGTTCCGCTGCCCAGACGTGAGTTGTCCTACTTGATTATGATCTCACATTACTAACCTTCAAATCAGCAAGATTATGAAGAAGTTCGCTGGTTCACTTAAGCTCTACCTTGCTCAATACCGTGAAGTTGCTGCCTTTGCACAATTTGGTTCCGATCTTGATTCCTCCACCCGTTTCCTACTCAAGCGTGGCTCTCGTCTCATCGAACTGCTCAGTATGTATTCAAATTCATATTTATCTTCTACCTTATCTGATTTGTGCTGTAGAACAAGGACAATACCAACCCTTAGCCATCGAGCTTCAGGTCCCCATTATTTATGCTGGTGTCAACGGTCTTCTCGATGATGTCCCGGTAGAGAACATTACGAAGTGGGAGGCCGAGTTCCGTGAGCACCTCACGGCTACTCAGTCTTCCCTTCTTCAGGAGATTTCTGCTGGTGCTGTGACACCAGAACTTGAAGCCAAGATCAAGAAGGTTGTTGAGGACCATGTTGCCTCATTCACATCGTGAAAACTTGCGATTGTTTCATAGATCTGTCTTCAGAGTTCCTTTCGGGGTCCCAAAATAAAACTTCGCATGCTTTACTAATATAATATATCATGAAAGGATGTTATATCTGATGGTTCTGTTTGTTTGATCCTACTGGGTGGATGATGTAAAATATCCATTTGTAGTCTATCCTCTATGTCAAGCACAGAAGCTAGTGCAGAAGCCGCTGCAAAGGCAGCTAAATCTTCTTTTGTAGCCTCCCAGCTCCTTCCAGCTTCGGAACGCACTACTGCCCTTGGTGCGATTGGTCGTGAAATAGCGACGAGAAAATATGAGATTCTTTTCGCCAATACAGAAGACCTAAAGGTCAATCGCTTTTCGATGCTTGTTCACAATTAATCAATACATTCGATTTCAGGCAGCTAGAAAAGAAGTTGAGGCAGGACGGATGTCTGATTCGATGCTGAAGCGCCTCGATATCACGACGCCTGACAAGTGGCGTAGCTTGCTCCAGGGCGTTAATGATGTTGCTGCTTTACCTGATCCGAACGGAAAAGTCGACTATGGCTCGGAATTGGATGATGAATTAGAGCTTTATCGGGTTTCGTGTCCAATTGGTGTGATACTTGTGATTTTTGAAGCAAGACCGGAAGTGGTTGTCAATATTGCAGCTTTGGCTATCAAATCAGGTATGTTTTTGCCTGCTCTCCCTTTTGTGTATGTGCATGTGTGTGTGTGTGGAGTAATCGACAAGTACAGGTAATGCTGCTATATTGAAGGGCGGTAAAGAATCCAACAGAACTGCTACGGTCTTAGCGGAAGCCATCAGGACCGGCATTGGAATGACCAGACTCCAACCGAATTTGATTCAGTTAGTTCAAAATCGGGAAGACGTGACGTCCCTCCTGGCATTGGATCGATATATCGACCTTGTCATTCCTAGAGGAAGTAATTCCCTCGTGAGAAGTATTCAGAATAGTACGAGGATACCTGTGATGGGACATGCTGATGGTCTGTGTTCTGTATATTTGGATGAAAGTGCGGATGTCGAGAAGGCTGTGAGGATTTCAGTGGATTCCAAGGTTCGTTTGTTTTTGGCGGTCTTGGAATCAGAATTTGTTTATGCGCTTTTTAAAAATATAGGTCGATTACCCTGCGGCATGCAATGCAGCTGAGACGCTCATAGTCCACAAATCACTTTTATCCACCGTCTGGCCAGTTGTAGCCAAAACCCTGATCGAGGCCAACGTCAAACTCGTATGCGACGAAGCCACACGCAGCGCATTGACTTCCGCCACTGGCATCGACACAGACAAGCTCAAAACCCATGTCTCGCCCTCAACCCCAGATTCTTACACGACCGAACACCTTTCACTCACCCTCTCCGTCCTTTCCCTCTCCTCATTACTATCCGCGATCGAATGGATCAATTCGCACTCTTCCCATCACACTGATTCCATCGTGACCGAAAACGAAGCGAATGCCACTGCCTTTTGTCAAGGCGTAGATTCGGCTGGTGTTTTTGTGAATGCGAGTACGAGGTTTGCGGATGGTTTTAGGTATGGATTCGGTACGGAAGTGGGTATCAGTACGGGTAAGATTCATGCGCGTGGACCTGTTGGATTGGAAGGACTTGTGACGTACAAGTATAAGATGAGGAGTAAGGCAAAGGAAGGACATGTCGTTGGAGATTTTTCGAAAAATGGCGGCAAGCAGTTCAAGCATAAGACAATTGAGGTACCTGTTGTACCGTTCTGATTATGAAAAAAAAAATTCTTCCCCTCGTGTGGTCCCGAGAATCAAAAAATGTGGATGAATCATCCAATGTGTTTTTTTGCACTCACGAGAATCAAAATAATTCAAAAGGACCACGGTTTTTTGATTGGATCAAGTCTGCGGTGTGGGGAAGAGATGTTGAACTCTAATGGTGAAGGATTATTGAAAGCTTTGAGAGGGGCAGCATAGAAGAAGGGTACGATAAGACTAATAAAGGGAACAAGTTAAAGCAACTCAACGATTCATACGCATCGCAATCAACAACGTAAAGTGATCGCCACAGTCCCAAAAAATACTATTTTACTCGGCACAGCATTTTGCAATCCCGACAGTTAATCTTTTGCCTGATCCGTCGCTACGAAAATCACAGAATAGAAGGAAGTATCGAAGCGA
>Ga0157365_10001027_pt1 | contig 11723 bp, 12 predicted proteins | sample AttsexASBM3_FD_111478 | JGI IMG/M metagenome (GOLD analysis project Ga0157365, IMG submission 111478) | Fungus gardens microbial communities from leaf cutter ant in Ribeirão Preto, State of São Paulo, Brazil - Atta sexdens ASBM3 | ecosystem: Host-associated > Fungi > Mycelium > Unclassified ... | reverse complement strand
TCATGAATGGTGAAGAGATCGACAGGATCAGGGCGGCCTGTCCGCTGGTCGATATCAGCCTAAACGACCAGACAACGCGCCTGCGTTTTCGCAGGCCGGGGGAGACAATCGATGCGTGAAGAAATGCCAAGACTTCTTACTGTGAGGGCTGCCGCGTCTATAGTCGGTTATCATCCCGAAACGATCCGGAAAGCGATCAGGGAAGGGCGTCTCGAAGCCTATAGGCGCCCTCGCGCAACGCGCATCGAACCGAACGCCCTGAGAACATACATGGAGCTTTATCTATGCCCCGCGAAAGACCCGATCGACCATTTCTCGAATTATACCGCAGAGCGTACTACGTCGTCTGGTGGGAGGGCGGCAAGAGACGGCGCACCTCGACGGGTTATGCGGATGAACGCCGCGCTCGACAGGCGCTAGCTGATTTTGAGGAGGCCATGCACAAGCGGCCCTCCCGTCAGTCATTCGCGGAGGCTCTGGACGCCTATGTAAAATCGCGCATGGGCAAGGTTGAAGCGATGAAGCGCCTGATTGAATGCACGGTACCGCTAAAAGAGAAAATGGGCCATTTGCGCGTCGATCAGGTGGGCCAACGGCAATGGAACGAATACGCCGCGACCAGAGTGCGCAAACCCAATCCCCGCCGCAAAACGCTGGAGGGATATGAACCTCAGCCGGTGTCACCAGGAACGCTGCGCCGGGAGTTCAATGTGATGCGCGCAGCGCTGCGCCAGTCCTGGAAGGATGGCAACCTGACAAAACCACCTGTGCTGGAAGTACCGCGAGATAGTGCACCGCGTGATCGCTTCCTGACGAAACAGGAGGCCCGCCGCTTGCTCGATGCTTGCGAGACACCGCACGTCCGCGTGTTCCTGGCGCTTGCCATGTTCACAGGTGCCCGCAAAGGCTCGATCCTGGCACTCACGTGGGACCGGGTGCATTTCGAGTCTGGCCGTGTCGATTTCCAGGAGCCAGGACGCAGCCTGACTGTAAAGCGACGCGCCGTCGTTCCGATGGCCCCAACGTTGCGGAAAGAGCTTGAAGAGGCATCGCGCCTGCGCACCTGCGACTACGTCGTGGAATGGAACAGCAAACGCATCACTTATGGGCTGCGCTGGTCATTCAAGCGCCTCTGTGAAAGGGCAGGGCTCACATGGATGCCGACACCTCATCACTTCAAGCACAGCGTGGCGTCATGGATGGCCATGAACAAGGTCCCGATCGACCAGGCAGCAGACTGGCTGGCGACAGATCCAAAGACATTGTGGAACGTCTACCGGAAATTCGACCCAAGCTATTTGGAGGAGGTCACATCGACCTTCGATCTGTAGATGTTCGCGTGAACATTTACGAGGCCTGTGGATAACAGAGAAATCTCAATGTTATCAATGGCGTCCCATAGGGGATTCGAACCCCTGTTGCCGCCGTGAGAGGGCGGTGTCCTAGGCCTCTAGACGAATGGGACGAGGCGAGGTGCGTTCTATGCGATAAGAACGAACCTGCCAAGGGTTATTTTGTATTTTCCTTGATTAATTTTGCGCTCAACTTTTCTCCAGCCAGTAAGTGCACGTGATAATGCGGGACTTCCTGCCCAGCATCGGGGCCCGTATTGCTGATCAGACGATAGCCCTGGCTCGTAAGGCCGAGCTTCTCGGCAACCTGTGCAACTGCACGGGCAAATCCAGCAATCTCCGCGTCAGACGCTTTCAAGGCGAAATCAGCCGAGGAAACATAGGCTCCCTTTGGAATGATGAGCATATGGATTGGCGCTTGGGGCGATATGTCAGGAAAGGCAAGAGCGTGGTCGTCTTCGTAGAAAACCGCGACCGGGATCTCCCTGCGGAGGATTTTTGCAAAGACGTTAGCTGGATCGTAGGGGAGGGCAAGATCGACAGCCATGACTCATTCCTTTCCTTCACGCGGGCGGGAAGCTTTTTCCTCAACGCCGCTCATCGCCTCGCGTCGGCGGAGCTCGTGCCAGACGGCATCTGGCGTTACGCCAGCATCCACCCACATGACGATCAGATGGTAGAGAACGTCAGCGCTCTCACTCACAAGCTCGGATGTCTTGCCCGCAACGGCTTCGATAAGGCATTCCACAGCTTCCTCACCGAATTTCTGGGCAATCTTCTTACGTCCGCGTGCCATCAGCCTTGCTGAATGACTCAATGCCGGATCGGTACCGCGTCTCGACTGCACGGTTTCGAACAGGCGGTCGAGCACCTGAGCATCGACAGGCGACATATCTTCCACGACGGGCTTCGGGCTGTTTTTCTTGCCACGCGGTTTTTTTACCGATGCTCCTTTCGGGCCGGCAGCCTTATCGCCCTTCTTGCCAGCGCTTCCTTCGGTTTTGCGTGTGGTACGTTTGGTGGCAAGCGCCATTATGCAGATCCGTCTATAGTCAGAAAGAAAATCGAATTGTCAGTTTGCGGGTCTCACAGGAAGACCCGCAGTTTCGAGGGCAGCCTTGACGCCTGCAATGCCGAATGTGCCGAAATGAAAGACACTTGCTGCAAGAAGACCACTCGCCCCCGCCTGCGCACCCTCCACAAAATGCTGCAACGACCCGACGCCCCCCGATGCGACAACAGGGATCGTGATCTTGCCGCACACCGTACGCAGCAGATCGAGATCGAACCCCTTGCCGGTGCCATCCCGATCCATGCTGGTCAGAAGGATCTCACCGGCACCGCGCGCCTGTGCCTCCTGTGCCCAGGCCACGGCATCGATCCCTGTCGGCTCGCGGCCGCCTTTGGTATAGACCTCCCAACCGCCATTCCCATCGGAGCGGGCATCGATCGCCACAACAACGCACTGGCTGCCAAACCGATTGGCCGACTGGTTAATAAGGTCTGGATTATAGACAGCAGCCGAGTTCACCGCGCATTTGTCAGCGCCTGCAAGCAGGAGTTTGCGCATGTCTTCCGGCGCCTTCACGCCACCACCAACGGTCAGCGGAAGAAAAACGCGCTCCGCTGTGCGACGCACCACGTCGTAAATCGTCTCACGGTTTTCGACACTCGCGGTAATGTCGAGAAAGGTCAGCTCATCGGCACCCGCTGCGTCATAAACGATCGCCTGCTCGACAGGGTCGCCTGCGTCGCGCAGTGAGACGAAATTGACGCCTTTCACCACACGGCCATCCTTTACGTCGAGACACGGAATAACTCTCAGCTTGAGCATGCAGCCCCCTCGACAATCTCAAGCGCTTCCTTGAGGGAAATACGGCCGTCATAGAGCGCACGCCCCACGATTACGCCTTCAAGCCCCGGCACCTCCTGCGCAATCTGTCTGAAATCGCGCAGATGCTGCGCTGAACCGACACCGCCGCTCGCGATAACGGGAATGGAGAGCGCACGTGCAAGATCGGCAGTCTGATCGAGGTCCAACCCTTCGAGCATGCCATCCCGCGTGATTTCAGTGAAAATCACAGCAGCCACGCCCGCGTCCTGCATGCGAAGAGCGAGGTCCCGTGCGTTGAGCTCCGATACCTCGGCCCACCCTTCAGTCGCCACACGCCCCTGACGCGCATCGATCCCGGCAACGATCCTTCCCGGGAAGGCCTTGCAGGCTTCGCGCACAAGTTCGGGATCCTTGACCGCCACTGAGCCCAGAATAACGCGGCTCAGTCCGGCATCGAGCCAGCGCGCGATACCGGCCATGTCGCGAATGCCGCCGCCAAGCTGAACCGGCAGGTCTGTAGCGCCAATAATGGCCTCTACAGCAGCACCGTTTGCCGAGCGTCCGGCAAACGCTCCATTCAGATCGACAACATGGAGGTGCGAGCATCCGGCATGCGCAAACTCCCGCGCCTGTGCGGCAGGATTATCCGAGTAAACGGTTGCATCGTCCATCTCACCGCGTCTCAGCCGCACACAGGCTCCATCCTTGAGGTCGATCGCCGGATAAAGGGTGAGGGAGCGGTGCAGGGTGCCGTCCGTACTGGCCACGGAGTGATCCTTTCGGGATGTATGTCTGGAGGAAGAGCGGTTCGCCTCGGGGTCGAGACGCATGGTCATATGAACGCCGCGCACGACGCCGTCATGATTGCGGGCGTAGAAAGGATGCGTCCCCCAGGGCTCGAACCCGAAGGAGAGAAACATGGAAAGGGCCGATGCCTGGGTTTCCGGCACCTCACAATTCAGGACACGACACCCCAGGGCACGGGCGGCGCGGATGACTGCTTCAGCCAGCACATAGCCATAGCCCTGACCACGAATATAAGGTGCAACAAAATAACCGCGTATCTGCGCGGTCTGAGCCTGAGCTTCGTTATTGCGCGAGGGTCGGACAAGCTGCGCGCATCCCTGTATCTGGCCGGTCTCGTCGCGCACGACAAAAAAGCGCGTCTCGGGAACCAGGAGCAGGCCATTGAAATAGCGCTCGAGGACGGCCCTTCCCGGTGGGGTCAACCACCCCAGACCACCGCCATCGAGTATCGCCGCCGTCGTGATCTCGCACAACGCAGCCATATCGCTTTCGTCAATGCGCGTCAGGCGTTCGGCAGAGCGGATCACGGCTTCCAGCTCAGAAAATTACCCATGATCGTAAGCCCGGTCTTCTGGCTTTTCTCCACATGAAACTGCGTACCGCATCTGTTGTCACGTGCAACGATTGCCGGGACCGCATCACCATAGGCAGCCGTTGCCACGATATCCGCCGGATCCCAGTCCGTCAGGGCATAGGAATGCACGAAATAACCATGATCGCCAGGAGACAGGCCGTCTGTCAGTCTGTGCGCTCCGGGTTCGAATTCCAGAACATTCCATCCCATATGGGGCAGGCGCAGCCCGGCATCGAGTGCGTGGGTCATCTTAGCAATACTGCCCCTGATCCAGCCGAGGCCAGCAGTACGGCCATGCTCCAGCCCCCATTCGGCCATCAGCTGCATCCCGACGCAGATTCCGAGGAAAGGCGTACCCCTGTCGGTCGCCTCGATAAGGGCCTCGCGCAACCCTCCGTCCAGTCCCGAAGCGCAATGGGCAAACGCCCCCTGACCGGGCAGGATGATGTGGTCGGCGGCAAGAACCGTCTCAGGATCGCCTGAAATGACAACCTCGGCATCAAGGCCGTTCTCGTTCACTACGTGGCGTGCGGTCTGTGCTGCCGAAGCCAGATTGCCGCCGTCGTAATCGATCACCACCACCCGCCTCATGACGCGACGACCTCGCGATCGAAGAAACGCAGTCTGGCATCGGCTGCGTTGCGCCCAAGCCAGATACCGTCCACAACCCCGCCCTTCAGACGCGCTTCCCAACCGGAAAGCTCAGCCCCGAAACACGCAAGACTTAAATTGATCAGCACGAGAAGCGGCAAGCCATATGCCCCCGCGGCGCGCAGGATCAGCAGGGATGCGCAAGCGGCAAGGCAGAAACAGATCCAGCTGCGCGATGCAAGAAAGCCCAGAGCACCGAAGAACCAGAGCCTCCAGTGGAAGCCCTGCTTGATCATCACCGGCTCAGGCTGCGAACCGGTTCGGTAAGCGAGATAGCTCTTCACAAAACCCCCTTCGTCGACGGGATAACGCCGGCAGCGCGCGGATCGGGTGCCACTGCCATACGCAGAGCACGCGCGAACGCCTTGAACCCGCTTTCCGCGATATGATGGGCATTGCGCCCCGCTTTGCAGGTTACATGAAGCGCGATCGAGGATGCCATGGCAAAAGCGCGGTAGAATTCCTCGAACAGATCCGTATCCATCTCGCCAATACGTTCGCGAACGAAACTGACATTCCATGCCAGATAAGGCCTGCCGGAAATATCGACCACAACCTCGGTCAGAGCCTCATCGAGCGGCACGAGGGCATGGCCGAAGCGGGTAATCCCCTTCTTGTCGCCTAGCGCCTGCGCGAAAGCCTTGCCCAGCGCAATCCCGATATCCTCGACCGTATGATGACCGTCGACGTGCAGATCGCCATGACAGCGCACCTCAAGGTCGAAGCCACCATGCTTCGCGAGTGCCGTCAGCATATGGTCGAAAAAACCTATGCCGCTATCGAGGTCGGCTTGACCGCTTCCGTCGAGGTTGATCGCAACGGAGATATCGGTCTCACCCGTCTTGCGGATAATGCGGGACTGTCTGGCGTCTGTCATGATGCCAAGCATAAACTATTCGTCGCGAATAGGCGATGGCCTCTTGGCGAGCCTGCGGGAACTTGCCATCTATCGTGCATGAGCAGTGCACCCGCATCATCCCCCGCTTTAGATGTCCTGCTATCGAGGGCATCTACCGATCATCTGAGCGCGCCCGCCCCGGACAAGGAGCAGATCGCCCGCATTCTTTCCGCGGGGCTACGTGCGCCCGATCACGGGAAAATCAGGCCTTGGCGCTATATTGTGATCAAGGGCAAGCACCGCGCCGGATTTGCCGAACAGGTCGTCAAGGCCATGGTCGCGCTCGATCCGGACGTGCCGCAGAAAAAGATCGAAAAGCGCAGACAGCGCTTCTCTGAAATGCCCATGATCGTGGCACTGGTGATGGCGCTTGAACCATACGGAAAGATTCCCGTGCTCGAACAGGAGCTTTCGGTCGGCGCCGCCACGATGAATGTGCTCAATGCCCTCCATGCCGAGGGCTTCGGTGGTTTCTGGGTTTCGAGCGATTTTGCAGACCAGCCCTGCTTTCGCGAGGCACTCGGACTGACAGGCACGCAGAGCCTCGCGGGTTTCCTTTTCGTCGGCACACCCGACAAGCCCGTTCATGGCGCGAAACGTCCCGATATCGCTGATTATATGGCCGTCTGGAAAGGTGAGCCTGTTTCGTTCGGGGCGGACAAGTGAGCACAAGAGCGTCTTCTCTATCGTACGATATCACGATCGCCGGGGCAGGGCCGGCGGGTCTCGCCTGCGCCCTGTCGCTTGCCGAACAGGGATGGCGCGTTGCCGTCATCGATCCCACACCGGAAGCCGTGCTCGCGGCACCTTCCTTTGACGGGCGCGAAATCGCCCTGACCCATCATTCGCGCGACTGGCTGGAAACGAATGGTGTATGGAAACATATCCCCGCGCACATCGTCTCGCCGTTGCGTACTGCCCGCATCGAGTCAGGACAGGAAGCTCCCGATCATCCTTCCGGAGCGCTCCTATTTCAGGCGCCACCTGGCTCTGCTGACGCGCTGGGCTATCTTGTCGCAAACCACCTGATCCGGTCCGCACTCCATCACGCGGTGCGCGAGCAGGGACGCGTGACGATTCTTGCAGGCAGGAAGGTAAGCCGGAGTTCCGGCAATGCCGACAGGGCCATGGTGCTGCTGGAAGACGGCACGCTGATCGAGAGCGCACTTCTGATTGCCGCCGATGGGCGGTTCTCCCGCATCCGTCAGGCGAGGGGGATTGGCGCAATCGTGCATGATTTCGGCAAGGAAATCATGGTGTGTCGTATGCGCCATCCCCAGCCGCATGATGGCGTAGCCCTGCAGTGGTTCGACAAGGGGCAGACGATCGCGCTCCTCCCGGTCGCCGACGATGAGCAACCCGGCCATCTTTCGTCTCTCGTATTGACGCTCGATCCGGATGAAATTGCCCGTCTGCGCGGCCTGGACGAGACAGCATTCGACGCCGAGATCACCCGTCGCACTCAGGGCCGTCTCGGACCGATGAGTGTTGAGAGCGGGCGCTGCACCTATCCACTTAAAACCGTGTTCGCTCATCGATTCCAGACGACCAGACTGGCTTTGATTGGCGATGCAGCCGTGGGCATGCATCCTATCACCGCCCACGGATTCAATCTGGGGCTGACCGGGCAATCGATACTGAATGAGGAAATCGCGCAGGGAGATGGCGATCCGGGTGCCCCGGCGGTACTGCGGCGTTTCGAGCGACGTCACAGGCGTGCAACTGCGCCGCTTTTTGCAGCGACAAACGGCATCGCCACGCTCTACACGCATGATGCCTTGCCGAGCCTGACCCTGCGCCGTGCAGGACTTGCGGTCGCACAGCGACTGACACCGCTCAAATCTGCCGTAACCGGGTTTCTGATGGATCGTCCCAAGGCTGGATGAATGCCCGATAGGTAATTATGTCCGCGCAGGGTCTTTAAGCCGGTACCGAACCAATAAAAAAGGCGGGTGAGAGATGATTTCTCTTACCCGCCTTTTTTGTGTTCAGCGCCTCAAATCAGGCGGGTTTTCCCAGCTCCAGCCCGGCATCCTGCAACGCGCGATAGGCATCGAGCATGATGGCATTGGTCACTGCACCAACGTCACGCACCGACGATACCTTGGCCGACAGGGCCAGCGTTACGCCCGTATCGGTAATAGCCGAAATCGCTACGCCCGGCGCCGGTTCCTGAAGGATGTCGGTACGGCTTTTCATCATCGCCAGCAGGACTTCCTGCGCCTTCATCGCATCGGCACGCGGTGAAATCGTCACGGTTGCCGAAGCTGCACTGAGCGATGTGCCGAGTGTGGCATTGCGCACGGCCGAGGTAATGAACTGCGAGTTTGGCACGATCATGGTCGAGCCGTCTCCAAGCCCGATTTCTGTCGAGCGCACACTGATACGCTTCACATCCCCCTTGATCGAACCGAGCTCGATCAGGTCGCCCACGCGTATCGGCCGCTCAGCCAGAAGAATGATACCCGATACGAAATTCTGGACGATCGCCTGAAGTCCGAAACCGATACCGACAGAGAGCGCACTGACCACCCAGGTCAGGTTCTTGACCGTAACGCCAGCCTCTGACAGCACCATGAGGAACACGGCGATCCATGCAACATATTTGAAAATGTTGAGGATCGAGGTACGCGCACCGATATCGAGATTGGTCGTCGGGAAAAGACGCGTTTGCAGCCACTGCGTGAACGCCCCGATCGCATAATAGGCGACGATCAGTATAACGATGCACAGAACCGCGGTATTGAGCGAAAACTGAACACCGTTGATCGTTTGTCCGACGAAAAGTCCCCGCACGGCATCGGCCACAACGGGAATATCGAGCTTTCCGCCAGAGAGGCAGATCGCAACGAAAACAATAATCAGACCAACGTTGAAGACCCCCGAGAGCACCACGCCGAACTGGGCCACGCGATTGGAATGAACGCCAAGCCGTGACAGGCGGCGGGAAATGACCGAGCCGACCGAGAACGTACGCGCGGTGAATTCCTTCATCGCGATGGAAAGCAGAAGCAGGGTGGAGAGGCTGACGGTCAGCGTGACCGCCCAGACAGCCACGGCAAAAGCGAAGGCGAGATACCCGATGGCAATAGCGAACCAGCTGATGACCAGAACCAGCCATGCAAGCCCGTAAAATGCCGGGGCCATGCGTGCATCGGTTCGCCCTGTAAGACGACGACAGAGCCCGACGAAAAGGAGGGAAACGGCAATGGTAAAGACGGCTTCGACAAGACGCCTCGATGTCACCGGAAACGCGTTCTCCTGACCGACGATCACGAACAGCGTCTGCAGCAGGACGAAGACAGCCACGATCCAGTCCACACCCCAAAGGGCACGCGTCACATTCTGGGTCACACCGTCGACCGCCGTTGCGCGACTCAGGGCCGGCAGACCGGCACCCAGAATAAAGCCGCAAAGAGGCATGATGCCTGCAATGCCCTCCATGATGAGAGGGCTGCGCCCGACACTCAGAGAGAGAACTCCCGAGACGATTTCCCAGAAAATGAGCATGAGAACGCCGCAGGCAAGGCCGCAAAGCGCCACGGGGATGAAGGACTGGTGCGTCTCAGGTAATGGTTCGCCGGTAAAACGCTGCGCGATATTGCTCTCGGCAATGCGGAACATGCGATATACCGGGCGTGCAACAAGGATAGTCAATGCAAAGACGCCGATAAGCGCGCCGAGCATGACCGGCCAGTTGTAAAGCACCCCGGCGTAACCGTTATTGACGGGCGGAGCGAAGGTCAGCCTGAGTTCTGGCCCTTCCTGGATCAGGTCGCGCCAGAACCCCAGCGTGAGAGGTGAGGCGATCCGTTCGGAAAGAAGCGCCTGCTGACTCACCGCACCGCGGCGCTGCACTTCAAGCTGAACCTGCTTGGCCTGAAGGCCGAGGAGCTTGCCCTGCGTGACGGTCGACTTGATATCCTGCAACACGGATTGCAGATGCGTGCGCTGTGCGACAATCGCCGGGCTTTCGCCCTCGGCCTTGTCCCCGATAATCTCCAGATAGCTCTGATAGACGGTCTGATAAGACGCAGCCTGGGTCTGGATGGACTGCGCCACAGAGGCCACGGAGTCCACCTGATCCGAAAGATCCGACAGCGTTTCGCTACCCAGCACGATATCCGTGCGGTTCAGTTGCCCGTAGATATACTTGAGCCGCCCCTGAGCCGAGCTGATCTGCTTGTTCAGTGTGGCAGAGACGGTGGTCCAGCCATAACCGTCGGCTGCCGAGGGTGCCAGAGGCGCGGCAGAGGGCTGGGCATTCCCTTGCGCCGCCATGGCCGGAACTGGCGACATCGACAGGGCAAGGATGAGGAAAAGCCCATGGAGAAGTTTCAAGGCGGGCCGCCTCGTCATGGCTGAGCTATCGATGATTGCCTCCCGTTAATAATCGTATCGTGTCGTTAGGAACGGCGTAAAACGCCTTGCGTTCGTTCCGCGCCTTCCGCGCCGGTTCAGATCGACCTCGATTTGAGATCCCCGATGGACTCATATCCCTCGCGATAAAGCTCGCTCAGCAGCTCTTTCTTGATGCGCTGAACCAGGCCCGGCCCGTGATAGATCAGGGCGGAATAGATCTGGACCATGTCCGCGCCCGATTTGAGACGTTCGAACACATCGAAGCCGCTTTCGATACCACCGCAGGAAATTACGGCAATGCGCTTGCGCACCAGCGGGACGATACGACCGAGCATGTGAACGGCGAGCTGAGCCAGAGGACGTCCCGAGAGGCCACCAGCCTCGCTGGCCAGAGGGGAGCGAAGCGAATAGGGGCGGCTGATCGTCGTATTATTGACGATAATCCCCGACGCGCCACCTTCGATGGCAGCCTCGACGATGTCGGGCAGGGCGTCCGGATCGAGGTCGGGCGCGAGCTTTACAACCAGGGGTGGCAGGGAGTCATTCTGTCGGGTGACGGCCTGCAGAATATCGAGCAGACTGCTGGCGCTCTGTAGATCCCGCAATCCCGGCGTATTGGGCGACGACAGATTGATCGTGATGTAGTCTGCCAGCGGCGCCACACGAGCCGCGAGCGCCGGGTAATCCTCCAGCGGTTTCGCACCGATCTTGTTGATACCGAGATTGGCTCCAACGGGCACGGCTCTGATCGATGCACTGCGCCCCGCCTGAAGGGTGCGAAACCGGTCGAGACGCCGTGTGAAAGCCTCAATTCCGTCGCCGTTGAACCCCATGCGATTGATGATCGCCCGGTCTTCCGTCAGGCGGAACAGACGCGGCTTGGGGTTACCTTCCTGGGGTCTTGGCGTAACCGTGCCGCATTCGACGTGACCGAACCCCATGCGCGCAAGCGCGAGCGGGGCCTTCGCATTCTTGTCGAAGCCAGCGGCCAGCCCGACAGGATTGGGAAATCTGAGCCCCATGCATCGCGTGCTCAGGGCAGGCACGTCTTTCGGCGCGCTAGGCCCCAAACCGAGGGAGAGCGCCTCGATAGCGGCCTCATGGGCAGTCTCGGGATCGAGACCATGGAACAGCTTTGTGCCCAGGGTCGAGAGGAATGAATGGGCCATGAAACATCCTGCACAGAAGATCGATGCGCCTCTCTATAACGCTCTGCCTGCTCGGGTCGACCCCTCTTGCGGCCAT
>Ga0157365_10001025_pt1 | contig 11730 bp, 15 predicted proteins | sample AttsexASBM3_FD_111478 | JGI IMG/M metagenome (GOLD analysis project Ga0157365, IMG submission 111478) | Fungus gardens microbial communities from leaf cutter ant in Ribeirão Preto, State of São Paulo, Brazil - Atta sexdens ASBM3 | ecosystem: Host-associated > Fungi > Mycelium > Unclassified ... | reverse complement strand
ATTGCGAGCTATTTGAACTTGCTTTTCACTAGTGGATTCGATTAAGGGTCAACCTCGCACAGGAAGACGGACGAGCGATCCCAATCATTTGAAAAAAAACGCAGTACCTACAACCGCGATGTGTGGACGTCTATGTCACGGACCATTCGGTCCGTTTTAGTCTATATTAGGAGTTAACTCTGTTTGGAGAAACTCGATGAGCTCCTCTTTTCACGGCTTCACCTTGACGCTCAGCTTTTTTTTTGGACTAGTGTTCCATCCTCATCGATTTCGCCTTTCCAATTCTTGAATTTTGCATGGAAAAACATCTGGATGATGGAATGTTTGACAAAAACGCGCTCACGCATGGGGTGTACATACACCTCTTTGCACGTATGATTCGGCAATACGAATGTCCTTGGGTCTTGAGAATAGCAAATGTTCTTCAATCCAGAAGCTTCTTTCATAATCGTGGCTTGATCTTCCTAGAGGCCTTAATTCAGGCGTCATTCATACGGTCCGTTACCAAAGGGCCTAATCGTGGAACGAAGGCCCTACCAAACGCGTCGTTTATTCTATGTACCGTTCTAGAGCTGAAGTAACACATAATGCTTCGAGATGTTACTTGACCCGCTCAAAATGGCTTTGTCTGCTTCTTGGTTGAGGGCAACGGTCGCGCTCAACCAATACCGGTCACCGTATACGAAAATGAAGATGTTCAGCTTCTACTACCTACTGTTCAACGATATTCGGTTGTTTGCGTGGTTTCGGTCAAGCCTCTAGAAAGAAAGTTTTCGTGCTGTGCGTGCCGGAAATGGGAGCGATCATTTAACCTTTTGCAGATTCACAACTTGTCGCGGTAGTGTATGCTCCCATTAGGATGACTGTCCTGCTAAATTGACGCTCTTCTCGTCCGCTAGCAGTGCAGGCGTGAGCCGGGCGCAGCTATGGCTGACATCCCAGTAGCTTGTAATATAATCCGTCTTTAAAGCGGATAGCGGAGAACTTGCAAGCGCGTTGACCCGACTAGGGGACTGTTTCTAGAAGTCTCTTGGTCCTCCCGTTACGTGAAATTGAATGAAAGATCGCTGTGTTCTTGATTTCTGACTATGTGTTACTCGCAAAGTGGTTTACGCAGTTTGAGCAGATTCCTTACGACACTTTGTGTCCGCGATACGAGGTCGTCATTACCACATAACGACATCCCTGCTAAGCTAGGGTGTGTGTAAGTTAACATGATGAATGGACATGCAATAATGACCTAAAACATACCAATTCTTGATGTACAAGTAGTGGCGTACTCTATTCAGATCAGTTTCATGGATCCTCTCTTTCTGACAGGTTTCTATAGATCTCGCGTGGAGATATATGACTACCTCAATCGATTTCTTCGAGAAAGTCTTGAAATCTAAATAGCGCCTGCGTACGCGTTTATGTGTATGCAGAATTGCACGGTCATTTATCATCATCTTTGACACGGTTGTCGTCTGGTATTCGAGGAACTTTCCAGTGCTATAATCTAATCGACCAATCAACAATTTGGAAAGACCATGACAGCAATTTCGGGTATTTCCGAAACCAGGAACTTAAGGAGGGTTTTATGAGACCGTTTGTTGTCAAGATGGGTGGTGAGACGGCTCGAAGCAGCGTTCTCTTGGGCGCCACATTCCTCTGTGACATCCAAATACAGCTGGATCAACAGGTACGATGCGAGTCCCCTTTGGATTAGCAATTTCGCGAGTGTCGCCTGGCAAGGTAATTGGACTTCGAGACAGCTGCCTGCGAGGGAGACAAACGTTCGAGAAATCAAATAAAAATGATTGTTTTCATGCATTCATTTCATCGACCGAGCCTGGTCTCGGATAGTTAGTTACCTTTCTCTTGATGTCATCCACAAAACCAAGTGAGTGCAGATATTTCATCTCAGGAGAAAACAAAGTTCTGAAAGTTGTTGCATTGTGCCCAATAATAGATTCGCATGGGGTGCCTAAACCATGGAACCTCAAGGATGGTGGAAAGGTTTTTTTCCCCCGAGTTTCTGCAGTATATCTCATCATAAACTCATTCGGCGTGGGTGACCCCAGTGACCGACCAGTCAAGCATCTCGTTTGGGGGAAGGAGGGGAGGAAAGTGTGCCATACGGATGCATTTGGCACATATCCATCAGACGCGCAAAAGCACTGCTCCCCTGCAGAGAGTGTTAGGCAGAAAATTGGCAGACCCCTACTTATGTGCGTTTGGCCAATCATGCATTTTGCCGTCGCTGGGTTGGTTTCTATCTCGATCAAGTCCCCTGAACTCTGATCTGACTTGACCTTGGTTACTCGACCCCATAATCTAAATTCTACCAGGTATTGCCGCTTGTCAAATGATGGTTGGCGAGTAAAATCTTTTTTTTTTCAAGCAGAGACATTTATAGAAAAAAACATCTTCTCGCCTTATCCACCAACGTATGAGGTTCCAGCGAGAACGATATATTGTATTCTCTGAAAAGTCGGCCAACACCTGCTCCTGTCACAAGGTAAGGTAATCGAAGGATTAGGTGCGGTCCATTCTTGTGATAATAGTCAAACGTTCCCCCATCTCGAATAATGGCCCGCCTCACTCGGAGTATCGAGTCAATCATGATTTGGAATATTTTTTACGCTCATTGCACCAGACATGGTTATCCCCACCCTCCGCACCCTCAACTCAGAGTGTTCAAGTTCTTCGCTTCTGTCTAGGTTTCGGGAACGTGACGGGGGCAATAAGGACAGCATATTTGCAATCTCCATGATCGGATACACCATATTTTGCGCGCTCGCGCTCTCCTAGAGTGGAAACCTTGCAGCCTGGAAATGATAGCGACTGTGAGGGGGTGTGGATGAAAGGTTGGAGGGATTGAGTAATTACCAAGCGTTTTAAACAGTTGGTTCACCCTGGTGATAATCAAAATTTTGACAGAGCTAATGAGAATGGCATAAACATACTGGTCTTTTGACATGTTGAGATCGTTGCTTAATATTGTTGTATTTGTAGCAAAGTTGTCAAGTTTGAGACAAAGTGCAAAAAGGCTCGTCAAAAGAAATGTTTTGGTCGCACTCGTGGCTTGGTGGCTGTGTAAAAGAAAAGTTATCAGTCGAAATGATTACGAATGAAGGGAAGAGAGAGAGACGGAGCACGAAGGATGAATGGCACCGACTTTGTTGAGGCCCTTGCCTTCTCTGTGAATCGAGAGAGTAGGCCGTCAACCACAGTGGTTGGTGTCTTGGCCATTCTCCCATATATCTGATCAGTGGTGAACTTGCTTCTTTCGGCTGCATTACGAAAAGCGAAAAGCGCTGAGATATACAGAAGGAGCTTGCTAAGGAGTCCAAATTAGCGGTGCCTGGGAGATGAGTGGGAGTCACCGTACAGGTTCTTTTTACGCTCTTTTCCAGAATTGGGTTCACCCCAGATTCGCATGCGTGCAGCGACCCACTGGGAGCGAGAATGAGGCAAGAGCGCGATGCGTTTCTCGTTGGAGGTTGCCGCATCGAAAGCGCTAATCGAAAGTGCTTTCCACTCAGTTTCGGGGATGATAGCATGGAGAGGGTAGATATCATTGGGTTCAGTAGCAGTTAGGGAGAATGGTGGTATAAGTCTATTATTGTCTGCAACTTCCTTGGCTTCCTCTGATGGGTTCAGAGATTGACAGAAAAAGAACTGAAAGTCAGGTTCGGGGTCAGGGCCACCTAGGGAGACAAGACGGACCTGTGGTCATTAGACCTTCGGCACCTTTTTCTATGCCTTGCATGACATAGTCCATGACATCCTCCATGGCACCAACGTCAATTTTATTGCGTTCATGGGCACGAATGGCAGCTTTTGCTTTTTTAGTACCAAATGTCTCGCCGAGCGCAGTGCGAGCTTGTTGATAGACAGCTGTAGTAGATGAAGTGGCGGCCTGGTCAGATTTGAGTGCCTTGACGGTCCGTTGGAGTACATGAGGAGACTTGGCTGATGGAAGGAGTGATATTGTACCGGTACGCTTATTATGCAAAGCAACAATATATCTGTGCACTTTATCAAAAAAGTTTCTGAGAGAACAAAGTGGAGGCGCACCGACAACCTGATTCTGCCGCTCTTCTGCTCTCCTCCTCATCAGTCACAAACTCGACCTGGTCTGTTTCTCCAGCTACGAACATATGGTCGGAATAATCTGCGCCGTCTGATTTTGACTTCTTTCTTGAATAGATATCGAATGGAATTGGCTGGGGGGGCTGAATTGCAGGGTAGACGACTGGCCAGCTATGAGATTCGGAAAAGAACTGCAGGAAAACGCGAACCTAGAACGGGTCCTGGATTGTGGCTTGCAGAGGATACGGTGATCATGGACTGTTCGTGGTCCCTTTTCCGCTTTTTCGAGGTGGATTTTGGGGTGGACATGGCGGAGGGGGTCAAGATCATTTCTCATCTGCTGCTTGATCATATACTCTCGACATTCAGCTTCCAGGTAGATTTTGTAGCTCATCTTGACCATCTCATGGCTCACAGGTGTAGTCATATTAACACCCAGGCGTCGTCATCCTGACGACCTCAGTCCAGCACAACATTGGAGCTTTCACAAAATCACAGTGAATGCTGTTTTCCCGGCCGTCGTCCTCGTCACCCCCAGCATCGCCTACGTCAATAATCTGTAGTGCTAGAAGCAAGTGTCAGTGCTCCTGACCGCGAGTGAACGAGTCGCACAGTGCACAGTGCATCAGTCCGGTCAAGTTCCTGACTTTGTCTCCTCACCATCATGGTCAAAGTCGAGGGTGGCATTTTCTCACAGACAATCCCTTCTTCCAGCAGGGTCCCCATAGATGCAGAAGCTGAACTTGAAGGCACCGTCATCCTGAATGCCATCCAGCACGATACCTTGGATGATGTCGAAAGCAGTCCCAAGACTGTCAAGGTCGAAAACTTTGTCAAGGTCGAGAGCATCTTCGAGCTCGAACTCCCTCTCAAGATAGAACATGCTTTCAAGGCCGAGGAGTCCATTAAACTCACTTCTGTGCCCCAGCGGCCAACCCCCAAGGTCCCACAAAGTCCTCATATCTCACCAACGCCTCCTCCAGAATCTGCCTGCGATGACCTATCTACCAATGACACCATCTCCAAGGCATCTACGCCTCCTTCAAAGCAGCCAAAGAAGCTCACTGCGATCTCCTCGCAGTTTATTGGTGATCTTCCTGTAGCCCGCCAGGAGGCTCTGGCGTCGTTCACTGAGATTCATGATAACAACTACCAGTACAAGACATTAGGTCGTTCGCGCGAACTTCTTGAGAGTATGACATGCGACTGCACCTATGAGCATGGTTAGTTTTGTGCTTTTTTGCAGACTTTTCCCATCGGAGGGCTTTGGTGCCCCTCTGCACACCAGTTGAGAAATCACCACTCACTCACAGCTGTATTAGGAACTGACAGTGAAGATGTGGCTTGTGGACCATATTCTGACTGTATTAACCGGCTAACTCAGGTTGAATGTCTGGAGGGGGACTGTCGGTGTCGGAGCCACTGTCAAAATCAACGGTAAATTTTTCTCACCTAGTCAGACATAACCCTCATATTTGGATTCCCTCCAGATTTCAACACAAGCAGTATGCCAATATTGAGATTGTTTTGACGGAGAAGAAGGGGTATGGGCTCAGAGCAGAGGAGGACCTACCCAAGTACGTCTGACGTTTGTTTCTATTCCTCCCGTTGACGCATCATATAATGCTACTCAAGGGACGCTTTCATTTATGAATATGTTGGCGATGTCGTCAGTCCTGTTTCATTCAAAAAACGCATACGGGAATACGCTCAGGAGGGCATCCAACATTTCTATTTCATGATGCTCCAGAAGGATGAGGTGAGTATTTTTTTCCAATCGAGGTCATGTTTCTCAACCGATTTCGGTTTCTAGTTCATTGACGCAACTAAGAGTGGCGGGATTGGCCGGTTCGCGAATCATAGTTGTAATCCCAATTGCTATGTTGCCAAATGGACTGTAGGCGACAGGGTACGGATGGGAATTTTTGCAAAAAGGCTGGTTAGGAAACACGAGGAACTGACTTTCAATTACAATGTTGATCGCTATGGGTGCGTGTTTGCATTTTTCATCCCGTTTTCCATTTACATTCTGACTTGTGGACATGTCAGGCACCAAGCACAGACATGTTACTGTGGGGAACCAAATTGCGTAGGCTACATTGGTGGGAAGACCCAGACGGAGTTCGCAGCTATCGATGATCTATACCTTGACGGTGAGTCCCGAGTTCATGCGATCGGTACTACGCCCGTGATTGAATATGATCTTTTCCTAGCTCTCGGCATTACGGATGAAAATGAATTGATGGAGCTCAAGGGTACCAGGAAGAAGAAGGGTAAGAAGATTGACGATCCAGATTTCATGGTTCGTGGTACTATCACTTCTTGTATGCATTTTTTTTTGCTCAAATCTGATGTGCAGCCGACTATGAAGCCAGTCACTGAGAAAGATGTTCCCAAAGTGGTACAGGCCATCCGTCAGACTACGAGTCGTAAGATGCTTCACAAAATTCTTACACGTATCAGGGTAAATGCTTTCTGTGTCTCTTCGAGAAATGATGTAATGTTGACAACTTATCTGCAATAGATCACTGAAGACCATGCCGCTCTCAGGCAGCTTATGCGCCTACGTGGCTACTCTATTATGACTAACGTGCTGAATGACCATAAGGGAGATCTAGAGATCACATTATTGGTGTCGTCCCTCCATCTACGTCATCAATGGCTTATTCTGATAACACTTTACAGGCTTTGCAATGCATGGAGAGATGGCCGTTGATGAACAAGAACAAAGTCGAGGATTCACAAGTGTATGTTCCTGTCGGAGAGTCTACCCAGTTTGAAGACGAGAAGGTTAAATTATTAGCTCAAAAGGTATGATGAATCAACTTGTACTGCATTTATCACTGAAGTTCGACCTTTTGTCAAGTTGCTTGATCACTGGAATTCCTTGCCCACTTACAACCGAATACCTAAAAGGCTAATAACGGTACACATACCCGATTCCCATCATGCTCATCTCTGATGTTTGTTTCTCCAAGGCCGTCTACACTGATCCTGGACCTTCTGGAATAACTCGCGACGACGGTAATGAGGACGATGCTATATGTCGGCGCCAACAAGAGATCAAACGTGCTCGCTTGGAAGAAGAACAGAGAGCAATCCAGCATCTCAATGCTCGTGTCAAGTCTGCTCAAGAGAAACAACGAAAAGCTGAGGAGGAGGAGAAATCCAAACCCAGGATCTCACCTCTTTCTCCCGCAACTCGTACAGTCACGAGATTTTCCTCTCTTTCTCAAAATGCGGAGGTTCAGGCTATTATACTCGATGCTAAAGCAGCAGAGGAAGCTGCGAGTAGGGCGGAGAGGAAAGCTGAGGAGGAGCGTGTGGTCGCGGCAGAAGCTTCACGGAAAAAAGAGAAGGAGAAAGAATGCAAACGAAAGAAACTGACTTTTGAAGAGAAGGAGGCGAATAAGGAGAAGAGGTTGACAAAACTTGTGGGTGCGGTTGTGGTAAAGAGTATGAGTAAATATGCAAAGGGGATTGATAAAGAAGATTTCAAGAAGCATGCGAAAGAGGTGCGTTGAATGAGTGGTTCTGGGAGATCATGCGCCGAGTTGATGTGTTTTGGGGGACAGTTGACCCATCTTATTGTGGAAAAGGAGAAGTCGTCGTCTAGTTATAAGGAAAACAAGTTGGAGGCTTTATCAGACGAGAAAGTGTCCAAGATCAAAAGGTTTAGTCGGGAGTATATCACTAAATTGGTGCGGAAACTTGAAAAAGCGGGGGGTAGTCGTAAAGTGGGGTCGAAGCCGAGTACGAGCCGGAGGGGACAGGGACATCATGCGACTCATACCCATACGCATACACCGTCGACATCGGCTGCTACTCCTAGTAGTGCACATGAAGATGCTCGATTGGATGTGGTGGAGATGGAGATGGAGATGTCGGTTGAGGAAGTTGTGGATGTGGGTGATGACTCGATGGATGATGATGATGATGGAGGTGGAGGTGATGATGGTCATCCGCATCAGAAGAACGATATCACGAAGTTTCAGCCTTTCCTGAATTACACCTGTTCTTATGCTTAGCGGAGTAATGGGATCAAGACGGCACGCGTCGAGTCGGAACGAGAGAGGGATCGGATCATCTGTGTCAAAAAAGTTGTTTTTTTTTCACCCTTCTTCAAGGGTGATCACATCTTCGAAGACACCTCCCATGACTATGGTTGAACTGAGAATCTCTTTCTCGTGGTTGATATTATTTCATCTTGCATTACCCACCTTCGCTTCGTTCCGGAGTACGAGATGTTTTTTTTTCTTTTTTTCTTTTTTTCTTTTTTACTAATGAAGTCACTCAATAATACCGGTTTATCTTATTTGACCATGTTTACTATTATCCCTCTGTGTTGAGATGAGAGTTATGAGTGGACCAGGGAACGCGATACAGTTCACGAGTTCAGGTCTGTCAAGTGAAAGAAAAAGTCGGTCACGAGAAATGTCCATTGTTAACTAATACTACAAGAGGCTGGGTTTACGGTGCGGTGTGTGAGAGATGAGAATGTTTGAAAAACTAAAAAAAATTGGACAACGATGACGATAGCACCTCTACAGTAACAAAGCAAAGCAAAAAAACAAAAACAAAGCAAAAAAGCGAGTCAAGATAGAAAGTCGATGGGATCGGGTTCGTCGTCAGAAGGACAGGCGCTGTACTGGGCATCGAGCTTCTTTTTGACGTGGAGTGGGATGCGTGGACGACCCTTTGATTGTAGTTTGTTCTGGGGGAGAGAGAATGTTATCAACCATCGGTTAGAATATATATGTATAAAAATGAACTCGGGGTACCTTGGAAGTAGATGTCGTCTTTATTGTCTTGCCTGCAGTTGCATTCTCTTTCCGTTTTTTCTTGGGATTCAAAGGCCTGAGATCGGGGAAAAAAAAACAATTCTCCATCAAAGGGAACAAGGGAAAAAAAAAAGAGAGACGGACCTCTTCCCGTTGTCATCTTTGGCCAGATCCTTTACTGGTTTGGTTCTATGAGGAGTCATCCTGTTGTCCGAAGGATTTGGAGCTATCAGCCGAGGAACATCCTTTTTGGGCTTCACAGGGGCAGTCGTCTTGGGTTTCTTTGTTACCATTTCGACTGGTGATTCATCTATCCCTTCTGCTGGCGTTTGCGGACGTTTTCTCTTCGCTTTAGGAGCGAGCCGAGGGCGAGGGTCCATGTTTTCGCGGTGGTCTGGATGAGAAGCCTCTGGCGCCGCTTTTTTCCTTGTGTGACCGGAGGACTCCTTATCAGCTAGGGATCGAGCACCGTTGATAGCGTTTGCTAAGGCTTGACTCATTGAAATATATCCGGCTGGGGCGTCATTCTCCATTTCCAGGTTCTGAGCTCCTACATTCGCTGAACGCGGTTTTGATGAGGCTCTCCGTTTTTCGGGAGGGAAGTCATCTGCGTGGAGAGTTTCAGACTCTACCTTGCGTTTTCGGGATCTTGGTTTAGTAGGAACCACCGGCTCCGCATGATCATCATGGAGCAGATCGACCTTGGCCTTCTTTTGCTTCTTTTGTGGCCTGTCTATGATGAACTTCTCTTTGTGGACCTCGTCCCTAGGAAGAACTGTGGCGACTTGGTGATGGGATTGAGATTTAGAGGGATTCTGCTTTTCCGCATCGGCAAGCAATGCTTGGGGAGCAGATTTGCACTTTGCCGCTTCAACTGGTAGTTCTTTCGGGGGTGGGTCTATCTTTCTCCGTCCCTTGGACTTAGGCTTCTGGACTTTCTTGGGAGAAGGTTTGTGCTCAGAACATTCATCGTTGGTTGAAGATTTCGTTTTCCGTCGAAGGGCGATATCTTTCTTATGTTTGGGTGTAGCCTTCTTGTATTGGGACTTGGATTTTATAGAGTTATTGCCAACTCCTGCCTCTGACCCTTGATTCTGCTTGCGTTTTGGAGTTTTCGTTTGGTTTTGCATGACTAAATATGATATTAGATACTTTCAAAGTCACAAGAGCTTGAAAATAGACCTGATTCATCTTTAGCTGACTCTGAGATCAATAAGCCGACGATCAGATCCTCAGATCCTGGCAGCTCACCAAGGGTAGGTTTATATTTTTTGAAAGTAGAATTTTTCGACGAAGATGAGACTTGGGTCTTATTTGAGGCTGTTTTAGCCTTTTTCTGTGGCGATACAGAACGACTTCGACTGCGATGAGTTGCCTGAACAAGCACATCAAAGAGGTTATTATTTCTATTTGTGGGTCGAAAGATTCTGGAAGGTAGTTCGGGAGTGTGTATCAAGTTGGTTGGAGCAATCGAGAAAGCCGTACCCGCCTCGATCACGCAAACGCGCGTTTTGCCTTTGCAGACGCTTTGCTCTACTCTCTTCAACATTCAGAGATTGACTTGTGGAGGTCTCCATTTTATCAAGACCAAATTATAGCGCGTGCAGCTACCTGCACACAGAAGGAATTGAATGAGGGGTTAGGTATCGCGTAGAGAGGTTATTGAGGGCGTTTCTCGGAAGCACGACGCGTCAAAAGTATGAAATCACGTGGATTCCTTTTATATACAACTGAGCTGAGGCGACACAACAAATGTCCTGTATAAGAGTACGGCGGCGTTTGGACCAAGTCAGTAAGTATAAGACCATTCCTCATATAGCTATGCTCTGAGTCTGCCACAACACCCTATACATTATTTCTTACTCTTGATTTTGTTGAATATGTCCTCTGTGGACTATTATTTCGTCTTTTTTTCTCTCATCATTATCTTCTGATTGATTAGTAAGCAATGAGTATGTCTGCCAGCACAGACTTTTCTTACACCTCAGTTCTGCACACTACAGACTGAGGTAAACACTTTTATTATTTCATTTTATATATCATGCTGATGTAGTTAGACTTAGTGTTCTAATAGGTACATCAATTGATTTAGTTCTGCACACTACAGACTGAGACTTAGTGTTCTAATAGGTCGCTTACTCATCTCATTGAAATAAGAGGTTCCGTTCACTGTCCTTGATTTACTTCATCATGATTTTCCTGACAAGCTTTGACAGGAGCTATGTCCAGCCTCACTGCACGAGGCTACATACTCCTTAATCAGCTCGCCCACTCTCGACGATTGCCTATATCAAGTACTCACGCCTTTAGATATCATACATTCTCTTTTCTGCTAGAACTGGATGCCTTGGAGTCTGGAAGACTTGACCTCGCATCAGGTCTCGTCTTTAGTTATGGTAGACGCTGGGGCCGTTTGCTCGGACTTCGGTCCCAACCATACCTTGACCCGCTCAGCTCATCGTCGTCCATTCGCCAGAAACTCGAAGACCAGTTCCATAAACATCACCTACTCTGCAGTGATGAAAAGCTTGAAGACGCATGGATCATGACGATGCCAAGTATCCTTGGGTTCGAAGGCATTAATCCGCTTACCGTCTACTTCTGCCACAAAAAACAGACTTTGTGGACAGTGGTACTCGAGGTGAGCTATCATTCAAAATAATTAAACATTGAGACCAAGCTTAAAAGATACACAATACATTCGGAGAGAGTCACATCCATTTCTTAAAAGTTGGCAGCAGAGAGGATTCTGCTGTCCTAAGAGGGTGCCGGATCAAGATACGGAAGGACAGACTCCCTTACCTGCTATATGCGTTCGCCTCTATGCCGACCCTGACTCTACAAGTTCTGCAGAACCAGGCCCGTCGTCTCT
>Ga0157365_10001024_pt1 | contig 11735 bp, 9 predicted proteins | sample AttsexASBM3_FD_111478 | JGI IMG/M metagenome (GOLD analysis project Ga0157365, IMG submission 111478) | Fungus gardens microbial communities from leaf cutter ant in Ribeirão Preto, State of São Paulo, Brazil - Atta sexdens ASBM3 | ecosystem: Host-associated > Fungi > Mycelium > Unclassified ... | reverse complement strand
GCGATCGCCAAGGAACTGTCAGTGCCGGTCATCGCGCTGTCCCAGCTCTCGCGTCAGGTCGAATCGCGTGAAGACAAGCGGCCAATGCTCTCGGATCTCCGTGAGTCCGGCTCAATCGAGCAGGACGCCGATGCCGTGATGTTCGTGTATCGCGATGAGTATTACCTGCAACAGCGCATGCCCAAGGACAGCGCCTATGAGAGCATGGACAAGTATCAGGTCGCCATGGAGGAATGGCAGCGCAAGATGGCGCTCGTTCATAACAAGGCGGAACTGATTCTGGAAAAGCAGCGCCATGGGCCAACCGGCACGATCTCGCTCTTCTTCGAGGGCGAGTTCACGCGGTTCGGCGACCTGGATACCGTCCACGAAATCTGAGCCAGCCACGTCCGCCTACGGCGCCGAGGGGCATCCGAACGCCCCCGGGCAGCACAGCATCAGTCTGGGCGGCACAGGTCCAACGGAGCGGCTCTCAGACGGCGGAGAGTGCGCGCAGCCGTTCCAGCAAAGCGACAAGGGGATGGTCCAGCGATTGCCCCCGAAAGCGCTTGACCTGACTGCGGCAGGAATAGCCACTGGCCAGAACACGCGTGCCGCTCAGACCATCGAGATGCGGCCCCCAGGATTGTTCGAATATCACGCGTGACGTTTCAACGTTGCGCGCTTCATGCCCGAAAGTGCCGGACATTCCGCAGCACCCGGTTTTCTCGAGTGTCAGGGTGAGTCCAAGCCGCGCGAAAAGCGCCTGCCAGTCCGAACCCGAACCGGCCAGGGCTGTCTTTTCAGTGCAATGACCAATGAACACATGCGCCGGGCCCGTTTCCTTGCTTTCATGCGGCTTGAGGGCACGCAACAGAAATTCCTGTGGAAGCAGAATATCAGGCGTTGCGGAAAGTCCCGGCAGCTTGCGATATTCCTGACGGTAGATGAGGGTCATCGCCGGATCGAGTCCCACAATCGGCACACCAGCCGAGGCAAGAACGCGCAGCACCGATATATTGCGGCGCGCCTGACGGGCGAAAAGCCCGAGGAAGCCGTGCACATGCAGCGGCTTTCCACAAGCCAGGCTCTCAGCCAGGAAAACGCGATAGCCGCAGCGCGCAGCGAGTTCGACGAATGCGGCCACCAGATCGGTTTCGAAATGCCGGGTGAAGAGATCCGGCATGAGGATGACGGAACGCGCGCGCTCTGCCTGGGTCAGCCCCAGAATCCGTTCGGGAGTTGCGGGCTGGACCTCCCATTCATCGCAGACTCCTTGCAGCGTGCCACGCGACAGACGCGGCATATCCACCAGCCCGAGCCCCCGCTGCAAAAGCCCCCGCACCGGCGGCAACGCCGTACCGAGGTTGTAGAGCGGCGCCAAGCGCGCCATGAGCGGCAAGGCGTATTCAATCATCCCGACCAGATAATCACGCAGGGGCCGCGCATAACGCTGATGATACAGTCTCAGAAAGCGTGACCGGAAATCGGGTACATCGACCTTAACCGGGCATTGGCTCGTGCAGGATTTACAGGCGAGACAACTGGCAAGCGCGTCATAGAGTTGATGCGAAAAATCGAGCGGGGCGCGGCTGCGACGGTGAAATACTGCACGGATCCGGGCAACCAGCGATGAAGGCGCATTTTCGAGCGTCGCCACGTCGATCCCGGCCCCTGCCTGCAGGCGCAGCCATTCGCGCATGAGGGACGCACGGCCCTTGGGAGAGAAACGTCGGTCGCGTGTCGCCTTCCAGGACGGACACATCGGGTCGTCCTGATCGTAATTGAAACAGGCCCCGTTACCGTTGCAATGCATGGCAGCGCCGAAGCCCTTCCAGACCGGATCTTGTATCTGCCGATCCTGCGCGCCACGGAGGGGCACCCCATCCACGCGCAGGAGGGGCTCCCGACATCTTGCTGGCGCAGCGATCTTGCCGGGATTGAGCTGGTTATGAGGGTCGAACACGCCCTTGATCTCTTCGAGACAGGGATAGAGCGGACCAAAGACATCGGGCACATATTCCGAACGCACGCCCTTGCCATGCTCTCCCCAGAGAAGGCCGCCGTAACGACGTGTCAGACGATGAACCTCATCGCTCAGCGGACGGATGAGCGCGGCGTCACGCGGGTTGCGCATGTCGAGCAGGGGACGCACATGCAGCACCCCGGCATCGACATGACCAAACATGCCGTAATCGAGCCCATGACTGTCCAGCAGGGTGCGGAACTCAGCGATGAAATCGGCCAGCTTCTCGGGCGGGACCGCCGTGTCTTCGACGAAAGGCTGCGGCCGGGCTTCACCCTGGACATTGCCCAGCAAACCCACGGCCCTCTTGCGCATGGCATAGACCTGCGAAACGGATGTGCGCCCCTCGGCCAGGGTATGACCGCGCCTTTGGACGGTTCTGTCCTGCCTCAGATGTTCAAGGAAAGCATCGACCGTTTCGCGAAGTGCCGCCGCGTCATGCCCGGCAAACTCGACGAGGTTCAGCCCCTGTGCGGGGCCTGCGGCATCTTCGGGAAAATAGCTCTCGACCGAATTCCAGACAAAATCCTGCATGGCAAGACCGAGAACCTTCGAATCGATGGTTTCGATCGACAGAGGTTTGAGCCCGATCAGCGCGCGCGCGTCACGCAGCGCCTCCATGAAACTCCCATACCGGATATTTACCAGAATGCTGTGGGGCGGGATCGCCAGCAGATTCAGTTTTGCCTCGGCCAGAAATCCCAGCGTTCCTTCAGACCCGCAAATCAGGCTCGTCAGATCGAAACGTCCCTCTGCGTCGCGCAGGTGACGCAGATCATATCCAGTCAGGCAGCGATTAAGTTTGGGGAAGATCCGCTCGATGGTCTCCTTCTCGCGCTCATGAATCGCAGCCACGCAATCATGGATGCGGGCGACATGGCTTTTACCGCGCCTGAGCGCGTCCAGTTCCGCGTCATCGCGTTTCACACTGTCCAGAACCTCTCCGCCCATCAGGACCGTGGAGAGCCCCAGAACGTGATCGCGCGTCTTGCCGTAGGTGCAGCTTCCCTGCCCGCTTGCATCGGTGCTGATCATGCCGCCAATGGTCGCACGATTGGACGTCGAGAGTTCAGGGGCGAAAAAGAGCCCATGCGCGGCCACAGCGGCATTGAGCTGGTCTTTCACCACACCAGGCTCGACGCGCACCCACCGCTCCTCGACATTGATCTCAAGGATACGGTTCATGTGGCGCGATAGATCGACCACGATCCCATCGGTCAGGGACTGGCCATTGGTGCCGGTCCCGCCGCCGCGCGGGGCGAACACTACGCCGCGCCAGGCATCCTGTCCGGCCAGACGGGTGAGTACCTCCAGATCCTGACGATGCCGGGGGCAGATGACGGCCTCAGGATGGCGCTGATAGATCGAATTATCGGTGGCATGCACCAGGCGCGTGTCATGACCCGTGCCAATCTCGCCCGCGAACCCGGCATCGTGCAGCGCCTCGAGAAAGGCGGCATGGGTGCCGGAATTGCCAGGGGTCTTGTCGAGAACAGCGATCATGTTCATGGCCGGTCATCCATCACGATGGGTGCGGACCGGTATGGAAGCTCGGACACCGCGCGCAGGGCACTGGATTACCCTGAACGATGGGGAAACGATAGAGAGCAGAACCGGGATGACGTTACCCGGCTGACGGGGCAGCGTAAGCCTGTCGGTCCATGCGCTCAGGAGCGCGTCAGGACGATCAGCGCTCGCCGCTCCTGGGCAATGCCCGTGCGCAGATGTCCATGAGCGCACAGTGCCTCGCCCTCATGCTCCAGATACATGGCCTGATTGATGATGGGGGGCGTGGCCGTGGCGGTCTGGCGCAGCGTCCGATGGACCTTGCGCGCCAGCGTCTTGCAATATTCCAGAGTGTCGCTCGTCACGGCCATGGGAACAGCCTCACTTCGTACAGGCAGTGAGCGCGGCCCCCCTATCGTTTCAGCCTCGGCAATGCCGGGCAGGCCGAGGGCGCAGGTCAGGCAAAGCAGCGTGATGGCGGTTTGGGTCATGAAACCCGCACTATGCCAGTCTGTATTGCGGTCTGATGGGCCCGACATGAAGACTTGGTTATGTGGTTAATTTTCCTGACCGATGCGTCAATTCAGCGTCGTGTCGTCAACGGGCAGGCTGAGAACCACCCTCAGCCCACGTTGCAGCGGCTCGAGGGCCAGAGTTCCACGATGCAGTTGCGCCACGGCCTGGACGAGCGACAGCCCGAGTCCCGCACCAGGGGTGTTGCGTGCCTGATCAGCCCGGAAAAACCGCTCGGAAGCGCGCAAAAGATCCTCGGCCGACATGCCTGGGCCCTCATCGGTCACGCTGATCCGCACCAGCGCGCCCGAGGTGCTGGCGCGCAGGGTCACGGTCGTTTCCGCAGGTGAGAACTTGATGGCGTTATCGATCATATTGGCCACGGCCTGCTGGATCAGACGCGCATCACCATGGAAAAACAGGCGCGGCGGCAGATCGAGCGCGATCTGCAACCCGGCATCTTCCGCCGTGGCTTCATAGAGCTCAGCGATATCGTGCAGCGGCCTGATCAGATCGGTCGTCTCAAACGCTGCGCGGCGCGCCCCGGCCTCGATCTGGGCAATACGCATCAGGGCATCGAACACCGCCGTGACGTGATCCAGGTCTGCCACGGCGCGATAGATCGCATCATGCATCTCCTCGGTGGAGCGCGCATGGAGGGCTGCATCCTCAAGGCGATTGCGCGCTCTGGTGATGGGCGTACGCAGATCATGGGCGATGGAATTCGAGACCTGCTTCACTCCCTCCATCAGCTTGGAAATTCTGTCGAGCATGCGATTGATCGAATGGGAGACGAGATCGACGTCATTGCCGACGAGGGGCATACGCTGGCGCATATCGCCATTCGCAAGAGCCGTGGTGGTACGCGCGATAGAACTGAGAATACGGCTGAAGATACCCCGCACCACCCAGGCGCCGCCTATCGCCAGCGCCGTCACCATCAGCCACGACCAGAGGAAGGTCTCTGTCAGCACGCGGCGCAATATATCGCGCCCTCTGATATCGCGCCCGACCAGCAATTGCAGCCCATCCGGCAGCACATAGGCGTGCATGGCCGCCGAGATCGTGTTACCGGCGCGGCTGATCTTGAGCGTATAGAAGCGATCCGCTCTCTGCACGGCCTCAGGCCAGGCAGGCATGTTCCCGGCAAGACGCTGGCCGCCCGGCGTGATCAGGAGATAGAGATCCTGATCTTCGACATCCTGGTCCAGACGATCCTGGATTGCGCGTTGCAGGCTGGAGAGCCCCCCCTGCATCCAGCGCTCGGCGAGACCGTGAGCATCGGCGTCGACGGCCTGTCCGACCTCGCGCTCCAGTGCGCCTATAGTGTGCCACCACAGAAATGTCAGGAACAGCGTGGCCGAAAGGGCGAAGACCAGCCCATAGGCCAGAGAGAAACCAAGCCCCGCCGAACGAAATCGCCAGGCGCGCTTCCACCAGACGCGAAGCAGGGGAAAGCGCGACAGGCTGAACCTCATGAAGTTATCTCATCCTGCTCAATTGGCGCGCAGGATGTAGCCTGCATTGCGGATCGTATGGATCAGCGCAGTTTCAAAGGGCTTGTCAACCTTCTGACGCAGACGCGAGACATGCACGTCAATCACGTTGGTCTGCGGGTCGAAGTGATAGTCCCAAACGCGCTCCAGCAGCATGGTGCGGGTGACAACCTGGCCGGCATGACGCATCAGAAATTCGAGCAGGCGGAATTCGCGCGGCTGCAGATCAATCTTCTCCTCACCGCGCTTTACCGTACGCGAGAGAAGATCCATTTCCAGATCTGCCACGGTCAGCTTCGTCTGGGGAGCCTGCTCGGCGCTGCCACGGCGGGCCAGAGCCTCGACACGGGCCAGAAGCTCCGAAAAGGCGAAAGGCTTGGTCATGTAATCGTCGCCGCCAGCCTTCAACCCGGCCACACGCTCATCCACATCGGCCAGCGCCGAGAGCAGCAGAACGGGGGTCGCGTTGTTTTGCGCACGCAACGTCTCGAGAATGCGCAGACCGTCAATGCCGCCCGGCAGCATGCGATCGAGAATAACGATATCGAAGTTCTCGCTCACGGCGAGGAACAGACCGTCCTTCCCGTTATCGGCTTCCTCGACAAGGTGCCCGGTTTCCTTCAGGCCCTTCACGATGAAGCTCCTGACGGTTGGATCATCCTCGACAAGCAGAATACGCATGGTCAGTCCTTGGCTCAGAGAAGCGGCAGGTCCGCCCCTCACTTTACGGTGACTGCATTATCTTTCAGTTACGCGCGAGAAGAAAGGGTTCTGTGATCAGAGATCCGCATCTGCCGGGCGTTTCCCGATTGGAAGCATGACAGTGACGGTCTTGCCTTTGCGGATTACCGTGAATGTCACGGCGCTACCGGGTTTTCCGGCGGCGACCGTACGCAGCAACGCGCGACCGTTCTCGACTGGAACGTTATTGATGGCGGTAATCTTGTCACCTTTCATCAATCCGCCTTTCTGCGCAGGACCATTGCGATCCACGTCGACCAACACGACCGAACCATCCCCGTCATCCAGGGTCACGCCCAGCCAACCATGATCGACATGGCCGGTGCGCCGTATCTCCTCGACGATCGGCGCCACGATTTCCGACGGGATGCCGAAACCTATCCCGACCGACCCGCCGGCGGGCGACACCATGGCGGCGTTCACGGCCACGACCTGACCCCGCATATTGAAGGCGGGGCCACCCGAATTGCCCGGATTGATCGGTGCGTCGAGTTGCAGGAAGTCGTCGAGCGATCCGGCCCCGAGATCGCGGCCCCGGGCTGAAACGATCCCCGCGCTCACGGAGGAACCGAAACCGAAGGGATTACCCGCGACCAGGATCCAGTCGCCCACATTGACCTTGTGACTATCGCCCCAGGTGACATAGGGCAGCGGCTTGGGCGACTCCACCTTGATCACGGCAATGTCGGTCAGGGCATCCACCCCGACGAGCTTGGCAGGCAGTTCTTGCCCGTTTGATAGCGAGACGGTCACGTTATCTGCATCGCCGACGACATGATCATTCGTGACGATGATCCCCGAAGGGTCGATGATGAACCCTGACCCCGCTCCCAGGATCTCCTCCTGATGGCGCTGCATCTTCTCGCGATAACGCTTTTCGAGCGGGGTGCCCTTGATCTGGGCAGGAACCTTGCCTCCCCCTTCCGAACTGATCTGCGTGATGGCGATATTCACAACCGCCGGAATCACGCGCTGAACCAGAGGGGCGAAAGAAAGCGGCCCTGACTGTACGAGCACGGGCGGCAGGGCCGGCGTTCCATCCGGTACGGCCGCCTGGGCCGGAATCTGCACCGTGTTCGCCGGAGGAACGGCAGGAATGGCAGGATGACTTGGCTGTGGCGGCGGATGCGGCAGAAATTTCTCCAGAAATGCCGGCAGGGCGTGGGCCTGCTTCACGCCGAACCCGGCCAGGACGAGGAGAACAAGAGCTGCGCGCATCAAGAAACCACAGACAGGGCAAATTTCAGGGTCATGGGGGCACGATAGCGCAGAAACGAAATGATTCCATCTCCCTTCCTGATCCGTTTCACCCGGCTGACCGAGAGGCCCTCTCGCCGGTGCGCAGGAACGAGGGCCAGCATGCCGCTCTGACTGAGCGGGTTGAGGATTGTCATGCGGCGCCACCTTTGGCAGGACAAAAGGACGGGCTGATCGCGTATCACCCGTGATGTCCCTGAGCGACTCTGGGCTTGAGCGACGTTGGGCAGGATATGGCCTGCCGGGATCAAAGGGGCGTTTTCACAAGGATGAGCGATGATTAGTGACTTCATATTCGGACGGGTCTTGATCATCGGCGATCTGCTGCTCGACTGCTATATCCATGGGTCCGTCGATCGCATCTCTCCCGAGGCCCCGGTACCGGTCCTTTTGCGCGCCAAGCACAGCACCGTGCCCGGTGGCGCAGCCAATGTCGCCATGAACGCCGCTGCCCTGGGCTGTACCGTCGATCTGGTCGGGCTCGTCGGTCAGGACAGCTCTGCTCACGAATTCCGCCGCGCAATCGGCCGTCAGCCGTCTATTGATCTGACGCATCTGGTGGAGGATCCTGACTGGGTGACGATCACCAAGACGCGCGTCCTGAGCGGGCGGCAGCAGATCGTGCGTATTGATGAGGAGCCCTCTGTGGTCGTGGCACCTGCCGCGCAGGAACGCCTCATCGCTGCAGCCCTCGTCGCCATGGACCGGGCGGATGTCGTGGTGTGCTCTGATTATGCCAAGGGTGTGCTGAGCGACGCCGTGCTTCAGGCCGTCATACAGGCGGCAAATCTGCGTGGTATCCCGGTGGTCGTCGATCCCAAACGCCGCGATCTTTCGGCCTATAAGGGCGCCCAGCTGATCACCCCGAACCGCAAGGAGTTGGCAGCGGCCACGGGGCTGCCCGTTGGCAGCGACACCGAGATCCATTTTGCGGCGCTCGCCGCACAGGAGCAATTCGGCGGCGATGTGCTGGTCACGCGTTCTGAAGAGGGCATGACCCTGCTGGAGCGCAATGGACGCATGACGCATGCACACGTGCCGAAATCTGAAGTTTTCGACGTGTCTGGTGCGGGTGATACCGTGGTCGCCACGCTTGCCGGCATGATATCCGCCAAGGCTGATCTGCGCACTGCCATGGTGATCGCGACAAATGCGGCCGCGATCGTCATCGGGAAGCTCGGCACCGCCACGGTTTCACGCGCAGAGCTGAGCGCAGCCCTCAAATCCAAGATCGACCGCGATGGCGTAATCGCGACCCTGGCTCAGGCTCAGGCCATGATAGAGGCCTGGCGCCAGCATGGTGCATGTGTCGTGTTCACCAATGGATGCTTTGACCTGCTGCACCCTGGCCATATTGCACTCATCCAGGCTGCTGCGCGCGAGGGAGACAAGCTGATCGTTGCGCTGAACAGCGACGCCTCGGTACGACGCCTGAAGGGAGAGGAGCGGCCGCTTCAGGACGAGCAGGCACGCGCAATCGTGATGGGCGCCCTGCGCGATGTCGATCTGGTCGTCATTTTCGATGAAGACACGCCTTATGAGACGATTTGCGCCCTTCGTCCGGACATTATCGTCAAGGGGGCGGATTACACCGAAGACGAGGTTGTCGGTGGAGACGTTGTGAAATCCTATGGTGGTCGCGTCGTACTGGCCGATCTGGTATCAGGGCGCTCGACAACCTCGATCGTGCGCAAGATGAAAACCGCCCCCAAGACGGACGAGCCGATCAGCAAGTGAACCCGGCCTCGAAGTGACTGGCCCCAACGTGATTGGCCCCCGTGTGATATGACGACCGCTATCGAAGATCCGGCCCTCTCCCTGCAGGAGTCCTGGCGCAACTGGCTTTTCGGACAGGCTTTGCCGCTATGGAGTACGGCAGGGTTTGATACTCACCGCGGGCTGTATCACGAGCGCCTGGATTGGCAGGCACGTCCGGTTGTCCTCCCGGCCTTGCGCCTGATGGTTCAGGCCCGCCAGATCTCCACCTATTGTCGCGCCGCGCTCGATGGCGTGCATAATGCCGGACAACAGGCGCTCGACTGTCTCGACACCGTTCTTAGGCTGTATCACCGGGCAGATGGTCAACCAGGCTGGGTTTTCTCCATCGGCCAGGATGATCGTCCGGCAGACAGCAAACGCGACCTGTATGCCCATGCTTTCATTCTTTTTGCCTATGGATGGGCCATTCGCTTTGCCGACCGTCCTCAGGACCGGCAAATGGCGCGGCAGATTGCCGAGGATATCGAGGCAATCTTTGCGGCGCCCAATGGCGGCTATCTCGATGCCGTCCCTGATAACGGAACACGCCGCAGCCAGAACCCGCACATGCATCTGCTGGAGGCCTATCTCGTCGTATTCGAATCGACGGGAGACGCGTTCTATCTCGACAAGGCCCGTGCTCTGGTCACGCTTGCACGGACACATCTGATCGATCATCGCTCGGGTCTGCTGCTTGAATTCTTTGCCCCAGACTGGATGCCACTCGCCTCTCATGGGGCCAATCAGGTTCAGGCCGGGCATCTTTTCGAATGGTCATGGCTGCTGCGTGATTTCGCCAGACTGGCTCAGAGCTCTGGCGATGAAGCCGAATGGCTTGGCGCTACAGCATCGCGCCTCCATGAGGCAGGTTTCACTCATGGGTGCGACCATGAGCGGCGCGTCGTACTCGACAGTATGAGCGACACCCTCAGCGTATTGGAGCATTCCGCCCGCATCTGGGCACAAACCGAATTGCTGCGGCTTTTGCATATGGCTCCGCATAAGGAGGCGCTCACGCAAGATGCCACAGCCTATGGGCGGGCATTTTTACGGCAATTCGCCCCGGCCAGACTGAATGGGGGTTGGATCGACCATGTGGATGCGCAAGGGCATCCGCTGGTGGACTACATGCCTGCAAGTTCGCTCTATCATATCTACGGAGCCGGCCGTGAAATCGCGTCGCGTTGAGCCGATAAACGAGCATTGCGCGAAAAGGGGACGCGTCCCATTGCGTTAGCCGACCCGAGACATAGGGCACGGCCGTAGGCGTGGTCGCATTTCCACTCTCCCGAAAAAACGTCATGAAACGGGCAAAGGGCCACTGCCCCCTATGCGCCGATCATGTTTCTTCTGGCCTGGCGCCGAACGTTTCAGGATCTGCTGAAGGCTGGCTGCACGGCTCATGCATTCATAAAGAGCGAGGTCAGGACGAAAGACTCAATAATTTCGCCCATCAGCGCACAGTATCCTGGTGCATCCGGCCTCCCCCCTAGGCGAATATGAACCGTCGGGGTGGACACGCTTTTTGAGAGTGCATGGCGCCATAGGCTCAGATGCGTCGCCTTTGTCTTCGGCAGATGACGACACGATCCTGTCTGATTTCACCTCTCACTCCACGAAAGCATTGCATGGTCATACCTGCGTTCCCGCCCCCCGATGCTGAAGAAGTCATCGCCCACGGCAAACCGTCCGATAACGAGCTGCTCGCCTATTATCGCTCTGAGATCCGGTTCGAAACGGAGACTGTCAATGGCCGTCTCCAAGCGCTGCTGAGTTCGCAGGCCTTTCTGGTGATCGCCTATGCGACCGCGATGACCGGCTCAACAACGCGTTGGGGAGACCGCATGGCCATTCTCATTCCTCCGCTTCTATCGCTCCTGCGGTTCATGCTGACCCTCATGGCGTTTCCCGGCATCCGTGCGGGCTATGCGGCGATTGGTAAATGGAACGAGAAGGAGCAGCGTCTCCATCGACGATCTCCAAATTTGTCTGAGTTCACGCTTGGGAAAAGCGACGAGGATGCGCGTGCCATGACCCATCGTGCCCGTCGCGGCCGCATGTTTGCCCATCAGGCTCCCCTCGTCTTCCTGATCGCATGGACAATCTTCGCGTTCATCCCGTTCTACCTCTACCGAGAGCTGTAGAAATTCGGGCTCGACGCAGGCAACGGCTGCGTCACGAGTGTCTGGAGTGATCAGTCCGCAAGCGCATGCGTAAAGCGCGCTCTTTCTAACCCTCTGAGAGTGGTTTGCGTCGAGGCCAACCTGTGCGGCTCATGCCACGTTTCTACGCTGTGCACGTTCTATGTGCTAGGCGAGCGTGTGTATGCGCTGATTGCGGCAGTCTGTGTATGTGTGGGGATTTGGTTGCGGGGGCCTGCAACCAAAGAAAACTGCTGCTTGTCAGCGGGTTCGTTGAACGTCTGGCAGCATAGCTAAATGACTGAGAAAGAGGAAGCT
>Ga0157365_10001023_pt1 | contig 11740 bp, 7 predicted proteins | sample AttsexASBM3_FD_111478 | JGI IMG/M metagenome (GOLD analysis project Ga0157365, IMG submission 111478) | Fungus gardens microbial communities from leaf cutter ant in Ribeirão Preto, State of São Paulo, Brazil - Atta sexdens ASBM3 | ecosystem: Host-associated > Fungi > Mycelium > Unclassified ... | reverse complement strand
GACGTCGGTTCAGACCAACGGCATCGAAGTGAAGGTGGACGACGTCCTGACCGGCTTCATCCGTCGCGCCGAACTGGCTCGTGACAAGGCCGAGCAGCGCCCCGAGCGCTTCGCGGTTGGCGAAAAGGTCGATGCGAAGGTCGTTTCCGTCGATCGCGCTTCGCGCAAGCTGGCCCTGACCATCCGCGGCCGTGAGGTCGAGGAAGACAAGGCAGCCATCAACGAATACGGTTCGTCCGATAGCGGTGCATCGCTCGGTGACATCCTCGGCGCTGCCATTCGTCGTCGTAATACCGAAGTGTAATCTGCGGTTAAAACGTAGAAACACTATGAAAGGGCTGCTTCGGCAGCCCTTTTATTTTTTCTTGTTAAATTGACATTCAACTTAATTATAAAATCACACCTGAACACTTTTTCCCGACAGGCGATTAGGCTAAAGGCAGATCAATGGACGGACGGGGGTTGCCCGTTTGTTGGTGAGATGCGCAGGCGGGAACTTCATGGCTGTTATTTACAATACGAACTACACCCATAACCCGAATTCGTATCTGACGCTTGCGGTTGAGCGTGCTGCACGCGCGCTGTTCGGGCATGATCAGGTTCTGCTTGCCGATAACATGACCCTTGCGGCAGCAGCGGCTTCAGGTGAGCATGACACGCTGATCTGCATCGATGGTCAGCGCATCAACACGCAGTTGATGCGCCGTATACGCCCCGCCTTCAAGACGATGATCCTCTGGACGTTCGAAGATCCGTTCATGCGTGACTTCAATGTCGATAATTCCAGCCTTTTCGACTACGTCTTCACTAACGATCCGTCCTGCGCCGAATATTATCGTGGCAAGGGTTTCTACCTCCCGCTCGCGGCGAGCCGGACGATCCACCAGCGCGACGTGAAAGATAGCGAAGATCTCGATTACGATATCTTCTTTGCCGGCACGATGTGGCCCAATCGTGTTGAAACGCTGCGTCGTATCATCGCAGCTTTCCCCAAGGCCCGTCTCAAGCTGATCTGCCCGGGTAACGAATATCTGCCGCCGCTTCCTGCCGATCTGGCAGAACTGGCCATACAGCGCCCTGTGAGCCATGAGGCGTTCATCGATTTCGCCAATGCCAGCGCCGTGACGCTTACCATGTTCCGCGATTATGCCAGCCATGGCGATGTCAGTCAGGCGACAGCGCCGGGGCCGCGTTTCTACGAACTGGCCCTGGCCGGTGCGGCGCAGGTGGTCGAAGCGCCTGAAAGCATGGACACCAAATATTTCGCCGAGATCGAAGGTACATTTCTTGCGCGGGATGTCGATGGTGTCGTCAGTGCCGTCGCCGCTCTTCTGAGCGATCGTGAGCTGCGTCGCAATGCGGCGCTCGCCGGGCAGGGATCCGTTCTGGAAGGCCATCTTTACGAACATCGCCTGCGCTATATGGCTGAAGTGACCAAGGCCAATTTCGGACGCACCCGTCCGGGGACCGAACTGGCCCCGCGTCGCCGTCGTCTGCGCGTTCTGATGTGCACGCATTCGACCATTCACGAAGCTGCATGGGGCGGGGTCGAAGTCTATCAGCAGACCTTGTGCTCGATGCTGGGGCGCGAGATCGAATTTTTCTACTGGTTGCGTCGTGGTCCGCATTGCCGTCTCACCACCGCCAACGGGCAGGAAGTCGAACGTTACGATGTGCCGGAAGTGGGCTGGATGGACGCGATGTGCGACGGCCCGGAGGAAATGGCATTCTCGAATGCGATCAGCCAGTACAATTTCGATATCGTCCATTTCCAGCATCTCGGCCATCACGCGCTGTCGCTGCCGATCATCGCAAAGGCCTGCGGTGCGGGTGTCGTTTTCTCTGCCCATGATTTCTGGCTGATTTCTTCGCGCTACAACCTGCTTAACCAGGACCTTCGTTATATCGAAGATGAAGTGAAGTCGGTGGTTGCCAGCGACATCATTCTCAAGGTTGCCGAGAATATCGAATATGGTGGCGAACAGACGCGTCGCGCCTTCATTGCCAAGATGTTGCATTCGGTGGATCTGATCCTGTTCGGCACGGAGCATTCGCGCAATCTGACCCATGAGATCTATCCGATCCTGGATCAGAAAAGCAGCCTGATCCTCGGTATTCCTTCGCCCGAAAACACCATTCCCATCGTGCCGAAAGCCTATGAGCCGCTCGGTGAGCGGCCGCTCAAGGTTGCGATTGTCGGCAATTTCCTGCGCACGAAGGGGGCCGATACCATTCTCAATCTGATCGAGATCGCGCATCCCGATCATTTCGAGTTTCATATCTTCGGCTATATCCACCCGGAATACGACGCGGTCATCAACGGCAAGCCGCGGCCTAATGTGAAGGTTTACGGACGCTATTCCGCGGGCGACATTGCGGCCCTCCAGGTGGCCGATGTGGCGCTCAATCTGTCCATCTGGCCCGAAACCTATTGCATCTCGCTGTCCGAAGCCTGGCAGAACGGCCTTATTCCTATCGTGACCGATGTCGGTGCGCTGGGTGACCGCGTCAGGGATGGCGTCAACGGATTCAAGGTGCCGATCGGCCGCGCCAATATGGTGCTTGAACGTCTCGAGCTGCTTCGGTCTTCCGAAGGTATCCGGCGCGAAATCATGGGTAATATCTCGCCCGCTCTGTGGACCCAGGCCGATGCCTACGCCAATGACATGCGCGACGTCTATCGCGAGGCTGCGCCTGTACGCGAGCTCGGTACGGCAGAGATGCAGATCGACGCCGGTCAGGTTCACCTTTTGCCGCATGCTTCATGGCGCCATCAGGCGCCGCCGCGTCATATCTTCGATCCGCCGACCATCCGCGATCTCTCGGTAGAATTGCCCGAACCGGTATCGGACTGGTACGCGATCCAGGGCGCCGAATATTATATCGACGACGTCTGTCACTTCGTATTCGCTGAAAACGAGCCTGAGGATTTCGCCGGATCGTACGAATTCCATATCCGCGGCTGGCATGTGCTGCCGGGGGTGAGTTCGGCGGGATCGATGTATGCCGTGCTTATCGGCGACGACAACACGCCGATGATTTTCCTGCCATGCGTCCGCGAAGCACGTGGTGATGTGCTGTCGAGCTACCCCAATGCGCCGCGTCGGTCGGGTTTTGCAGGCCAGGCAGCTCTGCGTGGCAAATGGTGCGAAGGCCGGTTCCGTGTGGCGCTCGTCAATATCGTCAATGGGGCGGGTGCCTTCATGGTGACCTCGGTCGAGATCTCGGTCGAGGGTGGCAAGATCGACGAAATCCAGGTCGGGCGCCCGTCGAACGATCAGATCATGCGCGACTTCGTTCGCGTCTCCCACGCCGACGGTCATTTGCGCGGTATCAAGCGCGATCGCCTGCATCGTGCCGGATCCGTCCATCGTGCCGACAACGATTTCCAGCATTACATCGACTCCCTGAGCGGCCTGATCGGCGATCCGGCGCCTTTGCTGACCGACGACGGAAATCTTTTCATCCGTGGATGGGGCTTCCTGCGTCATCTCGAGCGTGCGGGTAGCATGTCGGTCGCTCTGGTGGGCGAGGGGACCAACGACGCGTTTTTCTTCGCGCTCAGCCGTTTCCTGCGTCATGACGTGAAAACGATCTTTGACGATGCGCCCCTCTGTGTCGGGTTCGAAGGATGGCTTTCCATTACCTCCGGTTATGCGGCCGAGATGGAAGGGGCGTACCGTCTGTGTCTGGTCAATACGGTCGGCGAGCTGGTTGGCATCAAGCCGCTGGATGTGATCGTGAGTGTCAAGGACGGGATCATCACGGCCGTCCGACATGAGGCGGTCACCGAGGCTGTCGTGCAGCATGCCTATGCGGCTGTAGAGGCGAGCTATACCGTCGAACCGGTAGCCTGACGCGAGCGAGAGAGCTTCTCATGGAACAAGCGCGCATCGCGAAATGGCGTCTGGTCGACGAGACCTGGTATCTCGACCAGCATCCTGAGGCAGCAGCGGAAATCGCTGACAATGGCCTGCGCGATGCCGCCGAGCATTATGAGACGATCGGAAAATCCTTTGGTTTTTCTCCCAACCGCTATTTCGATGAAACTTGGTACAGGCAGGCTTTTCCAGAAATCTACGCCGAAATCTGCCGTGGCGAACTGGCTTCGGGATTCGATCATTACTGCGAAACAGGATATCGCACGCGAGCACCGCATTGGCTGTTCAGCGAGAGCTATTATCGCACCCGCTACGCCGAGATCGTAAGCGAGGCTATTGCAGACGGTCTTTACGAGAACGGGTACGACCATTTTCTCGAGACGGGAGATCTGCAGGGATTGGCCGGCCACTGGTTTGCCGATCCCTCGACCCTTTCCTTCACCTGCCCCGACGATATAGTCGCGCTGTTTGGTGAAAAAGGTCTGTTCGGCACTATCGTGTTCGATCGACCCGATCTCGCCGATCACTACAGGGTTTCATGGTATTTCGATCCTGTCTGGTATCGTGCCATCTATCCTGAAGTCGCGCGTGAGATCGAGGCGGGGCGCTATGTTTCCTGCCTGCATCACTATCTTACCAACCAGACCCCGCGTCAGTTCAATCCGCAGGAATGGTTCGACGAGCAGTATTATCTGCGGGTGAACGGCGATGTGCTTCCGAGCATTGAAAACGGGGCATTTCGTAATGGTTATGCGCATTTCGTGCTGTGTGGCGCTTCCGAAGGGCGTAGCCCCGCCGAGGGAGTCAATCTGCGGCTTTTTGCAGAAAGGCCGCAGACGCGTGCGCTTCTCGACGCCGGAATATATGACAACCTTTATACTTGTTGGGTAGCGCGCAGAATACGTTATGGCGAGGGAAGCGACGCGCTCCCTCCCGATGAAGATCAGACCCGTCGTCTCTTCGAGGCCGAAGCCAGAATACAGAGCCGTATTACCGCACGACGCGGACCGGATTTTACCCATGAGGGTGAACCCGAGCTCTCCGTCATCATGGTACTGCACGATAAATTCGCGCTGACGCTCCAGGCGCTTGCCTCGCTAAGGGGGAATTATTCGGGCGCAATACAGCTTGTTCTTGTTGACTCTGCGTCGAATGACGAAACGAGACATATCGAGCAGGTCGTACGTGGCGCTGAGGTTCTGAGATACCGCTATAATATCGGCTATCTCGATGGGTGTAATGCGGCACTCGAAAAAGTGCGTGCCTCATCGGTTCTTTATCTGAACAACGATCTGCGCCTCTACCCTCATGCAATACGCAATGCGTTAAGCCGGTTGCATAGTGCACCAGACGTAGCTGCGGTCGGTGCCAAGCTGATCCGCAGCAATATGTGGCTTCAGGAAGCGGGCTCGATCATCTGGCGTGACGGTGCGACCTACGGCTATCGCCGTCAGGACAATCCCACGATACCGGAAGCGAATTTCGTACGCGACGTCGATTACTGTTCGGCTGCTTTTCTCATGGTGCGTAGCGCCGTGGCCAGAGCACTTGGCGGGTTCGACACGCTTTATCGGCCTGCCTATTTCGAGGATACGGATTTCTGTCTGCGCATCGTGCGTTCGGGCAAGCGTATCGTCTACGATCCCGGCGTCGTGGTCGAGCATCTGGAGTTCGGCAGTTCCGGAACGATCGGGTCGCAGGCCCAGATCAAGATCAATCATCGCGTGTTCGGGCGTCAGCATCAGGATTATCTGCGCCAGCAGCTTCCCGCTCATGTGCGTAATGCGGTGCTTGCCCGTTCGCAACGCGGCACGAAACGAAGGATCCTGTTTATCGAGGACCGTATTCCCGTGCGTGCTCTCGGTTCGGGCTATGTGCGGTCAAACGATCTGCTCTGGGCCATGAGCACGCTCGATTATCAGGTTACGGTGTTTCCGGTTCTGCCACGACCGACCGGCCCCCTCGATCTCGCCAATGACTTTCCCGACGATATCGAGTTGATGGCGCATAGCGACCTCAGTCAGCTCAACGCGTTTATCGAAGAACGCGCAGGATATTACGATGCGATCTGGATCGGTCGCACGCATAATCTGACGCGTCTGCTCCCGGTTCTGACAGAGCAGAGCCGTCATCTGCCGGTCGACAGCGTCATTCTCGACACGGAAGTCATTGCAGCACCTCGGACGATCGAGAAGGCGCGCTTTCATCCACCCGAGAAGAAGCTTGCCTCGCTGGATGAGATGGTCGCGAACGAACTGGAAGCCGCGCATTACTGTCAGCAGATCATCGTTGTTTCGGAACACGATGCTGCACTGGTGCGCAAGGCAGGGTACGACAACGTTTCCGTTCTCGGCCATGCCCTGTCTCTGCGCCCCGATCGTGCCGGTTTTGCAGAGCGTCGGGACATGCTGTTCGTGGGTGCGCTTCACGATGTCGATGCACCCAATTACGATAGCCTGTTCTGGCTGATCCACGATGTCCTGCCCGAACTCGATGAACACCTCCCGCCTGATGTGCGCATTACGGTGGCCGGTTTCGTTCATCCTTCGGTGGATGTGTCATCCCTGCGCGGGGCCAACCGGGTGAACTGGATTGGCGCTGTCGACGATCTCGACGCCCTTTACAGATCGCATCGACTGTTCATTGCGCCGACGCGCTATGCGGGAGGATTGCCCTACAAGATCCATGAGGCTGCCGCTCACGGACTGCCTGTCGTGGCAACCCGTCTGCTATCTCAGCAGATGGGCTGGGAGGATGGGCTGGAGATCGTCAGCGCCTCAAGCGAAGACCCGATCGCCTTCGCCTTCGCAATGGCCGAGCTGTACGGCAACGAGGAGAAATGGACCATGATCCGCTCCGGTGCCCTGCGTGCTGTCGAGCGCGATTGCAACCCGGCACGGTTTACCGCTGCCCTTGGCGATATCATTGAGGCAAGTGTGGCGCCTGTCGGCAGCCACGTTTGAACAACGCTCCCCGGCACGCAAATGCCGGGAGAGAAAACAAGAGATGGACGGAAAAGACCATGTCAGCAGAGAAGAACATCACGGGATCACAGGCTGCTGGCAGGACGCAGCGTGTCCTCATTTGCAGTGGCGGTCGCTACGAATCCCAGGCCAATGCCCAGATTCGTGAGTCGATCATGGACGGCTGGGCCGAGTGCTTCGGCGAGGAAAACGTGATTGCCGTCCATATCAGCGGTGCAGCAGCCTCCATTGCACGCCTGCAACCGACCATCGTTTTCGCCATCGGTTCCTATCTGCCCGAGAGCACCTATTTTGGCGAGGTCTGCCGCGAAGCCAGGAAAATCGGTGCCACGACCGTTTTCTGGGCAACGGAAGATCCCTACGAGCAGGATGCGAATTACCGGATCACCGATGATTTCGACGTGATTTTCTCCTGCGACCGCTGGGGGCATAATTTCTATCAGCGTGAGCGTGTCTATCATCTTCCGCTGGCTGCCAGCCGCAAGTTGCATTACGCGCCGATCGAAGAGACCGTCGAAAAATCGATCGATGTCCTTTTCTGCGGTGTGGCCTTTACGAGCCGCAAGGATATCGTGCGCAACCTGATGCCCACCCTGCGTAACCTGAACGTCAAGATCATCGGTCCGGGCTGGGGTGAGTTCGGCATCGGCTTCTCCGACGCGCGTATCGAAAAGGCGCAGCTGATCGAGCTTTATCGCCGGTCGAAGCTGGTGCTCAATCTCGGTCGCTCGCTCCATTTCGAGAACAAGCGCTTCATGATTGCGCCTTCGACACCCGGACCGCGTACCTTCGAGGCTGCCGCAGCCGGCGCTTTCCAGGTCTTCCATGAAGATACGTATGAGCTGCGTCGTTACTTCACGCCGGAAGAAATTCCGACCTTCTCGAACAAGATCGATTTCGACAATCTTGTTTCCCGCTATATCGATGACACGCCGCTTTGTATCGAGATGGCCCGTCGCGCCCAGGCACGCACCATGAACGAGCATACATACGGCCATCGTATTCGTGCCGCCATTGATGTGCTGAAGCGCGAGGGTTTCATGCAGGACTGAAATCCTGCGCAATAGCCGGCGATCGATCCGGCCTCTTCATATCGAAGCAGGCCGGATGGCACGATGCGGCAGGCCCGCTCGCGCTATTGAAATAATCGACATGTGATTGCACTTGAGTACGTCAGCGTCTTTTCCTCCTCGAAACGGATGATACAGTTTGTCACGTCCGTTTTCCGGGAGGGGTCATGCGTACTGCCAGCCTGTTACGTCGCTTTGTTATCCTGGCCGTCGTCGGGTTGACGGGGCTGCCGGTCGGAAATCCTGCTCTTTGTCAGGAGCATCTGACCGTGCATGGCATGACTCACGACGCTCTTGAGGATCATCTGATTTTCGAACTGGGGGAACGTCAGTTCGACACGCTGCCACGATGGCATCAGCAGGTCTGCGTCGATATTCATGGCGTGCAGGAGCAGTTCGACAAAATGCTGTTCGCTCACCTCAGGAATACAGGGAGTAGTCTGGGGCTGTCTCTTTCGCGGGATTGCAGGGGAAAGCAGCTTTTCGTCTTTTTTACCGATCAGTCCGATGCTCTGGCCGCCGGAATACAGAAACTCAACCCCAATCTGTTTGTCGGTCTGGATAATGCGCAGGAATATCGGGAGAGCAAGGTTGAGGCGACCCGTGATGAGGTCAGACAGTTTCTCAAACCACGCGCCGTCAGGTGGCTCTCATCGTCGTCCATGCGCAACAAGAGCGACATGCCGCCGATCATCATGCCATCGGGCTTTCCGGTTCAATATGCCGCACCGGCAGGGGATAGCGCTCTGGAGGATGTGACAACCCGGCGGGACTTGACGATTGTTCTGATTATCATCGATATCAACCGCCTCAGAAATGAATCCTGGGGCATGCTGGATGATCTGCTCTCGCTCGTTGCTTTTGCAGCGCCGCATCTCCGCGACGGTTACGACGACCGGAGCCTGCTCAGATACACGCAGACCGAGATCCTCGAAGGGCCGACAGGGGAGATGCTTCCCTATGACAGAGCCGTTCTGGCAACGCTTTATGCTCTTCCGGATGACTACGACCAGTCAGATGGCCTGAACTGGATGGCCAGTCATTTCTCGCCCGAGGCCCGTTCGCACTGATCGGGCAGCAGGTTCAGCCGCGTGTGAGATGATAATGGCTGCGCAGATCGGCTTCGATCTGGTCTGCATGGGCGCCATCACGGGCTTCGATCATGATTTCCAGCTCTGCCGTCTGGACCGAGGGCGCTGCAAACAGGCGCTGATGCGATACTTCGATGATATTGCCGCCTGCATTGCCGATGCGCGTTGAAATATCGGCAAGAACGCCGGGGCGATCGGGTATCTGCAAGGTAAGCGACAACAGGCGTCCATCGCGACGCAGGGCGCGTAGCAGGGTATTGGCGAAAATGCGTGTGCCGATGTTCCCGCCTGTGATCGGGAGAGCCACACGCTTGCCCCCGAAAATTTCGGGATAGGCCATGACTGCTGCCAGAGCTGCCGCACCGGCACCTTCGGATACCTGTTTGGCCTGCTCAGCCAGATGCGCGATGGCCGATTCAACCTGCAACTCGGTCACCACCAGAACACGATCGAGGAGCGGTCGTACTGTTTCCAGACAGGTATTGCCGATCTGCATGACGGCGATCCCTTCGGCAATGGTCGAGCCCCCACGCGCCTGAACGGCGGCTTCGGGAAAGGCAGAGAGCGAGGCATGGCTCTCGACCTGCACACCGATGATTTTCGTATTCGGGCTGAGCGCTGCAGCCGCGATGGCAGAGCCGCTGATCAGACCGCCGCCACCGATGGGAAGCACCAGATAATCGAGGGGCGGTGCATCCTCGATCAGCTCAATGGCGAACGTGCCCTGACCGGCCATCACGGCGACGTCGTTGAAGGGATGGACGAGTACAAGACCGTTTTTCTTGCGGATTTCTTCCGCAACCAGAGAGGCTTCAGCAAAGTCCTCTCCTTCTGTAACGACATGCGCACCCCAGCCACGCGTGCGTTCGACCTTGGCCGAGGGCGTATGGCGCGGCATGACGATGGTCGCGTCAATGCCGAGCAGGCTGGCATGACGCGCGACACCCTGCGAGTGATTGCCTGCCGAAACGGCAATCACACCGCGCCTCTTCTCCTCGTCACTCAGCAGTGCCAGCTTATTCGCGGCGCCACGCTCCTTGAACGAGGCGACAGCCTGCAAATTCTCCAGCTTCAGCCAGATATCTGCACCCGTCATTTTCGATAGTGCTGCACAGCGAATGCTCGGCGTGCGCACGATATGAGGAGCAATCCGCTCATGAGCGGCAAGGATATCGGCGAAGGAGAGTATGAGGCTGTCGGACACGGTCTTCTTTTCTTGCTTGAGGGCTGGATGACCGAAAAGGCCTGAGCCAGCCTGTCCCGAATCTGTTCCGCTTACTTGAAAGTGACGGTCAGGATTTCGTAGCTCTTGTCGCCACCGGGCGTCGGCACGGTCACGCTGTCTCCCACCGACTTGCCGATAAGGGCCTTGGCGAGCGGAGAGGAAACGGAAAGACGGCCAAGCTTGATATCGGCTTCATGGACACCCACGATCTGATAGCTGCTTTCCTTGTCTGTTTCCTCATCCACGAGTTCGACATGGGCGCCGAATTTCACGGTATCGCCTGAAAGCTGCGAAGGATCGATGACTTCCGCAGTTGAAATCAGCTCTTCGAGCTCGAGAACGCGCCCCTCGATGAAGGACTGACGGTCGCGTGCCGCGTGATACTCGGCATTTTCCGAAAGATCGCCATGTGCGCGTGCTTCGGCAATCGCACGGATGACGGCCGGACGATCTTCGCTTTTCAGCCGACGCAGTTCATCTTCTAGACGGGTCAAACCTTCACCGGTCATCGGAATCTTCTGCACAGCGCATTCCCCAAAACGAGTTTGGCCCACGCGCAGAGCCTCGGGACACATCATCCCGGGGCCCTGCACGGGGCAAAGCCGGACATGGGACAATCCCAGCCCGCAATTCGATCAGATAAACTAGGTCTTCCGTGGGGTGAATTCAAGGCAGGCCTGAAAAGGCGAGCCTGATTTATGCAGAGTTGATCGTATTGAACGGGGGTTTCAGGGCTCTGCTCGGTGACCCGCCAAAGAACGGTCGCTCTCCGGTAACCCATTATTCCGACGTAATGGGTGCGAGCGCATGAGACCATGGACGTATGGATGAAAAGGGTAAACTTTGTCCCGGCGTGGTGGCAGAGCCGCAGCGAACCCCCGCCCGGCTATGACGGCCGGGTGGGGGAAAGCTCTTCGCGTCAGAACGCGCGTTTGAAGTAGGACTGAAGCGGCGCCACATCCAAACCGCCATCCTTGATGGCGGAGATGGCGTAGATGGCCGCGCGCGCCCCGGCGAGCGTGGTGAAGTGCGGTACACCGCCGAGCAGCGAGGAGCGACGGATATCGAAGCTGTCGCGTACGGCCTGTGCACCCTGCGCCGTGTTGATGACAAGCTGCACATCGCCGGAGCGGATGGCATCCACGCAGTTCGGACGGCCTTCCAGCACCTTGTTCACACGCTTGACGGGAATGCCTGCCTCTTCAAGGCGGGCTGCCGTGCCGCGTGTGGCGAGAATGCTGAAGCCCATCTCGATCAGCTTGCGGCCAAGAGCCTGAACCTGCGTCTTGTGACCGTCACGGACCGAAAGCAGGACAGCACCCGACTGGGGAAGCACCACGCCGGCAGCGAGCTGGGATTTGGCAAAAGCACGCTCGAAGCTGCTGTCGAGGCCGATAACCTCACCTGTCGAGCGCATTTCCGGACCGAGAATGGTGTCGGTGTCGGCAAAGCGATGGAACGGGAAGACGGCTTCCTTGACCGCGACATG
>Ga0157365_10001020_pt1 | contig 11747 bp, 10 predicted proteins | sample AttsexASBM3_FD_111478 | JGI IMG/M metagenome (GOLD analysis project Ga0157365, IMG submission 111478) | Fungus gardens microbial communities from leaf cutter ant in Ribeirão Preto, State of São Paulo, Brazil - Atta sexdens ASBM3 | ecosystem: Host-associated > Fungi > Mycelium > Unclassified ... | reverse complement strand
TAGGACGCCGCGTCGATCATCAGCTGGCGTATCGGGCTGTCAGGGAAAATCGACAGGGCCTCGATGGCCGCGTCGGCATAAACCTGGGCGCGATCCAGAGTGGTCTGAATCGCCCCCGTCTTGGCAATCAGATCGAGCGCATGCGGCAGATCTTCGTCGGTCTGCTCGCCGGTTTCGATCACGCGCAGCCAGAAAGCACGCTCCGCCTCATCACCAGCCTGAAACGCGGCCAGAACCGGCAGGGTGATCTTGCCCTCACGCATGTCGTCACCGACCGTCTTGCCCAGAACCTGCTGATCGGCCGCATAATCGAGCGCGTCATCGACAAGCTGGAACGCCATGCCAAGATTCGTCCCGTAAGCCTCCAGAGCTGCCTCTTCCACCTCCGGCCGCTCAGCCACCACGGCCCCCACGCGACAAGCTGCTGCGAACAGGGCAGCAGTCTTTCCATGAATGACTTCGAGATATTTCTCGATCGGGGTGGACAGGTCGTTCTGGGTCGCCATCTGCAACACCTCGCCCTCGGCGATGGTGGCAGATGCCGCAGAGAGAATGGCCATGACCTTGAGCGACCCATCTGCTGTCATGAGCTGGAACGAGCGCGCAAACAGGAAATCGCCCACAAGGACGGAGGCCTTGTTACCGAAAACAGCATTGGCAGATGCCAGACCGCGACGCAGCGTGCTTTCATCGACCACATCGTCATGCAGCAGGGTCGCTGTATGGATAAATTCCACGCAGGCGGCCAGCCCGACATGGCGCTGGTTTTCGGGCGAAGGGCGATAACCGCAAAGCCTTGCAGAAGCGAGCGTCAGAAGTGGGCGAAGACGCTTGCCCCCTGCCGCGACAAGATGGGCCCCAAGCTGCGGGATAAGTGGAACCGGGCTCTGCATGCGGGAGACGATTTCCCGGTTACAGGCTTCCATGTCATCCCTGAGGAATGCCGATAAGGCATTCAGGGCCGAACCGTCCTTCTCAACAGCGTGTGTCGCGGGGCTTGCGCCCTGCATGTTCGTCTCTGTCGAGCTGTCGGCACCACCCAAGGCAATTCTCCACTTCCTACTTGGCCACTGACGACCCTGATGCAGTATAAGGCACGAGCCGGCGGTCCTGCCGGCGCAGGGAACACCAAGGCAGAAACCGAACTTCATGCACGAGCCAGACAGACCGGAGAACCAGCCCTCTGACAGTCAAATCCATATGAGCGGCGGGACGGCCCCGGTCAACCCGGCCTCCCTAAAAGCTGACGCCGCGCAGGTGAAAACCACCGAAACGATGGACGGCTACCTGCTCGATGGTCGCGTGCGCTACAAGCAGTTCAGGCATGGTTATCGCACGGGCATTGAGCCGGTTCTCATGGCGGCGTTCGTTCCTGCCAGAAAAGGCCAGAGTGTGCTCGAAGCCGGATGCGGCGCGGGTGCTGGCCTGTTGTGCCTTGCCGCGCGCTGTCCTGAAATTCGCGGTGTGGGGATCGAGGCCGATGCAGCGACTGCCCGGCTTGCGTCTATGAACATGCAGGAGAACGCGTTCGAGACACGCATAGCCATCGTGCATGGCAGCCTGCCCGATATACCCCCCTCCCTGCGCACAATGACACCGGGAGCCAATGGGCGCTTCCATCATGCCATGGCAAACCCGCCCTGGCACCCGGCAGATCATACAGGTGCCAACGATCCCCGACGTCGCCTCGCCATGACCATGCCCGCAGGCGGATGGCTCGAGTGGATCGCAGCGCTGTCACGCTGGATCCTGCCGGGCGGGACGCTCACCCTTGCCCTCCCCGCCTTTGTGGTCGATCAGGCGAGCGAGGCCCTGCGCCTTTCCGGATTCGGAAGTCTGACCCTTTATCCGCTATGGCCGAAACAGGGGCGTGCAGCGAAGATCGTCCTGCTGCAGGCTGTCTGGGCTGGCAAGGGATCGTTCAGACTACCACACGGCCTCATCTTGCACCGCAACGAAGGAGGCTACACGCCGGAATGCGAAGCCATTCTGCGCGACGCACTCCAGATAGCGTGAACCTTCGAAGGAATTGGACATGATTGCAAAATGTCGCCACTATCAACCATAGCGCTTGGTGGCGTCTGCTTGAAGATTATCCAAACAACCTGCGATATCCAGCGATGAATCAACCAAATTTCGAGATAAAACGATCGATATCATCTGACATGATATCCTCCAGATTCTCGTTAATTTTTTCGTCCTCCCAGTCCCACCACCTGATGGACAGCATTTTCTGTATCTGCTCTTCATCGAACCTCATTTTAAGGACCTTGGCAGGGAAACCACCGACGATTGCGTAAGGAGGTACGTCCTTGGTCACCATGGCTCCAGCCGCGATAACCGCGCCGTCATGAATGGTGACGCCACCCTTCAGGATTACGCTATGACCGATCCAGACGTCATTTCCAATAACCGTGGTGCCGTTATATAAATGATCGTTCACCTCATCGAGCGGCTTCCAGAAGTGATTATCTATCGATTTGAAAGGATAATTTGAGACAAACTTATAGTTATGATTGCCACAAATAATCTTCAGACAAGGGCCTATACTTACGAACTTTCCAATTTCGACATCGTTATCGCCGCTTGAGTCAATAACCTCCATCGACCCATAAGTATGAGTTCCAATCTTTCTCTGCGGGTATTCGTTTTTCGTAGGTGAAAACGGCCTAGGAACATAGTCCGCGTCTTGCGACTCGAGGAAAAAGGCCGGTCCGCTCGCACCATGCAAAACATGTCTGCCGACCATATGGATCTTATCGCCGATTAGCTTGATTTCGGTAAACTCGGCGGACAGGCTCCTATACTTGTCGAATATCTTGAGTTTCTTGTCCGAAAACTCCCAAAATCGCTCATTCTGGTTTCTGTATCCGGCGATGCTGCCGTCGCTCAAAAACCGAACACTTTCGGACATCCGGACGTTGTTTTCCTGGTACAGGTTCCAGAACTTGCTTTGCAGTTCTTTGATTAGCAATATGTCAAAGTTTTCCAATGATCTTATCCTAATGGTTTTTTATACTATTATTTTTTACATACTAGACAGTCAACAGACGCAAAAACTCAAATGATGTCACTTCGAAACAGGTCACGATGGCGTCTATCACCTGAGAGTGAAAAGCCTCCGCACGACTATCGCGAATATCATAGCAATAACAATACTATACCTCCCAGAATATAAATAATTATCGTCACAATAAAGCCTTTCACCGACCATCTTGTACGAGTACATGATATAAATATCATAAGCATGTAAATATTTATGATAAGTATTTATCTGTGTCTATTGTCACGTAATAAAATGATCATTTTATTGTTATGCCATATATGTTGTCAGAATTACCCTTCAATCACAAATCCACGGTGCGTGGTCTGGCTCTAGGTTCTGTGGACAAAGCTGACCCACAGGAACGTTGAAGCGATAGAGGCGAAGCCAGGATAGGACTGTGCGGTCTTGTCGTATCTGGTGGCGACCCTCCGCCAGTTCTTGAGCCTGTTGAACATGCGCTCGATGCGGTTCCTCAGCTTGTAGGCGTGCCGATCATGACTGGCAGGGTTCCGCCTCCCGGGTTTGGCCGGGATCACCGGACGGGCACCGGTGCAGGCGATGTCGGCGCGGATCTGGTTGGCGTCGTAGCCGCGATCCGCCAGGAGCTTGTCGAGACGGCCGCTGATCGCTCGGAATAGCGGGACAAATCCCTGCTGATCATAAGCCTGTCAGGACGTCAGGATGAAGGCGAGCGGTAGCCCCCGGGCGTCGCAGCGGGCATGGATTTGGGTTATAAACCCTCCCCACGATCGGCCGAGCGCCTCGGTCGGCTCAACACCTTTTTTATCCCGGCAGCGCCGTGATGGCCCCAGGCCACGGTGCTGTCGATCATGTCTGCCGACTGGTCGCGGCCAACCAGCTCCGTCAGCGTTTCCAGCAGCGCATCGAACACATCCAGCTCGACCCAGCGGCGATAGCGCCGGAATACAGTGTTCCACCTGCCTTAGCAGGGCGGAAGATGACGCCATTGCGCGCCTGTCCGCGCCATCCACATCACGCCGTCAAAAAACCGACGATTGTCGCCAGCTGGATAGTAGCCACGTCTCGTCTCAGCCGGCAGCAGCGGGCCGATCAACGCCCGCTCCGCATCCGTCGCCCCAATCGTCTCGTCCAATGCCGCCTCCAGATGGCAGCGTTGAATTAATCTTGCTCAATCCCGTCAAGCTTTGCCCACGGAACCTAATACAGACAACGGGAACGGAATATCCACCGCATAGGTGAACCCACGACTTTCCAGTTTCGGCGTCGATCTTTCCAATTCGGTCATAAGCCATGAATAGAAAGGACAACAAAAACGAAGTGAATTGAGTCACTGTAAAACCGGAGATACCCAGGAAAAAGGTCTCAGACCGCAAGGACACCTCTGAGTGCCGTGAGGACGCCTGCTCGAAACTTCACATTTGTGCGAATATGACAATGTCACAATACGCGCAGCCGAGATGATTACGGTCATGCGAAAACCGTGTTGCCGAGTTGATGGAGCTTTCGGGCACGAGAGGCTTTTGGACCCGCCAAATACCGTCGGTCGGTCCGACTACCTCCCGTCTCAACGAGAGGTAGCCCTTGTTTATTGGAGAAGAAAAGTCCGATGCGAGACGCGAAGCCTCGCATCGGCACACGATCAGGAAGCGAAAACGTCTGCTTCGAACGCTTCTTCCCATGACCCTGTGGTGGAAGCGCGTGAATATTCTGTCGAGCGGTTCTCGAAGAAATTGGCGTGCTCGACCGCGTTGAGCATGTCATCGAGCCAGGGCAGCGGGTTTTCCTCGATGCCATAGAACGGATCGAGCCCAAGCTGCGTCATGCGACGATCTGCAATGAAGCGGATGTAGCGTTTGACCTGATCGGCGCTCAGCCCCTCGACATCGCCCATCTCGAAAGCGAGATCGATAAACGCGTCTTCATGCTCGACCGTGGTGGCGCAGATTTCTGCCAGTTCGGCACGGAAATCCTCGGTCCAGATTTCGCTGTTCTCGCGCACGAAGGTGCGGAACAGGCGAATCATCGACAGACAGTGAAGCGTCTCATCGCGCACGGACCATGAGACGATCTGCCCCATGCCCTTGAGCTTGTTGAAGCGCGGAAAGTTCAGCAGGATCGCGAAGGACGCGAAAAGCTGAAGCCCTTCCATGAACGCACCGAAAGCCGCCATGGTCTTGGCGATCTCGCGCTTGTTGTCGATATTGAAGGACTGCATGAAATCATACTTGTCCTTCATCTCCTTGTATTTCAGGAATGCCGAGTATTCAGTCTCGGGCATACCGATCGTATCGAGGAGATGCGAATAGGCCGCGATATGAATCGTCTCGATATTCGAGAACGACGAGAGCATCATCAGCACTTCGGTCGGTTTGAAGACCTGGCTGTAATACTTCATGTAGGCCGAATTCACCTCGACATCCGCCTGGGTGAAGAAACGGAAAATCTGGGTCACCAGATGGCGCTCGCCTTCGCTGAGCGTGCGATGCCAGTCCTTGACGTCGTCGGCCAGCGGCACCTCCTCGGGCAGCCAATGAACGCGCTGCTGAATCAGCCAGGCATCATAGGCCCACGGATAGCGAAACGGCTTGTAGACCGGATTAGCGGTCATGAGGTCGAAATGCTGCTCCTCGGCGAGCGGCGCGCCGGCGTTCTGTGACTCGCTCATTAGCTTTTCCTGCTCGGTTCGGTATGGGCGGCCGAAGCCTTGTGATCCGGTATTTTCTGAAGCGTGAGGGTCAGTGCCGAAGTACCCTGCTCGTCTTTCAGAATCAGGCGATTGCTTTCGCGCTTCCAGCTACGCACAGTCTGCATCGCTTTGAATACGGCATCTTCCTGAGTCATGCGCACACCGGGACATGCCATGCGTGTGCCAGCCGTCGGACCGAAAGTAAAATGCGTGGCATCGACGCTGACACGACCCATCATGCGATTGCAGCCGCCCGTGCCGGACAGTCCGCCATCGGCGCGTATCATCATGAACGCGGGCGCGGCAGGATCGGTCTTCCTGTTACCGATATGCGTCAGGGTCCAGGCTCCGACGACAGACGCGGGAACAGCCTGCGCCACGGCGTCGACACTCACCTTCGTATCGGCAGGCACAGCCCCTTCCTGCATTGGTGTCGTCTTGCTCAGAGCGATAAGCTTGCCTGCATCCCGGATTTCGGCACGAAGCGCGTAGCGATGACCCGGCTGGATCAGGCTCGGATCGTAGCGAAGAGCATAGGCATAAGGCCCCTTGCCGACCGGTGCGAATTCGCTTTTGCCAAGCGTGATTGCCGGAGCGTCGGCCAGGCTGACATCTTCGAGAGACACGGCAATCGTGGCATCGGGTGAAATTTCGGCGCTGCCCGTCGGGGCGATCACGCCATTGACTGTAGCGCTACCCGCCTCTGCTGCACTTGATCCGGAAGGCGCCGTCATCGCGGGCTCAGCGGCAAGAGCGACTGGTGTTGCGAGTATCGTCGTTGCGAATACCGAAGCATAAAAAGCGTGTCTCACTGACATGACAGACATTCCTCGTAGCTTGTGGTCGCTGCGGGCTTCCTGGCAGCCTCGGCAGCGTTGCTGCTGTAATCCTCGTCCTCAAGAATGTTGTTCTTGAGCGCCATATCGCTAACGGCATCGGCGCGCTGGATCGAGAGCGAGCGGCAGTAATAGAGCGACTTCACACCGCGTTTCCAGGCCAGGAAATGGATCTGGTGAAGATCGCGCTTGTGGATGTCGGCAGGCAGGAACACATTGATCGACTGCGCCTGACAGATAAATCCTGCACGGTCAGCCGCATGCTCGATCACCCAGCGCTGGTCGAGCTCGAAGGCTGTCTTGTAAACATCCTTCTCGTCCTGCGTCAGGAAATCCAGGTGCTGGACCGATCCCTTGTTCAGTGTGATGGACGACCATACTGCATCGTTGTTCTGCCCCTTCTGCTCGAGCAGTTTGAGCAGGTGACGGTTACGCACCGTGAACGAGCCCGACAGTGTTTTCTGCAGGAACACATTGGCCGAAATCGGTTCGATACCCGGGCTCGCATTGCCGGCAATAATCGAGATCGATGCGGTAGGAGCAATAGCCATCTTGTTCGAGAAGCGCTCCATGATGCCGTATTCCTCGGCATCGGGGCACGGACCGAGCAGTTCAGCCAGATGCTTGGAGGCAGCATCGGCCTGAAGCTTTATGTGCTGGAAAATGCGCTTGTTCCATACCCGCGCCATCACACTCTCGAACGGTATGTTGCGCGCCTGCAAGAAGGAATGGAACCCCATAACCCCAAGCCCGACCGAGCGCTCGCGCATGGCGGCATAACGGGCACGCTCCATATCGTCTGGCGCACGATCGATGAAGTCCTGCAACACGCGGTCGAGGAAAAGCATCACGTCTTCGATGAACTGGGGATTGTCTTTCCACTCTTCCCAGGTTTCGAGATTGAGCGAGGACAGGCAGCATACGGCCGTGCGGTTCTTGCCGTGATGATCGAGACCCGTTGGCAGGGTGATTTCCGCGCAGAGATTGGACGTCTTGACCTCAAGCCCGGCCAGCTTGTGATGCTCGGGGCGCGCCTTGTTCACATGATCCGAATAGATGATGTAGGGCTCGCCCTGCTCCATGCGGGCCGTGAGAATACGGATCCAGAGCTGACGTGCAGACACGCTGCGAATGACGGACATGTCCTTGGGCGAACGCAGGCCCCATTCCTCGTCCTTTTCGACAGCGCGCATGAAATCGTCTGTCAGCAGCACGCCATGATGAAGGTTCAGCGCCTTGCGGTTCGGATCGCCACCCGTAGGGCGTCGCATCTCGACGAATTCCTCGATCTCGGGATGCCACACAGGCAGATAGACTGCCGCCGATCCGCGACGCAGCGACCCCTGGGAAATGGCGAGGGTCAGACTGTCCATCACACGAATGAACGGTATGACACCCGACGTCTTGCCGTTCTTGCCGACATTCTCGCCGATCGACCGCAGGTTGCCCCAGTAGGAACCGATTCCGCCGCCCTTGGACGCCAGCCAGACATTTTCGTTCCACAAATCGACAATCCCGCGAAGGCTGTCATCGGCTTCGTTGAGAAAGCACGAAATAGGCAGACCGCGCGACGTGCCGCCATTGGAAAGCACGGGGGTGGCAGGCATGAACCAATGCTGCGAGATGTAATCGTACAGGCGCTGGGCATGAGCCGCATCGGCGCCGTAATAGGACGCCACACGGCCGAACAGATCCTGATAATGCTCACCGGGCAGAAGATAGCGGTTATCGAGAGTCGCACGGCCAAAATCGGTCAGAAGGGCATCGCGCGAGCGGTTGACGCGTACCGGATGATGCCCCTCCAGCTGCACGACATCGTCGAACATGTCCGGCTCGGCCTCGATCTCCTGGGGCGCACGGTCGCAGGGCTCGGGCAGCGTATCGACAGAGGCTGAAACAGGCTCACGGATCGTGTCGTCTAGCAGGCTCACGGGCCATCTCCCCAAGGTCAAATCGAGATCGATCATGTAAATTACGAGTGTCCTCTTGGCGCAATTCCGGCTGCACAGACAAGCAATATATCGGGTTAAATTTCACACCGGACACTACATATGGTGTTGACAGGGCCAGAAGCCCTTGGAGAACCTAGAGTTCCTTCACACGGCCCTTTTCGTCATCGTCGTGCATCGTGGCCACGATGACACAGCACCGGGGTTGAACAATCCTGCACCTCCCGCGTTGGCTGAACAGCTGACCCCAGACGGGTTCGCAAATGCAGGAGATCTGACCCATGACGATCAAGAAATCAGCAAGTGCCAAGTGGAGCGGCGGCCTCAAGGACGGCAAGGGCTTCATTTCGACCCAAAGCGGTGCGCTGTCCGATCAGCCCTATGGTTTCAACACGCGATTCGAAGACAAGCCGGGTACCAATCCGGAAGAACTGATCGGTGCCGCCCATGCCGGATGCTTTACCATGGCCCTGTCCATGATCCTCGGTGACGCAAGCCTGACCGCCACGTCGCTTGAGACGAAAGCGACCGTCTCCCTCGACAAGACGGAAGGCGGCTTCGAAATTTCAGCCATTCACCTCGATCTCAAGGGCAGCGTCCCCGGGGCCGATCAGGCCAAATTCGAAGAACTTGCCACCAAGGCGAAAAATGGCTGTCCGGTCTCGAAGCTCTTCAAGGCCGATATCACCCTGTCCGCTACCCTGGTCTGAGAATCATCGTCGGATGAGCTCAGAAATATGGCCGCCCAACTGGGCGGCCATATAAAAACAACATCTCTCGACGCAGGCTGGTGTGGATCAGCGCTCGTCGCGTATCCAGCCGTTCTGCGCATGGTCGCGCAACAGGTGATCCACCAGCAGGCAGGCTACCATTGCTTCCGCGACAGGCACAGCGCGAATGCCGATACAGGGATCGTGACGTCCCTTGGTTGTCACGTCGATGTTCTCCCCCTGCCGGTTTACGGACGGGACCGGAACGAGAATGGAGCTTGTCGGCTTGATGGCAAAACGTGCGGTGATCGGCTGCCCTGTCGAGATCCCACCCAGAATCCCGCCAGCCCGATTGCCTTCGAAATGGAGGGCACCATCGCGCATACGCATAGGGTCGGCATTATCCTCGCCCCTGAGCACTGCAACGCCGAAGCCTTCACCGATTTCAACCGCCTTGACGCCGTTGATCCCCATGAGTGCCGATGCCAGATCGGCATCGAGCTTGCCGTAAAGCGGGGCACCCAGCCCGGCAGGAAAATTCTCGGCAACGACCTCGACCAGCGCCCCGATCGAAGACCCGTCCTTGCGCACAGCCGAGAGGAGGCCTTCCCACTCTATGGCGGTGATCGCATCGGGACAGAAAAAAGGATTGTTGTTGACTTCGTCCCAATCCCAGCGCGACCGATCGATGCCGAGGCCGCCAACCTGGATCAGCGCCGCACGGATGATTGCCGTATCGCCAATGAGCGTGTCGATCACGCGGCGTGCAACACCTCCGGCTGCAACGCGGCAGGCCGTTTCACGCGCCGATGAGCGACCGCCACCACGATAGTCACGATGACCGTATTTCAGATCATAAGTGACATCGGCATGGCCGGGGCGATAGCGTGTGGCGATCTCGGAGTAATCCTTCGACCGCTGATCCGTATTCTCGATCATGAGCGAGATCGGGGTACCCGTTGTCCTGCCTTCGAACACACCGGAGAGAATGCGGACCTGATCCGCCTCCTGACGCTGCGTCGTGAACTTCGACTGGCCGGGCCGGCGGCGATCCAGCCAGGGCTGGATGTCCGTTTCGCTCAGGGAGATACCGGGCGGGCAGCCGTCGATCACGCAGCCTATGGCTGGCCCATGACTTTCGCCCCAGGTGGTAACCCTGAAGAGGGTTCCAAAACTGTTATCCGACATCTCAGCCTTCTGAAGAAGCGACCGCGATATCCGGCGCTGCGGGGTTTTTCATGCCTACGAGATGATAGCCGCAATCGACGTGATGAATTTCACCCGTGGTGCCCGACGAGAGATCGGACAGGAAGTAGAGGCCGGAGCCGCCCACGTCCTTGAGCGTCACATTGCGCTCCATCGGAGCGTTGAGCTGGTTCCAGCGCAGAATATAGCGGAAATCGCCGATGCCGTTTGCCGCAAGCGTCATGATCGGCCCGGCAGAAATGGCATTGACGCGTATGTTGTCCTTGCCGAGATCGGCAGCCATATAACGCACCGAAGCTTCCAGAGCTGCCTTGGCCACGCCCATCACGTTATAATGAGGCATGACACGCTCGGCCCCCAGATAGGACAGGGTGAGCAGCGAACCACCATCCTTCATGAGTGCTGCGGCCCTGCGTGCAACAGCGGTGAAGGAAAAGCACGAAATGTCCATTGCCTTGAGAAACGCATCACGCGGCGTGTCGACATAGCGTCCGCGCAGGAACTGCTTGTCCGCCCAGCCAATCGCATGCACCACGAAATCGATCTTGCCCCAGACCTTCTCGATCTCATCGAACGTCCGGTCGATATCCGCATCGTCGCTCACATCGCAGGGCAGGACGAGACTTGCGCCCACGCTCTCTGCCAGCGGCTTCACGCGCTTGCCAAGTGCCTCTCCCTGATAGGTAAAGGCAAGTTCAGCCCCCTGTGCGGCGCAGGCAGAAGCGATGGCCCAGGCAATGGAGCGGTCGTTGGCGACGCCCATCACGAGGCCGCGCTTGCCCGCCATCAGCGTCCCGGTAGGGAGATCGAACGAAGCGGTGGACATGAGGCAGATCCCGGTTAATGTCAGACAAAGAAATAATTACGCTCCGCTTCGTCGCACATGCCCGCCGCGCAAACAAGTGTCGAGATGACACGTTAGGAAGGCAACGAAGATGGACCGAAGTGACGCAGGAGACACCCTGTCATGGCAGACGACACCACCCTCCCCCTCATCCCGCTCGATGCAGATCCGTTCGCGCTTTTCACCGAATGGATGAAGGACGCCGAGGCGAGCGAACCGAACGATCCGAACGCCATGGCGCTTGCGACGGCCTCGCCGGAGGGCATTCCCTCGGTGCGCATGATCCTGCTCAAGGGCGCGGACGAGCGCGGTTTCGTGTTCTACACCAACCTTGAATCGAGAAAGGGCGGCGAGCTTCTTGCCAACCCTCATGCCGCGCTGCTGTTCCACTGGAAATCCCTGCGCCGGCAGATACGCATCGAAGGCCCCGTCGAAGCCGTCAGCGATGAAGAGGCAGACCGCTACTTCGCAAGCCGCAGCCGTAATTC
>Ga0157365_10001019_pt1 | contig 11750 bp, 10 predicted proteins | sample AttsexASBM3_FD_111478 | JGI IMG/M metagenome (GOLD analysis project Ga0157365, IMG submission 111478) | Fungus gardens microbial communities from leaf cutter ant in Ribeirão Preto, State of São Paulo, Brazil - Atta sexdens ASBM3 | ecosystem: Host-associated > Fungi > Mycelium > Unclassified ... | reverse complement strand
TCTGCAGGCTCAAGGAGTTCAAGCGCATCGCCATGCGCAGCGAAAAAACAGACAGATCATTCGAAGCCATGATCTATCTCGTTGGCGCAATCATTAATTCAAGATAATTCCCAACAGGCCCTGGAAAAAAGACGGCACCCAGAAACCTTTATTCTGTTCAGGAATGTCAGATCGCCAGCCGCACGCCCAGCTCCACCACGCGGTCGGGCGGGATGCGGAAGAATTCCGTCGCTGGCGTCGCGTTGCGCGCCATGAACAGGAACAGCGACATCCGCCACCGCGACAGCTTGGGCACGGACGAACGCACAAGCAGTTCGCGGCTGGTGAAATAGGATGCCTGAAGCGCATCGAAATCAAGGCCGCTGGCCTTCAGGTCCTCCAGCGCGCGGGGCAGGTTGGGCATTTCCATGAAGCCGTACCGCAGGATGATCCGGTAGATGTCGGGCGCCAGTTCCTGCAGCGCCACGCGGTGGCCGTGATCGGCTTCGGGCTGGTCCAGCGTCTGCACGGTCACGAACAGCACGTGGTCATGCAGCACCTTGTTGTGCTTGAGGTTGTGCAGCAGGCAGGCGGGCACGAAATCGGGGTTCCCGGTCATGTACACCGCCGTGCCCGGCACGCGGATGATGCGCGACTGTGGCAGGCGGGCCAGGAACGAGTTCATGGGCATGCTGTCCTGCTTCTGCCGGTTCATGATCAGCTGGCGGCCCTTTTTCCACGTCGTCATCATAAGCGTCAGCACGATGCCCAGCAGCACCGGCACCCAGCCGCCCTGCGGGATCTTGAGCGCGTTGGACGCGAAGAACGTCGCATCAAGCAGGAAGAAACCGCCAAATGTCACGATCGCGGCAGGCCGTGACCAGTGGTACAGCCTGCGGAACACCACCATCGCCAGCACGCAGGTGCACATGAACGTGCCCGTCACCGCAATACCGTAGGCGGATGCCAGCGCGTCCGAACTGCGGAAGGCCAGTACCAGCAGCAGCGCGCCCACCATCAGGAAGCGGTTGAATTCCGGCAGGTAGATCTGGCCTTCTTCCTCCGCATTCGTGTGGGTCACGCGCATGCGTGGCAGGTAGCCCAGCTGGATGATCTGGCGGCACAGCGAAAACCCGCCCGAAATGCCCGCCTGGCTGGCAATGACGGTGGCGAAGGTGGACAGGATGATCATCGGCACCTGCAGCCAGTGCGGGCCAAGCAGGAAGAACGGATTGGCCAGCGCCCCCGGGTCCGCAATGATCAGCGCGCCCTGGCCCAGATAATTCAGCGCAAGGCAGGGCAGCACGCAGAACAGCCACGCATAGCGGATGGGCTGGCGGCCGAAATGCCCCATGTCGGCATACAGTGCTTCCGCCCCCGTAACCGACAGCACGACCGAACCCAGCGCAATGAACGACAGCCACCCGTGATAGACGATGAACTGTACCGCATAGGTGGGCGATATGGCCAGCAGCACCGCCGGGTGATGCAGGATCTGCAGTGCCCCCAGTATGCCCAGCAGGCTGAACCACACCAGCATGATCGGCCCGAATACGGTGCCCACCTTGCCCGTGCCGTAGCACTGGACCGAAAACAGCCCGATCAGGACCATAAGCGCAATGGGTATGACCAGGTCACGCGCGGCGGGGAAGCTGACCTCCAGCCCCTCCACCGCCGACAGCACGGAAATGGCGGGGGTGATCATGCCATCGCCAAAGAACAGGCAGGCCCCGCCAATGCCGACCATGCCCAGCGCGATGCGCAGCCGGTTGCTGGGGGCTACGCGCTGGGCCAGCGACATGAGCGAGATGATCCCGCCTTCCCCGTTATGATCGGCGCGCATGATCAGGATGACGTATTTGACCGTCACGATCAGCAGCAGCGACCAGATGATCAGGCTGAGAACGCCCAGAACCTCCCACGGGGCGATCCGATGGTGCTGCGAGACGACCATGATGGTCGAACGCAGGGCGTAGATCGGGCTTGTGCCGATATCGCCAAACACCACGCCCAGCACGCCCAGCAGGGCGGCAAAGCCCACGGGGTTTGCGGCGTGTTCGTGCTGGTCCGCGCCATATTCGGTAATCTTGGGCGCGGTCGTGGCCTTGTCCGCGGCAGTTGCGGGATGACCTGCGCCATCCGGCGGCGTCGGGGATCCGGGGGCAGAAGGCCCCGTGGGTTGCGTCATGTCGTGACGGCTCCGCGGCAATGAAGACAGAAAACCGGCATCACATCGCGACCGGATAGTTTCGCATTACCGCCTCGCCCCATGCGCAGCAAGGCCCGTCTCCGCTCAGGTGCCATTCAGGCATGGTCAGGCATGGGCGGGACGGGCACCGAAAATGGCGCTTCCCACCCGCACCAGCGTCGCGCCACAGGCAATTGCGCGTTCGAAATCGGCCGACATGCCCATTGACACGACCGGCAGCCCGTGCCGTGCCGCCATGTCCGACAGCAGCCGGAAATGCGGCGCCGGGTCCTGATCGTGCGGCGGGATGCACATAAGACCCCGCACCGCATCGCCAAAGCGCGTGATGCTGGCGGTGATGAAGGCGTCGGCGTCTTCCCGCCTCACGCCCGATTTCTGGGTTTCGTCGCCCGTGTTCACCTGCACCAGCAGGTGGGGCAGGCGACCCGCCCTGTCGCCCGCGCGCGCGATCGCATCCGACAGGGACGGCCGGTCTAGGCTTTCGATCATATCCGCGATCCGGACGGCCTCCAGCGCCTTGTTGGTCTGCAGGCCGCCGATGATGTGCAGCCGCAGGTCGGGCCAGCGTTCGCGCAGGGCGGGGAATTTGGCGGCGGCTTCCTGCACGCGGTTTTCACCGAATGTCCGCTGCCCTGCCTCCAGTGCGGCGATGACGCTGGATTGCGGATGGAACTTGGAAACGGCCACCAGTCCGATGGTGGACGGGTCGCGGCCTGCCGCCTGCGCGCTGGCGGTAATGCGGGCGCGGATGCCCGTCAGCGCCTGTGCTATGGATGTGGATGTTGACATGGCTCTAGGCTTGGCCTGAATACCTCCCCGGTCAAGCCCCCGCGTATCGCAGTTTTCAGGTCAGGATTTCATGAAGCCTTCCCCGTCCCCGTCGTCCCGCCCCACCGGGCGCCGCCCCAACGCAGGCCGCCCCGACCGGCGCGGTGGCAAGGTCGCGCCGGATCCCACGCGCGACATCGCCTTTGATATCGTCGAGGGCGTGATCGTGCACCGCCGCATGCTTGATACGTCGCTGGATCATTCGCTTGCCGCCCGCGCGGCCGAACCGCGCGACCGCGCCGCGGGCCACCGGCTGGCCGCCACCGTGCTGCGGCACATGGGCACCGCGAACGAGGTTCTGGCCCCGTTCCTGAAGCGCGAACCGCCCGAACCCGTTCGCGTGGTGCTGCTGATCGGGGTGGCGCAGCTCCTGTTCCTTGACACGCCGGCCCATGCCGCCGTGGCCACGTCCGTCGCCCTTGCGCGCCGGCGGGGGCTGGTGCCGTTCGCGGGGCTGGTCAACGCGGTGCTGCGCCGTGTCGCGGCTGGCGGGACGCAGGCGCTGGAGGGGCTGGATCAGGCGCGGCTGGATGTGCCGCCGTGGCTGTGGCAGTCGTGGGGGAAGCTTGCGCGTCCCATCGCCCGCGCGCTGGGGCATGAGCCGCCGCTGGACCTGAGCATCCGCCCCGGCGCCGAATCCCCGCCGGGGGGCGAGGTAATGCCCAATGGAAGCGTGCGCTTTGCCGCGGGGTCGGTAAAGGTGGTGGACCTGCCCGGCTTTGCCGAGGGGACGTTCTGGGTGCAGGACATGGCCGCCAGCCTGCCCGCGCGGCTGCTGGATGTAAAAGCGGGCGAACGTGTGGCCGACCTGTGCGCGGCCCCCGGTGGCAAGACCGCCCAGCTTGCCATTGCCGGGGCGGACGTCTTCGCCATTGAACGCGAAGGCCGCCGGATCGAGCGGCTGCGCGCGAATCTGGCACGCCTGGGGCTGGATGGGGTGAAGGTCATCCATGCGGATGCGGCACAGTGGCGGCCTGATGTCCCGCTGGACGCGATCCTGCTGGACGCGCCATGTTCGGCCACCGGCACCATCCGCCGCCACCCCGACGCCATGTGGATCAAGCGTCCGCGAGACATCGCCACCATGACGGAAGGGCAGGACCGGCTGCTGGCCGCAGGCCGCGACATGCTGCGGCCGGGCGGGCGCATGGTCTATGCCGTGTGTTCGCTACAGCCCGAGGAAGGCGAGCAGCGCGCCCGCGCGGCCGAGGCGATGGGCCTGATCCCCGATCCCTTCACGCCGGAGGAACTGGCCTTCCTGCCGCAGGCCCGCACGCCGGAGGGGTGGCTGCGCACCCATCCCGGCATGCTGGCGGATCATGGTGGCATGGATGGCTTCTTCGCCGCGCGTTTCCGTCGGGCCTGAGCGGGACGGGGGCATGAGGAAAGATTGGCGTTAGTCATTGATTGCTGTTAAAAAACAGGTATGGCTGCTCTCAAGACCCCCCTCATCGCGCCCAGCGTCCTGTCGGCTGATTTTTCCCGCATGGCGGATGAAGTCGCCGCTGTCGAAAACGCTGGTGCAGACTGGCTGCATCTGGATGTCATGGATGGGCATTTCGTACCGAACCTGTCCATGGGACCACAACTGATCAAGGCGCTTCGCCCGAAGTCGAAGCTGCCATTTGACGTGCACCTGATGATTGCACCCGTCGATCCGTATATCGAAGCCTTTGCGAAGGCCGGGGCCGATCATATCCACCTGCATGTGGAAGCCGGTCCCCACACCCACCGCTCGCTGCAGCATGTGCGCGACCATGGGGTGAAACCCGGCATCGCCATCTGTCCCGCCACCCCGCCCGAAGCGGTGAGCGAAGTGCTGGATCTGGTGGACATGATCCTGGTCATGACGGTCAACCCCGGTTTTGGCGGCCAGAAATTCCTGACCAGCCAGCTGCGCAAGATCGAAACCCTGCGCCGCATGGCGGATGCGACGGGCCGTGACATCCGCATTGGCGTCGATGGCGGCATTACCGCGCAGACCGCGCCCCTGGCAGTTGCGGCAGGCGCCGATGTCCTGATTGCCGGGACATCCGTGTATGGGCAGGATGATTATGCCGCCGCCATCAGCAACCTACGGATCGGGGCGCATAACCCGGCGTGAGGGTATGCATCCCGCCATATCGGGGGGATAGGGCCCCATGCCGCTGAAGCGTCTGGCGCGGGGCGCGCGCCTTTCATTCGCGCGGCTGCCGTTGCTGGGTGGGGGCAGGCGGCTGCCTGTCGCGCCTGTCCATAACGTGCGTGACCTGTGGCCGGGTGATCCGGCGGCGGGCGCGCAGCTTGCGCGCGGCAGCCTGACATGGGCGGGCTATACCCACCCCGTCGGGCCGGGACAGTGGGATGCGCCCGAATTCGAACCCGGTTTCCGCGAGGGGCTGCTCAGCTTCCGCTGGCTGCGTGACCTGCGCGCGGTGGGCACGGATGCTGCGCGGCTGAAGGCGCGCGCGCTGGTCGATGACTGGCTGCACCATCCATCCCAGCACCCCATGGCGCTGGATTGCGGGGTGATTGGCGCCCGTGTCGCGGCGTGGCTGGGGCATTACGATTTCTTTGCCGCATCGGCCAGCGATTCCTTTCGTCAGCGCCTGATGGAACGGATACTGGTGGAAGGGCGCACCATCGCCGCCCTCATGCCACCTGAACAGCATGGCTGGCAGTCGCTTACGGCGCTCAAGGGCCTGCTGGCGGTGGCGGTGGCCATGCCCGAATATACCGGTTTCCTGACCCGGTACCGCCGCTATATCGACAACGAGGTGGAAAGCCAGATCCTGCCCGATGGCTGGCATGTCGAACGCAGCCCGGAGGTGCAGCTGCGCGCCCTGCGCGAACTGGCGGAAATGCGGGCCATGATGCAGGCAGTGCAGCATGCCCTGCCGCATTCGGTCGCCATCGCGCTGGACAAGATGAGCCCCGTGCTGCGGGCCATGCGGCATGGGGATGGGGGGCTTGCGCTGTTCAATGGCAGCCATGAACGTAGCGCGACGCTGATCGAGATGGTGCTGTCACAGGCCACGCGCACCCGCGTCGTGGCCAATGCCATGCCCGATGGCGGTTTCATACGCATGCAGGCCGTGCGATCGCTGCTGCTGGTGGATGTGGGGATTCCCGCCCCGCCCGAATATGACCGCAACGCGCATGCGGGGACGCTGTCATTCGAATTTTCCTGTGCGCGGCAGCGTCTGATCGTGAATTGCGGCGGCGGGGTCCTGCCTGTGTGGAAAGAGGCCCTGCGCCAGACCGCGGCCCATTCCGTGGTGGTGGTGGAGGACATGTCCTCGTCCGAATTCGGGGCGGATGGCACGGTGCGGCGCAGGCCAGCCCATGTCAGTGTCGATCATGCCGTGGCCGAAGGCGCGCACTGGCTGAACCTGTCGCATGACGGCTACCATCCTTCGGCGGGGGCGACGTATTACCGCAGACTGTATCTGGGCGGTGATGGCGAGATCCTGCGCGGAGAGGAAATGCTGGAAGGCGAGCGGGAAGTGGCCTTCGTTCTGCGCCTGCACCTGCATCCGACGGTGACGGCAGTGGATGCGCAGGATGGCTCCGTCCTGCTGGAAGCGGGGGAGCAGCACTGGCGGTTCCGCGCGGCAGGCGGCGAGGTCGCGATTGAGGAAAGCGTCTATTCCGGTGGGCAGGTGCCGCAGCCGACCCTGCAACTGGTCGTGCGGGTCGATCCCGCAGCCCGGCAGAAGCAGGAAGACGGGGATACCCCGGATGCCCCGGCCATGGGGGGAGATGCCCCGCCAGGCAAGGTGCGGCAGGTGGTGCGCTGGGCGCTGCGTCGTGAGAAGCTGCTGCTTCTGGCATGAAGATCCTCGAAGTTACGAATGTCGATTTTTCGTTACGCCAGTTCCTGTTTCCCCTCATGCTGGCGCTTCGGGATGAAGGGCATGACGTGGTGGGGGTATGCGCCGATGGTCCCCTGCTGAAGGATGTGCGCGCATGTGGGCTGCGGGTCGAGACCGTGCCGATGTCGCGCACCCTGTCCCCCCTTGCGCAATGGCGGGCATGGCGGGCGCTCGTGCGCCTGATACGGGCGGAAAAGCCCGATATGGTCCATGCGCACATGCCCATAAGCGGCCTGCTGGCGCGTTTCGCGGCATGGTGGTGCGGGGTGCCCTGCATTGCCTATACCTGTCATGGGTTCCTGTTCAACCAGCCGGGATCACGCCTGCGGCGTGCCGTGGCCCTTGCGCTGGAATGGCTGGCGGGACAGGTGACCGGCATCTACCTGACGGTATCGCAAAAAGAGGCATGTGACGCCCGCAGGCTGCGGATCAACCCCCGCGCCACGGCTATCGGCAACGGACGTGATCCGGCCATTTTCCACCCCATGCCCAAACAGCGTGCGGCGCTGCGCGCACGGATGGGGCTGGACGCGGGACAGGTCGTCATCCTTGCCGTCTCCCGCCTGGTGCGGGGCAAGGGGTATCCCGAACTGCTGGCGGTCATGCGCGCCCTGCCTGACAACGCGGTGTTATGGGTGGTGGGTGAGCGTCTGCCCAGTGATCGCGGTATGGACCTTGGCGCGTGTTTCGCCGCAGCACAGGCGGCCCTTGGCACGCGCATGGTCATGTTTGGATATCGTGCGGATGTCGCGCCGATCATGGCGGCTGCGGATATTTTTGTCCTGCCCAGCCATTTCGAGGGTCTGCCGATGAGCGTGATCGAAGCCATGCTGTGCGGCCTGCCGGTGGTGGCAAGCGATATTTCCGGCCCGTGCGAACAGGTGGTGGAAGGCGAGACCGGCCTGCTGGTGCCGCCGGGCGACGTCGCACGGCTGGCTACGGCGCTGGACCGGCTGGTGCGTGATGGTGCGCTGCGCCAGCGCATGGGGGAGGCGGGACGGCTGCGCGCGCTGGCCCATTACACGCAGGCCGACATCATGGCGCGCACGGTTGCCCTGCTGACAGCGGGATGTCCTGTCGCATAGGCACGGACAGGAAGACGGTTCCAGAAAGTCCGCCTGCGTCACGCCGCGTCGGTCATGAAGGCATTCCTGGCGCGGCGTCTTCAGGAAACGCCGCCTTTTTAAAAAAAGGCGGCGCCTAAAGACTTTTATTTGTTATCAACAGGTTGATGGGGGTTAACGTCCCATGTCCTGCTGCTGGCCATCGCTGCCGTTCATGATCTGGATCAGCGCCTGCGTCTGCGCCGTATGTGACTTGAGCAGGCTGACATTGTCCGGGTTCAGCGGTGGGATGGATTTGCTGTCCTGCGGGGGGTGCTGCATGACGGCGGCGGTCATGCCAAAGGTGGTGATGCCCATGACGAATTCACGCGCCGTCATGTGACCCTGCTTCAGGATCGGCGCAAGCTGGGGCATGGCTTCGGTGCGCTTGATGGTATCGTCCAGCGACAGGTTCGGCGTTTCAGGGGGGGTGATGCGTGAATTGCGGATCTGCTCCATCACCGGCGTCATGCGGGTGAAGAAGTCCTTGGGCAGCCTGTACTGCGCCACGGTTTCCATATCATGCCTGATCGCAGCCTGCTGGGCGGCGCTTGGGGCCTGCTGGGTCATCTGCTGCGTGGGCTGCTGGGCCATGGCGGACGGCATGACGGCGGGCAGGCGGGTCAGGGCAAGGGCGCATGTGGTGGCCAAAAGCGCCTTGCGCACGAAGGAAGAAGTCATGGCTGGTTGCTCCATTCGCCCTGTCTCATCAGGGGTTCGCGGGTGCCATCATGGTTGATGGCGTCCACGTCGATTTTGCTGGACCCGATCATCCAGTCAATATGGATAAAGCTGGTATTGGCCCCCTGCTGCGCCAGATGGGCTTCGGTCAGGCTGTCGGTGTCCAGCATGCATTTGGCATAGGACTGGCCCAGCGCGATGTGGCTGGCGGCGTTTTCGTCAAACAGCGTGTTACGGAACAGGATGCCGCTTTGTGAAATGGGGGAGGACGCGGGCACCAGCGCCACTTCACCCAGCCTGCGCGCGCCGTCATCGGTATCGAGTATGCGTTCCAGCACGTCCTGCCCGGTGCGGGCATGGGCTTCGACAATGCGGCCATCTTCAAAACGCACGGCGATATCATCAATCAGCGTGCCCTGATGGAACAGCGGCTTGGTCGCGCGTACTGTCCCGCTGACCTTGCGGGCGTGCGGGGTGGTGAACACTTCCTCGGTCGGAATGTTGGGGTTGCAGATGATCCCGTTCCCCGCGGGTTCCGCCCCGCCAGCCCATGCATGGCCATCGGCCAGCCCCACGGTCAGGTCGGTATCCGGCCCGGTGAAATGCAGGGCCGCGAAACGGCGTTCGTTCAGCCATGTCGCACGTTTGTGCAGGTGGGCGTTATGGGCTTTCCATTCGGCCACCGGGTCGTCCACCATCACGCGCGACGCCTGGAAAATGGCGTCCCACAACCGGCTGACCGCCGCATCCGCCGACAGGTCAGGAAACACCTGCGCCGCCCATGCGGGGGTGGCGAAGGCCACGATGTTCCAGTTGATGGCGAAGCGGGTGATCAGTTCCATGGCCGGACGCCCCGCGCGCGACGCCGCACGTCCCACGCGGGAGACGCGTTCGGCATTTTCATTGGCCAGCAGCACCGGGTTGCCACCCGTAATCGCCATGCGCGCCGCCCCCTTGCGGTAGGCATTGGCCATGCCGTCCTGCAGCCAGTCGGCGGCGGTGTCCAGCGTATCATCGGCGGCGTGGCGGAAGCGGGCCAGTGTCGCCACGTCATCGGCATAGAACGGTGTCACCAGCGACGCCCCGGCCCTGTAGGCGTGTTCCGTGATGCGGCGGACCAGCGGCACGGCATCCAGCGGTGCCGTGATCAGAAGCTGCTGCCCGTGCGCGACATTCACACCAACGCGGACCGCGACCTCGGCCAGACGGTCCAGAAGATGTTCATGCTGGGGGGAAAGAACCATGCGTCATCATATCCTGTTAATGTTGGCCGGTGCGCCGCATGCCTGCGACAGGGCGCATGCACGATAGACGACACACCCCATTCACGTAAGATGGTAACTGCGCAGCAGGGAGAAGGCATGAGTTCAATGAAACAGGCGTTACCGGGTTCCCGTTCCCTGTGCGCAGTATCCGCCGCACGTGAAGAACCCCGGCGGGTCATGTGCGATGGCCGGGCGCTGGTGGTGTGGATGGTGGAAGACGACCGCCCCGCCGTGCTGGATGACCGCTGCCCACATGGCAACGCCCGCCTGTCCGCCGGCTACGTGCTGTATGGCCGCATTGTCTGCCCGCTGCATATGTGGACCTTCGGCCCTGACGGGTGCGCGCAGGCCCCCGGTGGCCGGGTGGAGGCGGCGGGACCGATGCCGCGTTCGTATGAATGCTGGATCAGCGGGGATCAGGTCTGGGCGCGGATTGCGGCGTAGCGGTCGCCGCATCGCGCCTGATCCATTCCTGTATGACCGACAGGATATAGGCCTGCTGTGCCGCATCAAGCGGCTGGCCTGCGGGCATGGCGTGCCATTTGGCAACGCAGCCACGACAGCAGGTGCCCGTGGCATGCTGGGCGATGAAAACCGGATGGCCCCGCCATGGGGTCTGCCGCCCGTCCTTGTCCGGTTGGGCGGGGGCGAGTCGGGTGGCGATGAAATCCGCCGCGTGCGTCATGACTTCCGGCAGGCCCCGCGTGGCCAGGTACTCCCGTTCCCTTGCCCCAAGGTGAAAGCGCGCGCGGAAACGTGAATAGGCCAGCCGTTCCCACAGTTCCCGGGGCACGGCGGGTAGAGAGTTCAGGTCTGGCGTGGCCGGGCGGGGGCCTTCTGGCGCGACAGGAACTGGCGGCATGGCGGGCGCGAACAGGTCCGACTGCTGCGCCTGCGTCCTGTCCCGGCCTGCCCGCCTGCGTGTCATGGCTGTGTCCTTCAGGCCGGCTGGACCAGGATATGGCGCTTGCGGCCCGATGACAGCTTGAGCGCGCCGTCAATCAGGTCCCTGTCGGACACGACCTGCGCCTCGTCCCGGATCACCACATCATTCACCCGCGCGCCGCCGCCACGGATCAGGCGGCGGGCCTCCCCGTTGCTTGTGGCAAGACCGGCTTCCACAAACACGCGGAAGGCGGGCACGCCTTCGGCCAGCAGGGCGGCGGGCAGGGAAACGGTGGGCAGGGCAGCGGCGGTGACGGCCCCTTCCTCGAACGTGCGGCGTGCGGCCTCGGCGGCTTCCCCGGCGGCGGTGCGGCCGTGGCACAGGGCCGTGGCCTCGGTGGCGAGGATCTTCTTCGCCTCATTGATTTCCGCGCCGCCAAGGGCCGCAAGGCGCTCACATTCCGCGATGGGCAGTTCGGTAAACAGCTTGAGGAAGCGGCCAACATCCGCATCTTCCACATTGCGCCAGAACTGCCAGTATTCAAAAACCGGCAGCCGCTGCGCCGAAAGCCAGACGGCACCCTGCGCCGTCTTGCCCATTTTCGCGCCGGAACTTGTGGTCAGCAGCGGCGTTGTCAGGCCGAACACCTGCGCACCATTCATCCGGCGCACAAGGTCGATGCCCGATACGATGTTGCCCCACTGGTCCGATCCCCCCATCTGCAGGGTCACGCCATGACGGCTGTTCAGTTCCCGGAAGTCATAGGACTGGAGAATGGAGTAATTGAACTCCAGGAACGTCAGGCCCTGCTCACGTTCCAGCCGCGACCGCACCGAGTCGAAGGACAGCATGCGGTTGACGGAAAAATGGATGCCCACATCGCGCAGCAGGTCGATGTAGGACAGCCGGTCCAGCCAGTCGGCATTGTTGGTCAGCAGCGGATCG
>Ga0157365_10001018_pt1 | contig 11754 bp, 16 predicted proteins | sample AttsexASBM3_FD_111478 | JGI IMG/M metagenome (GOLD analysis project Ga0157365, IMG submission 111478) | Fungus gardens microbial communities from leaf cutter ant in Ribeirão Preto, State of São Paulo, Brazil - Atta sexdens ASBM3 | ecosystem: Host-associated > Fungi > Mycelium > Unclassified ... | reverse complement strand
GTGACCTGCCATAACCCGCCCGCCGGGCGGTCGATGGACACCGACCAGTCCTCGGGCAGGCGCTGCAGAATCCGGGCGAGACGCGCCTCGGCCGTTAGCGGTTTTGCGTAATTATGCCCCAACGGTCTTCATCACTTATTTTCTATTGACTGACAAGGACTTAAAGGCAACATTCACACTTTGCGGGCTCCACAGTGTGACCCATGAAGTGGGAGTATATATTTGCGCGGGGTGATTAGGAAGGGCGGCCTTACTTGGTATGCCCGAATGTTGATACCCGCTGATCGCCAGAAGGATGTGGGGGCGGCCTACGGGGTTCGCTCAGGCATCAAGCGCGATATGCTTCGAAGCTTGGAGACCCACTCGTATTCCGTTGCGCTAACGCGCCGCGATAGAGCCCTCACAGCACTACGCGAGGAGGTCGATGGCGTCCTGATGGCGGCTGGTTTCGCCCCACTGGACACAGGCTGGTCCCCTTCGCGTGTCAGGCCGGGAGAAGTAGGCCGTGAGGCCCTGGACGCTCGGGACGATATCCTGTCACAGCCTGCCCTCCCGGATCAGGAGGAGATAGTCCAGAGCGGAAAGCGCCAAGTTATCTCCAGGACCTCGCCACGAAGCCGCAGATTGGGCGATATTGCGGACATCATCACAGAACGCGCCCAGGCAATCGAGGACAGTGGCGGGGACGGTGGGGCTTACTTCTCGACCTACCATGACATCATCACAGGTCAGGCCACGCCGATAGGTCCTTTGTTTGATAAGTGGGTCGCGGGCTCTATGGGCCACGTCAAGATGACCGCCATCAACTTCTACAAGTCCTCCTTGCGTGAGTTCGGTCGGTTCTTGGTCGAGACATCCGACCTGAAGGGCGTTGACCCTGACGAGTTCGTCCGCCGCTTCCCCATAGAGGCCGTCACCAAGCGCAGAGCGGGTGAGTTTCCCGAGTGGCTGATCCAGGCACGCAACGTCGGTGTCCCGACTGCCCTGAACCGCATCAGCCCGCTTCGCTCATTCTGGTCGTGGCTGGAGATACGCGGTCGCGTGGAGATGAACCCTTGGTTGACCGCAGCGACCAGCCTGAAGCGGTTCCGTGATCCGCTCGACAAGCCTGTCCTGCGCGAGTTCACAGACGACGAGCTGACGCGGATACTCCAGTGGGACATCGCGTCCGAGGACACCATCTATCGGCAGGCGCTATTCGACGCCATTCGCATCAGCCTCCTTACGGGTGCCCGCCAGAACGAGATTTGCACGCTCACCCGGTCTCGGGTCCAGGTCACAGCGTCGGACCTCATGGTGATCTACGTCACCCACGAGGAGGCCAAGACAAAGAACTCAATCCGGTTCATTCCCATCCACCCGCTCGTGCGCCCTGTGCTTGAGGCCCGCCTTGCGGAAGCTGATGCGTCTGACGATGCCTCCCTGTTCCCAGAGTGCTCGACCCAAGGCCCCGATGATCGGCGCTCTACTGGTCTCTCCAAGAGCTTCACAGCCCTTCGCCGAACCATCCTGGGGGCAGACAGCGACGACGTGGTGAACTTCCACAGCTTCAGGAAATGCTTCGTCAGCAACTTTGAGCGGGCTAGGGCGGCAGGTGGTGCCGGTTGCACAGATTTGGTGCGGGACCACCTTATCGGTCACACCCCTTCCGGGACCGCAAGTCAGGTGTATGCAGCGAAGAACCTGGGCGGGTCGATCTATGAGGAAGCCATAATGAGCACGACAGAACTAGGCATGTCACAGCGCATCCGAGAGCTTCTGGTGGAAACTCAGAAGATGCGGCCAGAACGCCCACGCCTGCCCGTGAAAAAGAAAAAGGCCCGCAGGACGAACCCACGGGCCTAACGCAAACCGAGCCAACACAAGGCCGCTCAGTCCGCAAAGACTGAACCCTGCGAGTCGCTGTGTCAACCACACCCCACCCCATGGGGTATTTTTTTTTATTTTCTTCAGGTGGGTGCGGTGCCCTCCCATCAACAGGAAGATGCAATGTGTGCCACTTTTCAGCAGCGCCAGAGGAGGCCATAGGATGACCATAGAACGCCCTAACGCCCGCCGGGCTAGAGGGGTAGCCCTGGGGGTTGTGTCAGCAGTTACGGGGCTCCTATGGGGACTCTCCGGCCACGCCCAGGACATCCCTGCGTTCGATCCCGGATCACCGCTAGAGCAATCCATCCCGGCCCCGCTTCCGGTTCCTATGGTTCCACTGCCTAGCCCGCAACCCGTGACGATCACACCGACCGGCCCCGGCATGGCTACCATGACAAGCCCTGGTGAGCTGCCCACCACGATCACGCAACCCCTGCCCGGTGTCATACAGGTGCAGAGACCAGGACAACTCCCGACAACTTGCAGGCAAGTCCTAAACACCACCCAGTGCACGCCATGAAATGCAAAAAGGGCCGCCGGGGGTTTTCCTCGGGCGGCCCGCCTTGTGTGTGTGTGTGTGTCATCGTCGCATTATCAGGCCACGCAACGCGGCCCAGCCTATCAAGGCGAGCACATAGAGGCCGCCTATCTCACATAGCGTCACCATGGGGTTTCCCTTTCGGTGGCTTTCTGTCCCGCGCGGGTGCGCTGGCCTTGCGCAGCAGGATGGCCGCTCCTGGTGAGCCCCTGCCGTGCCATTCGGTGCCATCATCAAGCCGCACACGGATTGCACGCATATTCGCGCCATGGATTACGGAACGGGTCGCGAGCTTCACGGGCACGGACCGCACCACCGGCCCTAGTGTGTTCCCGGCATAGTCTGTGACGGTCTGCCCGTCTTCGGACACAATGCCCGATATGCGATCCGCTTTGGCGTTCAAGCCCCTTCCCTCCCCTATCAGTTCCCAACGACCATAAGGGCGACCGCGCGGCCCACAAAGTGAAACACGAAAGAGGCCGAGACGGCCCCTAACGTTGCGCCCAAGACTTCACACCACGCCCGCAAGCGGATCGCCTGAAGGCGCGGGGCTGGGGTCTGTGCGGTGGTCATCCGAAATACCGCTCGCCGTCGTCGCCAAGATAAACCCCGATCCCGGCACCCACGAACTTGCACGCGGCGTGCAAGCGCTCGCCTAAGCCGCCCTCCCTCAGTTCGTCCCGGTCCCAAAACCCAACGCCGTGCCCGGCCATGCCATAATAGACACCCGTTCCCATGCCTGCGACAGCATCAAAATCGAAGGCATAATGACCCGGCGTGCGGCACACAGCGTCGGCCCAATCGTCGTCACTGACCTTTCCCCGCCATTCCGATACAAGCCGCAACGCATCTTCGCGGGCGGCGTCGGACCACTCCGCGTCTGCCAGACCTTGCATATGGTCATCCGTGCAATCCGCGAACTCGGCTGCCGCAAGGAAACCAATCACCAAACGTTCAATCTCAGTCATCAAACGACCTCCCGCGCTTCGCCGGATATGCCGTGCCGGAACCTTATGGGTTTGCCGTCGGCATCAGAAAACCTATGCAAGGGCCACAGGTAACGCTCGTAAGGCCGCATGGCCTCCCGGTTTCGCCCGGTGAAGATAACCTCCAGTTCCAGGTTGTCCCGCGTCACGGTTTCCGCTTCGCTCAGGGCGGCAACACGCGCCCCCACGATCTTGACGCGATGCGTGCCACCGATGGTTAGGTTGAGGGTGGCGCGACTTCCGATGGTGAGGCTGTGCACCGTTCAGCCCTCCACCCAGCCTGAGGGTCCGTGCAGTTCGGTCAGGAACGCCGCTAGGTTCCTAATCGCCGCCGCGTCTGTGGCAAGCGGCTTGCGCAAGAGGCCCGGCCCCACCACGCGCGAAGTCGTCCCGCGTGTGCTTGCAGTAGCCCAGACTGCGCTATCATCAGCGTAGAGTGCGACCATGCGGCGCTCGCCCCCAGTCATGTTCATGGCCCGAAAGCGGATTTTCACGTTCTCAACCATCGGTCAGCCTCCCCACGTCACGGACAGCCAAATGCCACCCGCTTGGATTGCCGCACCGTTGCCGCCGTCGAGCTGCCCCGACTTCCAGACCATGATTGAGCTATCCGCCGCGTCCGCCTCATAGTCGTGTGAGGCCCAGCCGTGCGGGCACTCTCGGGAAACCCGGAGGTGGTCAGCGTCAAAGGACTCGTCATGACGGCTCGCAAGGTGGTCGATAAGTGCCGACGCGGCTTCCTCAACTTGCGTCACGGCCTCCTCGACCTTGCCCGAAAGGTAAGCGCTCGCGACGCCGTAAGCGTAAGCCGTCATGGCCTCCTGCCACTCGGACGCGGTGAATGTCTGCCCAAGGTCTTCGGGCTCTCCCGTCTCACGCTCGTAATCATCAATGATCGTTTGCGCGTGGTGGTAGTAGGTCACGGCGTTGTCCGCGTAATCGTGGACGGTCTCAAGCGCGTCATCCCGGAGCGCGTCGAGGTCCAGCGTGGTCATGCCGGATGAAGCCTGTGCGATGATGTCGGACACATAAGAGTCCAGGTTGATACGGTCGGTCATGTCCCCGCCCTCCCTCAGTAGCCAAGCCAAGAGCGGACGGCGCTTGTGTTCGCCGGGATCACTTCGCGAGTTTTGCGGGACCATGCAGCCCCCTCGACGTGTCTTGTGGTCTCCGTGCTTGTCACCTCGATCATGTCCGGGCCGACCGCCCATGCCTCGTGGCCGTGCTCACGGATGTAGTGCGTCAGGCGCTCTAGCTTGTGCGTGGTGCGGCCCATCGTGTCCGCATCGAAGCAGGGGAGGGAACCGCTCATGTCCGTGCGGTTGCGTGTCATCATGTCGAGCATTTTAGGTCCTAGTGTTGTCTTATCGGTTTGCGTCGGTGGGCTTCTTTGGTGTGCCCTTGCGGCCCTTGGTGGTCCGTCTGTGGTTTGAGGGTTAGCCTGATCGGTCTGTCTTGTCGTGCGTCGGTTGTGCATAGCTCGTATGCGTCAGGTGCATGGTCATGGCGTGTATCTTGTAAGGCTTCGCGTATGTGCGCCCGTGCGTGCCCGCCAGATGGTCTAGGATTAGCGCCTGATGGGCCGTAGCGTGTCCGTGGTGGGATTGGGCATGGTAAGCCATGGGGCGCTTGTGGGTGCCTTAGCGTCCTTATCGGTTAAACCTGTTTTTGTTATTCACACATAGGCAAAACCGCTGACTATACGAGTGTGACATAATGCCACAGACGGTGCCCATCGTTGGCCTGCCGATCACTGCATGAGTTGGCATAACAGATGTTATAGTGCATTTTCTGATGTTCCGACCGGACGCCGCGCCCTGCCCTACCCCCGCCCCTTAGGGTCCCATCTGCCCGGTCCACTGCGAACCCAGACCGTCGCCCAGAACCCGTTCCAAAACGCGGCACCAAGCCACCCGCCTTATTGTTGTTCGACCTTGTTGAGCAGGGTGGGACCCTCCCAGCGACAACCCACGGGTCCCATCGAAAGGGAGCCCAAAAATGCCCAAATAATATACATGTAAATCAGTGAGTTACGGATTGGGGACACCATTGGGTAGTGGGCCATAAACTCCCCCATAGGGATAAGTGTCCCCAAGGGTGTCCCCATTGGCCTTCTCAAGCACAACTTAACAAGAGAACTCACCCATCAATGGGTATCGAAGCATCAGTATCAACCATCAATAGCCTAGACCCATCCCTGCCTGCCGACACCGATCTAAGGGCACAAGGTCCAGCGCACATCCGGGAGATAAAGAACTCCCTTCAGCAGACCTTTCCGAACCTCACGGGACCCATGACGGGCACACAGGAGCAGCTCAATGCCCTGTCAGCAGCGTTCAGCGGGACAACCTTCAGCCCCTCTATGGGGTCCCCGGAGGTAACCACATCAGTCCTGTTCCAAGATGTGGCGGTGGCAGGCCAGACATTCAGACTTCAGTATGGTAATGGCAACTTCTATCTCACCAACCTCACATCGAGTGGTGGTATCGGGAAGCAGATTATATTTGATGGACAGGGTGGTTTAACTGCACCTGGGGACTTTAAGGCCGGTGGTGGCACTATCCTCTGTCCTATCGGTTCCATCATGCTGTGGTCGGGTCCTCGATCCACGATACCCACTGGCTGGGCTGTGTGTGACGGAACCAGCAACACGCCCAACCTGGGTGGACTGGTCCCTTACGGGGCAACGTCTGATAGCCAAATCCTTGCCAACGCTGGTTCTGCCACGTCCTCAGTGACCGTATCCGGGACGACTGTAACGGACGGGGCTCACACCCACCCAGGTGCGAGCGATCCCCAAGGTAGCCACAACCACACGGGAGCCACAGGGACCTATGCACTCCAGCTAGGGGACATCCCGGCCCACTCGCATGGCGTCTATGGTCAGTCCTTCAGCGTGGGGTCCGGGTCCGGCTCATTCTATGCGCTCGGGACAGCATCCAACAGTGTCTATCAGAACACAGCCTCGGCAGGCTCGGGCAATGCCCACGGGCACTCGATTGGCACGGATGGGACCCATCAGCACAACATCACCGTCAGTTCGGCCGGGGACCACTCGCACGCCTTCTCGGCCTCGGGGTCCGTCAGCACGCTTCAACCATCGTTCGGTGTTTACTTCATCATGCGGATTTCCTGATGACGAGCGCAAGCGGGACGGGATTGGTCCCTGTCCGCTCCTTGGGGTCCGGCGGGATCGTCCGTGACGTTTCCCCTTACAGCCTTCCTCTCCAGTCGTGGTCCAACGGGAGCAATGTCCGGTTCCTGAATGGAAGGTCCCAGAGGGGTAGCGTCCTGAAGACCATGCAGAGCGTTCCAGCGCCTTTCGCGGATGTGGCACATCTCATGATGCTGCACTCCTCGACGGATGGGACCGACCTCCTGTTCATGGTGGACAGCAATGGCCGGACCGGAGCGGTAGGGCCGGATGGGGTGTCGCGTCTGGACCCGTCAACCTTCACGGAAACCGGCAGCACTGGACAGTTTACGTCCACCACACTCGCGGGTGTAGCCTATGTGAACCGGAGCGACGGCCCTCCTCGGTATTACAGTGTAACGAAGCAGCAGTTCCTACCGCTCCCCAACATGGACAGCGCTTGGACGTGCAATATCCTGCGCTCCTATTACGACTTCGCGATTGCCTTATCTGTGACCAAGGCAGGCGAGACCTACGAAACCATGGTGAAGTGGTCCGATGCCACCCTTGCAGGGCAGGTGCCGTCGAATTGGGACTATACGGACACCACCAACGAAAGCTCGTTGGCCGGTGAGAACGTGATCGCAGAGATGACTGGCCCTATCGTGGACGCGGCCAGCCTCAAGAACGACTTCATGATCTATGGCAGGAACGAAGTGTGGGCCATGACCTACACGGGCGACACCACGGTGTTCACTTTCCGAAAGGCGTTCGGGGCAGGCGGTTCCATGGCGGCAAATTGCGCTCTCGAAGGCGATGACGGATACCACTACGTGTTCGGTTCCACCGACCTTTACAGGCACGATGGGGCGTCGATCCAGAGCCTTGCACAGGGCTCCGTCCGCTCCTTCGTGTTCAACGACCTGGACACCACCAAAAAAGAAGCATGTTTCGTCGTCCAGGACAGCGTGAACAAGGAAATCCTGTTCTGCTACCCGTCAAAGTCATCCACAGCGACCTCTGGTTCCGCCGGGTGCAATAGGGCTGCGGTTTACTCCTTGGCGTCCTCTGTGTGGTCGTTTATTGACCTGCCGAACATCCTTTGCGCCACGCAGTGCGATGGGTCGTTCGCTGCGCTTTGGCCGGACGGACCTGGAACGGTATGGAGTGACGACGCCAGTGGGGAGTGGTCCGACGACGCGGGCACTTACGTCCCTATCCTAGCGATGGGTGGCTCAGTGGCTACGGGTGGGATGCAGAGCCTTCGGGTTCTTGTCCTGGACGCCATGACGAATGGGACCACCAGTTTTCCGGTTGCGGAAGATGGCAACTATCCCGCTTTTCTGGAGCGCGTCGGAATGACCTTCGACGGCTCTCAGTCGGCGGGTGCACCCCTGGTTGCGAGCAAAATGATGTCCCGCGTTATGCCCCTTGTGTCCGTATCGACCGGAGACCTTATGGGAATATCCCTGGGGGCAAACATGACTGCAACGTCACCCGTGGTGTATGCCGCTCCAGTAACATTCAGCCCCGCATCACAGTATTTCCTGAATAGCCGAGTGAATGGTCGGTTCCTCGCGGTTCGGGTGGATGCGGACCTCACGACCGACTTCGATCTCACGGGGTTCGATCTCGACCTAACCCTTATGGGGACCCGGTGATGTCCGTCCAGCCCTATGTCAGGGGTTCCACTCCGAGCTCGCCTGCGTCCCTCCCGGCCTACATCAGGGTCGAGCTTGAGAAGATACAGACATCGCTTGCGTCCATCGTGTCGGCTCTGAACGAACTCCAGAAGGCCACGAAGGCAAGCGGGACATGATTACCGTCATAAGTCGGCCCGATCACGAGGTCCGCTTGGAGTTCGCTGACGGTAGGGTGTGGTTGCACCACACGGTGACACACTGGAACCGGACGGTGAAACGTAACGTGGAGCGTAGCTGGGAGGTAGTCCTCCGGGCTCTTGAGGGTTTCGACATCTGGGTTTTGTGCAACGAGCATGAAAACCCAATGCTCGAAAAGTATATATCAAGGTTCGGCTTCATCTATATAGGTGATGAACCCGACGAAACAGGCGAAATGCGAAAGGCATTTAAGAGACCCAACTAATATGGGATCGTCAAAACAGAAAACCACGTCGAGTTCATCCACCCAGCTCCTTCCTTGGCAGCAGAGTGCGATCCAAAACGCCTTCACTAAGGCGACCTCGACAATCGACTCACAGTTCGGATCATCAACACCGAACTTCGACACCTACGCCGGTCTGAACAGCGACCAGACGAACGCGCTCACCAGCATGTTGAACGCAGGTTCCTCACAGAGCACGGCGGGGTCGTCTCTTATAAACCAGGGTTCCGCTCTGACATCCCTTGGTCTGAACACGGCTGGAACTACCCTTGGGGACTACACAAACGCAGCCCTGAGCGGTGTGAGTGGGAACTACAACCAAGGCACGACTGCGGCATCCGACGCCCTGATGAACTCGGGGTCGGCCTATGGGCAGACGGGTGTGGCTGCGCTTCAATCGGCTCTGAGGCAGTCATCTGGTGACGCCACGACGCAGAACGCAACGGACGCGGCGTCCTACGCGAACTCAAGCGGAGTGCAGAGCGCGATCAATTCGGCCATCGCTCAATCCGACCAGATTTACAACCGAACAACGGCCCCGAGCCTAAACGCCCAGGCCGCAGCGGGCGGAAACCTGAACAGCTCACGCGCCGGGGCGGCGCAGGCAATCTCGCAGGCCATGCAGTCGTCGCAGGATGCGACCACGGCGTCGAGCATGTGGAACACAGCTTATCAGCAGGGCCTCAGCACAGCAGAGGCAGCCCGAGAGGCGAACCTTAGCTCGACCCTAAGCGCAGCCAACACGGCTAACACAGGGGCCAACACGGCTCTTACGGCGCAGTCCGATGCTAACGCACTAGCGAACCAGAACAACAACACCCAGCTAGCTTACACGAGCGACCTTGGTTCGGCTGTGCAATCGGCCCTGTCCGCGCTCCAGACGGGAACCGGGATGACATCGACCGGGCAGACTGTGCAGAACACAGGGACGGCCCAGCAGCTATCCGCAGGTAACACCTATCAGACGAACCAGCAGGAAGCGAACCAAGGGGCTGTAACCGGATACACGGACTCCCAACAGTATCCGTGGTCGCAGCTCGCGAATTACCTGAACATCATCGGGACGAACACCTGGGGAAGCACGTCGCAGGGGACGCAGACGACCGTAAGCACGCCGTCAACGCTCTCGATGATCCAGGGCATGATCGGCTCCATTGCCGGTGCAGCGACTTCTGTAGCGAAGCTGTAATGGACCTGAAGCAAGTCCTTCAGTTTTGGGTCAGACCCGCCCTGTCCGCGATTGGGTTCGCAGGGTCGGCCCCTGAATCCCTCATGCTTGGGACCGGGCTGGTCGAAAGCGGATATGAGTGGCTCGCTCAGGAGGACAATGGCCCCGCCCGGAGTCCATGGCAGATCGAGAAAGCGACCCATGATGACATCCACCGGACTTTTCTGGCCTATCGACCAGAACTGGCCGCCACCGTAGCGAAATGGGGAAGCGAGGCCGACGATATGGCCCGCTCCCCGATCTATGGGTGCATCATTGGGCGTCTGAAATACGTGAGAGTCCCAGAGGCTCTCCCCGCATGGGACGACCCAGCCGGTCTCGCGGCATACCACAAAGTCCACTACAACACCGAGCTAGGGGCGGCAAACATCCTCACAAATACTGCACTTTTCAAAATTGCGGTCCAAACAGTCAAGGCAATGCAATGAGCATCCCGCAGCTTACCCTTGCTAAGTTCCTATCCAAGACGGCGAGGACTGAGAGCGGGGGGAACCCTTCAGCCGCCAACCCGTCTTCCTCTGCGTCGGGTCTTTACGGGATTACCAATCCGACGTGGCAGGGCATCGTGAAGAACTACCCTGATGCAGGGCTGACGATGGCTGACAAGAACACCGCAGATGGGCAAACGCGCGGCCTGACTTTGCTTGCTGATAATGAATACGCGCCCCAGCTCGCGGCTTTGGGTATCGCCAAGCCTTCCGATACGGACCTGTATCGGATGCACTTCTTCGGGGCTCCAGCAGGTGGCCGCCTCATGTCGGCGCAACCGGGCACGAAGGCATCCGACGCACTCGGTAGCTCTTGGTCACAAATCTATGGCAACAACCGCTCGATTTTCGGTTCCAACCCTGATATCACGGCCCAACAGGCGCTCGGGGCCGTTGACAGCCGCTACGAAGGCGTATCGTCCCCGGTGTCTGTCCCCGCATCTTCTGTTCCTTTGTCTGCGCCCAGCGCGGACTCGGATGGGGGTGCGGCGGTTCCTACCGAGCCCGTTCCTACGATCACTGCCCCACCTGGGCAGCAGCCAATCAAGGACCCTCACGAAGGGGAAGGCTCCATTGGACGCCTCCTGACCTACCTCGCAGGGTGGGGCTCGGGTGCAAACGGGGAAGATGCCGCAGCCGGTCTGGGTGCAGGTGTCAGGAACGGTATGGCCGCCGTTGCGCAAGATCGAGCAGAGAGCCGCTCGGTGCAGCAATACAACCGGAACCTCGCCCAGCAGCAGTTCGAGAACCAGATCAAGGCCCAGCAGGCCAACCTCGGAGCTCGCACGTCGTCCGATCAGCACAAGCAGGCGATGGCCCAGCTTGGCCTCACCAAGACGCAGCAGAACATCGAGCTCCAAACGCTCGACCTCCAGCGCCGGGCCGGTGCCCTTACGGCCCAGAAGACGGCCTATGAGATGAACCGGCCACAGTATGGGGACGCGCAGTCCTACATGGCACCGAACGCCTCGGGGACCGGCGTGGACCGCATCCAGGTCCTCACGGACCAGAAGACGGGCAGACCCATGGTCATGAACCTGTCCACCGGGCGGCAGCTTGGGGCAATCCCGCAAGGTGCCTATCAGGCGTCCGATCCGGGTGCAGCGGATGCCCAGAAGGCGTCCCAGAGTGACGTTGAGGCGGCCCGGACTGACATGCGGGGCAACGTCGCGAAGACAGCCCAATATGGGCAGCTTCTCAACGATCTTCCGCACATCGCTGCGGGGCCGGGCATCGGCAATGCACTCGCTCGGACCTACATGAAGGCCACGGGCGGGAACGTCGCGAACTTCGATGCGGGTGCCCAGCAGCGGTCCGAAATGGCTGTAAAGCAGATGGGCGTTGACGCTCTGGGGACCCTGAAGGGCCTGGGGCGGCTGGATTTGCCG
>Ga0157365_10001017_pt1 | contig 11755 bp, 16 predicted proteins | sample AttsexASBM3_FD_111478 | JGI IMG/M metagenome (GOLD analysis project Ga0157365, IMG submission 111478) | Fungus gardens microbial communities from leaf cutter ant in Ribeirão Preto, State of São Paulo, Brazil - Atta sexdens ASBM3 | ecosystem: Host-associated > Fungi > Mycelium > Unclassified ... | reverse complement strand
GAGCAGGAGATACTGTAGACTCTGGCTGTACACTGAAGCGCAATTTACTTGGTTCTTTAGGCATGCTGGACTTGGGCCCGACAAAGTTTTGCGTAGGGATTGAAAGCCGCCCAGATGTCGGTGACACTGAAACGTTGTGCGCAGGGATTGGAGGCCACCCAGATGTCGGTGGCACTAAAATGCTGAAAGGCGGATGATTTTTTTGTGATGGTGTGGACTGCATTCCAACGTCGACAATTTCTCCCATGGTTCGCGCAGGCTGCATCTCAAGGCCAACGATTTCTGTCGGTGTTTGCGTAGACCGCATCTCAACGTCAACAATTTTTGTTGTGGTTTGCGCAGGCTGCATCTCAATGTCAACGATTGCCCTCGGGGTTCGTCTGTTGGACCGTGACTTGAATCGTTTGGGGACTGGGACATCCTCCTCTTTTTCATCATCGACAACTATTGGTCGTGACCTTGACCTCCCCTAAAAATTCAGGATCAGTCATCGAACGCATGAAATGATAGCCCCAAACAAACCGGTGGTACAGTAGCTTGGATATATTCTAGCAGAGATATTTCCCGAATCTGCGTATCATCTTCATTTGAAAATTCTGTCGGAACCCTTTCTCGAGCCGAACGTTTGCGTTTTGATGGACGTGCGAGTGTTTTATCCTGAACTCGAATTCCATCCTGGTTTTGACCATCTGTCTGTATTTGTTGGCTCAACGCCTTCTTGTGTTTATCCATCTCTGTTTGTTGGGCCATCTCCATTTTCTTGGCCATCTCCATTTCTTTTGCCAACTCTTTCTCTATTTGTTGAACAATCTTTCTTGCGGTGGGTAAATCCGTTTGCGTAGATTCTGTTTGATCAAGCGTCCCTTGCTCCTCAGAAGAGCCAGATTCACTGCCAGATGGTGAATCACCAATCCAAGCCTGATGAAGTGGGGATGGGGCGACAGGGGCTGAATGCAACTTGTCTGATCGTTGTCCAAGACCTGTGATGACAGGTGGCCTCAATGTCTGGTTGCTTGGTGCCGTACGCAATGGTGCAGAGGATGTGACGGGGGTCCACGGGCAAGCCCTTAGTATATCTTTGATATAATCTGAGAAATGGCCCTTCGGTTCATGACCCTCCCAAGCGGATCTGCAGTGCCCTGGTCGCGAAGGAGCTATTTGACCACTACCAAATGCAAGATCTCTATTTAGGCCCTCCTCAGGCTTGCAAGGGACAGAAACAGAAGGAACCAAGGTCGCGGGTGGTGGTGCTCCACTCAATGACCAGTTATGAAAGCGAAAAGTATCTGTTCTCATTTTCGTCAATTTGTTATAGGAGAACGATATAGGGAAGACAAGCCTTCTTTACTGAACTGAAGCAGAGTCACAATTCGGTCTACGCACTTTGCACTGACCGACTCATTCACTTTAGACATCAGAAAATCTGTCACTGCATCCAAATTTTGGGATGAATTTCTCTCGGCGTCAAGAGTGAGCTCAGTGCCTGGCATGATGGCGGTTGAGGGCACTCCTCGTGCCTGAAAGGACTCTGTCGCTGAAGTTGAGGTTGGGAAGGCGTGTTCATTCCCTGTCTGCCACTTCTGGAACATTTATCAACCAAAAATGGTCTCTGGATAGTTGATCACGTGCCTTTGTCGAGGGCTGATCGCCCTGTTCGCCCTCCGTTGACCATTGGGTCCAGGATGAGGTCGAAAAAATGCGTCCATTCCCTGTCTGCCGTTTCTGGAATATTTATCAGCCAAAACGGTCTCTGGATTGATGTTGAATCACATGCCCGTATCGGTGGTTGCTTTACTTTTCTGTCCTCGAATGGCCAATAGTAGTTATAAGAGCTGGGTTCCCCAGTTCGCAGTACCTGAAATATTTTGAGAAAATTATTTATTTAATTGAGACGGCAATAGACGTACACTCTGGAACGGTGTCAATAACCGGTTTACTTGTCCGCCCTCCTGGGCTAACTTGTCGGCCCAAGATGGGACCGGAAAAGGGTTTCTCTCTTCTTCCTCTTCTTCTTCCTCTTCCTCTTCCTCTTCTTGCCACTCCTGGAATGGTGTTTGAGCACGTGTCTGTGTCGATGATTGGTTAACTATTTCATCATCATCCTCCTGGGTCTGTGGAGCCCAAAGTGAGGTCTGCAGCTTCTAATAAGTTTTTTAAAATAATGGGTCCAAAATCACAAGACGTACTCTCTGGAATGATGTTTGAAAACGTGTCTGTGTCGATGGCTCGACGTCAGGATCTTCATCGGAACTGAGGCCCTCTTCAACTGAATTGAGGCGCCTTACAGATCTCAGACGTTGTAAGGGGTTCAAACGAGTCAGAAAATTTGAAAAATTCCAAGGCTGAAAAAAACATCAGTCTTGCGAACCACTCCACCAGACCAGATATACACACTTGTCTCTGAGGGGGATTCACCTGTCTCTGGGGGGGATTTACTGGTCCCTGGGCGGGACGTACGTAAGGTGGCGAAGGCCTGTTTGAGTGACTAAACTTTCTGCGGATTGCGCTCATCGCTGCAAAGGGGTAGGGTGGGTATGGTAAAAAGAGAACAACAAAGTTACCAGATTTCCCACAAACACGTGAGCCTGCGTACCCAGGCATCATCATCCGCAATGACAAACATAGTACTGCAATGCCCCACAAGGTGATTGAGACTCCGTACCCGCTGATCGACGCAGACCCCCATGCGTCGCGTGTTATAAGATATTTGAGGCCCTCTGACTATGCTATCTGGCTAGGCGCAACTGGTGCCTTCCCCGCTGCGTTGTATTTCTGGGGTTCGTGACCTTATTAATCTCTACCTCTAATCCTCAGCTTCGTGCAGAAATGGCAGATCCCACTAAATTCAAAATGAGAACTTCGTTGCGTCTTGGAGGTTTACTTGGTTTCATCGGGGGGTTCCTAATGGCTTACCAGCGCTCGAGCGGTTTGTGCAAATTTTTTCGACCCTTGGTTCTTCTTTCTTATGTTATCATTAGCACGGTTCTGGGGCTGGTCAGAGAATCAACGTGAATATGATCGTGACCTTGATGAGCTCAGCCAGCGTGCCAGGGAAGGTAAACCTCTTTACGGCGAGAGCTATCAGCCGGAGTGGGTGCAGGGCACTGCATTCCGCAACTCACAGTTCTCTCAGCTCAAATTCTGTATGTACCCTACTTCCATGGGCTGGAATGTGTACTTATGACTTTATCTCAGCGGCCTTCCCAATGTGATAATTCTCTTCCGCTTTTCTCTCACACTTTGCTGACATCTTTTTGTCTAGGTTTAACCTCGTGAACCATCCTCATCACGGGACAGACCCAGCGAAATATGGTGTGAAGAAAGAATCGTCTTGAGACCTCGGTGCCACTCTTAATGGATGGGTACTTTCATGTCTTTGAATCCATTCACCTGCTCCAGAACCTTTAAGCGGACAGCAGTTCGAGATTTTGTTCAAGTTACATGCGCTCTCAAATAGGAAGGCAATTTATCCACTTGTATGCCTATAATTGAATTGAACAAATATATTTGTATTGCTGCCCTCGACATCATTCCGCTGCGACACTTCGACATAATCTTGAGACATATTCTGTGGTCTTCTGGCTGCTTCAAATGGACAAAACCCGTGGTCATCAGGTCCGATTCAGTCAATGGTGACTGATATCCAAAATAGTCCTTTTTTCTCGCGGGAAAATTTTTGGAAATACATCGGCTTGGCTATACAATAACCTCGGATCGTCTTGGCTTATAAAACAGGACATGTGGCGGGAGATGTAAGAACATCTCATTCTCAATATCATGAAATCGGTGGTAGTTATCCCAGCACTCCTCAGCATCATTAGTGCCAATGCCACTCCTCTAGAGAGTCGGCAGACAGGAGGTTACATCCAAAGCCCTTCTGGATCCGCCTCCTTCACCATGTACAATGGCTGTGGTCAACCTGCTTGCGGAAAGACTGCATCAGGTTTCACCGCTGCTATAAACCAGCTTTCCTTTGGTGCTGCCCCTGGTCTTGGTGCAGGAGATGCTTGTGGCCGCTGCTTCGTTGTCACCGGTACATCTGACCCGTTCTCTCCATCTTTCTCAGGCCCCTTCCGTTCCATCGTAGTCAAAGTCACAGATTTATGGTAGGTCCTACTTATCGCTAGAATCATTGTGTGACGTTGATTCGTTCTAGTCCTGTCCAAGGAAACCAGGTAAGATAACTTGAAGCTAGAGCCTCACTGTGGATGAAATGATATGTCTTAAGGAATGGTGTGGTCAAACTCAAAGCAATCGAAACAATCAACATGGCCAGCCCTTCCAGTAAGCTACCATTATTCATCAAGAAAAAATGCGCTGTTCAATAATTTTACCAAAGCTTTGACATATGTCAGGATACAGGAGGCGCTAGCGCTTTCTTCCCATCTGGACATGGAGCACTCCTTGGAAATTTCCAAGAAGTATCGTGTAGTCAGTGGTCGGGCTCAGACGGTGGGGCCCTTTTCAATGGTGCCTGCCTTTCAGGCGAAACGGCCCCTAACTGGCCATCGACTGGTTGCGGAAATCAGGGCACTGCACCCTGAGATCCCAGCAGCCAGAGGATTTGGTATTTGAACTAGTTGATTTTTAATCGTAATCGTCGAATCAAGGTTGGGTCAATGAGTGGCCAATCGAAATCTTTCCTGTAACAAGGTTCATTTATGAGTAATAGTGATGGATTTTATCATTCAAATTTTACTTCATGTTCACTGGGGGAATGAATGGCCGCCTTAGGAAGACGTTGAGGTTTTCTCTTGGTCCTAAATCGTAGATATGCTCTTCCGGCGGGATAGATAAGACAAGTGGTACTGTATCAGCTGAGCCTGGAAGACAGACGAAAATGCTGGGGGGTTGGTTCAGCGAGCCTTTTCTGACTGATGGCCTGAGAGCTTCGAGGGTAGTAATGCCGTTGAAAAGCTGCCAGGTAGTTCTGAGGGCCAAAGACTAGAAAATGATTTAAGACTTGTTTTTGTCCAAGAAGGATGTTCACAGACGAATGAGAAGAGGCTGATCGTAAGACCGATGAATGCGACGAGTATTGTCCTCGAATGGGGCGATTCGAACAAAGAATCGTCCACTTGGCCATCACTGATCCTCTGTTCTCTCAAAACGTAGAGACCCAATACAATTCCGATGAAGTACCTCCCGATCGGCCCACCGAGACACCAAGAATGTAATTTTGCCCACCAGACATGCTGTATCCTTGGATCTACTTGTGATACTTTCAAGGCATCAATGAACTGATACCAAAGCATTGGAACAACAGGAAAGACCCCAATTGAGAAAGCGATAGGGATCGTCAATAAGAAGGCCAGAAATATTTTGATTTTGGCCAGGGTAACGCAGTTCCCTAGCTATCATGCCCCAGTCAGTGTTCAAAACCAGCAGGAAGAATTGAGTTTGGAAACAAACCCATGGACAATGGTGATCAAATTCTAGCCTGCAAACATTACAAACAGAACAATGATGCGTCCTGGGAGGCTTCCAAGTATGTTTACATGCTCCTTTTGAACAAGTTTCTAGTTCGCCTTCAACGTTGGTACATTGATATGGGACCATGATTTCTTCTTTCAAGGGCATGTCAAATGTCAAGACATTGTGCGTCGTTCGCCCGCTCATGAGCTGGAAATAACAAAAGGTGAGAAATCCCATCACGGCATTCATTGACAAGCAATAAACAACTGAGAGACTCTTGAGATTAGGCCCGTCAGAGAACGAGTTCTTAGGGCTGACTTGTCTGGGCATATGTTCCATTCCGCCAAAGCCAACGAGCTACAGAGAGGTTTCAGGTATGATCTCCTTCGTGAATTCGAAAATGCCGCACCCCCGATTTCTACGATGCAGATATACCAACTATAGCTAAACTCAGACATCAATTTTAATTTAGCTCTTTCTGCCAGGTCTACTGCTCACGAAATGAAGGCGCAGACTGCCGCAGTAAGTACGCTTTCTGCGCATTTCTGTCCATGTCTTCGGGTGACCATGATGATAACACGGGTCCTGGACCTGGGAAAAGATCACGGTTCGAAAGAGATCTGAGTCAATGGTAAAGTCCAGAACACAACTTGATCGCAGTTTGATGGTCAAGTCGATCCTTGATGGCTTGTTCATAGGGGATTGTCAAGCGACAGCATTTCCATCTTATTAGGCTGCGTGTGTTTCAGCGTCAGGCACCTACAATTGATCCACTACTAGTATTCCAACTCTAACTAGTACAAGCCACCCATAGATCATGCTCTCCTTTCCCCTACAAAAGTGGCAAGTAGTTCGCACAAGTATCCTGAAGAACGTACCTCGCAGTGAAGTTGATCTCATTACTGATCGGCTGTACCTTGGGAGCTGGGTTGCTGCTGGGAATGAAGAACTGTTGGCCGAGCTTGGAATCACCCATGTCGTGTCTATACTCGAAATTGAGCCCCGCATTCCTGACATCATTGACAAGACCAACAAGTTGCACATCCGGATTAATGATACGCCGGACAGCAATATCTTACGTCACCTGGAGGAGACGACGAACTTTATCAAGTCAGCGATGGACGTCAACGAGAACAACAAGGTCCTTGTAAGCCCTAGATTCACAGTGGACGAAGAGCGCTTTGCCTGATTGTCAGCCTAGGTTCATTGTCTGATGGGCATCAGTCGAAGTGCTACAGTGGTCTCCGCGTACATGATTGCCACTAAGAAGATCACAAGTGCCGAAGCCATTGCATACGTACAAAAGAAACGACCCGTTGTCTCCCCAAATCTTGGATTCAGACAACAGCTCGACACATTCGCTGGTAAACAGAGAGTGCAGAACAGCCTGAGTGGAGCAGTATTCTCGCCTTTGCGGCAGCTCAGAGCATGGTCGAACATTAAATTAAGGAGAGATGGCTGAGAAAGCGTTGCACTTGATTCCCAATTTTTTCTAGTTTCATTAGCATTGATGGGGATTTAAGTTCTTTTAGGCTATGATGGTTCCCTTATTATATCGATATACATATATAATTCCCAGCCGATACCAGTGTGTGCATCGAATCTACAAATCGGGATTTAGGTCCAAATCCAAATCAAAGGTTTGTGGCTGAGGGGCACGACGATCTGGACGGTAGGGGTTCGCACCCATGTGTTGATTGAAGTTCATAGCTGGCGACACAGTATTGGCAGCAGCTGAAAACCAAAGCTGAGAAGAGTAAAGTGAGGCGAAAAGAAAAGAGGATACGCACGCCGTCCCACGGAATGTGTTTCGCCCAAGGAACCAAGGGGAGCTTCAGCGTTGAGGTGCCCACGACGCATCTTTTCTTCGTTAGGGAAGGGCGGGAAAAATAGAGGTGGAGGTGGTTGACCCGGAAGGTTCAGGTCTGGCATGTTTGGTGGTGCTGAAGTGAACGCGCTCAAGCTTTGTGCATATGCCAGGAGTTCAGGATAGGGAATAGATGCTGAGGACTTTATGAGGTAAATGTCTAGAAGGACAAATAGACGGCACACCTTTCTTGGCCTGTTCTATCGCTTTGAGTCTCTCTTCGCCTTCTTCAATCAGTTCCTCGAGTTCTTTCTTCCCCTTGGTGAGCTCCTCACATATATTTCTCCATTGAGTGTCTAGATCAAGTATTTCTTTCTCAAGAGATTCAATATTTCTCTGCTTGATTTGATGAGTCTGGGCAGTACTGAGTGCTTGTGCGAGGGCCCTGTCGCACTGAAGAAATGCATCTAATGGCGGTGGCGGTGGCGGCTTCGTTTGTGGAGGAGAAAGCGAAAGAAAAAGAGTTTGCGACAGAGCTTGTAGTTCATTCAATGGGCCCATAAGTATCGAAGACATAGAAGAAACATCCTGAAGCATGGCGGACGGTGCTGAAACCGCATTGACTTGTGATGGCTGGGACATTAGGTCGGGCAGTTGTTTGGTTATGTGTCGAGGTCGTCCCAATAACTTTCCTTCACCACGAATCTTGAGAGAGCGTGTCTCGAAGACTGTCTCATTGCAACAATCTGTCGTACTCAAAATGTCTTCTGGGAATGCGGGGCTTCAGCAAACACAATACGAGGAGCAATATGAACTCACTGAGGACGGTCGTCTATTTCAACCGAAAATTCCATGTACAACAACCTACAATGACGGCTCCTCAATTAATTGGCTGCAAGTGGACATGACAGAACGATCACGGCAACAGATTCTCATGTCGGGAGCGGGTGTACGGGGCATTATATGCCCAGCTCTGGATGCTGCGTGCGTATGGTTTGTGGTCATTTTCACCGGCATGGGAATCGGGATAGCAGGAGCCTGGCTGGACGTGTTAGTCAAATGGTATGTTGTATCTAGATGGCGTATTTCCGATACTAGATGGACTTCAGGTTGGGGGATCTTCGCGAGGGTCGTTGTGCATATGGATTCTTCTATAATCAAGTTTCTTGTTGTAGCGGCATCGACCGTATGTCAGCAATGTCAACTTTTCCTGTGTGGATATCATACTCAGTGTCGCTCAGGGGGGGAAGTCTGCCGCGATTGGCAGTCGTGGAGCACATACCTCAATTTCAATACAATTTTAGGCTCATCTTTACTGCAATCCTTTGTTTATATCGCCCTTGCTGTAAGCTATATCCCATCCGAGCCCCAGATCACTTCTCATCCGCTACTCAAGATCACATTTGCAGCAACTGCTGCCATACTTGTCGTCACGTATGCCCCTTAGTGAGCCATCTTCGATGTAATGCTGTGTAGCGACTTGAGTTTTTGTAGTGCATTTCACACCGGAAGTGAGCTCTTTGTGATTCTGATATTGAGTGCACACTGACGACAAGAAGTTCCCGAGATAAAAGCAGTGAGTTTGTTCAATTCTCAGTCCTTCACCACGACCGATCCTAGTAGATTTTGGGGGGTTACGTCCTGGATGCTTTCCTCTCACCCTGGACCTTGCTCATAAAGGCTCTTGGTCTTGCTCTTACAGTTGCTTCCGGTCTGTCTCTTGGAAAAGAGGTCCGTTTTTTCTAGGTTTCTACTTGTTGAACTATATTTCCGGAATTAGGGCCCTCTCGTACATGTTTCTTGCTGTCTGGCCTTTTGCATCTCTCGGTTATTCAGGCAGTTCAAAAATAACGAAGGTCAATATTCACCTATCCCACCTCTTGTTGTCCGGACTTCCCAACTTTGTTGATAGCTCTAAAGCGAAGAATACTCGCAGCGGCAGCAGCGGCGGGTGTGTCAGTAGCATTTGGCAGTCCTTTAGGAGGTGTGCTCTTTGGCCTGGAAGGTGAACAAATTCACTTATTGTGAAAGACACTGCATAATGGTCTTGACTCAGAATTGGATACATTCTCGAACGAGCTTGAGGTAATGTGGAAGGGATTTGTAGCATCTGCCATCGCTGCGGTTGCTTTGCAATGGGTCAATCCCTTCGGCACTGCGAAACTTGTCTTGTTTCAGGTACGCTTGCAACACCTCTCACTTACATTATACTTAGCTTCTGCAGGTCACCTTTGTGGATGATACCTGGAGGGCGTTTGAACTTGTGAATCCAGGTCGCATCTCTGCGGTACCATCTTGACATATTTTCGCAGGTCCCTTGGTTAGTTTTGGGAGTCATCGGTGTAAGTTGGAACATTCACTCCCCGATTTTTGACCACTTAAAGCAAGTTCAGGGTGTCCTGGGCTCTCTTTTGATCGAATTAAACGTCAAAGTCGCAGTCTACCGAAAAAATAGTATGATTGCCGACTGGCCTGTCCTGGAGGTCATCTGTGTTACTGCTATAACTGCTGCCGTCAGCTATCTTGTGAGTTGCTTGGCATCATCACTCGTTTTATCCCTCATACAATTCCATAGGTGGTTTTTGCACGGTGGGTATATCCCTCCTCGTTTGGCTTTATTGCCTTCAACCGCAATATTTCTAGGGTGCAAAGCTCGGAGTTGGTTACCAACCTTTTCCAAGAATGTGATCCATCGAAGGGCGATTACCACGGTTTATGCAAGTATGTTAATCGTAGGGCAAAATTGCATTCCGCTAAACTGGATCTTCAGTCCGACCGCTGCTGGACAAAACATCTTCCTGCTACTTTTAACGGCAGCATTGAAGTTAATTACCGCAGCCTGGACTTTCGGAATGATGGTCTGTGTCCTTGACGTAGTCACTCCCTTTCTATACTCACTCATGATCACGGAGCAGATACCTGCAGGAATATTTTTGCCTACAATCGCCATTGGTGCATGCCTGGGTCGAGCAGTTGGCCTTGTCACGTTTGTGCCTTTATTCTCTTCATCGAAATCGTTCCTGAATACAGTAATCAGTCAATCGATGTATCGTCTGTATCCAAAAGCAGCAATATTTCTCAGTTGTCCGCCTGATCCTTCAGTGCGATGTATTTCTCCTGGGTTTTATGCTGTTATTGGGGCTGCAGCTATGTTGGGCGGTGTTACTCGAATGACAGGTATGCACAACTTGACAAATTTCTTCTTCCTTTTGACTGACCGGAGGTTTTGGTCAGTCTCTTTGGTCGTTATCCTGTTCGAGGTATGACATTTGTCCTTTGACCTGATAGTTGCAGGGTTTGACCTTGATCTTTAGCTCACAGGCGCTCTTTCGCACGTCCTGCCGATCATGATTGTGGTCATGACTGCAAAATGGGTGGGAGATGCTCTTGGAACAGATGGCATATACGCGACTTGGATTGCAATGCATCGCTATCCTTGGTTGCCTCCTGTTGATTTCAAGGATTTCCGACAGGATACAGGTGAAAGCATCATGAAGAGTGCTGATAGTTTAATCAAGATTGAGGATGGAGCATTGACTGTTAGTGAATTGGGTATGTCAGCGATTATACTGCTCGAATTACAAAGCTTAACAGTCTTTAGATCATTTCCTTGCCCGCTATACGTACTCTGGCTTTCCTGTAGTGAAAGGGCGAGATTTAGTTGGGTTTGCTTCGAGTGAAAAACTAAGGGCTTTTCTTCGTATGAAAATCATTTTAAAATAGCCATAGATGATGACTGATCGGTTATTCAGATGCTCTCCCTCGCTCTCCATCACCGTCGCTTAAGATCTGCTCGTTCTCACATCAATCTTTGGATCCACGTCCGGACCTTGATGTGAAAACAGATCCTTCAGCAAATCAATCACCCTCTCCGAACCAGGCTTCTATTAGACCCGAGGCTGCCGAGATGCTAACAATAACAGAGACTTCTGGGATTCAATCAGCTATTCCTGGAGAGAATATTATTGATTTCTCGTCAACACTTGATACTACAACTCTACAGCTTAGAAAGCAAGTTCCCAGAGAACTAGTCGTGACCATGTTCCAGAAAATGGTGAGTTCTAGATGCTCTCTGTAGTAGCGACACTTGTTCTGAATTTTTTTCAATTCAAAGAACCTAAGAGAAATTCTATTTACAGAAGATGGCCACCTTGACGGGATGGTGACGAAGAGAGACATAACCAGACTACTAACAAGTCATTTTGACCATGCTGCAGCATTGTATATACCTCATTCTGCTTGAGAGTGGTAGGTGCTCCAAGAATTTGAGTATCTTCTTGACCTTTGTACGTTCTCAGATCTGTTAGATGACACATTGGGATGTTAAATTCAATGACTGTACAGGTATTTTCTTTTAGATGAAATTTAGATGAAAGCTCAGTATATCACTATTCTGTATGGCACTTACTTGTAAATACGAATTATCATTTATCTCAAGATAACATTTGAACCCCGACAATGACCTCACAGCCCTCGGCTCATGTCTCTGGGTATCCCTTTAGTGTCCAAGCTCCATTCCGATTTCTACCTGCG